>Ga0208134_1000116_pt1 | contig 47173 bp, 66 predicted proteins | sample VirMetDEL_Mar_31_FD_184515 | JGI IMG/M metagenome (GOLD analysis project Ga0208134, IMG submission 184515) | Aqueous microbial communities from the Delaware River and Bay under freshwater to marine salinity gradient to study organic matter... | ecosystem: Environmental > Aquatic > Marine >...
TATCATCACGACTAGAATAACTATTACCAACTTTGCCAAGTGCTTTCATACACTCATCAACATGTTTGGTTTTGTGTGGGTTATCTTTGTTTTCTTTTTGTTGTGCATAGATATCTGGGTTGCAATCCATAGCTTTTAAATCTTCTCTAAAATATGCAACTGCAAATTTCTTTCCGTCCTCATTATCATACTCACTACCATTTAGATTACCAAACAAACCAAAATCAAAATGAGATTTAGTTTCTTTAGTGTCGCCCTCATCATCAACATCTTCATTGTGTGCAAAATAAAAACATTTATCTTTTGCTACAACATCACAAGGGTCGCCATATTTCTTTTTGAAAGTTCTTAATACTGCAACATCTTCTGGTGGATATGCTCTCTCAACAACTTCTTTTGCAAGTGTACTTGCATAAGATTGTTCAGTATTAAAAATCTCTCTTGAACGAAGAAAGCCCTCTCGTTCTTGAGTGTCCTCATTCTCAAAGACATTTTTTATTTTATTAAAGAGTTTGTTTCTTAACTCTGTATTCATTCTTATTTTTGTCATTTTAGACCTTTCTATATTTAATTAATTTAATTTGTTTTATACCTTGACATTAGGATAGTCAAGGATTATATATTATTTATTCCCTTTTGCTAATTACGGAATATTAAAAACTCAAATTAGTATGGGACTTGCACCAGAAAAAGCAAGTAGGATTAACGCCAGGAAATATCATGTACAACCTGGCCTGATCCCTGATCTATTTCTGGAAGATAGCCATTGAGATAGATCTGGGATCAGTCATTGTTGACTGTGAGAATAAACACTAGAACATGGGTGAAGGAAAACAGAATAGGCCCCTGATGAGACTAGATAAATAGCGTCCTCTAGGCCCCGCGTAGCATAGTGACTGATCATTATTTGCTGGACCAATGCAATCCTTGTCGCGTTGGTCTTGCTAATGATAAACAACCGACCATATGGCGTGCCCCTGGCAGCCCTCTTTATAGGTGGAGTTTTGCCAGCTGTGCTGAGTCGACTGATCATCGAGCGCAGCTGGTTATATGATTTAAGGCCCAAGCTTCAAGCCGCAAGCTTCAAGCCACAAGCTTGACAAGTTACGAACTATATAGTATAGGATAATAAAGGAGAAATAAATTATGTTAATAAAAGAAGCAAGAAAGATTACAGACTCATTAACCCGAACCAGCAAGATGCCTGGCCTATCTTACAGCCTGCCAGCCTGGGCCTGTCAAACAGGTGCCAAGCTCAGGAAGATTCCAACCAGCCCATGCTTCGGTTGTTATGCTATGAAAAATAATTATACCAGGTACCCAGCAATCAAGGCGGCCCAGTATAGAAGACTGGATGCAATCACCAACCCGCTATGGGTCGAAGCAATGGTAACACAAATCAAGCGCCAAAAATGGTTTAGATGGCATGACGCTGGAGACCTTCAGAGCAGCGAGCACATGCAAAAAATTATAGAAGTGTGTAAGCTCACACCTGATACGAAGCACTGGCTGCCCACACAAGAAAGGCAATACCTGCCAGCACCTGAAGATGTTCCTGAAAATTTAATTATAAGACTGTCAGCTTCTAAGGTAGACGGCAACCCAGGCAACGCCTGGTCCCATAGCTCAACGGTGGTGACTGATGGAAGCCCCAGCTGCATGGCGCCTACTCAAGGTGGTAAATGTTTAGATTGTAGAGCATGCTGGAATAAAGATATAAAAAATGTTAGTTATGGTAAACATTAATCATGCACGTATTTAAACATCCAAAATATTACGAAGAGTATAGAAAGAGAGCGAAGGAGGCCCAGCGTGAAGCGAAGCTCAAGCTGCAGGCTGCAAGCTCCAAGCCACAAGCTACTCAAAGCCTGAAGGGAACAAGCTGTTCATCCGGTAAGACCCAAGCTGGTCAAGATGCAAGCCACAAGCCTCAATCCCCAAGCGGCAAGGTTCAAGCTTCAAGCCACAAGCGCCAAGCTCCATAATATCCTTCCCCTCATAAAGTTTTACAAGGTTAAGGGAGAGGGACTTAACCAGGATAAATGTATTCTTTGGATGTTTCACATGAAACGAAAATTGATGAGGTGAGATGCGTACCTTGTTTGTTTTTGTAGCTTTTAACTCAACAGTGAAAAAGACGCCACGACTATTATAACCCAATAGATCGGGAGTACCAAAAGAACCGCTATTTTCAATCCTTGTCCACGATATTTGAGGTGTAGATTTTTTAAGTTCATGCCATAGTTTTCGTTCAGGTTTGATCGACATTTTTAATACTACAGCTTCTTAATTACTTTGCCCATTTTCCATTGTTCAGGTGAAATTGTAAATACTAATCGATGGGATTCTCTTACTCCTATTAATTTATTTTGCAATAGTTTTGCACCATTGATGTCATAAAATTCTCCATTAGGAAGTACAACTTGCACTCTTGCGTCTTGTGCAACAGGAGCAGTGTTGAATTTATCTATTACTTGCTTTAATAACTTTCCGGTAAACATGGGTTGATTTATAATCTAAGTTGTATTAAATATCAAGTATGGGTTTGCCAAAAAAATTAACTGAAAGACAGATGAAATTTGCTCACGAGATTGTGACAAACGAAGGTAGAAAAACAGCAACTGAATGCGCTGTAGATGCAGGTTTTGAAAAAGAATTTGCAAGGCAGTATGCAAGTAAATTACAAAATCCTCAATTGTATCCTTTAGTGGTTAAATATATTGGAGAGCTACGTGAAGAGTGGCAGAAAAAATATGAAGTTACTTATGATAGACATATTGCAGAATTAGGTAAGGTTAGAGGTGAGGCTCTTAAAAACAAAGCCTGGTCTGCTGCAGTTAATGCTGAAGTTGCGAGAGGTAAAGCTGCAGGTCTGTATATAGAACAGAAGATAATCCGTACTGGTAAACTAGAAGACTTAACAACAGAAGAATTAGAAAGCAGAATGAAACAAATAATAGATGATTATTCACCCATTTTAGAAGATGTTCCATTTGAAGAAATAAAAGACCAAGTCCAATCCAAATTAAAAACCAAAAAAGAGTCAGAACCATCTAGTGAATCTTCGTTATCTTCTTCACACAAGAAGTCGGGAAAACGGAACGTTCACTAAAAGCAATAGATCCATCATCTTCAATATCATAGCCAGCAAAGATTCTTATTGTCTCTTTGTCCTTACTAAACAACCAACCTTCACTTACAGGTGTAGCTAGTTTCATATTTTTAAATTCTCTTTCAGAACCCCAACCACCTTCTGTGATGATATCAATCCAATCGATACGCACACGTTTATAAGGGAAAGGAGCCGCTACTTTTACGGTCTTAGGTTTCTCATAACTATTTATACTTCTAGATTTCTTTTTTGCCATATCCCAACCATAGAGTTTTTATTTTGAAAAACAAGTTTTTTAAAAAAGGTAAAAAGGTTCTCTCACGTAGGGAATTCAACTGTGTAACACACTGAAACACGTTGTAACACGATTGAAACAACACTTTATTTAATAATATCAACACTTTAGAGCCATTGTCACGTTGTAACACCCTCTCTACGCTGAAAAAAATATTTTTTATCATTTTCAAATCTAAACTACTATGGATCCTGTTGCCTGATGCCTGTCGCTATAGTATTTATCCACTCTTCTAAGCCATTCGAACATAAAACCTTGAAATTCCTTACCAGATGATATGTATTTAAGTATAGGCCCATTCTTAACGCTAATTAGAATCACTCCAGAGTTTATATTAGATCCATAAACATAGTTGTGAGCAATAGCATAAGCCGCAGTCTGAATAAAATAGTCATCAATCCATTCACGTTTTTTATACTTATTCGATTGTTTGAAGTCCATTATACTTTCACGTCCCTCATAGATTCCAGCGATGTCACACGCTCCAGCGTATAGGCCGGGATAGTACATCATCATTTCCATACCCCAGACTTCATCAATTGAGTTTTTAAAACCACTATCAATTAAGTTATTAGCCATGACTCCAGCTTCTTGGCCAAGGTCAGACATATCCATATGATTCTCATCTTTTATGTAACCCTCAAGTATTCTATGCATGATGGTCCCTCTAGCTGCTGCGTTATCTCTAACTTTATCTGCCTCTTTTTCGCCAACTTTCTGCCTCCATCTGGCCAAACTCTCTTCTTTCTCAGGTGAACGAGTCTTACCTAATATAGTTGTAACACTAGGCAGTTTCTCTTCATTGACTGAATACATTCTACCAGTTGGCCCATCAACTCTTACAGGATCTTTGTAGTCGTATTTTTTATTCCAATTAATGGTCACGTCTTTCCTCCTCTTCATCTTCATACTCATCTTCTTCACGTATTTGACTAGGTTCAGCTCTAGCCATTTCCATAAATTTGATAGCATAAGAGTTAAAAAGTTCTAATGATTTTTTAGTATGATCAACCACATCAAGAATAAGATCTATATCAGCTCTATTTCTATAACTATGTTTAGCCTCTAGAGTTTCTAACTCAAACTCAGTCATCTTTTTACAATACTCAGAATTTTCTACAAAATCTAAATACCTAGCTGCAAGATAAGGAGTTACATTTCCCTTTTCATTGTTAGCTTTCCAACAAATAAACATAATGTTTTTAGGGCCATAAGGCATAGAGGACAATATTCTATCTTTAGAAATATTAGTGTTGGTAATTTTACCTTTACCTTTGACTCTTGTCATCTCTATGTGAGGATAGTAAGGACATTTTAAACCATATTTTTTTTCTTGTTCTTTCCAACAATTAAAAAATTCTTCAAAGTCCTTAAACTGATTACCATGTATGGATGTTCTAATTCCACCCCATAACTCCATAAAGTAACCTCTCTCGCTCTCTACGTATTTTTGTTGAGAAGTTTTTTTCTGTTCTGTAGTAAGGTTTTTCTTATATTCTTTAGCTCTTTGATTGTCACAAGTTATGCAATAAGAAGCATAAGATTTTACTCCTATCTTACGATTTTTAACAGGATAAAAATATTCCTCTGTTCTAGGAAACATTTCTTTACATTTATAACATTTTTTATTTTCTAAAGTTGAGTTTACATATTTTTTTCTTAGTGTCATATTATATCCTTTCCAGACATACTTTGGTTTCTCCCATCTCTATAGTTTTGAAGTCAAAGAAAGTTAGTGCATGAGCAATTACATGCATTTCATATCTGTTTTGATCATCAAATACGTATCGAGTATGTGGAGCAGATCTGTTTGCAAACCAAACAGCTTCAGTCAATACATCTCTAGTCATGTGTGGACCATCAAAATGTACAAATGAATAAGTTTTTTTAGACCACTCAGGGTCAGCCATAAACGCAGTGTCAGTCATGTTAGCTAAAACAAATTTGCCAGCGTTCCTGTATTTATAAAAATCATTTAACATGGTATCTCTCATGTCATCGGTATAGTTAGCTGTTATAGCTCCTCTTCTATGTTCGGGCCAATACTTTGTATAATCCCTGTCGTAGTGTTGGTAAGATAGATTAGCATAAGGATCGACTCCAACATGCATGTAATTATTTTTTACATTGTCCATAATTAATTTAGTACCTAAACCACGTCTAACACCTATCTCACAACTATAATAACCTTGACAGTCAAAGTCTTTAGTCCACTTTTCTAGTAAATTATACTCTGCACCATCACCTTCAATCATCTAGGTATTCCTTTACAAGACCTAACTTCTCTTCTGCATCAGCTCTTTTTTGTATTAGCTTATCAACCTCTTCAATGTGTTGTGGGTGCTCACCAATACCTACAGAAGTATGTAGATATATTTTAATTGTTGCATCAGCGGCTGAAATATCTGCACGATATTTTTTTTCTAATGCTTCAAGTATCGCTTTTTTAATCATCCCAACTCCTTTTCATTCTTCTCATTTCACTATGTAACTCTTGCATATGCATTTTATCACAACTTTTAATCCAATCAATTAACTCCTGTCTCATAGATTTTTGTTCATCGTGAGCCTTAGCTTTGTTTTTACTTATTACTTCAAAGTGTTCATCTTTTAGTTCAGCCATGTTGTTCCTTTCTAAAGTATTCAGTTGCTTTCATTCTTATGTATTCATGATCAAAGCCGGCAAACGTACACACCGCCTTAAAATCTGCGTTAGGTTCAGTAAACCATCTACGAGATGAATCAGAATAATTTCTATCAGACATCCCGTAAGATTTAAAACCTTTTCCTAATGCGTCTTCGAGAGCTACAATTAAAACATTTCTCCACAAAGATTTAACAGGGTCACGATGCTCACCTGTTATGTTAAGAGCTCTTTCGTAATTTTCCATTTAATTTCTTAGCTTTCTCGTCAACTAGTATCTTTACAGTTTGCGCTCTACTTAGAGTGACCCCTGGTGCCAGATTCTTAGCTATCTTTCCTATTTTCTCGTAGCAATCATGTGATACTGCGAGACTTTTATATTTACTTATATCAGTCATTATGTTATCCTTTCGATTTATATATAATCATATAGGATTATTATATTTATTTACAAGGTTGTCAATGAAATTTTTTTTAACTATTTACATATGTTCTGTATTAAATCAGCAATGCGCTGAAGTACCTATAGATAAGCATGATTATAAACGTTTTCATGGCACCCATTATGGTTGTGTTCAAAAAGGACTTGGTGAGTCTTATGCTATTTTGTTCGATGGTGATGTTTTTTCAGCTGATCAGGTCGAAGCTTTAGAACTTTACGCTAGGTATTCATGTGAGAAAGTTGTAGATGGAAATGATATTCCAGGAAAAGATACTTAGCCCTGGCCTTTATATCTTTTCTGTGATTTTTGGCGCTTTTCTTGTTTATTTTTATTTTTTTTATGCTGTCGTGGTCCCCGTTTTTTAGGTTTGTCTCGAGGTGTGTAAAACTTAAAACTTTGTTTAGCCATTTTGTTGTTTTATAAATTCTTTATCTCTTTCACTTAATTTTAAATATCTTATACTACCATTAATGTGTTGTCTAGTATCACTTCCACAGTTAGTACATCTATAATACTCTGATACTATCGCTACTAATATTGTATCTTCTTCACACTCTTCACACACCCCATGCACAGTATCTATATTACTAAATGTTTTAAATTTATTATCCAACGACTTTACCTTTTTCCCATTTCATATCAGGTAAGCCTTCGCTATATTTTTTACCATCAAAAGTTAAAACTTGTTTTCTGTTAGATCCTTGCTCGTTATAAGATATGTGGACCCACCCACCTGCTGGGTCGTCTTTATCAAAAAATTCCATGATCAATTGATCAAAGTCAACGTTGTTTTGTAACCAGTAAGCTGTCTGAATGTTGGGCACGCCAAATATTTCTAGGTCGACCGCCTGGCCTTTCGCATGCTGTGATGTTTTTTTGCTGCCGATCGCTTCACACAACGCCTCTGAACGATAGCCGCTGGTAATTGTAACTGGTTTGTCAAAGTGTGCACGTAGTGGTTCTAAAATTTCATAACAAAGATCACCTAGACTTTTAATTTCACCAGACCCTGGTGTATTGTCTATGCCTTTTCTACGAGCTACCATAGAAGCTGTCATCTCTTTAAGAGTAAAGTGTTTTGAAAGTTGCATTTATTCTATAATTTTTTTAATTGCTTTGGATCCATCTATGTTTTCTTCAAGTTCAGCTTTTACCTTTCCACATTTATATTCAATATTATCATTTGCTGAACGTTCTGCAACACGTTTTCCTTTTAAACAATCTGACATTGCTGGCTGTATTCTATGTTCTGTAAGTTCCCCTGCTATAAACATACAAAGTGCGACTACGCTACTAATAACCGTTTCCATTTGCTCTTACCTTATCTTTTAATTCTTCAACATCATTTAACGCTTTTTCTAGTTGTGCTTTTAAAAATTCTATATTAACCTTGTTCGTCATATTTTGTTCTTGAGTTATCTCTAATTTTTCTGTTGTCTTATATAAATCTTCTATCAACATATATTGCTCTTGATCTGTAGGCAGCTGCTCAGATTTTTTAAGAAGATCAGCTTGGAACAGTTCTCTTGATGTCTCTAAGCTAGTTAGTCTAGCAGTAATCTCGGTGTATGCGATTACGCCAGCCACAACACCTGCGATTATCATTAACATGTTCCTGATAGGCATGCTTACTGATGTATTTTCACTTATTTTCATAATGGTGCTACTAATATTGTTAGTAAAACAAATAACACAATAATACCACCTGTAAAATAATAATTCATATACCCACACTCCATATTATTTATTTTCACCTGTTAATGTACTACGCATAATTAAAAAATTTTTAAAATCTTGTTCCATATTATTAACTTTTTCTTCCATTGTTTTAAGTTTATCGTTTGTAACAATAGTATTACCTTTGTTAGTTTCTATATTTAATAATAAATGGCTTTGATTTTCTTGTATTCTAGCGATGTATCCAATTTGATTTTTTAAATCTGTGTTTTGTATTTTCTCAATTGCTGCTTGATTTTTATTAATAGTCTCTGTCAGATCAACTATGTATTTAACTCCTGTAAAAGTACCCACTATTACAGAGGCTACAACTGGAACCATTACTACATTTTTTTTTAATAAATCTACTAGATTCATTACGTTAACCAGCTAATAACTTTAGTCCACCAATTGTTTCCTGGTGAATTGTCCCCTGGCGCCTGACTTAAACTGCACTCACATAGAGCACATTGATTAATGCCATTGTATTTGTGTATGCTTATTGGATGCTCACAAAACTCACATATTTTTTCAATTGTTTTATTCATTTTTCTTCTCCTCAATCTCGTAGAAAAAATTATCAGTATCTTCTGTTTTCCATTGACCAGTGTCTTCTACATTCCACTCATTGGTCTGTACTTTCCAGTCAGGAATGTTGTCCTTTACTGTGAAAGAAGGCAGATCCCAAATGCATCTGTTGTTAGGTTGGGCTGCATAATTGCCGTCATCTAAGGCTATTATGTGTGCACACTTGTGTTCGTGTGGTATTTCTGAATGATCAGAATCAAGTATATTACCCTCTGGGTGAGCCCAGTCAACAGTAAATAAATATTTACCATGATGCCATTTCTTGTCTTTACCTATGTATTTGCCGGATGAGGCTGTTAAAAGATTCCAACTAGTAACAGCAGGATAATAACTAAAAGAATTCCAAAGTTCCAGTTCATCAAGTCTCTTGGATGGAACGTCTTCCGGTTTATAACCACGTTGAATAAAAGCCGAAATTGGCAAACGATAAAAGACTGCACCATTTTCCATAATGGCGTGCCATAGAATAGCACGGCCGCCCAGGCTTGTGAGGCCAAAGATAATACAGTCTTCAACTTCTCCCTTATGTTTTTTGAGATCATATAAATACTCCCTTTTTATTTGTGCGTATTGTACAGGTATATTAGCATTTAAGTAAGCCATAATTTATCATTTTATTTCACCCCAATTAGGACCTGATTCATAATCAACTTTATTAGGAATTTTTAACTTAACTGCATTTTCCATAATAGTTTTTATTTTATCAGCTTGTTCCTCTGATTCAACAGATATATCAAGCTCATCATGTATCTGTATATGTGGTGTAATGCCTTCCTTATATAGGTCTAACATAGCTTTTTTAGTCATATCAGCAGCACTACCTTGAATTAATTTGTTTAACGCTTTGTATGTAAAAGCTCTACGACTGTCATTTTCATGCCAGTAATTTTTTTGTTTGTTACCATCTTTGTCTTTTATAAATTCTCCTTCTTCATCTTTTATATAAGGACCCATAGCTTGAAGCTCTAACATTCTTTCATGGTCTTGCGCTGGTACAAATCTACCCCAATCATTTCCTTTTAGTATAGGCTCGTATTTAGGAAATCTACATTTCCTGTTTAAGATAGTTTTAATTTTTCCATTTCTTTGTGCTGCAGTCATAAGTTTATTTGTTAATTGTTTTACAAACGGAACCTTACTGTGATACACACCAAAAAGTTCATCAGCTTTATTTTTAGTTACACCTAACTCTGCCATAAGTTTAGCTTTACCCATGCCATAGAATAAACCTAAATTAATTACCTTTGCTTGTGATCTAGGAATCTTAGCCATCTCTGAAACAAGTTGGTGAAAGTCTGCATTTGGATTATGATCATATGAATCTGCAATTTCATTAACAGAAGCCAGTTTAAATCTTAATGCGTATTCTGTAACAAGCCTTGGTTCCTGTTGCGAGTAGTCAAATGTACCCCACTTACAGCCTTCTTCAGGTATAAATAAACTTCTAATTAATGGACCTGTTTCTGGATCCTTAGCTGGAATCTGTTGTAGATTAGGATTAGAGTAACTAAATCTACCTGTAACTGTACCTCCATCATCAGATCTAATTTGATTTATCTCTGCATGTATTCTACCTTTGTGTTCGTGTCTTAAAATAGTATCAATAAAAGTTGTATTAACCTTGTTAATTTTTCTAGCCTCTGCTATCATCTTAATTGTAGGATGATCATGATTCGAAAGGAAATTTTTAGTAAATGAAGGTGCACCAGTTTTTTCAGTTGTTTCAAAAGATAAATTTAATTTTTCAAAAACTTTTTGTATACTACGTGCGGCCCATATTTGAGTTTCTATTCCTGTGTCTATTTTTATTTGGTGGATTAATCTTTCTTCTTTTGTCGTTAATTCTTTCTTCAGTGTATTTGCTCTTTGAGCGTCCACTCTCACCCCAAGATGTCTCATATCAACCAGGCAAGGAAAAAGATCCGTTTCAAGATTAAATATATCTTGGCAGTCTTCTTCTATTAATAATTTTTTACAGTGTTGCCAAAGTTTAAAAGTTAACTCAGCATCTTTTTCAGCATATGCTCCTACTTCACTTGCAGGTAGTTTCCACATGTCTGCTTTTGGATCTAGTCCTCTTGACTTAGCTGCTTCGTTCAAAGCTTTTTCATTTTTACCTTCATTAAGATAAAACCAAGACAAAGCATTTAACGTGTATGCAAATCTATTCTCATCTAAAACAGAGCATGCAATCATCGTATCTACGATTAAACCATTGATTTTTATACCTAAATTACGTATCCAACATACGTCGTACATTGCGTTATGAAATATTTTTGTAGCTGGACATGCACAAATATCTCTAAACCATTCTAAAGTTTTTTCTCTTGGCATGTTGGGAGCTTCACCATGAGCTATAGGAAAATACCATTTGTCATTGTATGTTGCAACTGCAATACCTACTACTTCACCATTACCTGTCACAGCACCAGATCCTTTTGATTTTAAATCAGGATCTCTTGTCTCTAAGTCAATTGCTATCTCATCATAATCTCTTAGATCAGGATACTCAGTGGGCATAACCCATTCGGTTTGTGTTAGATACTTAGGTACTTTCATTTTGCTCTTTCTTATTATAATATAAAACCATTCGTTTATTACCCTCGTATTCTTCTAATCGTTTTTTCATCATTTGATTTTCATCATACAGTTCTCTATATCTTTCAGTTAACCTTTTAATTCTTGGTTCATATAGCTCCCTATAATGTAAACTCCAATTTTTTGCTATACTCATTTGTCATCTTTTAATTTTAATATTTCTAAATCACAGTAATGTTTTATTTTCTCAAGGTCTTGTATCCCTGCTTTGTTTTTATATCTACAAACGTATTTAATTACGTTGCCTTGAAAGAACGAGAGATCATTCTTTGATATAAATTCATAAGGTTGAATTTTAAATTTTTTATAATGAGATCCCCCTATTTGTTTATCTTGTGGAAATGAATCTTCGAATATATCTTTATTTGTCATAGTTGATATTCCTTTAATATTTTTTTTGCTTTCAGTTTATATAAATTATTTCTTGCTCTCGTGATACCCACGTACCACACTCTATGCTCTTCATCTTGTTTGTCAACACTTAGACGAATACCTTTTTGTACTTTAGATCCTTGGTGTAAAGATAATATTACATTGTCTTCTTCACCACCTTTTGCTGCATGAATTGTAGATAACCACACCCTTGCATTTTGGGAAAGTATTTCACCTCCAGAAATTATATTTCGAATATAAAGTATTTCTTTCTGATCACCAACGAAGATATCATACCAATTTTTTTCAGGATTCCAATCGCCACTGGGAATAAAATCTACTACGTCATTGATTTCTTTTTCTTCTAACTTACCTTCACGTATCCATTTAGTGTAAGTCATCGCTGCATTATACATTCCAACATTAAAACTTTTACCTTTGTTAGTTTGATAATAAATATTTTTAGATTTTAATTGTTTTGCAATCTCTAATAAATTGCTTTTAGTTCTAGTAAGAATTAACCATTTACCTTTGGTAAGATCCACTTGCCCTAAATTACTTATGTACTCTGCATGACCTTCTTCACTTCTTGGCAGGTATTCTTTATGTTTCCTGATGCCTAATATACGATCTACTGCTATTTGAGATTGTCGCTGTACAGCTTTAGATACTCTCCTTGAATATCTTAAAACTTTTTCATTAGCAGGTTCTCTAATAAATCTATTTACATCAGCACCAGCCCAAGCAAATATAGCTTGATCATCATCCCCAGCTAGGTACATATCTTCACATTTTTCTTTTAATTTATCATACAATTTCCATTGTAATGGAGACAAATCTTGAGCTTCATCAATAAAAATAGCTTTAAACTTAGGAATTTTATTAGACTCAACAGCTTGTGTAATTAAATCATTAAAGTCTAACAGATGATTTTTCTTTTTGTATTCTTGTAAGTTTATATAAATGTGTCTTAGTGTAGGCCAATATATTTCTTTTCTATCATGGTCATTAAGATTGTATTCATCTTCAATACTTATATTTTTATTAATAGCTTTACCTATCATTTGAAAATAAGGATTGTTACAAGTTAAAAAATGAGTTTGCTCATCATTATACTTGTCACTAAAACTAACTCTCACATTTAACATCTTACCTAAATCTTCATAGTGATGAGGTTGAATAATATCTTCTTCAGTTTTATTTAACAAATGAAAACAAAATGCATGAAGTGTTTGAAAGTATGGAACTTCTTTTTCTTCTACACCAATTCTTTTCCTAGCTTCAATGGCAGCCTTCTTAGTAAAAGCAAAGTAACCTATCTTATGATAAGGTGTACCTGTTCTAACATAGGCATTAACTCTACGAATTAATCTAAAAGTTTTACCTGTCCCTGGAGGACCATATATTTTAATTGGTTTTTTCATCAGGTCTTTCAAATATATCTGTTAAACTACCTTTGAATCCAAAACTACCATGATGAGTTGTTTCTCCATCTACTACAGCATAAAATTTAAAACCTGCAGCTGTAGCAATATTAGAAAAATGTGTATCTTCTCCCCACCAGTGACCTGACTGTTGATCAAAAACTGTGTCCCAAAAATTATACAAAAGTTTATTTGCTTCTTCAGATATAATTTCTTTTTGTTTAATTTTTAATTGAGGATGATCATACATTAATTTTTCATATACTTTTTTATGTATCAAAGTTAAACCTGCTGGACCTACTCTAATTTCAGTCAATCCTTTGTTATCTATTTGAATATCTGTAGGATCTTTAAATTGCACTGAATATTTAACAGAGTTGTCTTGTGTTTTTTTTCTGTAAGGAACACATATCAAATCTTTATTTGCTACAATCATTCTACCTACAACTTTAGCATCAAACTCTACATCTGAATCTACAAACAATTGATAATCCATACCTGATTCTAAAAACATTGCAGTTAAAACATTTCTTCCATACCCAACGTAAGGACATTTAAATGTACTTATAGTAGATTTTATTCCTGCTTTGGTAAACGTATCCATTAATTTTATTAATGATAAACATGTTGATACTTGCATGGTGTCATATGTAGGCATGCATACAAATACACTTGGTATTTTTTTCTTCGTCATACTATGTACTCCTTATCTTCTATTGTTATTTTTTCGTCTGGTATTTCTTCTTTCATTAAATCAGTAGCAGGCATTTTTATACACCTGACTGGAGGAAATGACTTTTCATTTTCTCCCTTAGGAAATCTTTTTTGAGCACCAAACTCTCCTTTAAAATATGTTTTAACTAGAGTAGCAGTCCTTGGTCTATCCTGTGTCCATTCATTTCTTTTTATCTCTTCATAAAATTTATCATAATCAAAGTAATAATATTCATCTTCTTTTAATACTGCCCCACTTTTAAATGAAGCATATGTTTTTGCCTCTGGTCCGTTAACATAATCCTCTAAATATTTCTTTAACATCTCAATCGGATTAGTACCAGTAGGTGGTTTAATATCCTCTTTAGTAGCCCATAGAGCGTCCAGGATAGGCTGGTATTCATTATTCTTAATAATGGGAGGGAATATTGACGTTTGGTCTGCTATGAGCGCTCTCATCTCTTTCATTTCAGCTATCTTTTTTATATGTTTTGCATGTATTTGAACCACTTTGCTATCAGATAGTTCTACATTAAAAAAATATTCTGGATCAGGTTTGTAAGCTATCCTAATTAAACCTGATATCTGAGGCCAACTACTTTCTTGGTGACTACCAATACCAAATTTTCTACGTAGGCAAGTTCCTTTTGCACAATAAGAAGAGATAGGTAAGTCATGACAGGTATGTCCAGCTGTATCTTTGTCCCAACTTTTTATTTTTTGATTTACTTTGTCATCACCCCACACTTCATCATACTTAATAAACTCTCTTGCAGCATTTAAAACTTTTTTACCCCACTCATCTTTAAATTTTTTCTTAGCGAACACCATGTAGTTAAATAAAAATCTATCTCTCTCATCTTTTAATTTGTTCCCTGATTCCTGAACCTGTTTGCATATCATCTGTAAACATGGAGGACCATCTAATAAATCATCAGGTCCACCTGTTAATATTTCTTTTACTTTTTTATCAGATACTTCTTTTAATGATTCTTTTGTTTGCAAATTATCTTTGACTACATTTAAAAAATCTTCAAACTCTAATTCTTTTCCATCAGGTAATAATGCTTTACGTTCTTTCTTTTTAAAATAAGGTAAGTTAATAAATGAACCAGAGGTTCTTACGTTGTCTTGGTTCATACCTAGTTGTGTTTGTTTAGGAAATATTTCTGTCTTAGATGATAGCCCAAATAAGAATAATAAGTTTTGTAAAAATTCTCTGATTAAAGTTGCAGGTACTTTTTCTTTTGTAAAAACATAAATGTGAAGTCCATTACTTTTTGATTTGATTGGTACTACTGGTAGTTGTTTGTCTTGAATTACTTTTAAATAATGTCCAATATCAAAACTAGAATAGTCAGAGGGATCAATATCAATTGCACCAAAGCTAGCCATACCATTATCATCACAGGCTTGTACACCTATTGCACGTTTACCATCTAAGTGATCTTGATAATCTTGATCAGATATATTTCTTTTAGACCAACCATAATCACCTGGATCAAATTTTAATTTGTTTGTTTGTGGATCATGATAACCATTGTTTACATTACAGAAACCAAAGTCTCTTTCTAGTCCACCAAAATATTTTCTAAATTCTTTCATAATTTATACGGCGCCTCCAGTCTCCCTTCAGCGCCGTTGTCATAACAGTGTATTATACTATGTCTTCTTGTTTTTGACTAGCATCATATTTAGGTTTAGCAGTACCCTTAGAAACTTGTTTCTGAAGTTTCCCTGCTATCTCGTAAATAGACGCATCATTTTTATCTGACGCATCAAGAAGTCTAACTCTTGATGGTTTATAAACATGCCAGCTTTTACTTCCAGAAACTTTACCCATTGTATTTAATTTATACACAGATGAATAAGTTGCTGGATTATAAGAACCACCATCATCATTGAATCTAAGATTCGTAATAAGATTATTTAGTTCTCTCGCTGGAGACAAATTAGAAGATCTCATTGGGATCACTGCAGGTTTTAACTCACCATCTACCATTGCTAGTACATAGAAGTATGCAGTTTTCTCAACATAGTTACCATTTGGTAATCTGTATCTTCCATTTCTTTCTTCCACAGCATCGGCTGGAATTTCTAAGTGAGTCGCTACCGGAGCAGACGAACTCTCTCCTCTTTCCTGCCATTCAGGATACCTAGTTTGAGTATGAGCAACTACAACATCTAATCCCTCTTCCCCATTTATAAGTTTACCAAACCCTGATGCATAAATCATACCAGGTTTAGATCCTTCTACATGTTTTGAATCTCTTTCATTACATTCTGGAGAGAGTTGGTGTAAGATTTTAAGAATCGGTGTTGACACGTCATCTGCTTTAATCTCCTCAGCTCCTTTACCTGCATCTGCTCTGAAATTGATTGTTGCCAATGCACCTGCATTAGCCTTCTTTGTTACTTGACTTTCCATAGTTTACTCCTTTGTTAGTCTATTGTTTTGGTTTGTTAGTTATTTTCGTTCGATATCCATCAAACGTACTAAAGTACTCTGAAGGAATCTTACCACCACGTGAATGGAAATCCTCCAGAGCAACTCTTAAAGTCGAAGCATGAACAGCAACTTTTTGTTCCGGTTCATAACCTTGACCTTTTGCAAGGGTAGCATATTGCTGCGCCTTGTTATCTTCGTCCTTTCCAAACCTTACTGTGATTTCATTTTTCACAATATTGCCTAGTCCGTTTTCTCGAAGCCATTGATATGCCTCTGGTCTTTTCTCAGCTAACGCAGTGGCAAAAAATTTATTTGATATTTCTATCTCAGAACCATCTTTTAATTTCATAGTTTTAAGATTCATAGTGTTCATCATATCTGGAATTACAACTTCAGAAAAATAAGTTTCACTTTCTTTAAGATCTTTAATTCTGTCCTGGTAATTTTGAATTTGTTCTTGAATGTCTTGGAGTTTTTTTATTTCCTCTGAAAGTTTTTCAGGGTCTGTCTGTGTCACCTGACTAGGCGCATCAGCTCTAAAGTTTATTGTCATTTTATTCCTTAATAGTTTAATAGTTTAAATTTATATTTGCACTATCCTATATAAAGATATAATTTTTATTGTCAACTAGTTTTGAAAAATATTTAATTCGATTGGGTAATAAGAAAATTGTCTTCTATCATATTTTAATAATTTAAATTTACCGTTTGTAATTTCTGAAGCTACTGCACAGACCACACCAATTATGGCAGGATCGCCATAAAGTAATAAATGATCATCTGTTGTAAAATTTTTTAATGAATTTTTTATTTCCATTACCATTGGCCCTGGAGAAAATTGCATTTGTTTTAAACGTGGAAACATAATCTTAATTTTGCCATACTTTAATGCAGGTGTAATATCAATTTTAGGTTTACCAGCTTTTTCTGGATGAAATTTATCATCCTCTCTATACACAGGTATTTCTTGCACTAAGTAAACTTCAGGATCTTTTTTAGTCACCTGATCCATCATTTTTTTATAATCTTTTATATCCATTGACTTTTTTCTTTCTATGCACTATATAACTTTTTAGAAAGAAAAGTAAATGTTAAATTATAAATTTAAAACTGAGCCTTATGCTCATCAACAAAAAGCCTTAGAGCGTTCTTGGGACAAAGAATATTTTGCGTACTTTATGGAAATGGGTACAGGTAAATCTAAAGTTTTAATTGATAATGCAGCGATGCTTTACAATCAAGGTTCTATAAATGGTATGCTTTTAATAGCTCCTAAAGGTGTATATAAAAATTGGTATGAAGATCAAATACCTACTCACCTACCAAATTATATAAATAAAAAAGTTGTTCTTTGGAAAAGTTCAGACAAATCAGGTGAACAAACTAAAAAATTAAATACACTATTTCAAACTGGCACAGACTTTCACATTTTAATTATGAATGTAGAAGCTTTTTCATATGATTTTGGTAAAGAATTTGCACGTAGATTTTTAGACTCACATAAAGCTTTGATGGCCATAGATGAATCTACTAGTATAAAAACACCTACTGCTAATAGAACTAAGAATATTTTAAAATTAAAAAGTTTAGCTAAGTATAGAAGAATATTAACAGGCTCTCCTGTAACTAATTCACCTTTAGATTTATACACTCAATGTGAGTTTCTTGGATCTTGGCTCTTAAATACAGATTCTTATTATGATTTTAGATCAAGATATTCTGTTATGAAATCTATTAATCTTGGTTCTCGTAGTGTTAATGTAGTAATAGGACACAGAAATCTTGGAGAACTTTCTAGACTTATAGAACCTTTTTCAATGCGTGTATTAAAAGACGATTGTTTAGATTTACCTCCTAAAACTTTTATGAAACGTCAAATAACAATGACACCTCAACAAGAGAAAGTTTACAAAGCTATGAAAAAATATGCAATGGCAGAGTTAGAAGGTAAAGCATTAACTACAAACAATGTCATGGTACAATTAATGAGACTTCATCAAATTACTTGTGGTCATTTCACTGCTGATGATGGAACTATACAAGATATTCCTAATCACAGAATAACAGAACTAATGGAAATATTATCTGAAGTAGAAGGTAAAGTTGTTATCTGGTCTAACTATCAAAAAGATGTAGACACAATTTTAAAAGCTATTAGAAAAAAATATGAGAGTGATGACATAGTCGTAGACTATTATGGTCTTACACCTCAAGATGTTAGACAAGATAATATAAAAAAATTTCAAGAAGATGATAAGTGTAGATTTTTTGTAGGCACAACTCAAACAGGTGGGTATGGTATTACATTGACCGCTGCTAGCACAATGATTTATTATTCTAATGGTTATGATCTTGAAAAACGTTTACAATCAGAAGCTCGTATTGATCGTATTGGACAAGAATACCCTATGACTTATATAGATATTATAACTGAAGAAACAGTTGATACTAAAATTGTTAAAGCTTTACGTGACAAAGTAAATATCGCCACTCAAATTATGGGCGAAGATTTAAAAGCTTGGATTTAAAAAACGTATTTGTCTAACAATTGAAAAGCTACAGCCCCCACTGTAGCCAAAACTACCCAATAGATTTTGTCTATCTTGCCGCCCAATTTTTCTACATCTTGATGTAGATGTCTTAAATCTTTTTTCATGCCTGTCATATGTCCTTGTAAAGAAATAATGTGTTCTCTTTGAGTTTTTGGTTCAATCATTATGAAATCATTCCACGTTGTCTTAACCTTATTTGTTGTTCTTCAGGAGATAATAAGGCCATTTCACTTGCTGTCAATCCTCCATTATTGGGTACATTACTTAGGTTAGCTTGGGCTGTTTGTATTACTTCTGGGTTAGGCATAGCTGAAGTTACATTCCCTGGTAAAGGTGGTGTTTGTATACCTGCAGAAAACATATCATCAGTTATGTAATCTGAAATATCAATATCAAATTGATCTTGAAATGATATATCTCTTAAATCATCTCTTATGTCTTGTAGTATATCTTCTACTTCTTCAAATGGATTATCTTCTCCAATTCTCTCCGCTATTTCTGCAAATTCTTTTCTAATATTTCTTGATGGATAATAAGGATCAAATCTATCATTAATTATATCTCTGTAATCTCCTCTTAATTGTCTGTCTCTAAACTCTGTAAAGATATCATCTTCATCTGCACCCAATATATCTGCAGCTTCAAGATTTTTTAACATATCTTTTTGTACATTAAATTTTGCTTCGTTTGCTTTAATAAATTTATCTATAACTTCCACCGGAGTTTTAGGTCCTCCAGCTAACAATGAGTCTGCACCTCCTGTAAACAAACCTCTAGACTCTCTAATACCTCTTTGGTATTGAGAAATTTTAAATCCCATTGATCTAACTGGGTCTAGTTTAACAGCTCTGTATCCAGCAAAACCTAAAAGCTCGTCAGGTAATTCAAAGAACTCACCACGACCTGATGGTTTATCAGCTGCTGCTTGATACAATCTTGTTAACTGTGGATATGAAAAAGGTAACATTGATTGTGCGAGGTGATCAATACCAATTTTAATTTTGTCACCACCTGGAGTATTGTCATTCCATAATGCTCTACCATCATCTGTTACTCCATTCCTTAATGTTAAATCTGTTAATGCTTCTGTGTAAATAGATTCTGATATAAATGGTGATGCAAGTTCACCAGCAGCTGAAGCCATTCCTTCTAACAACCCTTGCATTAAAACTTCTTCATCCTCAATTCCATTTTGAATATTATTTAATACTGTTTGTAAGGGTCTAATAGCTATGTCATATGCATTACCATGACTAAAGTCTATGTATTTTAAATCACCTGTCTCTTCATCTCTAATAGGTAAGATAGTTGAGTTCTCTGACCATTTAGGTAAGTATCTTTTAATAGCTTCAAGTTCTTCGTTAGTAACATCGTATAAAGATTGGAAACCTTTTTGTATTCCATAAGGCGCTGCAGCTAATACAGTTGTCATACCTAATAATCTTTTAATACCAATGTTTCTTAACGCTGGATCTTTTATTTCTTTAATAGCTCTTTGACCAATGTTAGTTGTTGTTCTTAATATCTCAGACGGGAAAGACATAAAAGTACCTAGAGGTAGACGTCTTAGTGCTCTAACAGTATCTGACACGTAAGCATAGTTTGGAACGGTATTTCTTACAATGTCCGCTGCTTCATTATCTAACATATCTTCTGTAAATTCTCTACCTGCTCTACTATATGCATTTTTTAATCTGTATCTTTCAACAGCGTAGTTAGCTATTTTAAACATATCATCCTCAGCTGTGTATAAATCTTCAGCGCCCTTCATAACAGCTTTAGCTCCACGTCCAGCTGAACCTAAAAGTTTTCTCCCCATAGATTCTAATGGTTTTTCTAAATTTAAATTACCACCATAACCAAGGTCCCCTAATATATTTTTAAAATCATTTACGTTTGTCTGAGAGTTAACAACACCTAGTCTTAAAAATTTTCTATATGCTTCATTAAATTCTTGTTCACTATATTTGTAAGGAGTGTATTTAGATGCAAATTTTTTAATACCTGCACCTGGTTGAACTGTTTTCAATGCTTCATTAAATGCTCTTGCAACTACTGCAGGGTTTTCAAAAAAGATACCATTAGCTGCAGAGAATCCTGTTGCAGAAAATATGTTTCTAAAGTGAGTTACTGGTGCAAGAATTGTTTTAGCTACTTGTGATGCAGCTTTTGGAAATAAAATTAAATTACGATAGCCCCATGTTGCTAGTTTTTCGACGCCTGTTGCATCTTTTCTTGGTTCAAATAAAAATTTTAAAATCTTACCACTCTCTGATAATCCATCAGCAATAGCTCGTGATGTATATTTACCAGCTAAAGGATTAACAGCGTAGTCATCTTTAAATGCATTAGCTACATAGTCATCTAACTTTACAATCTCTTGATTAGGTAAACTATTTTCTGCTGCGTTTCTAGTTCCAAAGAAAAATCCTTTGGTTCCTGGTGCAACGACTCCTCCACCTTGTTCTATTTCTTTTACAGCTTGTTTTCTAAAATAATCTTGATCATCTAATCTTTGAAACATTTGATTTTTTCTAGCCACACTAGATAATCTTGTCATACCATTGTATAGAGAAAATCTAGGGTCAGACATTTCACCAAAAAATTCTCTGAATATTTTACTACCTTTTCCAATAGGTGTTATACTATCACCTTTTTTACCAGCACCACTTAATGCAGATGCTCTTCTTTTACCTGTTAGTATTTTACCCTCAGCATCTTTTGCTAATATTTGTTTAAAAAATTTTTTAGTTAAACCATCATCAGCTTCTGCAGTTTTAGATGTGTATTTAAAAAATGGTAATGAGTTTGGTTTCTTAGCTGCTATTGCAGTATCAACTAATCTATTCAATTGTTCATCTACTTGGTTAATACTATCAAAAGGTCTACCAGCTTTAGCTGCGTATCTTATAAATAATTCTCTAGCATTTTTATATGCATCACCTGTTGGTGTATATCTTACAAAAGGTAATATAGGTTTATCTTCAAAAATTCTATATGTTCCACCTAAATAATCTTTTACCCTTTGACCCATTATTTCTTTTAGTGGTTTAATGTTTGTCATGTCCCCACCTAACTTACTAGTTGTTGAGATAAGAGTAGTAAAAGCATTTCTTGCTTTACCTAATGTTCCAAACAATTCATTAATTTCTGGTTTTTTTAATCCTTTTACTTTTAATTTTTCTGTAAGATCCATCACTACATCATCTTTAATACCTTTAGTTAAGTCTCCAGAAAACATAGCATCATTAATACTTTCTAATACCTCTGATTTTTCTTTACCAGTAGATTGATTAAAAATAGTTTTTACAGTTGGAAACATTTTATTAAGTGGCTTATCTATTTCTTTAACCAACTGCATTGCTTCATTAGAGTCAGCCATAGTGGCTCCTTTTTCAGCCATTTTTTCTTCAAATATTTTTTGTGGTTTAGCTCCTCTAGATCTCACTGCACTAAAAACACTATTAAAAAATCTACTAAGTCTTGAATTACTAAATTCAATATTTTTACCTGTAGTAGCAGCTTCTTTAATTCCTCTACCTACTCCATAAACAACAGGTGTGATAAATAAAGATTCACCACCAAACTTAACCCGGTTTAATAATTTTCTACCAGCATCTTTTGATGAATCAGCTAAAGCTTCATCATCTAAGTTTGTTGGACCACCAAGTACATCTCCAATACTTCCAATGTTTTCAACATCTGCTACAAGCGTTTCCCCCGCTGCACCTCCAGCAACTGCTGCTGCAAATCTTTTTGTTCTAGCTGCTTTGTTTAATTCATCAGCTTTGGTTGCACCTTTTAATAAGTCAGGTCTTTTAAGATCTAAATATTTATTAGCTTTTTTACCAGACAAAGCTTTCGTTGCCATTTTACGTGCAACATTAAAACCTATAGATCCAGGAACTCCAATTTGTATCAAAGCTTCAACTAATCTACCTGCTGCTTTTTCCTGTGCAATCTCTTCAAATGGATTTATCTTATCAAAAAATACTTCTACGTCTGTTGCAAGATCTGTACCTGCACCTAAGTCAATTAACTCTGCTCCTAATGAAACTACACCTTCAGGTACTTTAATTAACCCTGAAGCTACACCTGCTAGCGCTGCGTTAAATGCATTTCTTTCGTTACCTAACTCCTCATCACCTAAGCCCATGAAGCCTTCTGGATCGAAATCTGTATCGTATGCCATTTAGCCTCCTAGTTTTGTATTAGTTCTTCAAATGAAATATTAGATTGTTGTATGAATGGATTTCCATTTTCAGCTACACCAACTCTAGTGTAGGTGTCTGTTACATCATCGTAGTAAACCCCTGGATTAACATCTTTTTTAAGATTACCTTTTCGATATAATTTTTTAGCTCTTGGTAGTTGTATATTTATATTTGCAGCTTTTAATTTATCATAGTCACTTAATTCAAAGTTTGATCTATTTTTAGCAGTAGGCATATCTTTCATGTCACCTGATTTAACCATAGTCTCCGCATAACTAAATACTTTTTCTTCTGGTGAATCTGTTTTTAAAAATGGTTGTTTAGAATAAGTAGAGTCAATAAATTCTTTCATTTTAGAATCTATCCTTGCATTATATTCTTCTGTAGTTTCCATATCTAGTTGTGGTCCTACAGATGCTGTGGCTTGTGTTCTTACTTTTTTAAGATTATCCACACCTAATGTATCAATAGCCTTGGCTCTTAGTGCTAGGTTTTCACTTCTTTGTGATCTTCTGTTTTTAATCATGTCTTTTATTGGTTCTTTCGCTGCAGCACCTGCTGTTGCTAAAGCCCCTGATAGACCTTTACCTTGAGGTGTTCGAGATAATAAATCAGGTCCAAACTGTAATAAAAAATCTGTTACCGGATCACCCATGTCTTGTCCACCACCTCTAACTAAAGAAATAAAATCTGTAATGTCTTGTTCTCCAACGTTTAATGCAGGGTTAGTAGATCCTACATTATAATTACTTCTGTCCACAATACCAGTCATAACACCTTCGCCGACGTTACCACCTTTTCTAAACATAGGTCTTCTTAAAGTTTTCATATTTATGCTTGCGTAGGATTTCTACCAAATCCAAAACCTCTATAGATACCAGCTAACGTTGCTCCGGTTCCTAAAGCTTGCTGGAATATTCCAGGTGTTGGAGTAAAGGTTTGTTGTGTTTGTCCTGGGTATCCTGCTATTAAACTAGTTACCCCTGAACCATATTGATTAGCTGCATTTAAAGGTTGCATTAATTGTTGTTGTAATAATTGTTGTTGAGCTGTTAAATTTGCTTGATTCTGAGCTTGGTTCTGTGCACCTAAAGTTGAAAGCGCTGCAACGTCTTGTCCTAAGAAATTCTGTTGAGCTGAACCTAGACCTAATTGATTTGCATAATTTTGTTGAGCCAATTGATTAGCCATACCAAAACCTTGTTGTAATAAATTTGCTTGGATACCTGATCTATTTCTATCAGAATTAGATTGATACTCTGCTCTTTGTACACCTTCTCTACCACCACCAAAAGCACCTGCTGCAATCGCTGCTGCTGGTACACCTTGTGCTCCTTTTTGAGCTTGGACATCATATTCTGCAAGTGTTGAATCAATAACATCTTGTTGATATGGAGACATGTATGCTTTGTAAGCATTGGGTCCTGTTGAAGCTTGGGCAGCATCTAAAAATTTTTGATAACCACCTATACCTTTTTGTGCTAAAGCTTGTGCATCTTTTTGTAATTGGTCTTGACCAGCTACAAATTGTGGACCAAATATTTTAGAAAGATCTGCACCGGCGTATCCACCAACTGCTTTAGACAACATGTCTAAAAAAGTTTTACCTCCCGCTTCTAAAAACTCTGGTGGTAATATTCTGGATTCTTGAACTGCCATTATGCTACTCTCGATTCTAATTTTTTCATGGTGTCATACATAACTTGAGCACCTTTTTCTATATCTCCACCACCTGCTGCTTTTACAGCATCGGCAGTATATACAAATTCATTGTTTGATAACATCGCTGGAATGTCATCTGCCTTTTCTTTTATACCAACAGGAGGAATAAATCCACCTGTTTCTCTAAGATCTAATTCTTTAACACCTTGAGGATTTATATTAATTGGTAAGCCTTCAATACCTGACGCCATTTCTACTTTGTCACCAAAAGCATAACCAATACGTCCACCATCAGCATAACCACCTTGACCTGATGTATATTCAGAAGTATCTCTTTCAACACTTTCTGCTATTTGATCTGCACTGTAACCTAAATTTTGATAATAAGATGATAAGTATTGTCTTAGGGACCCAACATCTCTAGTTGCAGCTTCTTGCTCTTCTGCACTCAATGCAGCTAATGCTCCTAATGCAGAACCACCCGCAAACACTTTACCAAAATTTCCTAAAGCTGAACCTTTTCCACCAGTTGCCAATGCTTCACCTAAAGCTGTTCCTTTTAATGAACTCATAATCCCTGAAAAACCACCGGCATTATTAAACACTCCACCTAAAGTGCTAGCACCTCCTGGTATTAATGCAGGTGCAAAGTAAAGCATAGCAGCTTTACCTATAGGACTTTTAGCAACTTTTTTAACACCTTTAACTACACCAGATACAGCTTTTTTAATGCCTTTGAAGATACTTCCTAATCCGTATTGTTCTCTAGGTACTTGCATTCTTGATATTGTCATAATTTAAATATATTTGCATTGTTGAGCAGGCACAGACGTCCTGAAAATACTATACTTTATTTGATTTTTTTATCTTCGTCAAGAGGTTTGGCATGTTTTGCAGGCCTATGACCTTGATATAAATCATCATAAAATCGACCACAATACTGAAACTCTCCAACATGTGTTATTACATCCATAACATAGATATGAACCTTACCACCCATATCACCCCACCTTTGACAGAATCCAAAGTCTTCTCCAAAATAACGTTTTGTTTCAGGGTCATGAATAGTATCAAAAAGATTATACATATTATCTTTTTTCTCTTCTTTACCATTAATGTAAGTAGGTTGAAATATTTCTAGCTCAGGGTAATGTCTAATCATACCCTCTAATACTTTTCTTTTAATTAACATACATCCTGTAGGAGCATGTGTCACTTCTATAATACCTTTGTCAGCTATTATGTTAGCATTGTCTTTTACTTTAATTGGGTAAGTATAACCAGCTCTAACTAAATCGTCAGCTGAAGTAATAGCATCTTCTTTAGTATTTAGTCTTCTCCAAATTTTATCCCAATCTATCATCTTCATAGGATAAGGACATGCAATAACATCTTGATCTGCCTCTAACATTTTTTCAATAGTAGAGAACTGAAAGTCAATGTCTGAGTCTATAAATAATAAATGAGTGTAATTATCTTCATGGTTTAACATTTCAGATACACATAAATTCCTACCTTGTGTAACCAATGATGATTTCAGTAATGTAAAACTAACCTGTATTTTTTTCTGTATACACTGTTGTTGAAATTTTAAAACTGATTGAGTGTAATGCATAGATGTATCACTATGACAAGGTGTACATACCATTATCTTATGTGGAGAAACATTACCTACATGTATTTCTGTTACTTCCTCTTCTGGTTTATTAAACCAGATAGGTTTATTAGGACTTTGCACCAATCGCTCCTTTTAAAAATCTTTCCCATGCGGCTGCTTGTTTATTCCAACTGTAATAAACATGAGCATAATGAGATTGCGATTCCATATGATTATGTATATGTGGATTATGTAAAGTTTTTGCTGCAGCTTCTATTCCATAACCAAATTTTTCTGCTAGCCTTCTGTGATTATCATCATAAACAATATACATTGGAAACTCTGCACCTGTTTCATATAAAGCTCCATAATTAGTTGTTATACAATATAGTCCACCAGCCATAGCTTCTAGTAAAGATATACAAGATGTCTCTTCAAAAATACTAGGGTAGACATACATATTATATTTATGCATGTTTGATTTAATGTAGTCATTAGATTTATAACCTATGTAATTTACGTTAGGTAAATCTTCAGCTTGTTTATATAATTCTGTATAGTTATGATCATTCTCTTCATAAAATCTTTTTCCATATACTTCTGTAGAAGAATAAACATCTAAACTAATCAAAGGATTTTTTACCAACTGCATTGCACCTAGTAATACAGATAGACCTCTCCAAGGTGTGTTCTGGTGAATAATTTTTATAGGCTGTCCTTCTTCATAAGGTGCAGCTTTTGGTATTGTGTCTATACCATTTTTAATAACTACACATTTTTCTGTAGGAATACCAAACATCATTCTAAATTTTTCAAAGTTCCAATGTGAATTAAATACATACCAATCATATTTATGATGGTTGCTTTTGTTTTTAAACCATGGTGCAAGATTCGGTTGATCGTATGAATTCTTTTGCCAAAGTATATTTACTTTAGTAGGATGTAACGGAATTTTTTCAGGTACAGATGTTGTAATCTGAACTTGATCTAATAATTCTTTGTCAACGTATTTTTCTAAATAACTAAATTGTAACTCTGTTCCACCTTTAGGTAGTTGGTTTCTTATTATCATTCATTGCTTTCTGTAAGAGGTTTAATCCTTTCGGTGACACTACTACTGTAAGATCTTGTGCAATATGTTCTGCTACTGTTTCAGTATTAGGGTCAGCTATATCAGCTTCTTTCTCGGTTTCGTCTTTATATACTTTATTCGTTCTAGTATTTCTTAGAACTACTGTTGTTGTACAATCAATTTTTAATATATTATCCATTCTGTTGTGACCTATCTATTAAAGCATAACCAACTACTACTTCAAGTTTATTAGCGGTTTCTGCTTGAACTTTTATAGCATCTCCTGCTTCTAAATTCAACCCCTGTTCGGTGGCATTTACTGTACTTGTAGCAGGTATATCTTTTCTAAAAAACTCTATATCTGTAGTGGCAGAAGAATCTCTTAAATCACAATTAGCTAATACAGCCCCTGTACTATTATTAGATATATATACAGATTTTATAATAGCAATAGCTGAAGTAGTTATAGTTAAAACAGTTGTCATAGCTGTATCAGTTAATATTTTACTAGCGTTTTTATATTGTATTGTCATGATAAGAAATAATTATATGTATCCTGTTCTTCTTTCAAGTCATTTTGAAAAGCAAAATTTAATTCATTTTTAATAGTATCTAATGATTGAAGAATTTGTCTTAAATTTTCAACCTCGTATTGTTCTTTTGGTTCAGGTATGTAAGCAGTTATCTTAGCCATTACGAAAACATTGTGCCAGATGAAAGCATAGCTTCATTTTTCTTTTCTTCTAATTCTTGTAATCTTTGATTTTGTTCTTCACTATTCATACCCAATTCTTTACCAGTTTTTAAAGTGTTGTATTCTCTATTTTCAAAATTAGATAATTTTGCCATTAGGTTCTCTATAGAGCCAACTTGATCTTTCACTGGATCTTCTAAATTAGGAGCAAGTGGTTCTATAAATTGCCTGTTATAATTATTAGGTGCTACTCCCATTGGTAGAGAAGAATTTATATTAGGTTGTGCTAATGTTTGTATACCTTCAAACTGTAATTCAGGTAGATTACTAAAATCAAGAAATTGTTGCGTATTTTGCGCTGGAGTATTAGGAACAATTCCTAAACCTCTTTGTAAACCTGCAAGTCTTTCATCTAAGTCAGTCATGGTATAATCTCCATCTTCGTATTTTGTATCTAAAGTATTTTGTATTGTGTTAATTCTACCAAGATTAATTCTTTGTTGTTTAGCATTTTCATATTCTTCTTGAGTATCATAACCCGTAAAATCTTTTCTAAATTTACCAAGTGCTTTACCTATACCCTCGTTAAAAAGAAAACTTGATCCAGGCACGGCAAAGCCAAATAATGTTTTAACTAAATTACTTAAACCACTACCTCTAGGGTTAGGATTGAAAGGGCTAAATTTTTTACCTGTCTGATTAGCTCTTATGAAATTATTATTATTTAAAGTTTGTATAAAATCTCTTTCTGATCCGCCATAATTAACATCGGGACCACTATCATATGAAGGTCCTCCTACACTTCCAACAGCCTTACCTGCTTCAGCACTGCCTGGTGCTCCACTTCCACCTTGATATGTGTCTGTTACTTCTCCTCCGCCAATATAATTTATTCTCTTATCTATCGCCATTATCTTCTTCCATCTGGTTTAGCGTCAAGCCTTAATGTACCATAACGCCATGTTTCACCCACAGCATCATTTTCTATTTTGAGTGCTACTAATCTCGCTCTTGCTCGTGTATCTACTTTATCAGTTGTTGAGGTAACTGTAAAGGGTCCAAGTGAAGAACTAGCTGCTGTGTTATTAGGGTAATCATTTAGTAACAAAGTAATTTTTGAATTGCCTTCTAATAATTGAAAGTCAGGTATAAATCTTTTAACTGACATAATAAACTCACCATCTCCTCTAAAATCTGCAACACCCGTTTGCATTCCTAAACCACTAGATCTGTTAGCTATGTCATAATCCCCCGATTGAATAAAAGCATCAATAGAAGTAGTACCTGAACTGTTAACCTGATCGGTCCCTGTTTCTTGAGCATAGTAAGTTGATGCTCCATAGGTTGCTGTAATTCCTTGTATTGGAAAATTAGGTAAAGCTGTTTTATTATAATCAGTAGCATAAGGAAGTTCAAATACCCCTTGATCTAGATAACTACTTCTTGCAAGAGAACTTGTAGTCCACACATTCTCAGCGTAATTATAAGTTACACATCTATCTATTTGAGAAGAACCAAATTTAGGGTAGAACCAATTAATTTCATTGTATAAAGTATTATGCTCTGCATAAACAAGAGGGCCTGAAGCATAATTAATTCCAAGATGATCTCCACCTGTTGTAAATACAAAATCTTCTACCAAACATGGTAAATATTTTACTGTACCATCAAATTTAAAAAAACCTCCTTCACCTGACATCCAGTATACTTCACCATTAGAATAACTTAATGCATTTTGTCCAATACACCCACAGTTAGTTCCAACTTGTCTTACAGAAAAAGTAAATGGTGGTCCTACATATTGAATTACATAAGCAGCCAGATCTGTTAAAACTAAAGTGTAGTCTTTACCTGATACAGCAGCTCTAATCTCATTACCTTTATCTAATAAAAAAGTACCTGCAGTGTTAGTTGCAGTGGGTTGATATGAATTAAAATTTTCTTGATCACTAAATCTTATAAACATTGGGTTCTGAGTTGTAGAGCTACCAACAGTTGTTTCAGTTCCAAAATGAAACACATGTCTATCTCTATCTGATACTTGTGTAAGCCTAGATTTAGTAGGAGCATTAGCCATGATAGCTGCTCTATTTGCTCTTGGTGAAGCTGCACCAGCATTCCAAGTATATGTCTTGCCATTATGAATTGTTGCAACTAATATCTGACCAAAGTTATCAAGGCTCCAGAGGCCTGCATCTAAAGTTACGTTACTAGTTGCACTAGCAGTTCCCCATGTACTTGATCCCCATGTAGATGTTCCCCAACCTAAACCAGCTGTTTGAAAAGTTGGACCAACAATCTCATAAGGATTAACTGTAGCTGATCCAGTAGCAGTACTAGCACCTGCTGAGTTAGTAGGCATTGTAATTTGAAAAGTATTGTTTGTTTTGTTTAATACTTCAAAAGTATTATCTGTAAAATCTGCTATTGCATAACCTGAACTTGTAGGAACTGTTACTGCAGTGAAAGTTATATATCTTCCATCTAGTAATCCATGGCCCGTTTTATTAACTGTTACTGTAGGAGATCCAGCTGTAACAGTAAAAGTACAACCGGTAATAACATCATCATCTAAAGGACTAATGTCAAAAAATTCTTCGTCATAGTATAAAAATAAACCTTGAGAGGTTCCAATAGCTGCATATTTTTCTCCAGCTATAGAAGTAAAATCATGTTGTGCCCTTGCTACTCCAGGTAAAGTTTTATTACCTGTGGTTATCTGTGACCAACCACCTATTTTTTCTGGTAAACCATATCTAAATCTAACAAAATCACCGTCAACCCATTGTGATTCACCACCTGAGTCTGTAATTTGTTTATCAAATCCTGGCTTAAAATTAAGTTTTTGTAGCATATTAAATAAATATATATGCTTTTAAGTAAAAAAGCCATTATCTTTTAGATTAAAACTAATGCCATATTTAGTATTTTTAAATCTATGAATCTTTGCTTCGTGATCTAAAAAAGAAGAAAATATAGCAAATACACCTTCCTCTGGTTTTACTTTTTCATTAATCGCATCAAAATCTAAAGTTTGATCATGACTATTTAAATATAATACACCCGACCATTCATTCCCTCTATGGTTATGCTTTATAGTTTTGCCTCCACTAGAACAACTAAATCCCCAAGAATCAGCTAAACTGTATGTAGGAAAATTAATGTTAGAATCTACATAATCGATTAGTGTATTTAAGACACCTAAAAATTCCGGATCATTGTTAAAATGTTTCCAACTAGTCATTTTGTCTATTATGTTAGTCTGGTAATTTAAATTACCTTCTTTTTCACATCCCTCTTTAATTTTGTTTATTAAAGATTTAGCATTAATTTTTATTACACCTTGTACAAAAAAATAATCTATTTTAATTTTTTTTTCTAAATGTTTATGAATAATCATAATACTATATTCCAATCTAACTTAGATATTATTTCTTTAATGTTAATCATTTTTAAATTATTATCTTTTATATAATTATGTAGCTCTTCTAAATCTATAAGTAAATATTTATCCTTTATTTTAAAAACCATCTTATCTGCTTTTGTTTTTAAATGACTTTTTTTACCTACTCCTTCTTTAAAAGAACTTAAATTTCTAGTATCAAACTTGAACACTTGATTACTTTTATTTTTAATAATGCCGGAAACATCCCACAACTCTTTTTCTTGCTGTTCTTTTGTAGGGTATGTAACATCTGTTAGATAAGTTTCAATAAAATTAATATTCATTCTATTTAAAAGTAAAAACTATAACAACTCTAATATCTTTTTTAGGGTATTTTAAATAATGTTTATAGTCTTCAAAATATAAACCCCTATATTTTTTAGTTTCCACTTGTTTATATATTTTATTATCTTTTTCTAAAACCGTACTAGCTTCAGGATTATCAGTGCAATAAACTAATAAAGATTTATGTTTATATTTATGGTCAACATGACTAGCTGTTTTTTCAAAACCATTATTAAATGATATATTAACAGCGCATCTTAAAATTCTTGTACAATTTATTTTATGTTTCTCAACAAAGTCATATAGTATTTCTAATAGTGCAGTTGACTCTGAAGAATTTACAACAGGATAACTAGGATCATGTCCTTCTGGTCTTGTCACTGCTGTGTGAACCATGTAAATATGATTATCATTTTCTACAGAGTTCTCTTGAATATAATAAGGATAATCACTTCCTAGTATAAACTCATCTACATATTTTTTATTTTCTTCAGACATAAAGTTGTCATCTATTATTACTTTATTCATAATTTAACCATCCTGTAAGTATATATTTATTTTGATCTTCTGAAATAATTCCTCTATGGGTATGTGTCCAATCAGATGGCCACAATAAAGTTAATCCTTTTTCAGCATTTACTTTTAATTTTTGATTGTAAAATTCTGTTCCACCTTCTTTAACATTATTAAGATAAGTCATGAAAACCATAACTCTAGTAGTTTTCTGCATAACTAATCTTTCAGAATGCCAAGCTTTAAAACCTTCTCCAGGTTTATAGTGTTGAAAATTTATACCTTCTTTTTCCGCTAGAGCACCATTAAGATTAAAGGGTTGATATACTTTTGCATATGCTTGAACTCCTTTGTTTAAAAAAGACATATATTTTTTATATAAACTAAAAGACGCAACTATATCGAAATCTTTATCAGAAGATATTTTATATTCTTTATCCCTAGTAGGTTTTCCATCTTTAGTTAAACAACCTCCTTCTCTGGTTAAATCAGGATTATCATTATGCCATTTTAAAACATCATCACAAAACTGATGAGGTAAGTACCAACCAAATATAAAACTATTAAAAGGAAATTTTTTTAATCTCATCTGTGTATATTAAAATCTATATTAAGTGTCTGTCTTATGCCTTTTACTTGTGGATAAGAACCATGCCAAATCCAACAAGGGAATATAAAAAAATCATTGGTTTGTGGATAATGAGAATAGTATAATAACCTGTTGTCTTTATTTAAGATATAATAAAAATCTCCTAGGTCTATTAATTTTTCATCGTTGTGATCTTTGGGAGGAACACTTAAATATGTAACAGTTGAAATAATATTTTGTGGTTTATTTTTGTGTGCATGCATTGCATGAAAACTTCCTACATCTCCTATTACAGTCCAAGCATTGTTTAAAGTAATAAGAGGATCAGTGCCATTTCTTTTTTCAAATTCTTGTGTAATTTTATTAGAACAGTTTTCTAATATAAATTGAAACTTATCATCATTTAAAAATAATTCTTTTAAATCGTATTGTTTAGATTGACTTCCTCGTGTGCTTAACTCTTTTAAATCGTTTTCTTCTAAATTTTTAATAGCATCATTTACTACTTTTTTAGTTTTAGATACTTGTGTGATATCAGTTTTAATAAACCAGTCTTCGTGAAATCTCATGTTATTCAACCTTTAAATTATTATGTGCTGGTAAACCTATGTGTAATCTACCATCGTATGCTTTTAAGTTTTTTTCTTTTAATTCTTTTGTAGTGTTATAATGTAAAAACAATTGAACACATTCAGCTTCTTCAAATTTATTTCTCCAATGAGGTAAGTCACCATTATAAATTAATATATCCCCAGGGTTTAAAATAAATTCTACGCCATCTACATATATAGGCCACAATCCACCACCTATAGGAAGTGTAACAGATATTTGGCAAGCATTTCTATCAGTGTGTTTACTTAAAATATTTCCTCTTTTATATATTCTAGCAAAAGAATAACTCTCTATAAGCCTACCACCATCATATGATTTTAAATTTTTTACTTCTTCTTGTATTATTACCCTTAGTTTATTTAAAATAACTTCACCAGCAACATCTCCATAAATAATATAGTCTGTTCCAGGTACCATTTCATCCTCGGCTCTACCAAATAAATGTTCTAAATAAGGAGGTATTATTTTTTCTTTTAACATAGTTCTAAAAGATTTTCTTTTCATCAAAAAGTATTTATGTAAAAATTCTAAAAGATCTTTTGATAGGACATTTCGAAGTACCTTATATCTAAATTGTTGGCTCATTTAAATGGATACCCCATAGACCAACCTACTAAAGAGTTTCTTTCTCCTTTAGTAATAGGTGTTACTTTATGTTTAATAAAAGAAGGAAAAAAAACTATTGATCCTTTCTCTTTTAATTGAACACACTCGACAATTTTATTTTCCTCTGCACCTGGAAATTCAAAAAGCAACTGCCCACCCTCATATTTTTTTGGATCAGATAAGTTAATACTAAAAGATATTTTTCTATACTTTCCATGTATTGAAGGATCACTTGGGTTATTAAAAGGCATAGCTAAATTATCAAAATGCCAATCATAATGTTGATTTTTTTTGTATCGTGTAAATTGTAAATCTTCAAAACAATCAACTTCATAGTTCCAATCAGCCATTTTATTTGCTTCTTGCAACAAGGGATAAATGCAATCATAAATCCATGGTTCGTTTATCCAACATATATCAGAATCTCTAAGAGAAAGATTTTTTTTAAATTGATGGTTTGAGTCTTTCATCTCAGCTTTCTTTTTAGAAACAACTCCTTTATCAAAAGTTTTATTCTTAGCAATTTCTTTTATAGAATCACAAAACTTGTCATTAAAAGCTTTTGAAAAATAGTAATAATAATTATCTAGATACATATCTATCTTCTTTATAAAAATATTTATATATTATAAATCTAAAAAATCAATAATTATTGCCAACTAGAAGTATCGGGATTCCAAACAACTTTTTGTTCAGTTGTGGTAAAAGCAATCCACACTTGATTTTCTTCGTCCCAAATAGGAGCAAATGAATAATCTGGAACTGCAGCATCTGTATAAGCACTGGGTTCTGTTACAGGAGCTTTCCATTTATAATCAGAATTTAAAGACCAACTAGCGAAAGGTTTAACTGTAATAAATACATCATTTGTAGAATCGTAGTAACCACCATTTGGTTCTGCTCCATTAACTCTAAAAGACTCGTCATTAGAAAATTGTTTTATACTTGCAGAAGCATCTTTTAATAAATTTTGTTTTACCCAATTTTCAGCTTCTACAGATTGATCTCCTCCGTTAGCATCAACGTCAGCTTGATCAACTACAAATATATCTATAACATTATTGTTTTCATCTAATTTTGCAAATTGAGTCATCATGATAGTGCTAAGTTCCCTGATACGTTAAATGTAGCTATTCTGTCATTTCCAGAATTGGCAATTGAATTTGAACCTGGAGAAACAGATCCACTTAAATTATTAGCAAATCTTATAATTACTTTTCCATTTCCACCAGAAGTTTGACCCATAACACGGTTTCCACCACCGCCACCACCTTGGCCGTCAGTACCATTTGATGCACCAGAATCTCTCATACCAGGTCCACCGCCACCATTTCCTCCTGATCCAAATGGAGAAGCAGCATAACCATGAGTTCCGCCACCACCGCCACCACCAAAAGTTTGTGATGATCCATTAATACTATTAGCAGTTCCATTTCCTCCAGGACCTGCTACATCAAACATTGAGTTTGATTGTCCATTGTTAGCAGTTCCACCGCCACCAGCTGATGGAGAAGCATTTGATGATGGAGAGTTTCCTCCGTCTCCACCCTGATTTCCTGATCCTCCTGACGTTGCAGTGTTTCCACCTCCACCGCCACCTCCGCAACCTCCAGCAGAGCCGTTGTTATTTCCGTTTCCACCTGCTCCACCTCCGTTTGCTGTTTTGTTAAAAGAAGGACTTGATATGTTAGAAGTTCCACCTGTTCCTGTAGAACCTGATCCTACAGTAACACCTACAGTTTGACCTGCAGCTACTGGTTCTGCTGTTCCACTAGGATAATTTGATGTTAAGCCTCCAGCTCCACCACCCCCTGCAGCATGTCCAGGACCGCCTGATCCTCCAGCCAATACCATATAGTACATATCAGTAGTAGATTCTGCTCCTCTAAACTGACCTATAGAAATAGTTCCTGAACTAGGAATAGGGCCATTAGGTGCGGGTGAACCTGAAGGAACGTTTGATCCTCCAGAATAATATTCTGATAAAGAGATTGGATTTGATCCACCAAATTCATCTTGGATATCATCCATACTTGTATTTGTTTGTGGTATAGCCATCTTACTTTTTCTCCTTAGTTAAAGTTTCTATTTTTTCATTTAATTTTTTTACAGCTTCAATTAATAAACAAGTTAGTCTATCATATTTTACAGCTTTAATTCCATCTTTTCTTTGAGCAACTGCTTCAGGTAATACTTTTTCTACCTCTTGAGCTATAACTCCAACATCTTTTTTTCTAACAAAATAACCGTCTTCACCGCCTTGATGCTCAATCCATTTATCTTTCCAATTAAATAACACACCATTTAATTTTTTCAAGGATTCTAATGCATCTGGTATATTTGTAATATCTTCTTTTAATGCGATGTCTGAAGAATAAAATGCTGTAATATCATCTGTAGCTCTAATCTGTCCAGTTGTACCTGATGCTGCAGTTCCAATACCTAATGAATCTAGTTTGCCATCATTAAATTCTACATCGTTTGTAGTTCCTAATCCTATTGAATCTCTTGCTGTAGAACCAGATTCAGCAACAAGATTAGAACCATCTCCTACGATAAAGTTTCCATTTGTATTAGCTACGTCTGCTAAGTCTAATAAATTCTGTGTGTTATTTATTACTTCAACAACATTTGTTCCGTCTGAATAAACAATAGCACGAGTTTTTTCAGTTGTACCAAAAGTAAAACCTGATCCAGAAGTGGTTTTAACAGTTACTGTGTGAGCACCTGAAGTAGCATTTTCAACTATATATGTTTTTTCAATTGAATTAGGTATAATAACATTAACATTTGTAGTTATAGTTCCTGTTAATTTTATTACTTGATTTTTACCATTAGACACAACACCATTAGAAAAAGTTAAAGTTGCGCCTGTTGTTGCATTTAATGCAATGCCAGCATATCCACCAATAGCTTGTTCTAATACAAGTAGGTTACTATTTGTAAAAGCTCCCCACGTACCTGAGTTTTCACCGGTCGTTTGGACTGTTAATTTTAAACTAGCTGAGGTTGAGTTTGCCATAATTTAATTCCTTAATATTTAATTTTATTCTATTTTTGCTTAAAATCAAGCTACTTCTCTCCAACCTGGAGGATCAGTAGGAGCAGATCCTGTAGGTACTGGAGTCCATATAACGTTTTGTACAGTTCCTTCTGCCATAGTCATCTGAATTCCTGTTAATATAGCTAATGAATCAGGTGCTGTTGCAGTTCCTTCCTGCATAGTCATTGCAATACCAGTCACATCTATTAAACTATTAGCATCTGCAACTGCTGTACCAAGAGCAGCTGTCATAGCAATACCTGTTGGAATAACAGTACCTTGTCCAACAACTGTTGCAGTACCTTCATTCATTGTCATTGCAATACCAGTTGGAATAACATCTGCATTAGCAAAAGTAGTAACGCTTCCTAAAGAAGTGCTCATTGCAATACCAGTTACATCCTCTGTTACAACATCGGTAAATGCTAGAGCAGTGCCTAGAGCGGCTGTCATTGCAATTCCAGTAACATCAGCTTCAGTTTTTCCAACACCTACAGCAGTTCCTAATGATGCAGTCATCGCAATACCTGTTAGAGTAGTTAAAGCATCTCCAGTAGTAATTGCTGTACCTAGGTTAGCAGTCATTGCAATACCTGTTACAGCTGCATTAGATACAATTATTATATCAATATTTGGAGGATCAAATGTGCTAGGACTTTCAGTAGCAAAAGGCGCTTGAGCAAAAGCAGTTAAGGTATCTTGTATTTGTGTTGTATTATTAACAGTTAAATCAAAACCTGTAACAGGTACATCAACTCCAAGTTCTCCTTGTGTAGCAACAGAGTTAAGATTTGTTGTAAGACCAAAACCAACTAAATTAACAGAGGTAGGACCTGCTGAAGCGAAAGCCGCTTCCGAAAATGAATTATTACCGAAAGCCATGAATTAGGCTCCTGATTTAAGTTCTTCTATTTCTTTTTTAAGTTCTTTTACAGATTCAATTAATAGAGCACACAGTCTTTCATATTTAACTGCTTTTGTTCCATCATCTCTTGTCTGAACAATTTCAGGTAATACTTCTTCAACTTCTTGTGCGATGACACCAATTTCTTTTTCTTTACCAAAATGTTTATGTTTTTCTTGAGCTTCAAAAGTCCAGTTGTAGTAAACACCATTTATTTTAGAAACTTTATCTACGGCATTTTCTATATTAGAAATATTTTCTTTAAGAGTCTTATCTGAAGAAGAGAAAGCAGTAATATCACCTGTTGCTGTAATTGCACCAGTGACTGCTAAAGTTGAACCATCAAACGATGCGTTAGCTTCTGCGTTCATAGCATCAGCACCAGTAGCTGTAACAATTCTGTTGTTTGAACCATTAGACATAAAGTCAGACACATCTACAGAAATTGCATCTGCAGCAACATCAATACCTGTACCTGCTCCAATGTTTAAAGTAGCAGCTCCACTAGTAGCTCCTCCAGTTAAACCAGACCCTGCTACAACTGAAGTGATGTCTCCAGTGTTTGTAGTATATCCAGCGTCATTATTAAAACCAGAGTTATTAATATTTCCTTTAGTTAATTTTTTCTGATTGTTAGAAGAATCAACTACACAGAAGAAGTCGCCATCTCCATTTGAAGTAGAAGTTGCAAGTTCTGATAAGTCTACATCTACTTGGTCTGCTTGAACGTCAATTAAATTCCCTGCTGCAACATTTAAAGTTACATCACCTGATGTTCCACCACCAGTTAAACCAGTTCCTGCTACAACAGAAGTTATATCTCCAACTGTTGGAGTTTGAAAAGATGGTTGTGCCCCAGCCCCTGCTGAAGTTAAAACTTGCCCTGAACTTCCTGTTGCTATCGCAACTGGATTCCCTGAAGCGTCATAAGAAATAATATTACCATCTGTACCTGATGCCATTTTTGCTAATGTCACTGCATTGTCTTGAATTTCTGCTGTAGCCACACCAGCGTCTTTAATTGTTATTGCACCAGAACTAGCGGCAAAGTTGTCTGAGCTAAATGAGGCAGCTCCTTTGGCAGACGTAGAAGCATCTGCTAAATTAATAGTAACATCTCCTGATGTTCCACCGCCTGTTAAATTTGTTCCAGCTGTGACTGCTGTAATATCTCCAACTGTAGGTGTTTGAAAAGATGGTTCTGCTCCCGCACCTGCACTTGTTAAAACCTGTCCTGCACTCCCTGTTGCTATCGCAACTGGATTACCTGAAGCATCATATGAAATAATATTTCCGTCTGTGCCTGATGCCATTTTGGCTAGTGTGATTGCATTGTCTGCTACTTTAGCAGTTGTAACATTTGAATCTACAATGGAAGCGGTCACTACAGCGCTTGCTGCAAGTTGGTCTGCCCCAACTGCATCATCTGCAATTTTGGCTTGGGTCACTGCATCCGCAACTATAGAAGCAGTTACTACAGCACTAGATGCTAATTGATCTGCACCTACTGCATCATCACCAATCTTAGCTTGGGTTACTGCATCGTCTTGAATTTCTGCTGTGGCTACTCCCGCATCTTTAATTGTTATTGCGCCAGAACTAGCAGCAAAGTTATCTGAACTAAATGATGCAGCTCCTTTAGCAGATGTAGAAGCATCAGCTAAGTTTAATGTAACGTCACCTGATGTGCCGCCACCTGTTAAATTTGTACCCGCTGTTACAGCTGTAATATCTCCAACTGGAATTGAAGCTACTTCTGTATCTACGTATGCTTTAATTGATTGCTGTGTTGCTAAGTGACTAGCACTGTTAGATGCCATATTATCTTCATCTTTAATTGAAGTTCCACTTATTGTGCTATTTAAAACTGCACTTGTTAAAGTTTTATTTGTTAGTGTTTGTGAAATATCTACGGCAACCAAATCTTGTGTACCAGTATCACCACTATCAGGAAGTCTTAATGAGTTTCCCGCAGCTGCTGAGTGTGGTTGTGGTAGTAGTGTTTGATAGTGAGCATTTGAAACCTCACAATACATTCTTAAAGCAGCTGGTGATCCACTATTAGATTTGAAGTCAATAACACCACCTAAAACTGTAAGATCATCTCCAACAGATAAATCTGCTGGAAGTGTAACATTACTACTTGCATCTTCTATAACTGCTTTTGATGCGGGTAAAGTTACAAAAACATCTTTAGTTCCAGCTGAAAAGTTTACTGCTGAATCACTATTAGATGATGAGATAACAGTAGTCCTAGCCAAAGCTGCGGCTGATACTGTTCCTAATCCAACTTCAAACTCTCCATTACTATTTACGATTGCATAGTAAGTTGTATTACCATTTCCAATCGCTGATGAAAAAGTTTCAAAACCTGTTACTGCTCCTGCAAGAGAAAGCGTACCTGTACCAGTAGTGGTAGAAGTTTCTTTAACTCTATCATTTATCACTAAAGCCATTTAGTTCTCCTATTACCCAGAAATTCTTAATATAGCTGCTGCTGTAGTAAATGCTGGAAACTGAATTGTAAAAGTTCCCGAAGTAGCTGTCTTATTTCCTCCAAAATCTAAAACACAAACTGTAGCATTAGTAACTGCTGAAGATGTGTTGTAGATCATAGCTCCTCTAGCAGTCAACGTTACACCTGTAAAAGATAAATCTGCAAAATCAACAATTGCAACGCCTGAAGCAATTGATGTATTTTGACCTGTTAGTTTATCTCCACCTGAAGCGTAAGTTCCTGTATTCGCAACTTCATTAGAAGTTGTAAATGCAGTAGTTGATGAGTTTAGAGTTGCTGAAGAAGTGTAAAGAGCTAGTTTAAAAACATCACCACCAGATGATTTAAAACTTGCATCACCTTCTAGTAATTGTTTTTTGAAAGCATTTGCGATCGCTTGTGTTATAGCCATAATATATCTCCTTATTTTCCTATTCGAGGAACACCACTTTGATATTCGTCTCGTCTTCTTCTTCCCATTTGTTCTATTGAGAAGCCTTCTACCACTTGTTTATACTTTCCTTCGTATAATTGCAAGAGGTCTTGTGGGCCTTTTAAAAATCCATAGGCCTCGACTAGGCATGCATATAGTAGTCCGTTGGGAAAATTTAGACTTATATATGTTGTAGTATTTGTACTAGATAATCCGGGATCTTTCAAGATATAATTTAATTGAATTGTGTAAGTAGCATCAGGTGTAGGTGCAACTACAATCTTTTCTTCGTCCCATAAACTGTAATATTTTGGAACCCCTGTGCTTTCCGTTGGATTAAATTCAGACATAAAACTAGTATCTCTGTATTGTAAAAATTCTCTATTGTTAGGTTGAGAACTTCCTTGAGAATCAACTATCTGTGCAGATCTCACAATTAATAAACCTGCTGGTCTATTAATAAATCTATCTGAAGTAATTAAATTAGCTGTGTCGTATCTTCTATTACTATCAGAATCAATATCTCTAAGAATTCTAAATTCTGCATTTTCAATAATTCCATCTAAAATAGTCGATGTAAAAACATTTGAATCAACTTCTGTGTAATCTTTAATTTTTTGTAATAATTCTGTGTATGTCATAATTAATATGTAGCTGCTATATATGCGTTAAAGTTATTATTAACAGGACCTGCCAAACAATTCAAGCCCCCTCCTGCTCCAACTGGTGAAACAAATAAGTTACCTGAGTCATTATCCTTTAAATTGTAACTATTAGCAACAGTTATTGTTGAAGGTTGACCCGCTTGAGATTGTGTTGTTTCATTTAAAGAATGTACTAATCTTGCACCACATATTTTTGCTCCACTTGAATGAGAACTTGCATTAGTTTTAACAGGAGTTACTCCTCTAAATGGTGCATTAGTTCCTCTAACCAAACCTGATAATGTTCTTGAACCAGAATTATAACTTGTGTACTGAATAACTTCATTATCAAAAAATCCTGTGTCAGGATTAATTTTTTGAATAACGATATAACCACCATTTGTATAAAATGGAAGATCATCATTTACGATTAAAGAAGTATCTGTAGAACTTATACTTGTATTTAATAGTGTTTCCATTTCTATAGTTTTTTTTGTTCCAGTCGAACCACCTGCAGCTAATAAATCAGTTTGAATACTCATTAATCTTACAACGTCTCCTACTAGTATTCCACTATTAGGTTGGTTAACAACATAAGCTGCACCAACAACAGAAAGGTTTGTTTGACTAATTGGATTTTCTGGTAATAAATCTGGAGTAGCTATAGGTGCAACTTGAGGTCTTGCTTTTTCTAAACCTTGTGGGTCCGATACAAAAGGACTTGGTTCTAATTGTGGTTGCTTACGTTCATACTCTGAGTAATGTACAAACTGACCATTCCATTCAGTAACCATTTCTCTCCAAGGAAAAGCTAAACCACTTCGATCAGAAATTGCTAAAGCGTGTTTCCCTTTTGCAAACTTCGCCATTAGATCTCCGGATAATAAGTTTTAGGTGAAATATAAACACTTGCAGATGAACCATCTTCTTCTAATGCTCTCATTAATTCATCTTCATAAAGTAACTTCATCTCTTGAGTTCTTTGAGGTGCTTTCTTTTGTGACATATAATAAGCTAAACCGGCACACATACAAGGTACAAATCTATTAACTACATCTGCTTCGTTTGTATATTTACCTGCATCTTGTAATCTTTGTAGGTAATAAAAATATATAAAATCTCCAACTTGGTTTGTACCTGGAGTTAAATATAAAGTTATTGATACTCTATCTATAAACCTTTGAACCCAATATTGAGAAGGTTGACCTGTTGCTGATTTATTTGAGAAAGCTGAATATTGTGATCTATTAACTTTTGATAAAGGTGAGTCTACATTTAAAGAAGTTCTGTAACTAGCTTCTAACATATCTGAAGCCATGTTTACAAAATTTGTAACAGTGTCATTCACTGCGTGACTAGCTGCAGTAGTATCATCAACACCTCTTACAGCTCCTGTTAAACTTAAAGTTGATATTCCTGTGTAAGAAATAATTTCATTATTAATTTTTATTTTTCCAGATTCAGGCATCTGGTTAACAGATTCAAGTGGAATAGTTGTGTCTGTAGTATTTATTGCGCTAGCTAAAGTAGCTGTAATACCATTAGAAGATCCATCGCTTGGTGATCTATATATTACATATTCATTCTGACCATTAATTAAACTAAAAGCATGTTCTCTAACTTGCCAAAAATGAATACCTCTATTGTCCCACTCTTGAAGCATTATGTTTAATGATCTTCTAGCTGATCTTAAATCATTACCAGAGTAATCAAAGAAACCTAATCTTTCAAAGGCCTCAGTTATAATTTCATCGATCGAGAAGTTTTTCTCGAATGTAGCTGTTCCTGAGAAAGCCATTTATTCTCCTACTAATTACTTCCGCCGCTATGAAAAACAGTTATAGCTTTAATCTGCTCAGTAGTAAATGCAGAGTAAACATCTGTTTTAAATAAAATTGGTACAGGAAAATTAATTGTCATATCATGAATATGAGCACCTTTATCTAATTTTACTTTTGATGTTCCACTTGCTCCACCATCTTTAAGCTCTAAAACTCCAGCTGCGTTAGGACCAGATATATGAACTCCATATACTCTAGTTCTTCCAGTCTGAACAGTTTTAGTTTCAGTAGTTACGTTAGTTGCAACTCCATCAATTGCTGATCCGAATGTTGACATAATTTTTCTCCTTAAAATTTATATGTGGGGCCGAAGCCCCACACTAATTATTTATTACGTATCGCTAAATGGTGTAACAATAGTTCCTGATCCTAAAATCAAAGTATTGTGTACCAAGTATTGAGCAGTTTCTAACGCTGTAACTTGAATTACAGATCCAACGATCCCACCTGTAGTTGTTCCATTCATAGAAAGAACATCATTAGATGCAGCAGGGAAGAAAGCTTTTTTAGCTCCATCATCCACTGCGATCATAGCTGCACCTGTGAACTTGTCAGTTCCGTCAGTTACGATTTGAACATCAGTTGCAGTTAAGTCTACATAAAAGTAAAAACTTGCACCAATGTTATTTAGATTGTTGTAGTCTGTCTCACCTGCACTTGCTCCATTAGCATTTGCATTGATTGATGGTAAAGTAAAGATACCATCCGCGTCTTGTGTTAATAAGATTCTTCCTGCGTGAGCATTTACAGTTAATGAAGTATTAGCTGTTAAAGCAACAGTTGAACCTGGTCCAGTACCTATAAAGCCATTTTTAGAAATGACCGGTCCTGAAAACGTAGTATTTGCCATAGTATTATTCTCCTAGTTTCCGTCTACATAGTCTCTAGGCCGTCGACTGTACGCGTCTATGTAAACTAATTAAATTATACAGTGGTTTTTTTATATACTAGTTTTGAGTAGAGTGCAAGAGATCCTGCAGTGTGGAGTGGATTTTTCCAACGATGTAGCTTTTTGATTAAGTAGCTACGGAAACTTGCGGAGCAGAGTCTTCAACTTTATTACGCATGTGTTCTCTTTGCGCTTCTGCCATCTTAATATGACTTAAAACATCTCTAACTTTTCGATCTATTTTAACCATATTGAGAGTATATCTACCCTCTTTAAGATGCTCTTGCTCCCACTGTAAGTCCAGACCCCTCTTTTGCTTGTAAAGGTCGTTTAAGTGTTGCATCATTTTTTCCATCGATAACCTCCTCATAGGTTATTCTATTTATCTTGTCACTATAAGAGTTTCCAAGATTTTCCCAAACTATACTTTTTTCTCCCAACTTGTCAAGTATAGCCTGTTCTAGTGAGGCTGGGTTATCATCAGCTACAACATTAAATTTAGCGTAATGATCATACGCCCAGATATTTACTAGAAATTTTACCATTATTCTTTCTTTCATAGAATTGTGGCGAGACTATGTCCCGCCACAAAAAATTACGATTAACTTGCTCCTGAAGATCCGAAGATACCTCTATAGTCAGATACACCGAATCTGTATCTTTCTCTAGCTTTGTATCTTACGTTTCCAGTATCAAAATCACCTTCCATTGCTGTTCTAATAGGTGTTCTTTCAAAATACTTCATTCCGTTAGGAACATCAGTAATGAAGAAGTACGCATTAGGATCAGTTAAGAAATTGTTCACTCTGTAACCTTGAGGAACCATTCCCATAGAAACGATTGCATTGATATCGTTATCAGCAGTGCCAGTTCTACCTTGAGACTTCATAAGTCTTTCAGCTTGGAATTGAAGCTCAGAAGGAACGATCATTTTCATTCCTCTAGCAGCAATTTTAAGACCTCTTTCGTCAGTCATTGCAGCGATGTCGATTAAAGACTGCTCCAATGAAGTTTCGTTAAGGTCAGCCTGTGTAGCCAAAGTGTTTGACACAGTTCCAGCGATCGTTGGGTGAGCTGTACTAAATAATTGTACACCATCTCCAGAAGTGAAACCACCTCCGAAACCATTGATCAGTGGATTTACTGATTTGATTTGTTTAGTATTCGCCATAGATCTAGCTAACGCTTTTGTATATCTAGACGCAAGTCTATCATACAGGTTGTCCTCAATCGCTTCTTCAGTGATTGCGAACGCTAGCGCAACAGTTTCCATAGTGTATCTAGCTGTGTAAGTCTCTTGAGCATTGTCAAAAGTTACGCCAGAACCCTCAGGTTTAACTGCAGCATTAGCAAAACCAGATAACATAACTTCTTCTTCAAACGCTCTGTCTGAAGTTTCTGTTGTGTATATCTCAGCATGCTGATTCTCATAACGTTTGTATTCCAGTCCGAATAGTGCATTCAGGCCTGGTTCTAGTTCTTTAACTAGTTGTCCTCGTGATATAGCCATTTTTTATCTCCTATTCTAACTATTATACGCCTGCAACTGCAGCGTTATATTGATGTTCGTTAATCATCACAACCCAATTCAAATAACCTGAACCAATATCGCTATTGTCCACGTCAGTTGATGGCGCTATGATTTTTAACTGGCCATTAGCTGTTGCTAATGTTCCGTCATCTAACTGTGTTTTTGAAACATTGTTAGCTGAGTTCCCAGCTGTGACTACGATATCCGCATTCATGAATACATCAGTCTGCGCTGAAGCAGTTGATATATCAGTTTGGATTTCGAATCTTTCATATGGGTCATCGCTTACAAAAGCAACTATGTCCGAAGCGTTAACTTGTGCATAGTGATTTGCAAACGTTGGTTTGCTTGTAGTTGGATCTGTGTAGAAAACACCATTAAGTGATCCAAGAAGTATGTCTCCCGCTGCAGCATGCTGGATAGTACCAGATGCCATAGGTTTAACTGCGTCTTGAAAGTAAATAGTAGTCGTGTTGTTCGCAGCGATACTATATTCACTTAAACCTTGGTTGTCTCTATTTTGACCCACTTTTCCGATCGCTCTTAGACCGAAGGGTGCGTTTTTATTTGCCATAGAGGCCTCCTTATAAATGTACCTGCCCTTGCGGGCCTCCAGTACGGGTTTAATTGAACTTTAATGGTTAGGAAATTTTTTAGGATTTCTTTGAGCCACCAAAAGTTACACGAGTCTGTCTATCAATATCGATAGGCATACTTGGATGCTCTTCCTTCATGAGATCATTATCCATAGCTTCAACTTTATCATTATGCTGTTTTGCATAATATTGCTGTCTCTGCTTAATTAACTCTTCCGGTATCCTAGCGAGCAGTAGGCCGCCAACTCCGATCACTCCTGAATATTTCCCGTCTTCAATAACTGGAAATTGAGTATCTGGGTATTCATCGGCACGAACTAATTCGTATCCTTCTCTTAACGAGGCAGATACATTTTTCGTATCTTGAAATCCCATTGACTCAGCTCTAATCCATCTATGTTTAAAACCTGATGGAGCAGGTGGTGAATCTAAAGGTGATGGTGGAGTCCAAACTTTTTTATGAGATGTATTTTCTCTTGTTTGACTCGCACGTGAGGTCTTCTTGTCTATTGTATTTTCCATATGCTTTATCCCTCCTTCGTGATATTTAGTTGTTTCGCATACTCTTCGAGTGGCACACCTAATTTTTTAGCGATTGT
>Ga0208134_1000117_pt1 | contig 47153 bp, 60 predicted proteins | sample VirMetDEL_Mar_31_FD_184515 | JGI IMG/M metagenome (GOLD analysis project Ga0208134, IMG submission 184515) | Aqueous microbial communities from the Delaware River and Bay under freshwater to marine salinity gradient to study organic matter... | ecosystem: Environmental > Aquatic > Marine >...
TGCAGCTGTGGCTTTAATACCGTATATAAAACATCAGGTAAAGCAGAACGCAAAGGAGATAGATGATATAAAGGTAAAGCTAACACTCAACGAGAGAAGCGATGGTACTCGTGACACTAAAATTGCAGTTATGGAGTCATTGACAAATAATATTCTTAAGAGGCTTGACAAGGTTGATAACTTACTTGAAAAGATACTAGAGAGACTAAGTAAATAATAAGATATGTACTACAGTAACAACACGTGGAACATTAAGGTGGTATACCACATAACGAAATGAAGCCCACAAAAGATTTCGATTCAGTATTTAAGATAGTGAGGACGGAGTACTTTGATGACACGACCATAGGTAACCTATACGGACCTAGCTCAGATAAGCTCTGCTGGACTCTAGAGGACGCTGTACGTGCCGATGGGGTAAAGGTACCAAAGAAGACTGCCATCCCCTCTACGGGCCTTATGTTAGCTTACAGCTTAGATTTAAGGTTCAGTCCCAGGTTCAACAGAAAGATGCCGGTAATATATAGCGAGAAGCGTGGTGACGAGTACATTGTTAGGGGCCGAGGCGGTGTAACCTTTAGTTTCGCACAGATACACGGCGGCAATACTCACTCAAACACGGAGGGGTGTCCTCTTGTTGCTTACCGCAGACCTACTGCAAAGACTATACAGGGAACGGCAGAAAAGGAGATTACTATGTTATTAGAGGATGCCTTACTAAAGGGAAGTGTTGGCTTAGTGATACTTAACGCTCCACAGGAAAATACTATTTTTGCATGAAACAAATAGACCATGCAGACATTTATTATCATTGCACAATACGTTATAGCTATTGTGATAGGCGCGCTTGTTAAGGAGGCGTGGCACTTCAAGAACAATCAAAAAAAATATTCAGAGGGTGCAATAGGCCCTGATGACCAGGTTGTAAACTGGTGGAAGGAAAGGTGGGATGACACCTTGTTCTCGTTACTATTCGGTGTTGTTGCAGCGTTTATTTTACACGCCATAAACTTAGATATCTTCTTGAAGAAGTACGCATCTGATTTCATGGGTATAACCTCTGAGACTGCCACGATACTTGCTGCTATGTCCTCGGACATTATTATGCGCAAGTTCAATAAAAAAATATCAAAGTGAACATAAGCCCTAGGATTCTTATAGTAGCCTGTGTTGTTCTATTTATTTTAAATGGGATACAGCGTGGTATATATAATTCCAGGTCACGTAAGTATGAGTCTAGTGAGGATGCTTATTTATTAAAGATTGCTAGGATTGAGAGTGATCAGGAGATATTACTAGATAGCTTGATGATTAGTGATCATATACAGAGGGACTTAGAGCGGACTATCATTACCCTGGATAGTTCTGTTAGCACACATATGGGGAGTATATTAAGATTAAAGAAAGAAAATGAAAAGAATATTAGTTATTTGCGTAGTTTTAGCGGCGTTCAGCTCGGAAAGTTTTTCTCAGAGTATAGACCTAACCCCTAGGGTAACTCCTGTTAAGGGGGACACGTTATTTACGTGGAACCAGGCACAGGCTAAGGAGATAGGGGTACTACTCAGCGAGAGGAATAGTTTCAGGTCGGAGTTAAACTTGAACGACTCCCTCATGGGGGTTTATAGGTCACAGGTGGGTGAGCTTACTCACTTAAACCAGATACTTGCTGGCTCAAAGAAGAGTGCGATAGCATTATATAAGTTAGAGTCTGAGAAGGCTATGTCTTGCAATGCTGACCGGGTTAGCCTTATTGACGAGAGGGATAAGCTTAGTGGTAAGCTATCTAGGTCTAGGTTTCGGCAGCTTGTTGCTTACTCTATTGCAGGTATATTATTAGCTGCTCAGGTATTAATTAATTAATTTGTAGATTTGTAAAAAATAAATCTAATGAAATTAACAAAGGAAGAGTTCAGTACACTCAAGGAATTGAATACAGAGTATGGTAAATTAAGAAACAACTTAGCTGATGTAGAGATACAGAGGATAGGTCTTGCTGAGGATGTTAAGTCTTTAAGGCTTAGGATTCAATCTCATGAGCTTAATATTATTGAGAAATATGGCGTTGACTCTGTCATAAATATGGAGACAGGGGACGTTAAAAACAAAAAGAAAAATGGCTAAAATAAATGATATAATCGCATATCCTCCTGTACCCCCTTCAGACACTGATATTGTAATCGGATCAGACGGCGGCTCCGGTGGAGCTACTAAGAATTTTGAAATGTCTGCCATCAAGACATATGTTAATTCCGAAGCTGGTGTTACATTAGTATCTTCAGCTAACCCAGCTATTACTGTTGCTACCGGAACCACAACCCCTGTACTAACATCAACTGCTTATACAGGCACTACTAATATCGGTCATGTCCCTACGGGTGGAAATTCATTAACATATTTAAAAGGTGACGGAACATGGGCAACACCTTTGGTAACATCATCTATACTTTATGCTACAGGAGGAACTCAAGGCATAGCTGCTTCTGCAACAACAGCGGATATTACTTTTAGCAATGTAAGTAATACTGACGTTGAAATTAGTATTACCGGAGAGATAAACTTTCAAAATGCAGGATTATATATAGTAGAGTTTTTTGGAAACTTTAAATTGAGTAGTGCGGTGCTTAGTGATGTTATGTTTCAACCCTTTTTAGATGCATCTGCAAAATATAACTCAGCATATATACAATTGCCTATTACACCTGATATTTTTAGACCATTTACTAGAACGGATGTGTTTCAGGTGACGGCGAATCAAGTTTTAACGTATAAGGCAGGTCACATAACTGGCTCTAACGCGCAATTAAGAGGTGCGGGTTCTAGTGTTGGTAGTATAACTCAAACTTCTCCTGCTACTTCGGTAACAGTATCTAGAATTAAAATATAATGAAATGGACATTCGTAAAATATCTGTCGGTCCTGACTACAAGTCAGGGGCGATGCACTACATTGTTGGGCAGAGTGTATTAGGCTCTAGCTACAAGATTCACTTAATTAAACACGAAGAGTTTTCCTCCTCATACAAGATATGGATAGAGAGTGAGGACTCTGTTATTGTATTGTGGAAGGAGTTTACTTCTACTGTTCCTGTATCTATAGAATACAATATAAACTTTTAATGAGGTCACTACATCAGTTTATTGTAAAGCCTGTCGGTGACAAGCGGTACAATAACACTAAGGAGATAGGCGGTATAGACTTTATTGTCAGCACCTCTGAGGAGGACTTTAAGTCCTCTAATAGACACGCTGAGGTTGTAGAGGTTCCTATTAGTTATAAGGGAGAGATTTCGAAGGGGGACATACTTTTAGTACACCACAATGTGTTCAAGTTCTACAATGATATGCGAGGCCGAAGGCGTAGTGGAAAGAGTTTCTTCAAGGATAACTTATTCTTTTTAGATGCTGATCAGTTCTTTGCGTACAAGAAGGATGATGTATGGAAGGGTTATGATAGGTACTGCTTTGTTAGACCTATTGATAAGGAGGAGTCTTATATATATAAGCCATTCACCCACGAGCCATTGATGGGTGAGGTTGTCATTGCGAACAGCAAGCTAAAGAGTTATGGTATAGAGAGCGGTCAGAAGGTTTCGTTTAAGCCTGATAGTGAGTATGAGTTTATTGTGGATGATGAGACGTTATATCGTATGTATGACCATCAGATAACAATGACTGTATGATGGACTTAAAGTCAATAAAATTAAAGATTATAGATGCGGGCCACAGGGCTGTTGAGCAGTTAATAAAGGTTGCGAAGGAGGACATTATAAAGCATGACCCTGAGGACGATTTATCTGCCGATAAACTAAAGAATGCTGCCGCAACAAAGAAGCTTGCTATATTTGATGCCTTTGAGATACTCAATAGAATAGAGTCTGAGCGAGAGGCACTTGATAATACTTCTTCTGATAAGATAGATAACAAACAAGGATTTGCTGAAAGAAGATCAAGAAAATAGTTTATATAGGGTTATAGATGATTTTATTCCCAAGGGTGTTGTTTCCGTTAAGAATGGAAAGAAGAGCTGGGAGTATGGTTACAATAGTCAGTATGATGTTGTTGTAATATCTAAGAGTGGTGTAATCGGGGATATCGTAGAGATATCTGGTCTAAAGATAGCACTACCTAAGGCACCCAAGAAAATTCACAGCAGGGACAGTAAGTCTCATAATCAATACTGGGAGAGGAAGAATCTTCCTGCTCAGTTAGATAAGATACAATCAATATTTCACTGGAATGAAATGGCCACAGACTTTAAGAGTATGTGGGTAGATTACATTGAGGAGGAGTTTGATTTCCGTGAGGAGGGTTTCTGGTTTATGAATAACGGAAAGCCTACTTATATCACGGGCTCTCATTACATGTACCTTCAGTGGGCTAGTATAGATGTGGGTTACCCTGACTTCAGGGAGGCTAACAGGATACTGTTTTTATTCTGGGAGGCTTGCAAGGCTGATAAGCGCAGCTTCGGTATGGTGTACTTAAAGATAAGGCGTTCAGGTTTCTCCTTTATGAGTTCATCTGAGTGTATCAATACAGCAACTTTAGCTAACGATGCCCGTATCGGTGTCTTATCAAAGACAGGCTCAGATGCTAAGAAGATGTTCACTGACAAGGTGGTGCCTATCAATAATAAGTTACCTTTCTTTTTTAAGCCGGTGATGGATGGAATGGACAAGCCTAAGACTGAGTTAGCTTATAGGGTTCCTGCATCTAAGATCACGAAGAAGAATATGCTTCTAATTGATGATGCTGACATTCAGGGATTGAACACGACTATTGACTGGAAGAATACTGATGACAACTCATATGATGGTGAGAAGCTGCTGCTATTAGTACACGATGAGAGTGGTAAGTGGCTGAAGCCTAATAACATATTAAATAACTGGCGTGTAACTAAGACCTGCCTCAGGCTGGGTAGTAAGATTATAGGTAAGTGCCTTATGGGCTCTACTTCTAACGCTCTAAATAAGGGCGGTGGGGAGTTTAAGAAGCTGTATACTGACTCAGGTTTAGATAAGAGAAATGCTAACGGACAAACAAGGAGCGGTATGTACTCATTATTCATTCCTATGGAGTGGAACATGGAGGGCTTCATTGATATACATGGGATGCCTGTATTCAGGAAGCCTAGTAGGAAGACTATAGGCGTAGACCGTGAGATTATAGAGAACGGTGCAATTGATTACTGGGAGGCAGAGGTGGACTCTATGAAGAGTGATGCAGACGCACTTAATGAGTTCTATCGACAGTTCCCTAGGACGGAGTCACATGCGTTTAGGGATGAGAGCAAGCAGAGTCTATTTAATTTAACTAGGATCTATCAGCAGATAGATTATAATGACAGTATGATTACTGAGCATTATGTGACGAAGGGTACATTTAGGTGGATGAACGGTATTAAGGATACATCAGTGGTATGGTCACCTGATAAGCACGGAAGGTTTAATGTAAGCTGGACACCACCCTCGGCTATGCAGAACAATGTAAATTTAAGGAATGGTGTAAGGTACCCTGGCAATGAGCACTTAGGTGCATTCGGTTGTGACTCCTATGATATTAGTGGGACCGTAGGTGGCGGTGGCTCTAATGGAGCACTGCATGGGTTGACTAAGTTCAATATGGACAATGCCCCTAGTAATGAATTTTTCTTAGAGTATGTTGCCAGGCCACAGACAGCGGAGATATTCTTTGAGGATGTCTTGATGGCATGTATATTTTATGGTATGCCTATACTCGTTGAGAACAATAAGCCGAGGCTACTGTATCATTTTAAGAACAGGGGTTACAGGGGTTACTCTATGACAAGGCCCGATAAGAGTGCTGCGAAGCTCTCTAAGACCGAGAAAGAACTAGGTGGGATACCTAACACTAGCGAGGACGTTAAACAGGCTCACGCATCAGCTATAGAGTCCTACATAGAGAAGTACATAGGTATTGACTTTGAGGGTAACTTCAGGGAGGAGGGTGACATGGGCAGGATGCCATTCAATAGAACACTAGAGGACTGGGCAAGGTTTGATATAAACAACAGGACAAAGTTCGATGCATCTATTAGTTCAGGTCTTGCTGCCATGGCCTGTCAAAAACACCTTTATCAGCCGGAGAAAAAAGAATCAAAAATAAAGATTACTTTTGCGAAGTATGCTAATAAGGGTACAACAAGTGAAATTATTAGATGAAGGATATTAAAATTAACATCTCATCCGCAGGTTTTCCTAGTCAATTTGTTTCAGACTCTGAGAAGGCGAGCGATGGGTTCGGTTTACAGATAGGGCAAGCTATTCAGTATGAGTGGTTTAAGAAAGACGGGAATCAGTGCAGGTTTTACGGTCAGTGGAGAAACTTTCACCGGCTGAGATTATACGCACGTGGAGAACAATCAATAGCGAAGTATAAGAATGAGTTAGCTGTAGACGGCGATTTATCTTATATGAACCTTGACTGGACACCTATTGCTGTAATTCCTAAGTTCGTAGATATTGTTGTTAACGGTATGTCGGACAGGCTATTTAAGGTTAAGGCATACGCACAGGATGCGCTGTCTCAATCTAACAGGAGCAAGTACCAGGATATGATACAGGGCCAGATGGTGGCTAAGGATACCCTAGAGATTATACAGAAGAAGACGGGTGTTGACCCGTTTGTTATGCCACCGGATGAACTACCTCAGACTGATGATGAGTTGTCATTGTACATGCAGCTTAATTATAAGCCTGCACTAGAGATAGCAGAGGAGGAGGCAATCAACACAATGTTCGAGGAGAATCATTACATAGACACAAGGAAGCGTGTAGATTATGATTTAACTACTATAGGTATAGGCGTTGCTAAACACGAGTTCTTACTAGGATCAGGTGTTGAGGTGTCTTATGTGGACCCGGCAAATATAGTTTACAGCTATACAGAGGACCCTAACTTCAAGGACTGTTTTTACTGGGGAGAGATCAAGACGATTCCTATTATTGAATTAAAGAAGATTAAGCCTGACTTGACTAATGAGGACCTAGAGGAAATCTCAAAGCACGGTCAAAGCTGGTATGATTACTATAACGTAGCTCAGTACTACGAGAATGATATTTTTTATCGTGACACTGTTACGGTAATGTACTTTAATTATAAGACCACAAAGAAGATGGTCTATAAGAAAAAGATACTTGAGACAGGTGGCAGTAAGGTTATTGAGAAGGATGATACCTTCAACCCACCTGTTGACATGATGGACGAGGGAAACTTCGAGAAGATAGAGAAGACTATTGATGTATGGTATGACGGAGTGATGGTCATGGGGACAAACTTCTTATTGAAGTGGGAGCTTGCTAGTAATATGGTAAGACCTAAGTCATCATCTCAGCATGCACTACCTAACTATGTTGCTGTTGCCCCTCGTATGTACAAGGGAAACATTGAGTCCTTAGTGGGCAGGATGATACCATTCGCTGACTTAATACAGATAACACACTTAAAGCTACAGCAAGTTATATCTAAGGTTGTGCCTGACGGTGTGTATATAGACGCTGACGGATTGAATGAGGTTGACCTGGGAACAGGTGCTGCATACAACCCTGAGGATGCGTTAAGGTTATACTTCCAGACGGGCTCTGTTATAGGCAGGTCGTTCACACAGGACGGGGACTTTAATAATGCAAGGATTCCTATTCAGCAATTGACATCAAACTCAGGAGCATCAAAGACGCAGATGCTGTTAACTAATTATAATCACTACCTGAATATGATTAGGACGGTAACGGGATTAAATGAGGCAAGAGATGCATCAACACCTAGCCCTGATTCCTTAGTGGGTCTACAGAAGTTAGCCGCACTAAACTCAAACACTGCAACCAGGCACATACTTGACGGTAGTCTATATATGTACAGGTCTTTAGCTGAGGCTTTAACCTATAGGGTTGCGGATATATTAGAGTACTCTGACTTCAAGGATGACTTTGTAAATAAGATAGGAAAGTATAATGTAAGTATACTTAATGATATATCTGATCTTTATATATATGACTTCGGTATTTTTATTGAGGTTGCTCCTGATGAGGAACAGAAAGCACAGCTAGAGCAAAATATAAATATGGCATTATCTAAGGGGGATATAAACCTTGAGGATGCTATAGACATAAGAGAGTTAAGGAACATAAAGTTAGCTAATCAGCTACTTAAGTTGAAGCGTACTCAGAAGCAGGACAGGGAAGAGAGAATGATGATGCAGAAGCAGGCGATGACTGCTCAACAGCAATTAAAGTCTCAGGAGATGTCTGCTCAGGTAGCTATGCAGAAGCAGCAGGCTGAGATTCAGGGCAAGATGCAACTGAAGCAGGCTGAGATAGCATTTGAGATAGAGAAGCAGAAGGCCGAGGCACAGCTTAAGAGTCAGTTGATGGCAGAGGAGTTTAATTACAGTATGCAGATACAGGGTATTACTCAGGCTCAGTTAGACTCTAGAGAGCAATCAAGAGATGAGTCTAAATCAAAAAGAATTAGTCAGCAGAACAGCGAGCAGTCTAAGTTAATTAATCAGAGAAAGAATAATCTACCTCCCGTTAAATTTGAGTCTAACGAGGACAGCTTAGATGGTTTTGACTTAGCTGAATTTAGTCCTAGATAAAAACAAATAATTATGATTCCTCCTATAAAGAAAAAACGAAAGAAGCATTTAAGGAGTCTTGATAGAAATAAGTCAGGGTTAAATGCTACTGTAAAGATGGCAACATATACAGGCGGCACAAATAACGAAAAAAATTATGCTGCACCTACAATAACCTTTAAAAATAAAAAAGAAGGAAAAGAAATACAAAAAAAACTTGAAGCTAATAAAAATTATAAAAATCAAACTTTTAATGAAGCATTAGCGGCAGGAGAAGTTTATGAATTTAAAAGGAAAAAAAAGGCAGAAAGATTTGCAGCAGGTTCTTGGAAAAAAGGAAAAGCAAAAAGAGAGGCTATGAAAGCTTATCGAAGTAATAAAAAATAAATATTAATTTTGTAAAAATCAAATCAAATGGAAATCAAGGTAAGAGCAGTAGGAGAAGTTGAACAAAAATCAATGCAAGAGATAGAGGGTGACCTTTTAGAGAAGCATGAGGAGTCACTAAATGATGAATCTGTAGAAGAGTCTCCTGTAGTCGAGGAAGTTGTTCAAGAGACACCTAATGAGTTAAAAGAGGAAGACGTTCTTTCATATATAAAAAATAGATACGATAAGCAAATAGATTCTGTAGATCAATTGTTTGAAGAGAAATCTGATAACGAAGAGATGCCAGAGGATGTATCAGCTTATTTTGAGTACAAGAAAAAGACAGGAAGAGGAATCGAAGATTATGTTAAGCTTAATCGAGATTTTAATTCTATGGATGATAATAATCTTTTAAAAGAATATTTGATCGCATCAGGTGAGGCTATGGACGATGAGGACGTAGACACACTTATGAGTGATTATTCTTATGATGAGGATCTCGATGAAGATAGAGACATCAAGAAAAAAAGATTAGCTAAGAAAAAGATTGTTTCTGAGGCAAAAAAATTCTTTAATGAACAGAAGGAAATGTACAAACAACCCCTTGAGTCAAGCACGGTTGGAATTTCTGAGGAAGAGAAGAAAGAGGTTGAGTCTTATAAACAGTATATAGCGAATGCTAAAACACAACAGGAAGAAGGAGACAGGATGAGAAGTTGGTTCTTGAAAAAGACTGACGAGGTATTCGATGATTTCAAAGGTTTTGATTTCAAAGTAGGGGATACTAATCTGACTTTTAATCCTGGTAAATCTGAGGAGATTAAGAACTCACAGTTGTCTACAGAGAAATTTATAGGTAAGTTTCTAGATGACAAAGGACTTCTTAATGATGCAAAGGGATACCACAAGTCTTTAGCAGTTGCGATGAATCCCGATAAGTTTGCTAATTTCTTTTATGAGCAAGGCAAATCAGATGCTACTGATGATGTAACACGTAAGATAAAAAACATAAAAATGTCTGACCGTAAAACACCTGAGGTAACAAGAAAAGACGGGACTCAATTTAGGGCAGTTAGCTCACCCTCAAGTAAAGGGCTTAAAATTAGAAGTATTAAAAACAAAAATTAAAAATTATGGCATTAGAACCAACCCCAGGTTTTGATTTGCAGCCTTCAGCGCAGCAGGTCCCTACCGCAACAAATTATATTACCGATTTCAATTTCTTGAATCAGTATCTTCCTGATACTTATGAGAAAGAATTTGAGCGTTATGGTAACAGATCAATTAGTTCATTTTTAAGATTAGTAGGAGCAGAGATGCCTTCTAACTCTGATTTAATTAAGTGGTCAGAACAAGGACGATTACACGTTAAGTACACGGGAGTAATAACTGCAGCAGGTGCTGCAGCAACTACAAATATATTTACTGTTCCTGCTGCTAACGCTAATCCGACTCCTTTTTCAGCTAACAATTCAATGGCTATTAGACCAAATCAGACTGTGGTTCTAAGTAGAACCGTAGGAGCTGCTGGTGAATTTAAAGGCGTAGTACAAAGTGTTGACCTTACAACCGCACCTGCTGCACCAACATTTACTGTTGCTTATTATTCTTTAACTGGCCCACTTGTAGCAGCAGGCGATGAGTTCACTGTATTTATTTACGGTTCTGAGTTCAAGAAAGGAACAGAAGGAATGGACGGCTCTTTAGAGGCTGATAACCTTTTCTTTGAAAACAAACCTATTATACTTAAAGACAAGTATTCTGTGTCAGGTTCTGACATGGCTCAAATCGGATGGGTAGAAGTAGACACAGGAGCAGGTACAGGTTACTTGTGGTATATGAAGTCTGAGCACGAAACTCGTATGAGATTTGATGATTACTTAGAGACTTCAATGATAGAAGCAGTTCCTGCAATACAAGGCTCAGGAGCAGATACCTTTTTAGGTAACGGTGCAGCAGCAGGTGCTACAGGCGCAGGTTCTGAAGGTGTTTTCTATGTAGTAGGAGAAAGAGGAAATGTATGGTCAGGTGGTAACCCTGTTGCTTTAGCTGATTTTGATAGCGTTATATCAAGATTAGATAAGCAAGGTGCTATCGAGGAGAACGTAATTTTCCTTAACAGACAGTTCGGCTTTGATATCGATGATATGTTAGCTGCTCAGAACTCTTACGGTGCAGGTGGTACCTCTTACGGATTGTTTGACAATGACGAAGAGATGGCACTAAACTTAGGTTTCTCAGGATTCCGTAGAGGTTATGATTTCTACAAGACTGACTGGAAATACTTAAATGATCCTACAATGCGTGGTGGTCTTTCAGGTACAGGTTCTATCAACGGACTTTTAGTTCCTGCAGGTTCTACTTCTGTGTACGATCAAGTATTAGGAAAGAATGCTAAACGTCCTTTCTTACATGTTCGTTACCGTGCTTCAGAGACTGAGGACAGACGTTACAAAACTTGGATCACGGGTTCTGCCGGTGGAGCAAGAACAAGCGATCTTGATGCTATGGAGGTTAACTTCCTATCAGAGAGAGCAGTATGTACTTTAGGTGCAAACAATTTCGTATTATTCGAAAATTAATACTAAGGGGGGTGTCTTTCGGCACTCCCTTTTTTTTTATAAACTTTAAATTAAATTGAAATGAAATCAGAATTAAAAACAAAAGCTTACAAGCTTACAAGAGATGCAGCCCCTTTATCATTTATGATACCTACAAGGAACTCTGCAAGAACTCCTTTATTATACTTTGATGAGGAGAAGGGATATAACAGACCTTTAAGATATGCAAGAAACCAGAGATCACCCTTCGAGGATGAGCAGGATGGGAATGCTATTGTGGAGCCTATAATTTTTGAGGACGGAATGTTAGTTGTTGAGAAGACAAACCCTACACTACAAGAATTTTTGAAGTATCATCCTATGAACGGAAATAAGTTTATAGAGATTGATGATGCGAGAGATGCTCAAGAAGAGTATGATTACATGACTACTGAGGTGGATGCACTAATAGAGGCTCGCTCAATGTCTATTGATAAGATGGAGATAATAGGAAGGGTTATATTTAATAAGGATGTAAGCTTAATGAGCACTGCCGAGTTAAAGAGAGACGTATTAGTTTTCGCTAAGACAAACCCTGAGATGTTTATGAGGGCTGTTAATGACCCCTCATTAAAGTTACAGTCTAACGTACAGAGATTCTTTGATAACAGTTTACTTTCATTTAGGAATCACAAGCGTGATGTTCACTTTAACCTACCTAACAATAAGAAGAGGATGGCAATCATTCCTTTCGAGGCAGACCCTATGGAGTATTTATCTGAGTGGTTTAAGTCTGACGAGGGAGTTGAAGTGTTACAGTTCCTAGAGAAACAGTTAGATTAATTATTTATATTTGCATTAAGTCACCGTCACGAAGGCGGTGTTTTTAACTAACAAATTATTTATTATGCAAAAATTTTTAAAAATCACAAACGCTCCTAATACAGGTCAGCTTATTTCTATAAACGGAATTAAAGCAGTAGCTACTGCAAGTGCTACTGCAACTGCAGTTACTATTGATTATGTTGACGGAACGACAACTACAGTTACAACTGCAGCTCAAGTAGCTTCAGATGTGTATCTTGAAATTTTAAACTCTATTGAGACTGCTATTGCTACATCTTGGCAAAAAGGTTATTATGAAGTTAATCTTCCTAAGGCTGTTACAAGTATAGTTAACGCTTAATATAGTAAATACATTCAAGAAAGGTCTTCAAAACGAAGACCTTTTTTTTTGCTTATATTTGCCCTTAAAGTTTTACAGATGATAAACTCAGTTAGGAATACGGTGTTATCTGTATTGAATAAAAACAATTACGGATATATATCACCTAGTGATTTTAATCTGTTTGCAAAGCAGGCACAGTTAGATATTTTCGAGGATTATTTTTATCAGTACAACTATCAGATAAATAAAGAGAACGCTCGGCAATCAGGCACGGGATACGCAGATATAACAAAGGGGTATAGTGAGGTAATAGATAGCTTCTCAGTTACGGAAGACCTTACTTATATAGCTACTAATACATTTTCAGTTCCTACCGAATTGACTACTGGTAGCGATTACTACCTTATAAATAAGGTTTTGTTTAATAACGGAACATCACTTAAGGAGATGGAGCAGGTTAGTCATAGTAAGATTACTATGCTTCTTAACTCATTATATACAGCCCCTAGCGCAACATTCCCTGCATTCACAATAGAGGACTCTACATTAACGGCTTACCCTGATACTATAAATTCCGCAACAGAGGTTAAGTGTCAGTACATTAGGTACCCTAAAGACCCTAAGTGGACGTACTTGTCTCTAACGGGTGGCGAGCCTGCGTTTGATTCAACTGCTAATGACTACCAGGACTTTGAGTTGCCTCTAGATAATGAGCCGGACTTGATAATGAAGATACTTCAGTATGCAGGTATGTCGATAAGGGAAATCGCTGCGGTTAATTTTGCTCAGGCAGCAGAAAATAAAGACGATGCAGATCAAAAATAATAAGACATGGCTTATATAACACAATATAAATATTACGAGAACGAAGGAGTTTCTCCTAAAGATGAGAACTGGGGGTCGTATCAGTACGTTTCTCTTGCAGATGTGGTGAATAACTTTATGTTGATGTATGCCGGAAATCACAGCTTAGTAAATAACGAGGAGAGATTCAAGGTATTATTTCACGCTAAGAGAGGCATTCAGGAGTTAAACTACGATGCATTCAAGGAGATAAAAATACTTCAGCTTAACGTGGATGATAACCTTAGGTTCGTTTTACCCTCTGACTACGTTAACTGGGTAAGGGTATCTGTTTATGAGAACGGTGTACTTAGACCACTCACTGAAAACATTCAAACAAACTGGAGCAGTGCATACCTTCAGGATAATAATAATGATATATTATTTGATTTAGACGGAAATGCATTAGAGCCTGAAAACTCTAACCTTGACTTAGATAGAATAAGGGGTAGCAAGAGGAGTATATACTTAAACCAGAACAGTTCTTTTAATGGCCTTGAGGGTTATTGCTGTGATGGCAACTGGTACTTTGATTACTCTATAGGTGCTAGGTTCGGATTAAATACAGAGACTGCTAATATCAATCCTACATTTGTTATAAATAAGCAGGCTGGTGTTATAAACTTCAGCTCAGGAATGTCAAACAGGTCGTGTGTTCTTGAGTACGTATCTGATGGTATGGAGGGCGGTGAAGACACTAAGATTAATTTAAACAAGATGTTTGAGGACTACATATATGCATACATAGAGTACGCTATATTAAACTCTAAGCTAGGTGTTCAGGAGTATGTTGTGGGTAGGGCACGTAAGCGCAAGCAGGCACTACTAAGGAATGCTAAGATAAGATTAAGTAATATTCATCCTGGTAGGTTACTGATGAATATGAGGGGTCAAAATAAATGGATTAAGTAGTATGGCAAATATCTCAAGAAACTTCATAAGGGGTAGGATGAATAAGTCTGATGACGAGCGTCTTATTCCTAACGGAGAGTATATAGACGCTTTAAATGTAAGACTAAGTTCCACAGAGGAGTCTGAGAATGGTGCCGTAGAGAACTCTAAGGGTAACACAAAGCTGACAAGCTTATCATTTCAGAATACTGCGGGGATATCAACACCTTTAAGTAGTAGTGCTAGATGTATAGGGGCTTTATCAGACTCAGTTAATGAGAATATTTACTGGTTCATTCACGATAGTGCGTTCGCTAGTTCGCCAACTGGTAAAGCGGATATGATTGTATCTATGGATACAAAGACAAACATATTAAAGTATCACGTTATTTCTACGAAGAAAGGTAGCACTATTGATACTACATTAAACTTTAATCCTGATTACTTAATTACTGCGATTGATATTATTGATGGCCTATTATTTTTTAGTGATAACTATAACCCACCTAGATTTATAAATGTAAATAGGACTTACATAAATCCTAGTTTATTATATATTGATGGCGTAACTGAAGAGCAGCTTCTTGTTATAAAGAAACCGCCTGTAGACTCTCCTGTTGTAAGGGGTACTACTTCAGCGAATCAAAATAATTTTTTAGAAGAAAGGTTTATTTCATTCGCGACAAGGTATAGGTATTCTGATGGAGAGTACTCTGCTACATCTCAGTTCTCAGACCCCGTGTTTACTAACGGAAACTTTGATTTAGACACCTCTACAATGAGCAACTCAGGGATGAGGAACTTATATACAGGTGCTGAGATAACATATAATAGCGGCGGGCCTCTAGTTACAGGGGTTGATTTATTATTCAAGGACATGAATAGTAATATCATAAAGATAATTGAAAGAATAAAAAAGACTGAAAACGGTTTATCAGATAATACCGAGTACACTTTTAATTTTAGTGGTAATCAGATTTACACTATACTTCCTGAGTCGGAGATATTAAGACTTTACGACAATGTGCCTAGACTAGCTCAGGCTCAAACATTGATGGGCAACAGGCTTATATATGGTAACTATGTAGAGGGGTATGATATTCCTGAGGATACTAGGCTTACGTTTGATACAGATATTATATCTGAGAGTATAGGTGACTCAGCAATGTCTACGGTTTTAGAGTCTGGAAATTACACATGGGCTAATACTGTACCTGGTATACCTATTGCAGATAGTAAGATTAGGCTTGCTTTAAATTTTAATTTAATAAAAGACTCTGTATTATCTCTTAACTTTAATATACAGCACGGTGGATGGGTTAAAAATAGCTTAAGCAGCACAACTCCTTCAATCCCTGTTAGCTATAATTTTACTTTACCTAAGACGTATGATAGTGTTCATGAGATGGCAATCAGCAGTGAATTTAGAAAGGCTATAGGAACAACATCTAATATTCAGATCCCTACGGGAGGAGCTGCAGCAGACTTCTGTGCAGGGACAACTTTCACTGATATTGTAGGGTGTCTATTGCCAGGAGAGCTTTTTAACTCAGGTAACTCTATAAATTATAAAAAGTATCAGGTAGGAAAAGATTCAGCTAATCAACCTATTTTAATTTCTAGTGCTGCAACCACAAACTTTTTAGACCTTCAGCTTATAGCAATGCAGTGGGTATCAGATGTAGCTAGCCCTGGAAATAGTTACGCTATAGAAGGATTCAGGTTTACTGATGTAGAGGCTAGATTTATTGAGGGTGGTGCATCGGAGAGCTTGCACAGTAATAGAGATTACTCTGTAGGTATTGTATATATGGATGAGTTTAATAGGTCATCTACAGCATTAGTTAGCCCCTTTAATAGTGTGCATACACCCTGCTTTACTTCTACTACAAAGAATAGAATACAGGTTACTATACCACCATCACAGATTCCTCCTACGTGGGCAACAAGGTATAAGTTTGTTATCAAGCCTGACCAGGAGAATTATGATATTATATATAGCAATAGAGCATATCAGGACCCCTTTGATTATTCCGTGTGGTTCCTACTTCAAGGAGAAAATAGTCGTAAGGTAGAGGTGGGAGATACTTTAATAGTAAAGAACGCTTCATCTGGCCCTACAACAACTTGTGTTCAGGCAGAGGTTTTAGATAAGGTCGCACAGCAAGCTGACTTCTTAAATTTATTTGCCCCTTCAGGAACAAAGATACCTATACCTGCAGGAACATACATGCAGATGAGGGCTAATAACTTTTCTGTAAGTACGAACACATCAACTGAAGATATTTTTAATCCTGGGGAAAAGTCTTACACAGCAAAAGAAGGATTTTCTACTTTTACTTCTGATGGCAGAACAGTAGATGTTGATGGAGTTGAATTTCCTTTACTAACGTATAGCATTGAGCAAGAGGACCCTGATAATCCTGGATCCTCTGATGTATTTGCTATTTTAAAGGGAGCAGACATAAGCCTAGACTTCTCATTTTCTAGAGTAGGAAGAGGTAAAGAAAATTGTGAAAAAAGACTATACAACTTAAGTCTTAATTTAATAGCAGAAAAAGATTATCCCACTGGTCTTGAGGGTTTTTTTAAAGATCAGGTAGCAAAGCTTCTAAATTCCGGAACACAAGATGTAGGAGGTAATGACCCTGATATAAATAATCAATATATAGATACTAGCGTACCGGGAAATACTCCTCCTGATCCTGATGAAGCAACTAATTATTTTTATTTTACTTCTATTAATGGTGTAAAGCATCTAAATATAACAGGAACAAATATATGCACACCTTTTATTAATGGTCTTGATAGTTTAATAAATCGTAATGATAAGGCAAGTACTGTTACAGCAAAAATTCAGATTTTAAACACATCATTATCTCAAGGGACTGTAGTATTTGAGACGGTTGCGTCTGCTGCCTTACCTGATGTGTGGTTTGAATCTTCTAAGTCTTATGCTATAACTAACGGATTACATCAGGGTACTGATTCAAGAAATCAAACAGCATTAGTTCCCGCAATAATAGGCACTGAGTTTTTTAATTGCTATGCCTTCGGTAACGGTGTAGAGAGTTATAAAATTACGGACTCGTTAGTAGGTAAGCCCCTTACTTTAGGTAATAGGGTAACCACAACATCAGCTGAGGAGTACAAGAAAGCACATAGGTTCGCTGACCTTACATACAGCGGCGTATACAACGATGAGACGAATGTAAATAAGCTTAATGAGTTCAACTTAGGGTTACTTAACTTTAAGCCCTTAGAGGAGACATTTGGCCCCGTAATGAAGCTTGATGGAAGAGAGACGGATATACTTACCCTTCAAGAGGATAAGATCAGTTATGTTCTGAGCGGAAAGAATTTAATTTCAGATAGCACAGGCGGTGGTGTAATTTCATCAGTACCTGAGGTATTAGGACAGCAGATTGCTAGGATTGAGAACTATGGTATAGGTAATAACCCTGAGAGTTTTGCTAAGTGGGGACCTGATAAGTTCTTTACTGACTCTAAGAGGGGTGCAGTAATTCAGCTTCGTGGAAGCAGCGCAAGGGACGAACAACTGAAGGTAATATCTGAGTTCAAGATGAGATCCTGGTTCAGGGATTTATTCATAGACTCCTTTGGCAATCAAAAGATAGGCGGCTACGACCCTTATATGAACGAGTATGTGATTAGTAGTAATAACCAGGCACTACCTGCGGAAATAATTCCTGAGCCTTGTGGAAACTTTCAAAACCTTGACGTAATTGTAGGCACACCTATAACATATACTGTTGAGCTAGGTGAGTTAGTGGGAATATCTACGGTAAATTATAACGTAGACTTAACAGGCGGCTCAACGGGTGTAGACATTAGTGTATTGTATGATACAACAACAACTGCATCAGGTAACGTAACTACAAACGGAACATTTGATTTTGATAAGGATAAAGTTAATGTAACTATAGCCACAATAACAATTACTGCTGCAGGCGAGGCCGGAGCCTTTGCTTCGGTAGGTCTTTCTGTAGGGTGCGTAGAAGCGGTTCAATTAACCCTAGTTCAGGTTACTGTAAACAATCAGAACGTAGCCGGAAAATCAATACACAATGTGTATCAGTGGTCTGAGGGTACATTTAGGTCATTCCCTAATATAACAAATGTTACACTAAACTCAGGTGGTAGTCCTGTGGTATCACAGTTTTCATCTGTGACTGCACCTCAAGGCGGGTCTTATGCTCCGTCTAATAGTGCTATAGTAGATGTGATATCTTACAAATTAGGTGGAGATAATTTTAATTATGAATTATCTGAAATATTAGCAGGGGCAAACACTTCTTCTGCAACAGATAAGTTAATCGATTCAGGAGCTACTTTTGTGGGAAATATAAATGCTGGAGATATTGTATTTAATACCACAACTCTTGCATCAGCTACCGTGGTAAGCGTTGACACAAACATTCAGCTAACTCTTGATGCTAATATATTTACTACAACACTTCAAGATTATAGAATAATAGAGCCTGGAGGAGATAACTTAAGGTACCTAAGAAGTAACACCTCTTATAATAATATTATTGATGATATTACAGGTGCTAACACGAGCGTTGCAACTAATAAACTAATAGACACAGGTGCTAATTTTATCGGTAATGTAATTGTGGGGTGCACTATTGCAAACACAAGCGTAGTTTCTTCAACCGCAAAAGTAGTTAGCGTTGACAGCAATACTCAGTTAACTCTTGACACAGATATATTTCCTGTACCAGCACAGAATTATGAAATTAAGGGCGTTAATTCTTTGATTACATCATCAGATACATTATCTGTAACTGAAGCATTTACAGGATACTTCACGGGAAGTTTTAATATGACAGGCACAGAGGGTTATCTGTACATGATTTATGACTATAGGACATCTAACTCAGCTAATTTATGTTATAGCGGTCCTTATTCATCAGGGTTATCTATAACGGGAAGTAACGAGGGTGCTGGAAATCAATTAGGTGATTCTAGTAAAGACTTTATCTGTTTAGGCGTAGAGGTGGGAGATATTGTAACAAATACTTCAGATAGTTCACAGGCTACAACTACGGTACAATCAATAGATAGCTCAAGTATATTAACTTTAGCGGCAGCAATATTTGCAACCCCTGTTCCTGACCCTGAACAAAATTATAAAATAACTAGAGCTGATAGTGTATCTGCTCAAGAATCATGTTGTAACTGTATATAAATTATGAGTTCAAGAAGTACATTTTATTTTAACGGAAACAGCATAATAAGCTCATCGGCTATATATACTGATAGTACATTGACCACAATTGCTCCTGACGGGTTTTATTCAGACGGAAACAATAGCGTCAAGCAGGAGGGTGGTGTTACTGTGGAGATATATACTTGCGAAACCTGCGGGTGTTTAGCTCAATCAGTAAATGAAAATTCTAGTGCTTCAGGGGTGTATAAATCAGACCTTGTTTTAGGACAGGGCACAGGGGCTGTAACGCTTAAGATAACTGTAAACGCAACATCCGCACCTATAGGCTTCAGAGCATTAGAAAGCTTTAATAATACGAGCACACAGAACATCTACAATAGAATAGTAAATTTTTCAGACGGAATAACCGATGACCCTACCTACTCATTTACATACCCCCCGCAGTTAGGGCGGTTTGTTCATATAGGAAACTCTCAGTCAGGAGTTTTAGGAGGATGTTGTAGTGCACTAGGTCCTGGTGGAGCTGATTGCTTTACGGGTACTAGTACTAGCCTTGCAACTAATAAGCTAATAGACTCAACTGCTAATTTTAGTGGAAATGTAACAATAGGAGATATTGTTATAAATAATACGACAAACGCAACAGCTATTGTTACTGTTATCGATAGTAATACTCAGTTAACTCTTGATGCTAATATATTCACAAATGATGTCGCTCCTCTTGATTTGTATACTATACAAAAAATATATGATGTTTATGACTGGGACGGAAACTGTTTTATAGACTCATCAATTAATGAGGGCCAGGCTTTATACCATAACGATGTGTTCTTAATTGAATATGCCACCAAAACAACACCTGAAGAGTGGTACATGGTAGTGCCTAAGACAGTTAGTAATAGAGCTACACTAACCTTAGAGGCACTCGCATCGTGTACGCCGAACAACTGGGAAGTAGAGGTAGGATGTCCTACTGCATTAACCCCTTTTGCTATATCAGATGCTGGCAATACAACTTGTAGAGAGGTGGGTTTTACGGCATACAGTGCACCCGTAACAGGTACAGCAGGTGCACCGGGTTTATGGGATTTTGTTTTTTCTGATAGCAACGGACTTACACCATACCCTGACGGAACATATGTAATTATTAATTCTACAGGTAAATACATAACTATCACTAATGGAGTAATAACATTTTTAGGTGCAACCTGTGCCTAATAAATAAAAATATATGGCAGAATATACATTAACGTACAGTGCAGGAGTTGAGGGATGGCCCTCGTTCTATTCTTTTATACCTGAGTATATGGTGGGTATGAATCAGTACCTATATAGCTTTAACGGTGGGAACCTGTACAGACACAACACTAATGAGACTAGGAATAATTTCTATGGCACTCAGTATAACTCTAAGATGATTAGTGTATTTAATGATGTTCCTCTAGAGAATAAAATATTTAAGACCCTAAACCTTGAGTCTGATGACCCCTGGGAGGCTGATCTGATTAGTGATATACAGACAACGGGTTACATTGAGGCAGCGTGGTTCTCAAAGAAAGAGGCATCGTGGTTTGCATTCGTTAGGAATGAGGGTGCCCCTGTAAGCACACCACAGTTTGAACTTAGGTCCTTGAATGGTATAGGCCGATGTACTACTGTAAGCACAGTAGGCGTGGTATCCACAATAAGCTTTGCCCTTGCAACAAACATAGGAAGTATAATAAGTGTGGGTGATACCGTGTACTCTTTTGTACCTCCCGCACCTCCAGCACCTCCTGCTAATAATACACCTATTGTTAGGGGGATTGTTACTGAGATAAATGTTGATCTTAAGAATAATATTAATACGTTAGTTATAGATACCACAGGGAATGTAGCACCAGCTAATAATAGCCCTTACATAATGTTCATCAAGAATCAGGTGGCTGAATCTCACGGGGTGTTAGGTCACTACTGTCAGTTTGAGTTGACACTAGATAAAACATCTAAGTCAGAATTATTTGCTGTAGAATCAGAAATCATGAAATCTTTCCCTTAAAAATAATATCTTTGCAGGAGTATGGGGATATTAAGTCTGTTTAAGAAAAAAGAGAAACCTGAGGACATACTTAAATATGTTAACAAGAACAGGGGTATACTGTGGGAGAAGATTGAGGAGTTCTCTGAGCAGCTTAATGCTACCGGTGGATTCGTTACTTCGGGTACGGATGAGATGGAGGAGCAATTCCCTACGAAACATCACTTCAATGACGGGCTATACACTAGAGAGGTATTTATGCCTAAGGGATCATTAGTTGTAAGCTTCATCCACAAGCAGAGTCACCCCTCATTCTTTATGGAGGGAAAGATGTCTATACTAACAGACGCAGGAGAGATTAAAAAAATTAAGGCACCTATGACTATACAGACAGAGATAGGTACACAGAGGGTGGCATATATGCACGAGGACGTAAGGTGGTCGTGTGTGTACAAGACAGACAAGAAGAATATAAAGGACGCAATGAAAGAAATATATACACTAGATTATAGAGAACTTCCTAGTTCCTTAATCATAAAACACTTAGAATTATGTCAGGACTAGCAATAGCAGGACTAGCTGTCTCAGTAGGGACTACAACAATGTCATTTGCTCAGGCAAATAAACAAAAAAACCTTCAAAAAGCAGCTGAGCAAAAAGCGAATGAGTTACTAGAGGACGCAAAGAAAAGACTTGATGTTAATGTATACGAAGCACTAGCAATTCAGAAGGAGCCCTATGAGCTACAGAGAGAGGCTTTACTATCTCAGGGTGCGTCAGCATTACAAGCAGGGGTTGAGGGCTCACAGCGTGGAGCTGCAGCAACAGCAGGTAGAGTACAGATGGCACAACAGGAAGCACAGGGTGGTGTTAGAACTGCCATGGGTCAGGAGATGATGGACCTAGATAAGTTAGTTGCCGCTGAAGATTCAAGGCTACTTGATGTAGGGATGCAGGTAGGGCTTGAGGAGAGTACCGATGCAAGACAGGCAGCAAGAGATGCGGGCAATGCAAGACAGCAAGCATTAATGCAGGGCATTCAAGGAGTAGGCAGTGTAGCACAACAAGCAGTAGCTATGGCACCCTTATATTCAAATAATATAAAATCACAGAAGGACGCATTAATGGCATCACCAGATGTATTAAAATCTATGTCACTAGATGTTGATACTGTAAATAATATGAGCAGAAGAGATTTTAAAGATTTACCTGGCTATAAGTTTGAGACAAATCCTCAATATATTAAAAATTTAGGACTTATACAAGGAGGATCCTCATCTCTTCAGTCAGAAGAGATGGCAAAATTGTTAGCAGAGATAGAGGCCCTAAAAAAACAAAACAATTAAAATGGCAGAAGAGGGATACTACGGTTACGCAGAGAGACAGGCTTCTAATCAAATAAACTGGGCAGAGGTAGGCAGTAATATGTCCAAAATGCTTCTTGATGAAAAGAGGATTCGTGAGGAAAAGAAAACTGCTATTGATGACGCATCAAGAGAGCTAGGAGAAGAACTTGCTAATGCACCTACGGGCACATATGATGCAGGTAATGAGTTTGTTCTAGCGTATGCTGAGAACGCACAGCAATTCAGAATGATGTCTGATGTACTTTTAAAATCAGGTAAACTGAAATTAAAGGACTACACATTAATGAGAGAGAATATAAACTCAGACACCGATACAATGTTTAGTTTAGCTCAAGAGTATCAGACAGAGTTTGCAGAGAAGATGAAGCGTTACGATAACGATGAGTCTGCATTCTTAGAGGTGTGGGAGATGGAGCAGGTAGAAGGTATGGCAAACTTAAATGGAGTTAAAGCTACACCTAATCCTACTAATGGTATCGTTACCCTATTAAATAAGGACGGTAGCACAATGACCGTTAACGGTATGAGGTCTAGGCTAAAGAATAGGTATGACAGGTTTGATATTGACGGAGAGACGCAAAACATAGCAGATTCTCTTGGTATTGATGTTAGAATGTTAGGTAAAGATAAAGCTAAATGGGAAAGGGGCGTGGGTGTATGGCTAACTACCGCTGATCCTAAACAAAAAGATGAATATGAGGCCATGGAGAATGATAAGATACAAAGTATACTCGCTAATCCCTACAACACGGCCTCTGTTCTTGTTGATCATGGAGCTGAAGGAAAGTACACTTTCATTAATAAGGCAAGTATAACTGATGGGTACAAGGCTAAGGCTAACGAGATAGTTATAGACTATACTCAGCCTGTGTCTGAAAGAGTTACGTTAACACCTAAACAGGAAGAAGAGGCAGCAGAGGTTATAAGAAGACAGATTAGGACTAAGATAGACACGGAGATAACCGCACAGTTTAAAAATGAGCAGTATAGCCCTGAACAAAGAGCCGCTGCCCAATTAAATGCTCAAGCTGGATTTGATTTTGAAAAACAATTAAATTTTGCACAAAATATAGGTAGCTTATTTGGAGGAACAGAACAGGAAATGAAAACATCAGAGTCAGCAATTAGGGCTATAAACCCATCTATAGAAAGACTTGACAGGGATAACGAGGGAGTTAAAATTTTCTATAATGACGGAAAATCTGAAACTATTGAGTTTAAACAAGATGGAAAACTTCTTACTGAAGATCAGTTTATAGAATCTATGTATAACTTTGTTGCACCTACAATAGATGGCAAGACTTTATCGGTAACTGACTTTAAAGAATTAGCTGAAAAGGGTATGTCTAAAGGAAGAGTATTCAATTTACTTGATGAGGGCAAAATAATTTCGGATTACTCAGACTCATCTACAGAAGAATCATTTAGTGATGTAGCTCGATCACTTACAGAAGAAATTAATAACATTAAGTATGATGATAAACAAAGTAGAGGCAAAGTAGAATCAAACACTTCGAGTGGAAAGGATTTTAATTCAGATCTTCCTACAGGTTTTGATGAAATAAACAGCAAATTAAAAGGAGATAAAAAACAGTATATAGAAAAAGTTAAAAATTCAATAAATAAAATAACAGAAAACGCTACAACAACATTGAATAAAGATAATACTATTACTGTAAGAATATCTGGAGCTTCTTCAGCTATAACGCTAGATTTTATGGGAGATAACCCTGAAGATTCTTGGAATAAATTAAAAGAATATTTAGAAAATAATAAATCAGCTAAATCTAGTAGCTCCTCTAGCGATGTAAATTACGTAGATAAATAAAAAGATATGGACGAAGAAGTAATTAACGATCTATTTTCAAGAGCTAAATCAAAGGGTTACTCAAAGGGAATTGAAGACTTTAAATTATTATTATCTAATGATGATGAGGTATTTAATGACAACTTTGAATATGTACAAAGTAAAGGATACAAAAAAAGTATTGAAGAGTTTAGCATATTAGTTGACGCAAAAAAAAAAGGGGATACTACAGAAGATTTACAGATTCCTGCAGAGCCTTCTATCGAGAGTGGCGAAGAGTTTACTGAGGAAGATTACTTCACGGGTACATTCGGAGATGTACTAAGGGGATTCGATAATGTTACATCCACCGGGATGGGTGACTGGATAGATGATATGGCTAGGAGTGTAGCTTCGGGGTACTCTCAAGGTATATCCGCTGAGAATGCTTCTGACTTACTACTAAGGGGATCCGTGGCAACAGATGAAGATATTAATAGCTACATCAATTCTGTAAAAGATACTCAAAGACTAGGCTCTTCCGCAGAAATGCAGGAGTATCAAAAGATATATGAGGATGAGGGTAAGAGTTTTTTCGGTGTCGTAAAAGGACTTTCTCGTGCAGGTTTAACTATAGTACCTGAACTCATAGTTAGTTCATTTACATCCATGGCATCTAACACAGACGCAATACTAGCAGGTGTAAGTACTTTAGGTGCAGGAGCCGCTGTCGGTGGTGGATTACCAGGAGCTGCAGCAGCATTACCCTTTGCATTCGGAGCTGCAAGTACTGCACTAGAGATGGGTGCTACCTTCAGTGAGCTTCTACAAGAAGAGATAGGCAATGATATAACAAAAGAAAACGTAAGGGAGGTATTAGAAAACCCTGAAAAGTTAAACAGTATTCGCAATAAAGCTATAGCTAGAGGTATAGCAATAGGAACTATAGATGCTTTCACAGGAAAGTTAGCGGGGTCCGTAGGGGCTAAGGTACTAACAAAAGCAGGGAAGATTGCATCTAAGACAGCATCTAGGGGTAGGAAGATAGGTTCAGTAGCGACAGCAGGTTTTATAGAAGGCGCAGGTGGATCAGCAGGTGAGGTTGCCGGTAGAGTAGTAGCAGATCAAGATATGGATGTATCAGAGATAGCCCTAGAGTTTTTTGCTGAAACACCAGGTGGTATAAAAGATATTGTATCTGCAAGATTTAGTAAGACTACATATAAAATAAACGGTAAAAAGGTTGATGTTTCTGAGATTGATAATGTAATAAACAACTTCACATTAGAGCAGATTCAATCAACTAAAATAGACATTGATAATGACTTCTCAGGGAAGGCTACACAGTTACAAGACAGAGTAATAGAGTTATCTATTAAGGATCAGATACTACAAGCAAACCCTTCAATGTCTGAGGCTACTGTAGATGCGATGGTACCTCTTCAGTTAGAGCTAAGTAAACTAGAAGGAAATAAGACTGAGGTAGCTAAGGATAGAGCAACAAAGCTAAGAGAGCAAATAAAGGGATTAGAGCAAGACGTACCACAAAAACCTAGCGTTACAGAAGAAAATAAAGTAGACAAACTATTTGATAAAAGGGTAAAAAGCACATCTGATAAATTTGATGCAGCTATAAATAAAGCTGTAGATAAGTACGGAGATAATTCTAATAGAGTATCTGAGTTAAAACAAGAGAAAGAAAAAGCAATAGAAGAGTTAAATAAGAAGAGAGAAAAGAAACTTGCAACTAAAGAAGATTCTAAAGTTACTGCAGATGAACAGCAAGATACAGAAGAACTAAGCCTTGATGACTTAAATATATCTGATGAAGAGCTTTTAGACTTAGAAGAAGATATTAATATTGAAGAAAAAACACAAGAGTTACCGGAAGTAAAAGAACAAGGTAAAGTAGAAGACGGCGGTAAGACTTATGAGATTATATCTGTAGACAAAAAGAAAGATGGTAGTAAAGTAGTTAAAGCTAAAGAGGTAATAGAGGTTACCGAAGATAATATTGAGGATTTACAAAGAAATAAAAAGTCCCCACTCAAAATAGGAGATAAAGTATATGGCACTACAAAAAGATACACCGGTCAAACAGCAGAGCAGATAGCTAAGGATAATGCACTTGGCGAATTTAAAGAAAGAACCCCTAAGCCTAAGAAAAGAAAGTTTAAAGGTAGAGCACAGCCACCAGCACCAGTTGTACCTACTCAAACAGTTTCAACAAAGGTTAAGCCAGATATAGAGGAAAGAACTGAGGAGTCTATAGATAAAGAATTAAGGGAAGAAATAGAAAGGATAGAAAAAGAGACTGCTGAGTTTAATCAAGCTGTATTAGACGAACTAGTATCAAGGTCTAAAGATAAAGATGTAATAGCCTCAAAGGGGAACCTCTATCTAGTAACAAAAAAAACTGATGGTACCTACTCTGTATCTAAGATGAGGAGGAGCGATAATAAATTTATAGGCTTAAGGAAGGATACGGAAGAACGAAGGTTAGCAATATCTAATTTTAAAAGAAAACAAACTAAAGAAGAGAATAAGAATTTATCTGAGGCTGAAAAACTTATTGAAGATACTAAAAAAGAATCTGAAAAAACAATATTAGAAAAAATCGAAAAAGCTATTGAGGATACTAGCTTTAAAAGATTAAGAGGACAGGCTAATGATGTAGTTACTTTTCTAGGTTATACGTTAGCTAACCTTACACTTAAGGGAATAAGAGTAGCAATTAAAGCAGGCTTATCACTTAAGGATGCTATTGCACTTCAGTATGATAAAATAAAGGACACGGGTGTAACAGAATTAGAATTTAAGAGATTTATTTTAGAAACATTAAAAAAACAACCTAAAGAAGTAATAATTTTAGATGAGAAAAATACCCCTGTAATAGTTTATAGAGGTGGCAAACCTACTGAGGGTATACAGTATTATACTGACGATCAAAAACGTGCGGCTGAAATAGCTGAGGCTAAAGGCGAACCTGTATCTGAGGGTATGAATGTAGCTATAACAAATGCATGGACACCTGAAAGTCTAGATATTAATAACCCTCCGGAGTGGCTAGTAAAATGGGTGAAAGCAAATGACTTAGATGTAGTAGTAGATGATAACATGGTCCCTACTGAAAGACCTATGTCAGAAGTTATGCAAGATATAAAAGATGTTAGGTTATCATTTCAAGATGTTAATCTATGGCAGAGCTTTGTAACTGAAACATTAAAACATCATGATGGAATAATCGCTATAGACCCCTCCGAAGCATTAGCTGAAGGAAAGAAAATATATATTACTAAGTCTCCTGAACAAATAAAAAATATACCATCGAAAAAAACAAAACAATCTGGTGCGAAAAAGCCCCTAGAAAAGCAGCCGACTGCAAAGACTGTGACTGCGGAGCAAGAGAAGAAAGTACAAGAAGAAGAAAACGCAATAAGAGAAACAGAGGAATACAAAAGAGTACTTAAAGAAATAGATGGCATAGTAGAGAAGGCGAAGCAGAGAAGAACATCATTTGCTAAAATACCTGAGAATGTTCTATCATACCTTCAAGGCACTAAGCTTTATGAAGATGCTACGGACGTACAGAGAGAATCATTATTTAGAGAAGTAAGAAAAAAATTCGGTATAAAAGAAAAATCCGCTCCTTCAGTAAAAAAAATATTAGGCAGTATAGATACGGGTAATAAAATAACTTTAACAGACAAGCAACTATATCGTAAAAGACTGAAGGATCTTCAAGAGGGTGCAAAGACTGCTGTTAAATCTTTTAAAGAGGCTAGTAAAATATTAGCTAAAGAAGTATCTGATATGGTAGAGTCAGGTACAATATCATTAAAGCAATCAACAGCAATACTTAGAAAGTTTGCTAATGTGAATATGCTTAGTAATAGTTCAAGAGAAAGGTTTGTAGATTACATGGCTAAGGTTATTAATAACGCTGAGTATATTGACATTATTGCTAACGCAAATAAAAAGAGAAAAGTAGCGCAAGTAAATGTAGCTAAGAAGATAGGTATATCAGATGCATTAATACCACAACTACAAAGGTTGTTCGCTATTAACCCGCTACTAATACCCGATGGTATACTCAATACATACACAGAGTTAGTAAATATATTCGGTGCAAAAGAAACTGTTCTTACTTTACCAGATATACAGGAGGTAACTAAAAAAACAGAGGAAGTCTTAAGGCAAATAGATGAAGAGTTATCTATGGTACCTGAACTATCTGACAGATTAGAGTACTCAGAAAATAAAGTATTTGATGATGAGGGTAATTTAGATTATTCAGCTACTCTAAACGCAATGCTTAAAGAAGGTGAAATCACAGAGGGTGAGCGAGAGGTGATGAAGAAATATAAGTCTGAAATATTACCTGCAAAAGAAACTTCTGAAAAGTCTGAAGCTGATATAGAAGCTGAGAGAGAAGAGTTAATTGAAGATATTAAAGAATCTGATGCGCTAAAAATTTCTGAGCTACCTTCTAGATTAGAGAGAAATTTAGCAGGTAAATTAGAACGTCTGATTAATTCTGATGCCATAAATAATTTATCTTTAAATGACTTAAAGAATCTGATTAAGGTAATAGATAATATAAACAACGGATACTTGCCACACTTTGCTCAGATAATAACTGAGACACTGAGTTCTATTCAACAAGCAGATGTTTATAGTGATGCTATAAAGAGGTCTAATCCTCTACCATTAAGTAAAATTTATTCTAGAATAAAGTCTATTATAACAAAAAGGGGTGCAATAGAAGAATTAATAAGAAGGAATCCTTTATTCTATATAGATCAAATTTTTGGTGACTACGAAACAAAAGATATTTTTCAATCTATATTCGAGGGTCCTGCTAGGGCTGATGATAAATTTAAAAAACAATTAAAAGAAAATCAAGACAAGATAGAAAAAGCTAAGACTGCTGTAATGAAGTCTGATAAAATTGATTACGACAGCAATAAACTTTTACTGTCTTCATATAAGCAGATGGCATATATGATTCAACAGGAGTACTTAAGTAACCCTGGGAGTAAGCAAGTAAATGACGTTCAAGGTTTCCTTAAAGCTACTATAAAAAGAATAGATAAAGGAACAACAAGATACACAGAACTAGATGCTGAGGCTTTACAGTCTATACTTAATGACTTTGTAGATGACAACGGGAACTTTGATAATGAGGCACTCTTTGATTCATTCAACAAAGAAGAAAAAAAATCTATAGAAGCTATAGAGAATATAAATAAAGACTTAGGGCCGCTTGCTGTGTATACAGCTAATATAATTAGAGGTGATGGTATTATACCTTTGAATAATTATGTTCACTTAAGTGTAATGCAGGACGGTAAGCCTGGAGATGTAAGCGAGACAGCTAAAGATATAAGTAATTTTAATGAATCTTTAAAGCCTTCAACAAAAGCTAAGTCACTTATAGAGAGAACAGGAACTGTATCTCCTTTAAACTTTGATGTTTATTCATCAGCTCAGAGAGGCTCTAAGTTTGTGTTGATGGATTTTCATTTGACACCCGCTATAAGAACCTCAAGGAAGACAATAAATAGAGCAGAGAAAATTCTTGAAAAGGACGGTAGGGTACCGTCAAAGCAAAGAGAAGTATTTAATGCTGTGAACACTTCTTTTGAAGAAGCCACCGAGAACTTACTGACTAATGCATTTACTCAAAATAGTTTTGTTGATGAAGTTATTTCATACATGAGCAAGCAAGGGTATAGGACTGTATTAGCAGGAACAGGTAGGTTTATAGCTGAACTTACATCTAACTTGTCTGGGGCAATATTTATAGAGCCTGAAGGATTTATGGCAGGTGTTGAAATGAGGGGGATTATAGGAACACCTAAGGCTCCGACCATAATGAGTAACTTAAATAGTACTCAGGTTAGCAGAGCGTTCCCTAATCAAGACCTATCAGGAAAGTTAATAGATACGAATATAATAAATCAGACCACAGGGGAGTTAGGCGGAAAATCAAAGGGCACCGTGATGAATACACTATCTCAAGTATGGGACAAAACAGGGCAGAAATATGTCAAGGGTGTTGAAACTGCTGCTGATTTTTTAATATCTACGCCTGATAAATTAGTTATAAGGCCTATATGGTTCGGTACATTCAAGAATAGTTTTAAAAATATAACAGGAAATGACCCTAACTTTGATAAGATAGCATCAAATGATGAGGTATACATGAATGAGAATAGAGCAGCACTAGAAGAGGCTACTAGAATTGCAGATACTAAATCAGTGATGATAGGAGCTACAGATAATGCTTTCATGGGTATACTTAAAGGTACCGTTAAGCCTAATCAGAGTTCAGCACTAAGGGTATTTAATATCTTTAACAATTATATGACTCGGTTCTTGATATTTGAATACGTTACTGCACGTACAGGTATTATGAACTTAGTCGGCAAGGGGAATATGAGTGAGACACAAGGAGCTGCATTGTTAGGCGGTGTTATTACTCGTATGATGATATATACCTTGCTAGGGCAGACCCTTGCACAGATGATGGCTAACTTATTTACTGAAGATGAGGAGGATGAAGAAGAGTTTAAGTCTCCAGAAAAGATGGCCGGACAAGCATTAGCCTCTACACTAAGCTCACTTCTTTTAGGTAGAGACTTTGGTAATGCTACTAAGAGTATTATAAACCTTGCGGTTGAAGAGTTTAACGAAAGTCAATTAGAGTTCTTAAGAGACGGAGATTATGATCCTTATAAGGATGCTATTCAATACACTATGGTACCTAAAAGTAATGATTATAAGGGCTCTTCTATCGGTGATTTATTTAAGACAGTAGGAGGTCCTTTCGGTCCTATCATAAAGACAACTGACTTAATCATAAGGAAAGCTACTGAGCCTGTTAGAAAAACAGGTGCTTCTAGAGAGAGACAAAAGGAGGAGATAGCATTAAGGATTCCTTTAGAGGTTCTAGGTAACTTAGGATTGATTCCTTTATATAAAGACATAAGAAATGTGGCCCTTAAAAGCATATATAAAGACTTACAGAAATCACAGAAAGATTTAAAGAATAGAAGTAAGTTAAAAAAAGAAATGTTACAAGGATTTGACACTGAAGGTGACATGAAGAGATATGACAGGCCTTTGTGGGAAAGAACATTCGGGCCTAACTCTCCTGGATATGATGAAAGGCAAGCAGAAAAAGCTTTGAAGAAAGTTAAGTCAGAAGTAAAAAGAAGACTGAAGGATGATATGTATGACTACACTCCTAAAAGTAAAAGAAAGCCTGAAAGCTCAAGGAGTTCAGAGAGGTCAGGTGGTAGTAGGAACTAAACAGGCTCTACTTCACCTATCCAGATATGTGTTAGCCTGTCCTCTTCTATCTGTAATCCTATTAGCGTCATTAAGTGTAGGACCCTTACGTCCTTCACCTTATATACCTTGCCTGAGTACATAACATCGGTTCCTTTCTTAATCTTCATAGGGTATGTGCGTTAAGTTTTCTTGTTCTTTGTAGTAAATCATTAGCCGCTGATCATTAACCGAACCCTTACGTGGCTTCCTGCCTCCCCACACTGCCCTGCCCTCTATCTCCATAGGCTTGCCGTAGATGATACCATCATCGCATGCCCAGATAATAACAGGGGTAGAATTTTTTTCGCATAGCTTAACGACCTTAGATGCTCCCACCGGGAGGGGGAATGCACTAGCCATAGGCCTGTGTCTGCCCTTAACCTCAGCGTAAGCTACTATATTTCCGTCCCTGTCGTACACCTTAAAGTCAATGTCGTTAGGGCCCATCTTCCTAGATGATCCCTTGAATATTTCGCAGAACTTTTTTATTGCTCTGTCCTCTCTGTCTATATTATCCTGAGTCTCAAACCTCATCATCTGCATGTATTTCAGCGTGACACCTAGAGCACACAAGTATGCACACATCTATTTCTTTCTTGATGCTACTTAGGCTGTATCCGTTAGCTGTTGCGTCACCTATCCCGAACCTTTTATCACCTGTGTGGTGAAAGTGTAGGGCCTTAGGTGTGAACGTGTTATTATTTTTTTTTGAGTATGAGCACACACAGCACTCACCCTCCTCCTTGTATTCCTTAATAAATTTTTTTGTTATATCCCGCCTGGTGGTTACCGTTTTTATCTGGCAAGACTTACACCTTGTCTGCCTGGCATAGAAATCATCAGTAGATTTAACTGACATGCATAATGGGCACTCCCTAGAACTCATCCCTCAAAGATTCTTCTAAGTCCTTTAATTCGTTCATAAGTAGGGTTATATTCTTGCGACACTCCTTAGTCTCTCTGTCAACGAGCTCCTCATATATAGCAGCAGCATGAGTGTATATCTGAGACATCAAGAAATTAATCCTCTTTAATCTCTCAGACTCTATTGATGTGAATCCCTCCATCAAGCGTCAATTAGTAAATACTCCCCCATCTCCTTATCAACCGACTTTATTAGCCTGTAAATCTTTCGTGAGTTTCGTTTAGTTAACTCAACCTCTGTCTTTGTGGAGTCTATGCCTAGGTTAGTGTACTGCTTGCAATCTATCCTTAGCAGCTCATCAATCTTATCCTGTGCTGACCATGTCTTGAAGTCTATGATCTTATCGATATCATCAATAGTGTAACTCATGGTACAAATTTAATAAATTTTAGCATAGAGGGGTCATTATATGAATCTAAAAATAAATCAAGTGGTATTTCATCAATATTAATGAGTGATGTGACACCATCTTCCTCCTTCAGGAACTCTATCATAAAGTAGATCTTATCTCCTAATGAGTTAACCGATACCCCTATTGCCGCCTGAAGGAAGTCAAATATAATAGGCAGGTCATCTATGTTATCAGAAATCTGCATCGCTACATCCACCGCAACATCATGGTCTAACTCTATAATTGAGTCGATAAAGTTCTGATCGATGTAGACCCCTTTGCCCTCATCACTGAGGTTACTAAACCCCCCTGTATACTTCTGTTCTGATTCCATAACTCTCTATTTCTTTTAGTCTATACTTCTGTAACTCTGACAACTTACCCTTGAGTGTCTTAACCTCCGAGAACAACACACCGCAGTCCGGTGGTATAGCAATGAGGTCAGGGATACCGTTCTTATTTGTCTTTATAAGCTTGATAACATAGTAACCCTCAGCCTCTAGCTGCTTCAACCTCTTAGTCTGTATCTGCTGCTCAGTCATTTTTAATTAAACAATTCTATTAGCTTGTAAAGTAATAATGATGCTAATGAAGATGCTGCTATTATTATAGATAATGCAAACATAATCATATATCCTAACACTAGTGATCTTATAATTTTATGTCTCATTTTTTTAGTTTAGATAATGACTTCTCGATATAAAGAGTGGCATCCATAAGCTCCTCCTGTAAGTGAACAAGCCACTCAACTATATTTAGTTTGTTGTCCTCCAGGGTAGTATTGTACTTCTTGATACCCAGCTCTGACCTCTCGTTGTACTTAGATACAACTTGCTCTACTATTTTATCTTTCATTTTTAAAGTGTGATAATGTATAATCTTTTTTCTTTGTTACTGCCCTATATATATCTTTTTCTATGCCACCCTTAGAGAATATCCAGTAAACATCACTAGCGTTACGCTCCTTCGTGGTCATCCTATCCCTGCTCTGCCAGTAACTAGTAGCACTGAAGTCAATGTTATAGTACACCAGGCAATCTGCCTTCCTAAGAGAAATTCCCTCCCTCCCCGAAACAATCTGTAGGGCTATAGATTTGTTTGTACAATCAAATATACTTAATTCTGTACAAATATCGTCTCCGAACACCTTTTTTATTACATTTAATTCCTCCTTGAACTTATAGAATATTCCTATCTTCTTGCCATGGAATGCCTTCTTTATGTACACAGCCTTTGTGTCATCTAAGATTGTAGAGTTCCCACCCTCAAACTTTACGGTGCCGCTATATATCTGGTGCAGTTTCTGCATCAGCTTTACAGGGGTGTCAGCTAGTATAACCTCCTTGTCTCCCTGCACAACTAAGTCCTTCCTCAACTTATCCGCTATCTTATATGTCATCGGACTCATGTTAACAGTTAGAATGTTCTCGGTTATCTTGTTGCTGAATCCTGCATCACTCTGTGAGAATGATATCATCATAGGCTTCATCGCACTAATTATTGAGCTCTTGCCATCAGTGTAGTCATTAATGTAAAGGGAGTTGATCTTCCTCTGAGTTACATTGACATACTCATGGGCAAACTTATAGAAGCTAACAAACCTAATGAACGGGTTAGTCGGTATACCATACACCTGGTGGTACATTTGACTGTACGACTCAGGCGTAGGTGTTCCCGACAACAAACACAAAAAAGGAGAATATTTTTTTATTAACTGACGGACAAGCTTTGCCCTCTTGCTAGGCTTAGGAAACGCACCCATACCATGTGCCTCATCTAATATCAGCATGTCACACTCAGGCAAGTCAACCTTATGTAGGGACTCATAGTTTATCACAACAAGGTTCATTGAGGAGTTCAGTAAGAGAAAGTCTTTCTCTATAGTGCTGATTGCCTTCTTCTTAGTAACAAACAGAACATTCTTGCACTCAAGGGCCTCCGATATTCCTAGACTAGTTAGTGTTTTTCCCGTCCTTACTTCCATGGACAGATACACGAACCTATGCTTACGGATTACATCCTGGGCCTGCTTAATTATATTTAACTGGTAATCTCTAAATTCAAACATCTCTTTCATAGTATTTAATTGAGTTCTTAATCTTATCTCTTACCTTATCATCACCGGCCTTTCGGTACTTATATAAAGTGCTTATCCTAGTATGCCTTCCCCTTCCTGACTTAACCTCCTTAGTCATGAACATAACATGCTCTAAGAGCCTAAGGCTATCGAGGAACTCATCCGTGCTTATGTAATCTGGTTTATCAAAAATCATATTAAGTGTGTTTTTAGTGATTCAAATCACAAATGTTTTACTTATTAAAGATTATCTCCCACTTTAACCACCCGATTATAAACTCATATTTTACGTTAAGAAATTTGTCATGAGTTATTTTAATGAATGGCAATAAATAAACCTGCCCCCATATTTTACTTATTGATATTTTCATTTTATTTGTTTTTAAATAATAAATATAAGTAATGCGGAGTATAGTCTTTCTTTATTCCAGTGGTTACTTCGTCAAGATGGGTGGTTTACCATACACATCATACCAACAAGTTACCGCACTACTCATATTATTTGTTATATCTATTTTTCACCAAAACAATGAATAATAATCGTTTTTCACTAAAAATAAGTGTTTATCCTTACTTGTATGCTTTTTATATTTTATTTATACAGATATGTATGCTTTATTTAGGCGGTAGAATCTTAATCCACTGACCGAAAGCATCACGACCATCCTCAAAGTTACCAGTCTTATACTCAGCATAGCACTTTAAGAACTTACCGAACTTAATCCTAGATAACTTCACACTACCATAGTTCCCGTAGTCAGGGTTCTGTTCAATAAAATCACTATAGCATTCCTGTACATTTATCTTGGCATGCAACAACAACAAATCATTCTCATCGCTACCATCAAATAGGCCACACCACTCTGTGAACTGATGATTTGTCTTCACGGTGAACTGCTTTAACTTACCCGTAGCAGAACTACTAGCAACTAATGATGTCTTTAAGTAACCCTGAAGACAACGGATCATATAGTTATCAAAACTACACCACTCCTTATCATCCCAGTCACCGAACATTAATTTATTGAAGTCATCAAGTGGAGTGAAGTCCTTGTTGTAGTACTTATGCAACTCAAGCTCAAACTTTCTCCTAGCAAATGAGTTTCCCTGGCCCTCGATAGTGTAGTTCGTAGTGATTGCAATCTTAGGTGACTTACTGAAGGGTATCTTTATAGCATCCTTGTTCTTCTTCTCAAGGGTCAACCCCTCTGTTATTACAGAGAATAACCTAATGAATGGGAACCGACTCCGTATATCATCAAACACAAGTATCTGAGTGTCAGCACTAACTAACTGATAGGCAAATGAACTCTCGAAGGTGAATGACTTGCCATCAATAGTGACAACCTTCTTCATGTGACTGAGTGCCTTCATGAATATTCCCTTGCCCGTTCCACCCTCAGGGTCCTCGCTGTACTCCTCGTCATTTAATATGACCGCAGGGCAGTAGCTTAAGTTCTTGTATCCGTGCATAAGGAATCCTATTGCTGACTCCATCGATGCTATCCTACCGGGATCATTCTTTGATATATTGCCGATGAACTTTCGGTAATCACAACTATCTATCTGACATAAATCAAACTTCCTATCTATTATATGATCCTTCCACACATGACCCCCTAAGTTAAGGTAATCAATCTTCTCTACCCTCTCCTTCTCAATCTTTACTACGCCATTATTAAAGTAGAGGTATGCAGTGTCCTTTGTATCCTCCTTGAAGTGTATGTCTACGGTTGATAACAGTGACAGAAACTCCTCCTTGAAGAACCTAGTGTTGTCAGCAAAGTAATTATATATTGACATGTCCTCAAGACTAATAAGCTTGGCAAGAACAAAATCCTTTATCTCCTTCTCAGAGGTGTGGTCTATTAAGTTTGACCTCATCCTTACAAATACATGGTTCTTACCATTCTCAGGGCAGTACTTAAAAAATCCTTGGGACTCTAAGAAATCCTTGAAGTAAAGGTGAACAACCTTGATGATGCCCTTGTCTGACTTAGTCCAGAACTTTATAAAGTTCTCGTCCTCTGCCTCAATATTATTAATGACAGAATCAATTGTATCTGATGACAGGTTTAGGTTAGATAACTTGTTTCGTATTTCACTCTTCGGTGTACCCTTACGAATAGCATGTCGTGTGCTATCAACCTTGTCCTTGTCCTCGTAGTACTTTGTCCCGAACTTCTCAGTGCTAGAGTAAGCCGACTCAATAGTTGCATTAGCCTCAGACTCCGTGAAGTCACTGCCCGTGTACCCACTCATAATGTATACGGCTAACGACTTGTTTATTCCGTACTCATTAAGTGCTGCCGATAAGATGTAGCAGTTGTGATTCCTCTGCCCCTCTATCATAGGGAACTTCTTTGTCCACCACTTAACAAGTATCTCAACGATCTTGTTCTCATCCGTGATAGGGATAGTAGGTGTGCCCGATGACTTAATGACCTCCTTGTACTCAATCTCTTGTAGCTTATCCCACAGGACTGAGTCTTTGTTGATGTACATCAACGGGTCATAACTCTCGTAGCATACCCTTGATATATTCTTTGATGTCGTGTCAAACCTAGGGCTGTCAAAGTGTACCTCTAGTGCATTGAAGTACCTGACATGATTCTCTATGTCCGCAGGTATCTTGATGAGGGCCTTTAGACCATTACCCGATGGAGAGATGAACACACAGAAAACGTGCTTGTCCTTACTGAGTTTCTCCTTCTCAGCAATCAGGTCCTTCTTCTTCTCGTACCCATCAAAGTCTAAACAGATTAATCCTGAGTGATCCTCTATTGACTTATCGCTTCTCTTATTAAATGTCCCTGAGAAACAAATTGCGGGTAGCTGAGTCTTTAGTTCTTGCCTCTTAATTTTATCCTTTTCAGACCTAATCTTTTTTATTAAATCTTTACTACTCCCAGCACTAATTCGTTCAAGAATCGTGTCTATATTTCTGTGAAAGGGAGTGTTGATGTCCCTCACATTTTTAAAAATTGTTATGTTTTGTGTCATTTGTTGAGTTTTGTGTCAACTTTGTGCTGACTTTATGTTGACTTTGTGTTAACTTTTTTTTGCTAAGTGTCTGATAATCAATTGTAGTGTTAAGAATGTTAACTATTTACCCTCGTATACAAGAAAAAAAATAAAATAGTAGTAAATAATAGAGAGAGAAGAAAAGGGGAATAGACTTAACAGCACTAACAAGATGAGGAGGGAAATAATCCCCCCTCAAAGTGTTAAGGTATAACCTAAAATACCATCTCATCTTTTTCCTCTTCTTTTTGTGGTTTAGGCTCGAAGGTGTCAAGCTCCATGTAGTAGCTTCCCTTCTTTGATTGTTTAACACTCATGTTAATCCACCCCTTCTTGTCGTTTTCCTTCAAGAACTCTATGGCCTCTTCAACCTTTACACTAATGTTTCCGACAACGAAGTCAGGAGCGTTCTCGCTCTTTTTAAAGTAAAAACCTTGTGCAAAAACTTTTTCTGCTTTATTCATAATTAATTAATTAAAGTATGTTGTTCCAAAAATATAATCAGCTGCTCAATCATCTCATCACGAGATGCAACCGAATGATACCTGGTCGGAACCTCCAGGATCAATGTCTTATCTTTTTTAAAAATATTATTTATAAAATCTCTAAATCTCCTCATCATAGTAGAACTGATTAATGTCTTCAATACTTGATGTGCTGAAGAACTTATCATAGACCTTAACTGCCTCCTCTACCTTAGCCTTTCCACGGTTATAAGTATCCTCAGAAACCGAGTACATCCCTAGCATCTTTGTGTTCTTGTCAATCACTAAGAATATCATAGGCTTACCGAACAATGTCTGATAGATGAATGCCTGTGAGTCGTAGTTGTACTTCCTAGCGTTCCACCTGAAGTCCTTGATGTTGCCCGATGTCTTTAGGTCAATGATGTATTCTCTGCCCACAATATCAGCCTTCCCCTTCCACATCTCACCGAATATTTCACCGACTGCGGGGAGCTCATACTCATTAGGCTCATCGTATATCAAGTCGAACATTGTCACGTTTGATCTTATGGTATCGTACCATGTGTGAACGTCATCAACCTCACGCTTCAATAATGCAACCTTTAAGTCCCTCTCCATCAAAAAATCTTTATATGCCTTCGAGTTTCTAGATGTAGCATCCACGTAGATAGTGTTTTTAGCCTTCTCAGGCTCCAGAATTAACTGATGGAGGTATCTACCTACCATGAACTCTTTTCGGTCCTCCTGAGGCTTCTTAAACTCTTTCGGGTTTGAGAGTAACGCCCCGATGTCTGAGTTGCTTAAATATTTACGGCCCTCTCCGCTGTAGTACTCGTTATCATCCCTAAGTTTATCTATTATATTCATTTCTCTGATTTTAGTATGTGTGATATAAATCCTGCCTCAGCCCCATTGATACACCTCAGGTACTCCACGTCATTGTAATCTGTCATCTCCTTGTGTCTTCGTGACCCGTGAATAACTGTTGCGTGATGCATCTTTAATTCACGACCTATCTTGTCTAAGGTTAGCCTCGTGTATCTCTTTGATAAGTAAAAGAAAAAGAACCTTGGCCACATATAGTTATGTGACCTATTCCTTTCGTGTATGTTTACGCCAAACCACTCTGACACAAAATCAGATATCGTATCTAGACTCAAATTAAGGTCTATGATGTGTCCACATGCTGCGGTCCTCACACTATCATCAGATACCTTTATAGCATCCTGACTGAAGGTGTTAACAATATTATTAATTAGAGTCTCTAGCTTAAAGTACTTAGTCTTTAGAGCATTCAAATCCCTTGATATGCTTTCAATTTCTGTGTGTAATTCTTCTTGTATCATAAGCTTTTAGATATTTCTTTTTCAACTAATTTTGATATGGTGTACTTCGTGTTAAGGGTCTTGATGATAGACTTGAGGCCCTTAGACTTGTTCGCACCCACGAACTTCATTATCTTTACCCAGTTCTCGTCATCTATATTCAAGGGTATTACCTTAACCTCAACAACCTCTTCCTCAGGTAAGTCTTCACCGGCATAGATGTATAACCCTAAACCGTGTCTTGCAATTGCCTTGGTAAGGCTCCTCTGAATACTGCTGTTCACGTTAAATGATGTTATGTTAGCGATAGGTATACTCTTGTTCCTAAAGTCTAGCACGGGAAGGTACTCGATGTGCTCTATGTCCTCTATCATTACACCTGTCTTTACCCACGCAGTCTGATTGTCGTGATGATAATTAAACCCATCTGAGTTCTCATATATCGTGTAAGATGCTTGAGGGTAATTGTTCTTTACCTCAGCCCAGGCCCATGCCCACGATAGGTACGTTAGGCCATTCTTTTTTTCTATCTTGCTATTCACATTGATAGCAGATAATGTCTCGTAAACACTTTTAGTTGTCTTCATTTAATTTGTTTTTAGTTAATATATATTTATTTAAAAGTTTCACTCTGAGCTTCTTTAGATTGATAATGATGGTATCAGACCTGTCTACTATACCTAGACTCTGATCATCTATTACTTCATCAGTATTCTCATTGCTAATTATTTTCTGAATAGATGTCTCTATCTTATCTATTTTATAACGGTACGAGTATACCCTTAGGTGGTCTGTGCCAGTCTTCCACCCCTCGCTAAGGAATTTCTCCTTGATCGGCCACGGTACTTCAGCATAATCATACCCACCTATAGCAGTATTAAGAATACTTATGCGACCCGTCTCAATATCTCTTGAGATTTTACACCCGTAAGCTAACCTTACGTCCATGGTGTCAGTGTCAAGGTTTACACACTGATCATCATCAAGAGCCTGATGGAATACCTCATGCCAGGTCATCAGTGGTGGGCATATTTAATACACTATTTATTATCTTATCATAATCTTTGTCTGCCTTGACCCTTTCTCTTACATTCTTTATACTGTAAATAATTGTTGAGTGACCCACATCATATCCTTCCTTACTTAGTAGTGTTTGGATATATACATTTGGTATCTTTCTAAGACTACATAGGTAGATTAAGAATTGTCTAGCCCTAGAAGCATGATGCTTCTTTGTCTTTGAGAATAATGTTCTTTTATTTATTCTGAATATGCGACATACATCGTCTACATACTTATCGAAGTACTCTGTTTTCATTTTTTCTAAAGATTTGATTAAATTTTTTGATTAAATTTTTAAGCGTGAACGTCTTAGGTTTTCTGTGATAATAGAAGTACTCCTCGTCTATCCTTTCGTCATGAGAGTTTATCTCTCTAATGTAATATTCTTTTACTCTTCCCATTTGATTTACAATATTAGTTAATTGTTTATTAATTAGCAAAGAAATGTCTAAATAATTTACTTTCTAATTCATATATTGTATTGTCCTTATACAACATCTCGACTAATGGCAATAGCCACATTCCGTTTGATAGGAGCTCTATCCTTAGGCCACCTATGTAGGCCATCACCTCCTTTGTCATCGGGTCTAGCTTAGTTCCAGGATACTTACCATTGAACACCTTCAGACTCATAAGCCTTCCCGTGTCCGAGAACATTTTTCTGTTTAGATCATCAGCATTCTGGAGCCTCTGAATATATTGTTTGTCGGGATACTTATTCATCTTCTCCCTTAACACCTCTTGATTTAAAACTTGCTTCATGATATTACGATTAAAATTATTATTAATAATATAAGTAATGCTGATACTACTTTCTCTGAAAATGAATCTGCATCTTGAAATAAAATACGTAGGATATAGAATAGGGCGATGAATAGGAATATAACCATAAATGCCTTTATAAATGCTATCATAACTACTTAAATAAGTCTGCATACTTTACATACACATAGCCGTTATTAATTAATTTGTCTACCTTACTAAATGGCCTATGTTTAGGTAGGTGACCTCCTTCAATTACTATGGGCAGGTTCATGCTTAATGCTTCTTCAAGTTCATCAATAGACCCTATTGCCCACTCTGCATCTTCACCGCTAAGGTATGCATACAGTTCTATGTCACCGAATAGTTTCATAGCTTTATTTGATACATCTAAGTACACAAATCTGTCCTTCGTGATTATTAAATTGTTCATTTCATTTGATTTTTAAATTCATTAAATAATATATCAATTTGCTCTACGGTGAATGCTACACCCTCAGCCCCTCCGCTGACATAAAACTTGTTGAATATTTCTGAGCCTATGATACTATCAATCTCCCTCTTTGTAGCCTTGGTCAAGTTCTTTAGCTTGTGCTTATTGAAGTGACTGCCCTCGTAATCATCTAACCTCTCTTGTAGGTGTTCAAGCATTGCTGAGATCCATATAAACTGATATCTATTCTTCATAATTTGTCCATTGTGTTGCCATAGCTTTAGCAATTCCTTCAAAGGTTTTACTTCTTAATGTACTTCTTTCGGCAGATGTTTTAGCATCTTGTAAAGCCTTGTAGTACCACATAGGCATTTTCTTTTTTATTCCTTTCTTGCTTGTAAACTCAAAAAATTCACCCTTATCTACAATATCAGTAGGAACTAATTCATTTAGGTTCTTGAGCCATAAACAAGTACTCTTCTGAGCCTTATCTCCGAACATCCATGGCTGAACTATTTGATTTGGCTTTTGAAATTTAGTACTCATTATGCCTACGGGGTTCTCAACTGCTATCTTATTGATAGGGGCATTTATAAATTTCATAAATAAATCTATACCTTGCTGTTGCCTACCGTCTGCAATCTTTTCTTTAAAATGCCTTGCTCCACTAACTGCTAAGTGAGTGCATGGTGGAAAGCAAATCATCATATCATACTTACCTGTGTATGCTTCCTTTACTGCATCACCTTTGATATGCCACTCAGGATGACCTCCACTCTGATTTAATAAATCACAAGAATAGGCTTCATGTCCTCTTGCTCTTAACTCTTTTGTTACTGCTTGACTTTCTTCACAAGCTACTAATATTTTCATAATTTAGTATTTTTAATAAATTCTTGATATTGCCTGGTTTTGTGGGCAATCTCTATCTCAATTTGTTCTACTCTCTTGATACCTTTATCAGCTAACCGAGGGAATAAACTCCTAAAGTCAGCATTGTAACTCAGGTGACAATCTATCTCCCTTTTTAGAGATACAATGTCCTCAATGAGATCAATCTGATTCTCTAAATTCTTAATTATTTCGCTATAGTTCTTCATCGTCTGTCTTCTAAATATGATTCCTTTTCTAGTTCTAAATACTCGTCCTCGTCAATTGTTCTACACTCATGACCGCAAGACTCACACTCATTGTCCTCGGAATATTCTGTTCCGCAACAACTGCTCACCGTATCTTTCTCATAGGGTGAGGATAATTTCCATCTATCGTAATTCATCGTAAAATTTATTATAAGCTTTCTGAGCTTCGGTTTCTGAATCATGCTGAGATATTGTAGTGAAAATCTTACAATCACCTACCCTTACCCTCGCAATATACTTTCCTCGTGGTGTTAAAAAAACACCCTCTTTGTGTGACCATTCAGCAACATAGGTGTTTCTACTTTTCTGATTCATTGAATGTTTTGAGTAATTCATATCAGTTCGATTCTAAATAAAGCATATTATTCATTAACTCTGAAGATTTTACTTTCACCATCTTCTTTAAGAATCTTTCCTTTAGCGAATTGTGTAGCACGGTGCTTAGTTCAGAGTTTAGTAAGCACCCCGAATCAAACCTATCTTGTTTAGATAGGTAGTTGAAACTAGTAACAACTTTATACTTTTCGTCTAACTTTTCTATTTGCGAAATGTAGAGATTGACTATCTCCCTTAATTCATTTGAAGCCTTATCAATTATTAGCTTCTCAATTTGATTTAAACTTTCCATAATTTGTTTATTAATTTGATTTCACTAAAATATAAATCTTGATAACAAAACCTTGATTTTATACATTAGCGGTAATATTTAATGATTAACGGTTTCTGAATTTATAAATGTTTTCAACTGAATCTTGAATACTAGCATTAATTTGTTCATAGATGCTATCTTGTTCTATCGCATCGGACAACACCTCAAAGCATTCGTGTATCTCAAATAAATCTACATCGTCTATATGCCACAGATTGTCCACATAGAAACCGTTTTCTTTTAATACTGCCTTTGCAGCTAATACTTCTTTTGTAAAATGATTTTTCATAATATTTAGTTGTTATATTCATTAATAAATTCTACGACTGCATCATATGTATCGTCAATCATACCATAGGGGAGAGAATCCATTATGTTTTCTCGCTGCGTCATGTCGATGTAATTTTCATTTGTTAGTATTTTAGATACTACAGGCATCAGCCATTCCCACGAGCGAAATCTACTCAATGATTGAATTGAATGTGTCCATTCTCCATCATTAAAACTTCTTTTTTCTGAATATTTCATCCCCATAAAATCTGCTATTAGTTTGTTATCGTTTTCCATAATCTTTAGTTTTTTTGGTTTTTAATAAATTCTACTACTGCATTGTATAAAGCATCTGCTATATTAGTGCATTCATCATCATCTATGTCGCTGATATCCCACATATCCGATTTGTGCCATATCTTTTCAACGACGGGCTTCAGCCATTCCCAAGTTTTATAGTTAGGTGTGATATACTCGCCCATCTCTTGATGGTCTTCCATACCCATAAATTCGGCTATTAATTTGTTATCGTTCTTCATAATTAATTTGTTTTTAAATTCCACGTTCTTAAATATTCAGCATTAAGAATAGTCTGACCTTTCTTAATCGCATCGTTAATAATATCTTGATAGTCTTTTAGTACACCATCCTTTGCCCATTTCTCAAATGTCTTAGGAATACTGGTTTTAAAACCATGTATACTATATGAGTTAGGCGAACCTATCATGACACCCTTTTTCTCGTCTTTCTTCATCAATGAAATGACCTTTATTTCATCCATCAGCAATTCAAGACTTGTTGTCCATTTATACTCCTTATCAAAAAGAGATTTCTTTTCAATAGATTCATAGATCCTTTGAATACTCTGATTGTCATAATTAGTAACTTTTAATTCGCCTCCGTAGGAATCGTCCCAACAATTACAAATCTTCTTATTATCAAAATAAATGTCCCATTCATATGATGGTGCATCATGACCTCTAGATTGTTTTACATTCTTTGCAGCCGCTCGTTTTAAAAATTCTTGCTTTTTCATTTTGTTTTTATTTAATTAAGTAATAATAATTTTCAGTTTGTAAGAAATATTCCCAATCCCTTACTGTGTTACATTCAAGTTCTTCAAACTCCTCTTTTGTAAAAACACAAGTTCTATATTTTGCATTTTCTGTTCTAATAGTAAAAGTTCTTTTACTTTGATTTGATTTTACTTTTGTCATAATATTTAGTTTATCTGTTAATAATCGCACTACACACAACAATATGTATAGTGCATTTTCGTGCCTCAAACGACACCATACACTCAACGTTATATGTAATTATAACCCTGACTTTTTAATAAAGTAATTTGCAACTTCGGGTATGTGTTTTTTATAGTAAGGCTGTTCACTTTTGCACCACTTTTTTACATCTTCTTTAGACTTAAAGTTTTGAAACTGAAAAGTAATTTCTAACTCTTCAATAAATGCTCCAACTGTCCAACCTTCCCAAATATGTTTATCTAAATTCATCTTAATCTATTTTTAATAAGTTAATAAAAAGCATATAACACTAGCTATATGCAATTACAATTCGTCAAATTCATATTCAGTATTACTTGTCGCTTCAAGTACAAAACTATAAATAGGATTTTGTAAATCGTTAATATCAGATATAGTACGACTACGCATACCAATAAGATATTCACCTTGTTGAAGGTTATCTAAAACTCCTTGTGCTGTTTCATTATCTACTGGTGTTTCAGTACCTAAACTACATACTGTAAAATCGAAATATCCGTTGATGTTTAATTCTAATGTCATAATGTTTAATTTATCTGTTCCACTTTTTTTTAATTGTTAGCCATATAATTGCTTGTAACTCATAACCTTTCAAGTTATTTTCCTTCGCAATTTGAGCGGTGATTTGCTCTATTCTTCTATACTGAACTATTGTACAAGATTCTGTACAACTTACTATTCCATCAGCAGGATCTACTATACAAGCTCTCAGGTGCCACTTATCTATTGTTATATGTTCAGAACTTAATAGCCCTACATTCATTGCGAATGCATGAGTCTTAGGTGCTTTCTCACTGATAATTTCACCTTGCATTGCCCGCCAGGCTTTGTCCTTATTTGCATTGTAAGTACATACTTTAAAGTCTTCAACCTTTCTTCCTTCTAAGAAATATAGAATTAAAGTTTCTGCATCTAGCTTGTTTCTTGCCCACTTATTGTTAGGGCTTAAACAACTCACAACGGTTGCCACAACATATACACTTATGTTGTATTTTTTCGACAAGTATTTGCAGAAATCTTGTGCATCATTGTACCATTCAATGCCTTCCTTGATCTGCTCTTTTGTCGCATAATTATACCACGACTTTAGATGTTTACTTATTTCTGAATTTGATTCAGATACTACTGATTTCTTCATTATGTTAAGTATTTGCTAACACAACCTATACACCATAAAGCAATATAGTATTGTGTTAAGATTAAACATTGTGCTACGCTTTACGGTGCATAGCTAAAACCGT
>Ga0208134_1000119_pt1 | contig 47085 bp, 62 predicted proteins | sample VirMetDEL_Mar_31_FD_184515 | JGI IMG/M metagenome (GOLD analysis project Ga0208134, IMG submission 184515) | Aqueous microbial communities from the Delaware River and Bay under freshwater to marine salinity gradient to study organic matter... | ecosystem: Environmental > Aquatic > Marine >...
CGCAACTGTAACTGTGCCAACGGCTGAAGTCCCTGCGACACCCGTGACAACAACTGGGATTGGTTCACCCCATGTGCCTTGGCCCCAAGTGCCTCTACCCCAGCCAGTAACATTCGCCACACGTTAAGTCCTATTGATTATGACTTTGATCTTGTTGTTGTTTGACCCATTCTAAATACTCTTCTTCAGTCATACGCCTCTGTTGAGCTTGTTGAGCCACAACATATTAAGCGATTCTTATTATCGCGTTAGATGCATCAGCTGCAGGAAACTGAATGGTGAAATCACCAGCAGTCGATGTTTTATCACCACCAAAATCAAGAGCACACACTGCTGGATCACCAGAAGCACTGTCATTAAATATGAGTGCCCCTCTGGCAGTCACCGTTGCATTTGAAAATGTCAGATCGGCGAAGTCTGTGAGTGCTGTAGTCCCTGATGTGCTCGGATCAACTCGCGTAAGCGAAGCACCTTTTGCGGTGTAGTTCGTGCCACTCACCTCATTTGAAGTTGTGTAAGCAGTCGTGCCTGCACCTAAACTTGCAGAGCTAGTGTACAAAGCAAGGTTGAACGTGCTACCACCAGAGTTCTTGAAGTTATGAACTGCTTCCATAAGCTCTTGTTTAAAACTGGTGCATAGTGCTGTCGTAATAGCCATTATAGCCTCCTGATTATATTAGCCATTTCACTTTGGCCCTGTTTTTCTAACTCGCCAATAAGTGTGGTTCTATCACTCTTAATAGCCTCTTTAATATAGTACAAAGCTGTTGCCCTGACTGCATCTTTGAACGCTTCGGCTTGCTCTGCAATCATAGGGTGACAATTGCCTCCAACACTCACAACACGATCTGCTATTGTTTGCGCCCAAAATTCAGGGTCATGACCTTTGTGGCTTGTTGTGGTGATAGAGACATTACCTATCTCACTTTGTTGCTCACTAAAAAACACAATTACGCTCTACTAATATCGTACCTAGATTCATCTCGTGCGCCATACCCTTCACCCAACTTTTTCAAAGCAGCCACTGCAGCGATGAATCGTTGTTCGTATTGTGCAACTTCTTCAGGGATCTTCAAGAATGTTGCCGCCTCTACCAACGTGCCATACAACAGAGCGTCAGGCGCATTGGTAGACAACCAAGTCGTGCCGCTATCAGATCCTGCAGTTAGCGAGTCAGGGCGATACTTGTAGTGCAGTTCAAAAGTAAATGTAGAGTCAGGTGTTGGGCCTAAAATAAATGTGGTGTCATCAAACAGTGCATAGTATTTAGGCGTGCCAGTGGTTGCCGGGTTAGGCGTGTAATCTCTAATGAATGACACATGTTTAAACAGCAAGTAAATGTACGCACTGCTAGATATGACAGCCAAACTGTATGGTGCCAAGAAATCTGTAGGCGTAGAAAGATATGTGTTGCTCGCTGCAGCTGTACCTGTGACGTTCTTTCTAAACACAGGGAGCTCGACGTTTTTGAGAATGCGCTCTTCTGCCTCTTTGATGAACGTATTCAAATCAGCAACAAAAGTTGTTTCTGCAGTTTCACAATAATCTTGAACTGTGGATTTAAGTGTAGCTAGTGTAAAGCTCATGATATGACCACCGTTACTGTGCCTATTTCGCCTGTGGCAGCTTCTTGAGAGAACTCGCTGCCTATCACATCACCAGTGACAGACATCACGCTATTTGCGTCTATTGTGCGTACAACACCAGCACCTGCAACAATACTCGCAGGAACATCTGGCCTAGGATGACGCAATGCTTCCGGGTCTGCTAAATGGCGTACAGGCTCTAATTGCGGATGTTTTGGCTCAAAGCATTCTGGACAAACACGAAATCCATTCCACTCTTCTCTAAGCTGAGTGTACTTGTATTGAAAGCCGCATCGATCACATATGGCTATTGAATGTTTGCCAGATGCATAAGCCATTACGCTCGCCTATAAGATCTAATACCAGGGGCTATGTTAAGAGAAGCTCTATCCTCATCTTGATCTGCAGCCCTTGCAAACTCTTCTTCATAAAAAGCTTTGAGCATCTGAACACGATCTGGCGCTTTCTTGAGCGCGATGTAATACGCAAGACCAGCAGCCAAACATGGATAGAACCTAAAGGGCGTATCCACTGTGTTTACAGATGCGTCTGCATCTTCAATGCGCACCAACCTATTGATAAGAACTTGATCAGTAGCGTTTTCTGAAGCAGGCCAAATGTAGAGTCTAGGCGTGAGTTGCTTATCTAAGAACCATTGAGTGGGCCTGGCTTTGGTATCTTTGTTTGGGATATTCCAATATTCAGACCGCCCAATCTGACTCATCTGTATGTCAGTGACTTCACTGTTCTCTGTCCTACGCAGGATCACATCAAGCACATCAATCGTGCTTGCAGACAAATCAAGGAACTCATCACCTAGAGACAGAGTTGTAGTCGAATTTGTAACCGTCCACTGGTTTAGTCCCCTGTTTGCCCAATCGGCAAACAAGAGATTCAATGACCTGCGAGCGGTTACCGCATCATAAGAGGTGCGAAGCTCAAGCCCGCACCTCTCAAACGCTTCTTCGATGAACTCAGCTACGTCTGGAGTAAAGTCACTGCTACCAGAAGTTGTCATTAGCTGTAGCTCTTAATGACTTCTAGAATTACCGTGTAGGTATCTCCGCTGCTTGCACCAATCGTGGTGAACTGAACGTCGCCAGTTTTGCCACTGCCAGCGTTGTTGGGTATGCCAGAAAACGGTGTGTAATCATGCATACCATTTGAGTCAGGAGACAATGCGATAATCAAAGTATCAGTAGTTGCGTCGTTTAAAAGCTGAACGCCCATGCCAACGCACTGCCACCATATCTTAGATATCGCCACCTCGGTGCAAGAATCGCCACCACTGTTTTTTGTAAGCGCACTTACATCAATTTTAGTGACGGCGCTTTCGCCAGTACCATCACTGATGTTCGTGAACTTCAAAACAGCTTTGCGATTGTCATCCTGTATTGTTTGGGATGTTACTGCATCAGCCATTGTTGTCCCCTATTATGCGATTTGCACATACTCAATGATGAACGTAAAAGAACCAGCGGTGGTTGCATCAACAGTGTTAGTAATGTTGCAGAAGATAGTTCTTGCAGCAGAAGTGTACTGAACAGAAGCAGGAGCCGTAGTGCCGCTTTGCGTCTGAGTCACAAGCGTTGTTGTGGTTACGTTGTGCTCAACAACAGTTGTACCGCCGTCCAAAATCTCATCAGTTACCGCCGCAACAATCTGTGCGCCAGAAGATGAAGTACCGACCTCATAACCAATGTCACCCGTACCAATAACTGGTGAGGTGTCACAGAAGATCTTGATGTCAGTGATGATTGTGTTTGCAGGCTGCGTGAACTCACCAATAGTAGGGCTGTCACCCGCTGTGGTGTTAACCGTAACGCCTGTAGCAAAGCCAACGTGCTTTACAAACTTGCCTGTGAAGATACCAGTAGACGCAATATCTACGACATCTGTAACAGCACCAGAAGTTCCGTCTTTAGAAACTACTTTAAAACCGTTCTCTGATCGGACTGAACCTTTAAAAGTTGTATTAGCCATATGAGTCTCCTGTCTTGGCTATGTCAGGCGCGGGATGCTCCTGTCAGGGATTAAATACTTATACAGTAGAAAAAGAAAAGGGGCAACAAGTGCCCCTTTCTTTCAATGTTCCATGTGAAACATTAAGCGCCTTGTGATGCGAACACTGCGCGTGGATTACTGAAGCCGAAGCTGTATCGCTCCCTGGCTTTGTATCGCACGTTACCAGTGTTGAAGTCACCTTCCATAGAAGTGGCAATCGGGCTTCGCTCAAAGTGCTTGAAGCCGTCTGGCACATCAGTCATGACAAAGAATGCATCAGTGTCAGTCAAGAAGTGGTTGACTGCGTAGCCTTGAGGCAGCAGACCCATGTTCCTGATTGCGTTGATGTCGTTGTCAGCTGTTTCTACTCGTCCGGGAGTTTCCAACAATCGATCCGCTACGAACTGAAGTTGAGGAGGAACAATCAGCTTGGTTCCTTGCAGAGCCAAGATCATGTTTCGATCATCAACAAAAGTTGAGATGCTGATCAATGCGTTCTCTAACGAAGTTTCGTTGAGATCTGAAAACGCAGAAGGACGGTTTGAGAACGTGCCGCCACCAGCAAGAGGGTGATCAGTAGCGACAAGAGACTTGCCGTCACCGCCTAAGAAGCTTGAGCTAAACGCATTGTTCAATACGTTAGCAGCTTTCACCTGCTTGGTGTGTGCCATGCTACGAGCCAGCGCCTTTGTATAACGTGCGCCAAGGCGGTCATACAAATTATCTTCAACCGCTTCCTCGGTGAGCGCGAAAGCAAGCGCCACGGTCTCGTGCGTGTAGCGCGCAGTAAACCCTTCAGAAGCTTGGTCGTAACCAACGCTTTGTCCTTCAGATTTATCGCGTGCATTTCCAAAGCCTACGATCAGAACTTCTTCTTCAAACGCTCGGTCTGAAGATTCGGTTTCAAAGATCTCAGCATGCTCGTTTTCATAACGAGCGTATTCCATGCCAAATAAAGCGTTGAGACCAGGCTCTAGCTCTTTGGCTAATTGTGCTCTTGAAATAGCCATTAGTTAGCCTCCTATGCTAAGCCCGCGCCTTTTTGGCCGAATATTGAGTTCTGAATAACAACGAGTACGTTGGTATTCGCCGTAGCAACATCTGAGTTCTCTGGATCACCAGAGATATCGATGGCCTTGATGGGCAATCCTGCAGTTGTTGCACCCGTTGATACCTCAAGCTCAGCGCCAGAAATACCTGTTACGGTGCTACCTGCGCTGGTGTATACGATATCGAAGTTGCCGAAGAGATCGGCAATCGGGAATGCAGCATCAGCCTGCACTTCATAAACTACCATTGGATCATCGATGATGAACGCAATAATGTCTGAAGCGTTGGTGCTTGCAGGGTAAAAGTTGCTGAACACTTGCTCACTTGTCGTGGGGTCAGTGTATTGACAGCCGTTAAATACGCCAACGATAGGCACAGTGCCTCCGTCTGCGTGAACCTCTACCGTACCACCTGTAACTTGGGCAACCATATCTCCTTGGAAGATAGCAGTGCCATAGTTAGCGGCGATTCGATATCGGCTTTGTCCTCCCGTATAGGGGGCACCGCCCACCATACGCACTGGACGCATACCAAAAGCGGCATCTTGATTTGCCATTTTTGAATCTCCTAGTTAAACACAATCAAAATGAGGCTACGTTGATTTGTTGCCTCGGCCAAAAGATACCTGCGTCTTTCTCTCTTTTGAGATTGGCATTGCAGGATGTTCGTCACGCATCAAATCATTATCTACAGCATTCATCTGTTGATCCGTTTGTTGCGCGAAATAAGCATTTCGCTCCTCCACAGTCTCTTTTGGAATCTTGGTTAACATCAAACCACCGACACCGACTGTCCCTGCATGGTTACCTTCATCGATAACTGGCAGTTCATAGCCTTGAACTTCGCTTGGATGTACAGGTTCGTACCCTTCACGAAAGCGCATGTGCACGTTAGTTTTATCTGCTTCACCGCGTATGTGGGTTCTCACCCAACGATACTGCATTCCATCAGGAGCCTCTGGGGTTTCCAATACTTGAGGTGGCGTCCATGGTTTTCTTGCAGCCTTGGTAGACCGTGAAGAAGCGCCTCGTGGGGTTCTATTAGAACCTGGTGTAGTAGTTTCTTCGCTCATGAACTTTGTAACCTCATCTTTTGTTTTGCGTACTCTTTGAACGGCACCCCTAATTTTCTAGCAAGTTGCTGTTCGCTGGGGCTTAGCTCGACTGTACGATTGTTTTGACTGCGTCCACTTCCAGTTATGCGCGTATTGGAGACAACAGTTTGGACGGGTTGTTGTTTGCCTCCTGCGGGAAACTTATGAGGAAGTTCTTCCCTCATACGTCTATCTATCTGAGAGTAGTATTCATCAGACTCTAAGTCAATTCCACTACCCTGCAATTCATTATGTATGGCAAACGCTACGTTTGTCATCACGGTGTCTGTTCCGAACCATTCGTTGCTTGTAGCCCACTGCTGTGCTCGCTCAGAAGGTTCTTCGTAAGCAGGCTGTTCAGTCGGCGTAAAATCCATTTGAGGATCTTGTTCAACTTGTTGGCTCTGTTGATCAACCCACGCATCGTACTGCACTTTGTAGTCAGCAAGTTCTTGCCGATACTTTGCAAGTGCATTTCGATCAGCCTCTGCTCGAGCAAGCATCTGCTGTGCTTCAGCCATGGCTTCTGGATCACCAGATTCATACGCAGTCTTCAGGTTACGCTTTGCAGCCATAGCCTGTGTATCAACACGGTTCTCCATCTCTTGGCTGTAGTTTTCTTGAATCTTTAGATTCTGTTCAGCACTAGAGGTTTGAGTGTTTTTCAGTTGAGCAGCTAAAGCTTCGTTTTGTTCTTTGATCTCTTTGGCGTACTGCAATGCCTGCAGTTCACGCCGCTGATATTCTTTAGCTTGCTTTACAGCTTGATTGATTCTGTTCTGAGCAGTTCTTGCTTTTACCTCAACTTCAGAAAGTTCTTCTTCCGTATTTGGCTCTGCAGTTTCAAAGTCTTCTTGAACAGCGTCTTCTGTGACAGGTGCAAGTTCTTCAGCTTCCTCTTCAGAAAACTCAATAATTGCATTCTCTTCTTGAACTTCTTCTTCAACTCTACGCCCTTCTGGAAGCGCAGCTTTGTTTATGTCTTCTTCACTATCTAGCTTTGATAAAGCTTCTGTCAGTGTTTCTTCAGCCATGTTTTCACCTATGCAGACTTGATATCGTCAGGGTTGATAATTGTGCCAATCACTTCATCGTCATTGATGATGCGAACTTCATGATCGTCTTCCAAAGAGAAACGAGCGCCTGCGTATCTACCGATAAGCACCCAATCGCCTTGCTTGCACCATGGTTCACCACCAAACTTATCGTAATCTTGATAAGCCAATGGGCCGACTTTCATGACGTAACACACAGATGTCGCCAAGTTCTCCTTGCTCACAGTGGACTCAAGGAGTTGTATGCCACCATCTGTGACACCTTTGCCTTTGTATGGAAGGACTAACAATCTCCACCCAGAGGGTTCAGGCATTCTTTCAACCAAAGATTTGTCTAACACGGTAGGGTCTAAAACCCTTTCTTTTTCACTCACATATGCATCCGTAACGGACGGTTTTGCGATGGAATCTACTGCTAGATCACTCATCGGTGGGGTCTCCTTCAAACTGCAACGCTTCTCTTATTTCCTCACGCAGGGTGCGAAGCATCGATAACTCACCCATTGCAAACTTGTAGTCCTCCATAGACTTGATATTGCCCGACGTTGTGTAATCGACAATACCTTGCTCATATTGTTCAAACTTCTTCATCATGTAAGAAGCGAGAGCTATTGAATCCATTTATTTAATCGGGTTCCTCGGCATTGGTGGCGCTATACCAACAGGCATAGGCTTGCCTGTGCCCGGATTAACAATTGCGCCACTTGCTATTTGAGGTGGTGGCGGTGGGCCACCTAATCCTGCAAATGGTGCGAGTGGGGCCATTGGTACAGGAGCTCCGTACCCACCAAACTGCACTTGTGGCACAGCAGATGTCGGCATTTGGAAGCCCGGATACCCACCTTGTTGTATGTTTGAACCTGCTTCCATCATGCGCTGTGTATAATTCTCACGCACCCCAGGGTCAAAAGACTGCCCAAGTATGTTGGTAGGCACATACGTTTCACGCACACCCTGCAACGGATCCATGCTCACAAACTGTGGAGGTGGTGGGGCAGAGGGTGCGGGTGTAGCAGTGGGTGTAGTAGATTTAGAAAAAATGTCTTTAGCGGCATCTATAACCTCTTGAGGTATTTCTTTTGGCCCTTCATCAGGCATTGCTGCTTTGTACTTAAATTTTGGAAGCTCAACCTGCCCAGCGCCTGGTATATCTACCACTGTAGGAGCGGAGATTGCTTGTCCTGCAACAATTGCAGCGGCATCTGCGCGTATTTCATCAGCAGTTTTTGCTTTCGCTTGTTTTTCTGCCGTTTGTTCCTGCACAACCCTTGTTGCATCTTGAACTTCTTTTGCAAGAGCCAACAGTTTACTTGAACTTGTTTTTGGATCAGCAGCTGCCTCTCTCAACTCTTGCGCTTTAGCGGCGAGTTCTGTGGGAGTGATTATGGCTGCTGGTGGAGTAGCCGCAACAACAGGTTCTGCCTTTGGTGGTCCAGGCTCGGCAACTTTTGTGGCTGGAGGTGTGTACCTGCCGCCAGTTGCCTTGGTCACTGCTTCAGCAATCTCATCTCGTGTAGGTGTTTTGAAGTCTGGCAACAAAACTCTTTTTTCTAAATCTTTTAAAATTTCCTGAATCTTTTCTTTGTCAGGCAAAGCTATCTTGGGCGCGTCTTCTGTAATGCGAATGGGCTTTGGAGGCACAGGTGCTTCAGAGCCAGGGCCACGGCCTATATCAATTTTAGATTCTGCAGCAGCCTTTGCTTCTGCGTCTGCTTTGGCCTTAGCCTCTTTCTCAGCCTTAGCTTTGGCTTCTTTCTCTTTTCGCTTTTTCTTTGTCTCTGCAAGCAACGCTTCAGCTTTCTTCTTGGCTTCAGCAGCACCCGCTATATTGCGATCAGCTTGTTCTTTCTTGAGCTTGTCACGCTTTTTTTCAGCAGCAGCGCCTTCATCTGTAGGATAAAGCTTTTGAACCTGTCTCTGACCAGCTTCGCCAAAGAGCGCAGGCACATACTTGCCTGTCTCTGGGTTCAGTATTTGTTTTTGACGGCCACCACTGCGCTGCCATTTCTGCAACGCCATCCTGCCCCGAACACCACGAGAACGAGGTTTGGGTATCTTGACCGTGCGATACTTAGGCTCAGCCATTTGACGTTCCTAGTAGATGCCAGAAAACTTCTTACCACGCAGCGCAGCGCCAAAGCCACGCATTTCACCCGCGCCATAAGGCTTGGATGTAGTCGGTGTGGCTACAGATTCTTCTTTTGCGTAGTTAACAGTGCCTTGGTCTTTGATGCTGACTTTGCTGTCAGTGACCTTGGGCTGTGGAAAACTGGTTTGTCTTTTCATTACTTCTTACCTTTCGGTGCGGGTTTCTTTTTGGCAGGCGCTTTCTTTGCTGCAGCCTTCTTCTTTGCAGGTGCTTTCTTGACTGCAACTTCGGCTTCAACTTCAGCCTCGACCTTTACTTCAACTTCTTCTTCGCTCAATTTATTTATGTCATCAAGCATTTCAGCAGCAACTGCAGTAACTTTTTCAATACCAAGACGAGCTTCTTCTTCGCTCTTGTTCTGGGCCTTCTGTGTCGCGGCCATCTTTTGACGTACTGAACTCATTTGTCCTCCTAATTTCCGAAGAAATCTTTAGCTATATTCTCCGCTGTCTTTGCCATTTGGGCAGAACGCTGAACATTAATGCGCTCTCTGGCAATTTGGTCTTTCATCTCAGCAGTCGCTGCTTGAACTTCCATGCGATCTTCTGCTAATTCTTTATTATTATCAACACGCTCTTGCTCAATATCTATGCGCTGCTGTGCCTCACGCGCCTTTCTATCCATATCTTCTTCTTTGATATCAAGCTCGCGGTCTCTTAGTTTGACCAATGGATCATCTGGCATTTGCGGTGATAACGCTGGGCCAAGCTGCTCAAGCAACTGCGTCGTAATCGTCGCAACCTTGTCTTCCATAATCGGCATCATCTGCTGCTGCATAGCCTGTAACTGCTGCTGCATCATAGGATTCATCTGAGCCTGCTGTTGCATCATCTGCATCTGCTGGTTCATCTGCATGATCTGCGGGTCTTGTTGCGCCATCTCGCGTGCCTTGAAGTCAATGTGCTGATAGATGTGCGATTGGATCATCGCAGCGGCCTGCATCTGACCTTGCGGTACGTTCTGCACAATCGGTGACTGCAACAAAGAGATGTGTGCTGTGATGTGCGCATCATGATCTTGATCTGGAAATGCTTGTGCAGGTTGACCTTGCAGGAACCCAGCGTTCTCCATGCTTGGAGATACGGGCTGTGGCTGCGGTGGTGGTGGCAATAACTGCTCAATCTGCTGCACACCCATCGCTTCGTACATACGCCGATATGCGTTATAGATCCCCTGCGGGCCATGAATCTGAGGGTTCGACTGAACCATTCGCATCATCTCTTGGGCCATCATCACACGTTGGCTCATGGAGAAGATATTCGGGTCAGACACAGGAATGATGTCGATGCGGTCATCAAAGTCAGTTGCCATCAACTGCTGCTGACCATTCGCAATCATATAGGGATATGTCTTGAGCGGTGACTCTTTCACCACTCTTGCAAGCAGGTTGAACTCAACGCGCTGGCTGTAGTGCAACCGCTTGTGTATCGCGCTCATCACACGACTGCCCTTTTCAAGCAGCGCAATCGTTGTGCCTACAGGTGCTTCCTGATTACCATCACCCACTTGCATATCTGCAATCGATGCAAACCGCTTGCCTGCATCAACCAACATACCCAATAGCGAAAGAAGCGTGCCACTTGGCTCTTTGAACGGCAAAGGCAATAACGCATCGCGCAGTGACCCACCCGGAGCATCCATATCCCTGAACTCACCTGGCTGCAACGGCGTGTCATTGTCACGAATCCGTATGCCACGAGCCTTGAAACCTGCAGGCAGATTCGCCAACGTACCCGCATCAATCAACTGACGCAGGATAGAAGTCGATGCCTGAGACAACCCACCAATCATGTGGGTCAATCCGAATCCATAAAAGCCGACGCCGGGCAAAAACTTGTAATGCACAAAGTAATCAATGCGCTTACGCATTGGATCATTCTGTAAATAGTTCCTGCGAATCGACAGAACCGTGTTCTGAGTGGGTGATAAAGTAACAATGTATGGCAGCTTGATGCCTGTCTCTTCACCCTGCGCATCAAGGTCTTCATACCCTGGGATATCAAGATCAACGTGCATCTCAAACAACTCGCAGTCATCGTTTGAACTGCCTGATGGCTTAACACCCTGCAACTCATCAATCTCTTCTTCGACTTCATCTGTATCGATGTAGTCTGTCGCATCTTTCATCTTAGTCTTGCGATAGAAACCAGACTGCTGAAGCTTGCGCACATCGTTCATCGACATATCAATCGAATGCGTGATACGCGGTGCATTGTCTAAACTGGTGGTGCCATACGGCACAATCAACTTCTCAGACGGGATGAAACGAGAAACAGGCCGACCTACGGCTGGGTCAAAGTGCACCTTACGAAACGCACTGCCTGACAACGGGAGATAAAACAACAGCTGATCCGTTTCAGGATCGTACTCTTTCATCTCCTGCGTGATCATGAAGTTCATGTACTCCTGAACACGCGCAGCTTGCAAATCAGTCTCTGGTGTACCAAAGCCCAATGTCTGTGTCTTAACAGGCCCGCCAGATGGCAACATCTCTTTGTATGCTTGAGCCTGAAACTGTGTAACCGATTCCGCGAGAAGAGGGTGAACAACGCCAGAGGCACCATCAAACGGCTCTGTGCGGTCTTCAAACTTCATCCCAAGGAACTCAAGTCCTTCCTTGTACTGGTCTTCCCAATCTTTGCGAGAAGACTTGTCATCCTTAATATCACCCATGCAGTCGCTGTAGATGCGACCTAAATCCTGTGAGTCCATCTCTTCTGCGAGGTTGGCATCAAACGCAACAGGCATATCATCTGCCATCTCATCCATGCCAAACACCATGGTGCCGTCATCAAGGATGGCTTCATCGCCCTGTTCAATCTCATCGAACATAGCGCCCTCTTCAGGAGCGATACTGACAACAACCTCTTTGGAGTTGTCTTCAATGCCCAACTCATCTACATCAATATCGTCTACGCCGCGTTCAATTGCCATATTGTTTTACCTGCAGGCTACTCTCTGTCTGCGTACAAATTATCAAAGATCTGTCGCGTATCCAGAACGTAATCTAAATCGGACTTGCTGTAATGTATATGCTGAGATGGCTTAAAGTCTGGGGCACCCTCACCTGTCTCAAACCACGCAGGATGCGTGACCCTCACCCTGTTATTGGGCAAGGCTACAATATTTCCCGTCCACTCACCAGCATCTAACAACTCCATCACATGGCTTTGCTTGTGCTGCGCAGGATCATCTGCAATCTCGTTCTCTGCATAATCCACAGTGAACAAATACTTCGCAGGGTAAAAATCACCATCGATCTTCGCAAGCCACGGGCATGGCGTTGCACGATCTAGAACATATACAGCGTGAGTGTGACTAGAACAGTCCCAAGGCTGGGCATGATGTACCGCCATAGGTTCTGGCCATTCGTCCAGGGGGGTATCCGCAACAAGCGCGGTGATTGGCATTCTTGCCCACATGGCCCCGCCGTGGACGTTGGATTCTTCCTCATCATCATCCGATTCGCAGCCCGTAAAGATCACCTGAAAACTCAAGCACCTCGTGGGCATGGTGGTGACGGCGATAACCATGGCGTGTAAAAAATCTCCATGGTATCGCTCGTGATTGACAGTATATTCCCTTCTCACCCACGCCTTGAAATGCGGGATGTTGCTTTGTAGATAGGGCAAAACTTTTCCTTATTTTAATGCTTTTCCGTAACCTCTCATCGCAACACCTACTCCACGAGGCTTTGTTTTGTTGCGAGATCGTGTGGTCTTACCTGCAACCGTTTTGGCTGCAGAGGCTAGACCGCCGTTGGCTTTTTTGACAGGGGTAACTCTTCTGCCGGTTTTCGTGTTGTAGGTTACACCTCCAACCTGAAAAGTTTTTTCTCCTTTAAGCTCTGCTTCATCTCTGGCTTTCCGAACTTTGTCACCTAGCTTTATCCTAGGCTCAGACATTTTGTTCAACCCCTGCCCCATAAATACGCCACCAGGGATGGCGACAGCTGCTACAGCCCCAACTTCTTTTGCTTTTTGTTTATTTTTTTTATCTCTCTGTCGTTGTCGAAATGATGGTTCCCTGATTGCAGATCTCATGTCTCTGCGAGAAGAAGGCTCAGCAGTGTCTTGTGTCTTCTTTGCTCGTGCCTTCTGCGCTGCAGTCATCAGCTTTTGACGCGCTTTAGTAATACCCTTCAGTAATTTTGGCTTACTCATTATTTCAACGCCTTGCCGTATCCACGAAGCGCAGCACCTACACCGCGTGGCTTACCGCGAACCGCGCCACCCTTGGAGTAACCCTTCTTGGCCATGCCGCCTTTCGCATAACCTTTCTTCGCCATGCCGCCGTTCTTCATGCGCTCCATACGCTTTTCACTGGCTCGTACTTGACGTTGTTTTTTGGCTGCAGGAGTCTGCCGAGTGTACTTGGTTTCTTCAGCCCGTCGATCTGCTTCAGCAAGCTTCTTCTGCGTAGGCGTCTTCTTAGCCTTAGTCGGCGTAAGACCTGAAGTTTTGTTGGTGTCCTTTATGGCTTTATTGAGAGCGGCTTTACCGTACTCCTTTTCAAAAGCCCTTCTACCAAGCTTCGATAGCTCTCTGACCATATTCACAACTAGGTCGCCCTTGCTAAACCCAGGGACTCCACGAGCCTTGAGTATGTCTTTCTGCGTGACCCTTCCATCACCCGTCATATCAGGGAACTTGCTCGCAGAACCACCAGCCTTCATCCCACCGGGCATCATCATCTTCTTGCCGCCTTTAGCGCCACCCTTAGATGCCATTTTAGATTTCATCATGCCGCCCATGGCCTTTCCAGCAGGCTTGGGCCGACGATTCGGGCCACTTGCAGGAGAACCAGCTACTTTTTCTTTTCTCTTAGGTCTGGACTTACCCGGAAGGAAATCAATTGCACCGCGTGCTCCTCCAAACTTGCCGTCATCGCCCAACAAGAACTTACGAATGCCGCCAACCTTCTTCTTGGCTGCAGGCTTCTTGGCAGCAGCAGTACGCTTGGCTTTCTCTGTGTCTAATTCAGTGGTGTATTTCTTGCCGTTCCAAGTAAACGTCTTGGCACCCTTGTTTCGGTGATGACGGAAAGACTCCTTGAACGGAACGCCGCCCTTGCTTACGCCGACGTTGTATTTCTTCTTGGCGGCAGTGGTTGGTTTTTCTGCAGGGGTGTCTTTTTTCTTCTCTTTATCTCCCCCAAACAAGCTCATAGCGCCGACGCCGCCTGCACCAGCTGCAATGCGCTTACGTCCAGACCTAGCAACAGCAGCGCGTTGTCCTCTGGTGGCCATGCGAGATCCTGTGCCTTTACCCGTTTGTTCAAGACCAAAACCTTTACCAAGATTGCGAGTAGATGTTTCAGGTAGGCGCTTAACACCTTGGGCCTTTTTACCGCCCGCCCGAATTGCAACACCTTGCTCTAGTTCACGAGCGGCTCTTGCTGCTCTTTGTGCTCGTGCTTTAGCTCTTTGACCAAGGCTTACCGCCTTTTCTGCTCTCTTTACCATGGGAGATCTCCTCAATAATATGCGCGCTTCGCTCGGTAGACTTCCTCTTCCTCCTCGTCAGAATAAAGATTAATGAAGTTACCTTGTCTGAATCTTAATATCGCCTGCGTGGTCGTGTCTACATAATCATCGTTAGGCGCAAACGGGAATGCCGCACACTCCTCAATCACTTCTTCCGCAAATACATAGTTTGGTGCCCACACCATCCCCGCTTCAAACACAGGACTTACCGCATGGACACGAGTCATCTTGTCGTTGCCCCTTGATGGCCTGTAATTCACCACAGGGATACCCATAGCCCTCAACTCATGCGTCAATGGCGTACCACTCGCCTGTGCCTCAATCAAAACCATGTCAGGCTCAAACTCGTTGTACTGCTCCTGTGCAACCGCCTTCAACTCAGGGAAATCCCACCTACCCTTCTGCGCATCCAGCAAGATAAGCGCCTCACCTTCACCATCAGATGGCCTAAATACGCCCCAAGTCGTAATCGCACTGTAGTCTGCTGTCTCTTTCTTACTAAATGCGGTGTCATAGCTCTGAATTATGTACGAACACGGAGGTGGATCGTCCTTTTCCCATGTATTCCACCACTCACGCTTGATAATCGCGCCCTCTTCCGACGTAGGGTTCTGCTGATACTGCGCATTCCACTTGGAAACAGGGATCGACGCCTTGACGGCATCCAATTCCTCCCTCTTCCAGAACTCTGGCCACAAAACATTGTCCGAATCTTCAAAAATGGCAGGTAATTCCACCACTTCCCACTGATCCGCGTTATTTTCCGTCTGCCGATTCAACAATCTGCCCGTCAAATCAGCCGTAGACCATCGCGTCATCACGATCACAATCGTTCCACCAGGCTGCAAACGCTGTCTCGGCCCTGATGTGTACCACTCATAGCACGAATCCAACAACGGCAGGCTCATCGCGTCCTGCTCAGAGTGCGGATCATCAATAATTAATAAATCTGCACCCCTACCCGCTATGGCACCACCCACACCCGCTGCAAAATATTCACCCCCTCCCCCGGTCTGCCATTTCCCAGCACTTTTTGAGTCAGCCGCCAATGAAGCTTCAGGAAAAATGTTCTTATATTCATCCGTATCCATAAGGTTCCTAACCTTACGGCCAAAATTTATGGACAAATCAGCCGTGTGCGTGGTCTGCATGATCTTCAAGTCAGGCTTGAGTCCCATCATCCAACTCGGAAAGTAGATCGAGGCGAACTCACTCTTCGTATGACGCGGGGGCATGTTCACAATCAACCGCCTCAACTCACCCTTGGCAACACGGGTGAGCTTATCCGCAATCAATCGGTGGTGTTCGCCCTCAATGAAGCTGGGCCAGATGTAGCGGATGTACTCCATGAACGAGTCATGGCATGCATCGCGGGCATTCAAAAGATCTAAACGCTCCTGCAACTGAAGGATCTCCTTCATCTGCGACTCAGACAGGTGCGACAAGTTAGTCAATTGGTTTTTTCCCTGAGTTGTGCGTGGTGAATGTTATATATACACATAACTATTATGTCTACACATACAGGGGGGGTGCGGGTGCGACAAGTCGCAGACTTTTTTTGGGTTGGCTCCCTAGGGTACCTAGGTCGCATGAGGCCGCGCCTTAGCCTATCGGTCAGGGCCGGCCACGAATGCGGGCCGTTAGTTTGTGGTCGCTCCGCACAAGGCTGCGCTTGCAATGGTTTAACAATGGGATAGGTGCGGCAGATTATCGCGTATACATGGCGAATACATTAGTTGTACTTCATATGTATATAGGTGTATAATTCTCGACATTGTCGAGAAGGGACGCGGCAATACATTAAAGCAAAATTGTCCCACAAGGAAAAACGATGGAAGTAAAAACAATACAGCCGCAGACGCGACCGACTTATTACGAGAAGCTAGAGATTGCTGGCATCGCGAAAACTCGGCACGTTTCATTAAAGTGCGCGATGGGTGATCTACACACCGCGTACTGCAAGATGGATTCGCAAAACCGCGCACTGTTTAACGAAATGCTCGAAGGCATGACACTGCGCGAAGCGCTAATTGACTTCGCATTATCCGAGTCGGTTAACATCGACTTATAACCAACACGGGGGGCAATGCCCCCCATTCCCCCAAAGCATAAAGGTAAAAAGATGATAGACGTTAAAGCATTATCGGCGCAGGAATTAGAAGCGCAACGCAAGATCAGCGAGGCGGCAATTAAGCGCAGTAAGGAAGGCATGCGGCTGGCCGCGATCAATGCCGAACTGGCCGAGCGCAAAAAGGAAGGCAAGCGCAAGGCGTTAGATTCATTTGCGAATTATCAAAAGACCAGCGGCAAGGTATACATGCCATTCGTTAGCCCACTGTCAGGCGAGACTGAGCGCGGCATATTGGTGCCATGGAAAATTACCGAGCGTAACCAAACAGCCAAAACTGTGCTCGCGGTATCGTTCGACCTAGGTTAGTCGCCAGCGTAGTGCCCGTCGCCCTTGGGCGGGTATTGCGATGCTGACTAGCATCAATTAAAATAGTAACCCCAAAGCAAAAGGAAAAAAGATGATACCGACTGAATCAATAACCATGGCCATATACCTGTTATGTGGTCTCACACTCGCCGCGTTCGGGATCCTGCTTACAGGCTTCTACTACTTTGGCGAACTGGCCATGCCTGGCGTATTCGCATGGGTGGCACCGCTCATGATACCGCTAGGCATTGTGACCATCATCGTCGGCGAAAGGGAGGCGCGATAATCATGGCAAATCCATTCGGAAAAACACGCGACGTTGATAACCCATACGCGACTTATGTGGGTTGGAGCTCTGACCTTGGCCCAATCGAAATCCGCGTGCTAAGGCGGTACAAGGGATCGGTTAAAACCGAATCGAAGGATCCGTATGCGCGCTGGTACACGGCGGCGAAATCCGACGCGACATTCGGCAGCTGGGAATACGGCGACCAGTACGTTAATGAAAACCCATACGGCATAGGCATTCGGAATCAATTCCAACTGTTTAAGGCCGACCCTGAGTGGGTCGAGCAATACGCTCGACGAGTCTAACCAACATGGGGGCTTCGGCCCCCATTTTTTTTGCGCGGATCCCGCTTAACCTGGCCCACCTGGCCGGAGCTCCCTGGCTCGAGCTGCGGGCATAAATATATACAAAGGCCCAAGGCCGCAAGCGGGCCGCAAGCAAAAACATATATAAACAATGAAGGCCGCAAGCGCCAGGGGCGCATGCACAAACATATAAAAAAGGCCGAAGGCCGCAAGCGGGCGCAAATGCCAAGCGGGCGACGCGCTTGTGTCGTGTGGTCATTTTGTTATAATTGTTACCCCAAAGCATAAGGTGAAACGATGAAAGTATCAGAAGCGAGGGCCGCAGTTGGTGGCCTATCAGTACCAAGCAAGATGCCGTGCTATTCCTTCGGGATTAGTGCCGACCATTGCAAAACGGGCAGCAAGCTTGCCCAGATTGAGGGCAGCATATGCAATACATGCTATGCCCAAAAAGGCGCGTATAAGTGGACGCCTACTAAGAACGCGCACGAGCGCAGAATAAACCTAATCGGCACCAGCAATTGGGTTGATAACATGGTTCGCGCTATCAATAACGCGGATTATTTTCGCTGGTTTGACAGTGGCGATTTGCAGAGTGATGAAATGCTCGCCGATATTGTGCGCGTCGCACTCGCTACCCCTGACACCAAGCACTGGTTACCCACTCATGAAAACTTCATGGTGTCGCGGTACTTGCGCAAGCATGGCAAGTTCCCAAGCAATCTAACCGTGCGCGTATCTGCTGCCATGGTAGACGGCGAACCCCCCAAGCGATTTGCGCTCACTAGCACAGTGCACCAACTAGGCAAGCCTATTGGCCGCGAGTGCCCATCATCCAAGCAGGGTAACAAGTGTGGCGATTGCCGCGCATGCTGGAACCCGCGCATTAAGAACATCAGTTACAAGTACCACTAGGGAGGGCGGGATCCGCCTCCCTGGACCTACGCTGGGGAAAGCCGGGACGCGCCTGGCCGACCTCGAGCGGAGCTCCCGCAGCCCGCGCCCACAAAAGGCCGCAAGCCCGCAAGCACACAAGGCCGCAAGCACTGAATATATATACATGCCCCTAGGCCGCAAGCACGAGGCCGCAGGGGGCCGCAAGGCCGCACCCACCCAAACGCACTAGGCCGCACGCAAACGCTCTCAAATCAAACGGTGTTGCCCCTGTGGGAGGGAGGGGGTGCAATTCCCACCCACAAATACAGCACATTTTATTAGACCCTAACTAAATGCTTGACTCTGTTACCCCATTGCATTACCGTGATCGAACCTAAAGCAAAAAGAGATTGATATGAAAAACCCTAACCCATTTGTGGCAGCGGCCACTGACCCCACGCTTGAAGCTTTCGGGCGTCGATATCCAATGGAGTTGAAGAGCATCAAGTTCAACGCTCACTTCACTCGTGAGACTCACTGCTTCAGTGCAACGGTGCACTTGGATGGCAAGGCGGTGATGAAAGTTGAGAACGATGGCAACGGTGGTGCACACAACTACTACCCTGTCCATGGTCAGAGTCGTGAGTCATTCAAAACCATGTTTGATGAAGCTTGTGATTCTGCTTACGAATCCTTGGATGATTCTGTCCGCGAAGAATACAAATCCATTCTGATCAACAACCCTTACGCCAAAAGCACTGCACTTGAATGGGTCATAACCGAACTGCTCAACGAGCATCTGTGCTTGAAAGATATGCGCCGACTGCTGAAGTCCAAGGTCGCAGTGTTCGATGAAAGCGATGGCAAGATCTATCAGTACAGTTGCAAGCCCACCGAAGAGAACTTGACGTTCCTCAAAAAAGAGACCGCTGCCGAGCAGTGTGTGTTCCTCAACGACCTCCCCGAACACGAAGCCATGGTCTATTGGCGCAGAGCGGAGGGTTAATCATGTACGGAGAAGACACTGTTGCGCAAAGATTGTTACAGGTTGTGCGCGTGATCGTTACTCATGAGATCGACATCGTCACTGAGTCAGATTGGTTTGAAGAATACGTTGAGACCATGGTCGATAAACGGATCAAGGAAATGACTGCTCGCAGAACAGAACAAGGGGAGATCATTGATGCCGAAGTTTGAAATAAGAATAACAAGCACCGTCACTAATCATTATTTGGTGGAGGCCGAAAATTGTGAAGAGGCTGAAGACATTGCTACGTTTGGAGAAGCCAATAGTGATGACATGACACCTCACTACACCAAGCATGGTGAAGAGATCATTGATGTGGAGGAAGTCGATGAAAGTCCTTGACCTATTCTCAGGCATAGGTGGCTTCTCATTGGGGCTAGAGTGGGCAGGAATGTCCACTGTGGCCTTTTGTGAGCGTGACCCCTACTGCACCACCATTCTCAACAAACACTGGCCTGACACGCCCGTGCACAACGATGTGAGGAACTTAGATGGAAAAGACTATGCCGATTCAATTGACCTTGTGGCAGGAGGATTCCCCTGTCAGCCATTTTCAGTCGCAGGAAACAGACGGGGGTCAGACGATGACCGCCATCTCTGGCCTGAGATGCTTAGAATCATCCAAGAAGCCAAGCCGCGATGGGTCATTGGAGAAAATGTTTTTGGCCTCATCAACATGGCACTCGACGATGTGCAAGCTGACTTGGAGAGAGAACACTACGAAGTCAGGAAATTCGTACTACCGGCTGTTGCCGTCGATGCTCACCACCGAAGAGACCGAGTCTTCATCATTGCCTACCGAGACCCAGCTTTGGTCAACGCCAGCAGCGAGCACAGGCGGGGGGATACCGACAGACGCAGCGGAGCGGGGATGGAAATGGGAGGGAGCGTACTGGCGCAGACCAGACGGCACCAAGTATCAGACGCAACTGATCGACCAAGCACGCATGTGGCCCACTCCCACGGTGAAAGGCAACTACAACAAGAAGGGCTTGAGTGCGAAGTCGGGCGATGGTCTGGCGACAGCGGTAAACAAGTCTCGGATGTGGCCGACAGCCACGGCAAGGGATTGGAGGTCAGGCAAGGCATCAGAGAAAAGCATGCGCCGCAACTCTCGCCCTCTGAACGAAGTGGTAGTGAGAGAAGAGAGGATGTGGCCTACACCAATGGCACACGAGGCGAGGTTGGGATATCAGGACAGGAGTCGTGGCAAGAAGGGCACGCAGGAGAGTCTCACCACCAAGGTGATCAACAACTTAGGCGGTCGCCAAGAGGTGAGTGGCCAGCTGAACCCAGAGTGGGTCGAGTGGCTAATGGGATTCCCAATCGGGTGGACAGAATCAAAGGACTAGGCAACGCCGTTGTCCCGCAACTCATTCAAGCAATCGGCGAGCTTGTGCTTGCCGCAGACAAGGAGATCTACGGATGCAAATAAAATTAAATCTTAATCAGAGCGAGGATTGTCTCAAGGGCTGTTACATCATCGATGTCTCTGGTGACTCTGACTTTCTTGGGGTATTCGCTGCCATCACCAAAGCCATGCGCGATGAATGCATCTACGAAGATGAGATTCAATCGATAACCTTTGATGCTGAAGGCAGACTACGGCTAGGCCATTTGTTGAGTGGTGATCCGTCATGACCTCGACACGCGGAGGCTTGCGTGAGAACTCTTCTGGCCTGTACCGTCACAAGAAGATGCACACGCACACATGTGAGTGGTGTGGCAAGAAGTTTGAGACCATGCAAAAGGTTGGCAAGTTTTGCTGTAGGGCGCACAAGATGAAGGCGCACCGACTGCTGATTGTCATGAAGAATCGTAAACGCCTGACGGACATTGCTCGCAAGGGCAAGGACTTCAGGCTTCACTTTGGTGATATCGCAGAAGTAAGGAGAAAGCGATGACAAACTTATTCTCGTTCCATGGACTGCACCCACAGGGCATGCCTGATCGTGGTGATGAAGACCGTACCAATCCTCGTGCACCATTCAACTGGCCGTGGAACAACAGGTCTGATGGAGACATGCGCGAGTATGTCGTGACTGTGGAGTTCTATGTGAACGCAACGGATCAAGACAGTGCATCTCAAAAGGTCGAGTCTGCTTTGGGCAAGAGCAACATAGAAGATTGCGAGCTATGGCAAACGGAGAACACAGAAGAGATCTAATCTAAGTCCGGGTCTTCTTCGATTTCTTCGTACTCGGCGTCTTCGTACTGTTCCGAGGACAGTTCGTTTTCGTCGTAGTCTTCTCCCTGGACAACTTGTCCGTAAAGCTGGGGCGCGAGTTGGTTGTTATCAATAAGCGCCTGTAGCCTGGCTTCGACTTCTGCTTTGTCCATCTGATCGATTCGCCCGTGCTTGATCTCTTTCTTGTCGATGAGAAGGCCCGCAAGTTTTGCTCTGCCCATCTCTGCTGTGACGGCTGCACCATACGATCCGTCCTCCATGGCAGAGTTACGAATCTCTAGCAGATCTCGAGCAACCTTCTCGTAAGTGATCTCAAATTTTTTCTGCTCGCCTTCTTGGAGCTCCCTCACCTTCTCCTGAATGTGCGCGTAGCGTGGGTCATGCAAAAGCATGCTCGCAACCTGTGCTGGGTGTGAGTACCCCGCTCTGTGCGCGCACTCTGTATTTGTCAGATCGTGATACACATACAGCTGCACGAACTTCTGCTGCTTCTTAGTCAACGGCCTGTTTTTGAACTGAGCTATTGCGTACCGCTTAGGGTTCGCAAGTATGTCCTCATCAGGTTCAATTGCGCTGCGTGTCATCTCACTCATTTGTTTTTTTTCCATGCTGCTAAAAAAATTTTTTTGCTTTTCCAATCCTAATTCTAAAGGGGGAGAAGGGGTATCCCGAAGGGGAGATATTTAATATATCTCTCCCCCTCTTTAGAGGTGCCCCTATGCCCCTATGCCCCTACCCTTATAAATCAATGACTTACGAGCCGTAGGGGCACAAGGGCACGCAAGGGCACTCTGCCCCTATGCCCCTGCCTGCCCCTACTATATAAATCAACAACTTACGGACTTATCCACAGGGGTAGGGGCAATCTGAAAAAAGGCCACTGCCCCTACGGTTTTCGCCAAAAGTAGGGCCATACCGAACCTAGAATTTACTTTAAGTTTCGCTCCTAAGTGCACTTCAACTCCTTGTCGTTTGCCCTGCATCTGATGCAGTAATACTGCCCGTTCCAAGCGATGTCCGGGATGTCCTCACAGGCGCATCCGATTGCCGTCTTGAGGTTTGCCAGAGCCACGGAGGTAGGTTCCAGGGGCACATCTTCCCACTCATACTCCACGCTTAGCTCCACGGCTGCACGCCCATTGACTGCTCTATGATGGGCACACAACTGCTGTTGCTGTTGAGATATCCCAGCGTCAGAGCCTGGCGTATGCCATCATCTGTGAGTTCGATGTCGATCTTTGTCACCATACCTGCGAAGCTTTCATCCCAGTTTGTTTCTGCTTGGGCCACCACTTCATCTGTCAGCGTGTCATCCTGTTCCAGATCCGCATCGATCTTATCTGACAACCATGCCTTCAGCTGCGCTAGATCTTCTTCTGAATCTGCGTACACGATTCCGTACTTGCCTCCTGTATTCACCTGATATATCTGCATATCTATTCCTCTTCTTTCTTCACTACACTCGCTAATTCTTTCGCCAGCTTCCTGATCTCTGAGTTGTTCTTATTGATTGCTTTGACCAATGCCTGCAGAGAATCTGACATGTCTTTGTTCGCCTGTTCAAGCCCAGCGAACTTACTCATTAATTTTTGCACTGAGCCGACTGCATCTTCTACCGTGTCATCATCCACGTTCATCTCAATTGTTACCTTTGCCATCGACTCTCTCTTTGTTTATCATCGGCTTGTGGGTTACTCCTTTATATCCACACCTTGGTTGGGTTTCCTTTTATGCTTTGGGGGCCACCACCTGCCCCGGCCAGTTTGGCTATCTCCCTGCTGGCTGGGGTTCCTAATCAATCAAATCCCCACCGACTTGTACCATTGGGTTCCGTTCTTCACATCGATCAGTATGTACCTTTGTCTGACGTTGTACACAGTCTGAGCGGGCACACTCACTTCTTTGGCTATGTCTTTTACCATCAGGCCCATCTCCTGCAGCTTCAGGATCTGCATGATCACAGAGTCTTTGAGCTTCTCCCGTTTCTCTGACGGCAGGTGCGACCTAGGTTTCTTGGGCTTCTTCTGCCACGCTTCTTGTGCCCTGATTGCGGCGAGTAATTTATTCATCCCATGGCCTCGTCATTTCATTTGATTCTAAGTAGTGCCACACCGCCTGTCCGGGCACGGCATGTGTCTTAACTATGTTACCTTTGTACTTCTGTACATAACTGACGGCACTTCTTGCCGACTTTTCTCCGCTCGCCATCTTGGCATTGCTCAAAGCCTCTCGTGCCAAGATCTCCAGTTCCTTTCTCTTGTAGAACTTTGTGCTGCTCATGGCGTTCACCACCACATCAGCAATCTGCACTTCATCCTCTTCGCTTAGTTGCGGCCTAGTGTTGCGCTGCGTAAACTCGTTGACCTGCCACAAGCCCTGCTCAAAGTCGAAGTTAGCCAGATGTTCTTTGGGCTCCTGTGCATTACGCGCTTCATAGAAGATAGATACATCAGGCTTCTGACCACTGAGCTTGATGCCAGAGTCGAACCATCCTGCGAACACGGAGCCACCTCGAGCAGACATAAACGACTTATCATCTGCCCGCTCTTTACCTGTATGGTGGGCGAGGATCACGGCAACGTCGTTCAACTCCATGAGCATATCGACTCTGTCCATGAGTTTGCGTATCTCTGTGTTGGAGTTCTCTTCACCATCAAAGAAGTTGATGATGGGGTCAATCATGACGATGTCTGGGTTGTGGAATGCGATCTCATCAGAGAACGCTTGGATGTCTTGGTCTTTCATCAGGTTCTTGCGCAGACGCCCACTGATGATCAGGTTGTTGTGCCCCATGCGGATGAGGTCATCGTCCCCTGCGAACCGCTTGTAATACGTTTCGATACGGCGTTTCAAGAACTCTGCGATGATCTCTGCCTGAAACCACATCACCTTGAGTGGGCGACTGAACGGCACATCCATGAAGTCGGTGCCTGTTGTTGCACCTGCTGCGAATGCACCAAGCCAGTTTGATTTACCTATCTTTGGCTTACCGAGGAGCAGCACCCGGCTCTTCTGAAATATGAATGCATCACCCCAGTACTGGTCGATGCCATCGTCGTTCATGTCATACCATTCAGCTGCACTGAACGGTTGCAGTCCGAGCGGGCCTTGTTCTGGCTTCTCTTCGCCTTCTCGCTTCAGTTCATCCAGTGGATCTTCTTGTGACTGAATCTCTTTGAGATCTTCATTGATATCTGTCTGCCACTTAGATGTCTGCCACTGCATGACACCTGCATCGACATCGTCTGGGTGCCGTTTAATGTGGCCACTTACAATGCTGATGGTAGTGCGTGTGACTTCGATCAAGTCCATGGGTGGGAAGCAGGTCTGGTTCCAATCCTGCGCTTTGATCATGACCTCGCGCATCCCCCAGCCTTCTTTCACCCACTTGCCGACCAAGCGTGCCAGGGTATCGTTACGACTGCCCTCTTGCTTGGGGTCTTCGGTCAGCTTCTCGCGTATGCTTTCGACCTTGCCACCGTTGTTGTACATGTGGACTTTCTGCAGATCGTCTTGCAGCAGCACGGGAAGATCTTCCATGCTGGACATGGGATAGTTCTTATCGAACTCAATGTTGTAGCCATGGCTGGGCGCGACCATGATGTATCCACCATCGCCTCGTATGTCGATCTTGTTGAGGCCCACGCTGTTGCGGATCAGTTCACTGCCGAGTGAGTAGAAGTAATGCACGCCACCGCGAGGTGACGTTTGTTTGAGTGGGGTACGGCTGATGTTGCCTTCTTCAACCCAATCAACTGCTTCATCCTTATCGACATCGACCACGGCGAACGTAATGCCTGTTATCGCTGCCCAGTTAGCGGATGGATACTGGGAGTGCCACTGCTGTATTTCATCGCGTGACGGTTGAATCTTTTGATAGTGCTGCCACTTGACTCGTGGTGTCTTGGCCCACTTGGCTTTGAGTGCATCTTCGGTATCGAAGGGATGCCGGGTTCTGAAGTATTGCGGCACTGCCTCTGTTGGTGAGCCACATGGGATGATGTGCATCCCGTTCTCCCACATGTCGCTAAGCAGTTCTAGTTTTGCTTCGGGTGCGAGTTCAGAGCCGTTGACCCCTGATGGTAGGAATGATGGCATCATTAAATTATCCGCTGCACGATCCTGTTTTTGTTTTCATCTGTTCCAGATTTGACCTTCATGTCCAATGACTTTGCTGCAATCCTGATGGAGTGATAGACATAACCCTTGGGGTCTTCCTCTTTGCTGAGCACAAAGCTGTCGCCAATTTCCATGTCTTTCAAAAGCGTTTGCCATTTACCTGCCCCCCTTGCGGGGTGAGGCGGTAGCTCGAGGTTTTTTTCAATTGTCTTCATGACCTTTCGCCTATTGGAAAGTCGCATTCTCTATGAGGTTCTTTGATCATGCAATAAAAAAGTGAAATTAATTGTTGCAATGAAATGGTTGGTGAACTACTGTGCACTTCAGTAGAGATGAGATGAGATTGAAATGAACGAGCGGATTAAGAATCTAGCTTTGCAACTGCATGGCGCGAAAGAAAAGAAGCAAGAGGTCGAGCGACATATCAAGTCGGTTGAACGCGAGCTCCTAGACCAGAAAGAAGTAAGTCAACTTCTACTCCCCCTGAACAACGAAGGCGGCGAAAGAACCCAAGACGGCATAACTGTTGAGATCAAGCGTGAACACGTTTGGGATCAGTTTTTGTTGGATGAGATTCTGGAGTCAATGCCACGAGAATCGTGGCCCTCGTTTGTAGCCCAAGTTACGAATTACAAGGTAGACATGCGCGGCTTTACTGCGTGGGCTATGGCTCACCCAGACGAAGCTGGGCGTTGGCATGCCTGTCATTCGATCAAGCTTGGCAAAGAGCGGGTCAAGTCGATTGACCCAGATAAACTTAACCAACCAGAAGAGGAGGTGTAACTTTGAGTTTACTCAATCAAGTTACTACCCATCGGGAGATCAATCCTGATGTGACCATGCCCCCTGTACGGATGAACATCCAAGGTACAGATGGTATTGGTAAGTCCACGTTTGGAGCGAACGCTCCTGACGCTATCTTCATACAAGCGGAAGACGGCCTGTCTTTCATCAACGCTGCACGGTTTCCCCAGGCGAACACTTGGGAAGAGATCTTGGAGCAGGTGAAGACCCTGGCCATGGAAGAGCATGGGTACAAGACAGTTGTCTTGGATACTACTGATGCTGCAGCCAAGCTTGGTGAAGCGAACGTCTGTGAGAAGAACGGTTGGTCATCGGCGGCAGACCCCAAAGCAGGATACGGTGCGTTTTACGTTGCCGAAGAGAATGCTTGGTTGAACCTGTTGAATGGCCTGAACGTATGCTTCCAGCAGCGTGGCATGAATGTGATTCTATTGAGTCACGTTGCATCTAAGTCGTACAAGGATCCAGAACTGGAACCTTATGATCGATGGGAGATGCGTTGCAACAAGAAGGTGAATGCCCTGATCAAGGATTGGGTTGACTTCAACTTGTTCGCAAACTACGAAACCACCTTGATCAAAGATGGTCAGAAGGCTCGCGGTGTGAGCTACGGCAACCGAGGTTTATTTACCAAGTTTGCTGCAGCGTATGACGCAAAGTCTCGCTTAGATCTTCCATCGAAGATCGAATTCTCTTGGCAATCATTTGCAGATGCTTATGGCGCTGCTCTTGGTCTGCCAGTAAACAATAACGAAGCCGCATAGGAGGAACCATGGGCTTATTAGATCAAGGTATCGATGTCAGTAACATCGACGAGTCAGGAGGCGGGGTATCAGAACCCATGCCAGCTGGCGAGTACACCTTAGCTGCGGCTGTGTACAGCGAGGAGACTTCAAAGGCAGGTAATCCATACCTGAAGGTGGAGTACAACGTCGTTGGGCCTAGCTATGCAGGTCGTAAGATCTGGGAGAACTTCACGCTGACTCATGCTGTAGGGCTGGGACGGTTGAAGTCTTTCATTAATGCGACGGGTGGTGATGCAACGCAGACTGTCAATACTGACATGATGCGCGGAGCCATGGGTAAGCAGTTCACTGCACAAGTGGCCATCGAAGAAGGCAACAATGGTTACGCAGCTAAGAACAAGATCTCTTCTTTCAAGAGCGGATCTGCTCCTGCGGCTGTGCAACCACAAGCGCCACAACAGGCACAGGCAACCCCTGCGCCAGGCTTGAACACCGCCAATGTAGATTGGAATGGTTAAGGGCTAGGGCTTGGGACTCATCACCCATCCAGCACGTTCCCGTCCGTGTGCCCGAAGGCGGGACTTCAATGGAAGTTATTTATGAGCAGTGCAAAAGATATTTTTATAGTCCCAAAGGACTATGTTTTTCGCCCACTTGGTTGGAGACAAAGCACCATAGTGGTCGATGGAAAAACTATTTACCTGTCATTCAACACCGTCAAGGTGGTCGAAGGCGGGACTGATAAACCCCAAAGCAAGGAATAGAAATGGAACTACATTCTGAAAAGACATTGCGCTTTGCGCGTAATGCGTTGAAATCTCATGTGGCAACAATGGCGGCTGACCACGGTATAAAAGAATCTACGGCTCGAGCCAACATCTCAAATTCAATTGGAGTTGATCCAAGCTCAATCAGGCAGTTTGTAAACGGCGAGATCGTTAAACCTGCTCTGAAAACCATGCAGAAGTATGTGACCTGGCTGGCAAACAACCCTGAATCTCAAGACTTTGATGAAAGAGACGTAGAGCGCGGCAACAGAATGCCTACTAAAGAGGAATTGCGTCAAAAAATTACGCGGCTTCGGGATGACCTCGATCATGCACAATCATACATGCAGGAACTACGAGAAAAGCGTGATGAACTTTTGGACAGACACCAAGCTGCTCATCCTGAAAACTCTTACTGGATGCAGAATTCAGAGGCGCTGATTGAGATCTCTACTGGCTGTATGTATGAAGCAGACAATGTGCGCAAACGTGTCTGCACGATACCGATACCGATGCTGCAGGGTAATTGGAGATGGGATCAGGAAGAAGAGACCCGCGAAGAAAACAATGCGCGACGAGAAAAAGCGTTGTCAGAAAGTTTCGGCAAGGTGTATCAGTTTGCGAGATCGATCACTGAGTTGTACTCCAACCTTGGTGGCTGGCCTGATGATGAAGTTATCGTGGACGTTAGGTTCCAAAACATTGAGGGCATGTGATGAAAGACACCGAAACCATTCACAGCGACATCCCGCTGCCAATAGAGAAGCGTGGTAAGTCTTCTAGGTGGGACAAGTTTGTTGGCATCGAAGTCGGTCAGTGTGTGTTTGTGGATAGCCGTAAAGAAGCTAACTCGTTGAAGATTTACTTATCTAGGCACGGCATGAAAGTGGCAACGCGCAGCGTGGATGGTCAATTTGGGGTTTGGAGAGTGGCTGATGAGTGATCACGCAGGTCTGATCAATGGCTCTACTGGAGAACCGTTAAGCATCAAAGAGGATGTGGTCAATCACCCCGGACACTACGCGAAGGGCGGTGGCATAGAGTGCGTTGAGGCAATCAAAGCGTCGATGTCCTCTGACGCCTTCAAAGGGTATCTTAAAGGTAACGTCATGAAGTATGTCTGGCGTTATGAAAACAAAGGCAAGCTAGAAGACTTGCAGAAAGCCAACGTCTATTTGGGTTGGCTGATCAAGGAGGAAACTGATGGATCATCATGAAGAGTTTGATTTCAGCTGGCAGAGCGAAGAGCACGAAGTTGCGGCAGAGGCGCTGGCATTGTTTGTGAAAGCGATGAGAAAGAGAGACATCTCAGAAGATGTTTTGATGGAAGTTCTTTTTGTCGCCGCGTTTACATATCACTTGCACTTTACTGATCGTAGCTCCCTTCGCAGGTTGGTTGATGACGGCATGCTTGCAGTGGTGGATCCTGATTCATCAACAGAGGAAAGGATATGTCATTAAATGAAAACCAACACGCCGTAAGAGAACAGGCTGTGCTTCGTATCTTACATCGTCACAACCTATCACCGTGGGCCAGAACGTACTGGGCACGCACTTATTCAGGACTAAAGAGGGCCAGGCATGCAGCTAAGGTATTACCAGCAGGACGCCATTGATGCGGCGTTTCATTGGTTCGACACTCAAGATACGAACCCGTTAATTGTTTTACCCACAGGCTCTGGCAAGACAGTTGTCTTTGCCTCAATGATCAAGAAGATCTTTGAAGACAATCGTGACAGCCGTGTGTTGATCCTTGCTCATAGGCAGGAGCTCATCAGCCAAGCAGATGAAAAGCTGAAGACCGTATGGCCTTGTGCGCCCAGTGGGTTGCTGGCTGCAGGGTTGAAACAGTTTGATTCGCACGAGCCTATCGTGATCGCTAGTCGGGATACCCTGGCCACACCAAGCAGGTTGATGGACGCAGGTCAGTTCGACTACATCATCGTGGATGAAGCCCATCATGTTGGGCCAGAGAAGCGGAGTCGGTATCGCAAGATCTTTGATCACTTCGACTCAACACAGTATTACGCACCAAAAGTCTTGGGCGTGACGGCAACACCGTATCGCATGGGCCAAGGGTTCATTTACGGGTTGGACGATCACTTCTTTGGAGGTGTGGCCCATCGGGTCACCATCCCGGAGCTAATCAAAGCTGGATATCTGTGCCGACTGTCGGCTTATCAGGTGGCGTCTGAGGCGGTGATCGATGCATCTACTGCCAGGGTCAAGTTCAAAGGTGGTGACTATCGTGAGTCAGACATTGAGCACCTCGCCATGGAAGACCAAACCATGTTGGCGATTGTCGGCGATTGGATTGATAAGGCGTACAGCAAAGGGCGACTGAGCAGTGTGTTCTTCTGTATCACTGTCGCTCATGCGAACAAGATGTGCATGTACCTGCGCAATGCAGGTGTAGAGGCGGCTGTCGTGACGGCAGAAACGCCCAGTGAAGAGCGCAAGAAGATCCTTGAGGACTTTGAGCATGGTGTCATCAACGCGCTGTGTAACGTCGCTGTGTTGACTGAGGGCTGGGATGCGCCACGCACAGACTGCATCGCGTTGCTTAGACCGACCAAGTCGCTGGGCTTGTATGTGCAGATCTGTGGTCGAGGCATGCGCACTTGGGGTGACAAGAAAGACTGCATGCTGCTGGACTATGGCGAGAACATGCAGCGCCATGGCTGCATCGATACAGCTAGGCCAGAGAAGCCTGATGAAGAAGAATCAACTGAGCCTAAGATCTGGATATGTGACCACTGCTATGCAGTGAATGATATGTATGCCCGCAACTGTGTCGAGTGCGAAGAGCCTAGATACAGCGTTGAGCAGATGCTTCAGCGTCAGCAAGACTTGTTGAACCAGCTGGAGGAAGAGCGCAAACAGCAAGAAGAAAAAGACGCCGCTGCAACACGAGAAGCGGCACAGGGCAATGTGCTTTCTGACGAGCTTGAAGAGCCTTCGCAGAAGTTTGAGAAGATCAAAGACATCGACTTTGTCTCTGCTCAGATCAAGACATCCAAGAACGGCAACGAGTATCTCAACGTAATGTTCTCCACGCCCGGTGAGTACTGGCCACAGAGCATGCCCATCATGCTGGGTATGCACGGTAAAGCGGGAATGGTTGCTACAAAGAAGTGGCGCACTCTGACTAGGCCAGGGACGCCCATAACACATAGCCTCACGCACGCGGCGGGTCTTGTTAACGAAGACAAAGTCATGAGTCACATCAAACAAATTACTGTAAGAAAGGAGGGTAAGTACTGGAATGTTGTCAGCGTCCATTTTTAATCGCATAGATGAAGTCATCGCCAGCAAAGATAACCGACACCGAGGGCACCTTGGTTTCAGTGGGATCGGGGATGACGATGAATACAAGCTGTGGATGGGTTTCCGTTGGTGCTTACCGTCCACGTTTGGTGGGCGCATGCTTCGCCTGTTTGATCTTGGTCAGAGGATAGAGGAGCAGATCGTTGACAACATAAAAGACAGCGGCCTGATATCCATCGCCTCGCACGACAAAGACGGTAACCAGTTTCGGGCATCGTTCTTTGGTGGCCACTTCGCAGGTTCGTGCGACGGGCTGCTCAAAGGTGTGCTGCCTCCACCTGAGAGCGAGGTGGTGTTGCTGCTCGAGGTGAAGAGCGCCAACGACAAGCGATTCAAGGAGCTTGTGAAGCTTGAAAGCTATGAAGCGTGGAGCGAAACGTATCGCTGGCAGATTCATGCGTACATGGGTGCGCTTGGTCTGACCAAATGCATGGTTGTTGTGATGAATAAAAACAACAGCGAAATCTATTCAGAGGTGATTGAATACAACGCCGCTATCTGGGAGCGCGCACAAGAGAAGGCAGAGCGGATCATCTGCAGTGACGCACCACTCAAAGAAACACGGCGGTCAGAGAAAGATTGGCGCATGAAGAACGAGCCTGACCTGTATAAAGATATCTACTACGGACGGCGCTTGCCTGAGTCGGTGAACTGCAGGAACTGCATGCACTCAAAGCCATTAACAGAGTCTCACGGTGCCGTGTGGGTGTGTAAGAGGACAGGTGAGGCTCTCTCGCTTGATGAGCAGCGTGCTGGGTGCCATAAACACATGTGGATACCAAACCTAGTGGGTGCAGATTACATGCCTGAGAGAAGCACACAGGACGCCACAGCGTACAGAGCGGGCATCATCGACTTCTACAATGGTGTGGGGCCAGAGGATGGTGAGTACTACTACTCAAGTGCTGAGATGCGTGAGCTATCCAAGGTGCGGTTCGATACTCAGATGATGATCGATAGTGAGAAGATCAGGGCTGAGTTCCCAGGGAGCCAGATCGACAACATGGATGAACGCACTGAGCCTTTCTAGTCCCAGCTGCGGGGGTCTTTGACGATCAGTATCTTGGTGCCGGGGTAGAGGGCTTCGACTAGTTTCTTCTTGAGCCTAAACACCTGAGTGATTACACCCTTGGTGTCTTCAACCACATACTCACCATCGCGCTTGTATCGGAAGTCTGCTATGTACGAGCAGATCTTCTGATCCTCGCCGTTGACGGTGACCACGCAGGGAAAGTCTACTTGAACCTCAAGCTCGGATAGCTCGCCAGCTTGTTGTAGTTGTTTGAGTATCTTGTACCTGGCCGCTTCAAGCTTAGAGTCGAACACGATGCCATCGTATTCAGTCTTCTTTGCAAAGTATTTTGACTTTGGCCGCTTTCTTTTTGGGATCAAACTAATCAATGCCTAGGAGTTTGTTTAACTCTACTTGCCTGAGAGCATCAGTGCCACGGTTAAATAATGACGTAGGCGCTGTGCTAGGCTGTGTAGGCGCGATTGGAGGCGCAGGTTGTGGTTGTGTAGGGGTTGGTGCAACAGGCGCTTGTGCGGCTTCTTGCGCAGCCATCTGTTCAGCTTTCGCTTCTGGCCTAAAAGCTGAGCCTTGAAAACCTTTTCTAACCTCTGCCATCGCTTTAAAGTCAAATGGATTAGAAAGTTTGTTTTCATTTCCTTGCAGTGCAAATCGTATTGTTTCTTTGCTCGGAGTGAATGCGTTAAATCTACCGGCCATAACAGCGTTAAGCTGCGGTACTTTGGCTTTCTTTAACGGCTTCATGATCTCAGAGTTAGAAAGACCAAGAGTCTTTGCATCCTCAATGGCCATGTTTAAATCACGCAATGCTTTAAATCGCTGCTCGTTGGCCGTGATGTATGCCTTAGTCATGTCTTCTGCAGAAACACTACCACTTGTTTTGGCAATCTGATTGAAAATGCCTGATGCATCTCGCACCGCTCTTCCAGCCTCGTAACCTCTATACAGTAATGAAGTTTCAATTTTTGGTTTCACTGCTTTGATGCCTGTCAAAGCCTCTATAAACTCGCCAGCTGGATCAATTCTGACGCCAGATCTTTTGACTGCTTCTCTAGAATCAGTTATGCCAGCCGCAAGCCCTAGTGCTTTTGGAAAATCACCAACCCTGATATCAAGGCCACCAGGGAGAGAAGAAGTAACAGTCGATGTTATTTCAATTGGTGACGCGCCGGGAGTCAAACCCTCTGCTAAATGGGCAAAAGACTTACCAACCCTTACATCAAATGGATCTTCGTTATTGTAAACAGATCGACCAAACCTAGTTTGATTACGCCCTATATCTAAAATCTTTTCAGTTAATATAGATTCGCCAAGGAAGGGTGAAAAGAACTCTCTTCCACTTTCCATTGCTGCATCAAAAGCAATTGCATTTAACTCTTTTTCGCCAGTTATGCCTGAGTTAACAGCGTTGAAGATTGCTCTTCCTGAACGAGTTAAATAATCATAAGGATTGGTGTACGAGAAGTTATAAAAGTCTGTGATCTTGCCATCTTTGTTTGTTGCAAGAGGTATGAGCATTGCGTTCTTTTCCCAATCGGCAGCGAAAGAACGCTTGAAAGCATTCACTTGTTCCATGTCAGAACCAGTAAGCGCAAGACCCCCAGCCATTAATCCACCGTAAAGACCGCCATCAACAGTCAAAGAACCAAGCAACCGACGCATGCCAATAGATCTAATTGCAGTAGACTCATTGCCAAGTTCTTTCATCGCTCGACCATAAACGCTGGCAGAGGTTCTAATAATCTCAGCAGGGAACGCAACAAAGTTACCGAATGGTAACCGCCTTAGTTGTTGTATTGCTTGAGGCACACGAGCGTAGTTGGGGACTGTGTCCTTGACTATGGATGCAGCTTCTCGTTTTAAAAGCTGTTGAAGTTCTGGGCCACTTAATTCAGAAACAGAACGGCCTCTTAGCATTAATTGGTTTTGAACATCTGTTATAGGTATGTTTTTTGCGCCTTTCTTAAACGCATCCATGAGCCGACCGAGTTCCATTTCATAGCTGTATATCTTCCAGATATCGTCTGATCCTTGATACAGCTTTCCAGCAAAAGTGTTTTGTATATTCGCTGCTTTCTCAACATACTTCTTACCGAAGACGCCTTGTTTGGCGCTAAGTGCATCTTTAAATAAGTTTTCAAATTCACCAATCTTGGCGTTGGTGTTAACGATTCCTAACTCAATAAGGTCATCGTAGTAATTATCTATGTCGCCCTTCTTGATGTTAGCAGTGCCGTCAACGCCTTTATCAACAAGCCTTCCAGATCGATTAATCTTTGTGGCCAAAGCTTCTGCCGCGCTGCTACCCGGCAAATCAACAAGTCGTTGGCCAATTTGACTAAAGACCGTTTGAGCAGAGTCGATTAAGTTTTCTGCATTGCCGAAGTTGCCGTTCTTTAGTGCAAAGAAAGATGCGGTGGTCGCGTTTCTTATTTGCGTCACTGGGCTTAGAACTGTCTTAGCGACTTGCGAGAAACCTTTTGCTGCTAAGAACGTGGCCCAAAGCCTGTTAGTGTCTGCACTCAAGAACTGTTGTGGCATATCTTCGATTGCTCTTAGATATTCTTCTTTGACGTACTTACCTGCAAGCGGGCCATATTTTTTTCTAGCAATGTCCGATACTTCTGTTGCAGTAGATGCGCCTTCCATGCCAACACGAACGTAGTTTTCAGCTTCTTGAAATGTTACGTTTTTGGGTACTGCGTCAAAAATAAACCTGTTTGCTTCAGGCAAAGTGCTGTTATAAATATTTAAATTGTCAAAGTACTTTGACTTGTTGATAGCTTTAGCCATGCCATCAATGGTGTCGATAGCTTTAGTTCTAAGACCAAGGCGTTGTTCTTCTAGTGATCTTTGTCTAATTGGCTCAACACCAAATGTACCGTCTTTCTTTTTAACTCTTGCAAGCACATCAGATGCACCAGAGTACTCGCCCAAAAAGTCTCTAACTGCAGGCAAATCATCAAGTCTTCTGCCTTTCATTATTCCTTGAGCCACGCCACTTAGAGTGCTTTCGGCAAACTGATCTGCTGGCTTCATGCTGGCGTTGTTGAATGAAACCCTTTGTCTCAAATCATTAAGTATTCCTAAAGCAGCCTCTTCAGATACTCCTTGGCCTGGGTTTGCTGCTTCTGAAATCTTCATTATTTCATCAAGCGCACTCCTAACTTGTGGCTCAGTAGGAACATATGCATCTGAATCTTTCAAAGATCGGTACATTCTTGTGGCGTAGTACCCTTTGTTGTCGCCAATGGCTGTCGTAAGTTCATCCGACATCTCTTTGCTTAAAAATGTATCGTCACGAATTGTGTCTGATAACTTGTCTATTTGATTTCTGAATTTGTCTGCTGCATTGAGAAGGCTTAAATCACGCCTGCCTCCAAACAAAGATTTAGACTTTCCAGCTTTGAGTTTTTCGTCTAAAGCAACAAGAGCTTGCCTTCCCTCTTCTTTTACAACGCTTCTCGGTTTAAACCCACTTGTGCCAGGCACTCCAACCTCCTCTGCAAACATGTAATTGTTTAAGGAATTTAGTGTGAGGCGTTCATCCGTTTCATTTAGGTTGCCACTCTTTTTTAAAGATTTAAGAGCGTTATCAACCTCTTCCATGCTTTGCCGAGCACGTTGGTTTTGGGCGCTTACTTGTTGAACTCTTAACGCTTGTAGCTGACGGCTGAAAACATCAGGCATTTCGCCTTGAAAGGTTAAATACTTCTTTGCCCTCTTGCTGACCTTGGCTATGTTCTGTTGTAAAAAAGTTGGGTCATCTATATCAGCCTTGACACCAACATTTGTCAAAACACTATCTGGGTTTTTAATAGCTTGTGCAGTTCTCTTAACAACGTCTGTGCTTGCAACTGCATCAACGCCTTTGCCTATTACGGGAGCGGCAACTTTTACTGCACGAGGTACTCCAAGTAGTAAAGTTGCACCCTCTGCAGCTACCTTTAGTCGGTTACTTAACTCTGCAGCTGCACGTTCAGCGCCAACTAATTCAGACGCATCTAACCTTTTTGTGGGGCCACCATCAAAGAAGTCGCCAAGGGTTTCAACATCAGGAGTTGTAGCAGCAACATCAGCAGCCGCAAATGAACCAATCTGCCCAGCACGCCCAAGCTGAGCAGCTTTCGCTGCCTTGGCGGCAAGACCACCGGGTACGGCAAATTGTGTAATAAACTTGGCGGCTTCGCCTAAAGTTGTAGATGTGGTTGGTTTGTATTGACCAAAGAATTCTCTTACTGCTTCAGCATTACTTTCTTCTGGATCGGTAACTAAGTCTGCAAGTTCTGCGGGGAGAGAAGCTATACCCTCAACAGTACCAACAAGACCAGCGCCCACTCCTCGAGCTATGTCGCCTAAAGCTGATACATCTTCTTCGCCAAGTTGAGCACCACGTTCAGTTATAGGGTTTTTAGATATGTATTTTTTTGCAGCACTTAAAGCAGCATCTTTATCATCTGTATCAATGTTGATAGACCTGCCATCTGGCAAATTTATCGTTATCATTGCGCTATCTCGTTACCTTCTGCATCAACATTTATAGAAGTACCGCCAGATGCCGCCTCTCTCGGCTCCATCTTTAAATCTTTTCTAGCTAATCGATCAGCTATTATATCAATTTGATCAGGACTTAAATCTTGACCCGACAAGCTATCGCTAATGCTTTCATAGTATTGCGCTTTTACATTTGAGAACAAAGTTAATTGCTCTAACTGAGATGGATCTTTACTAAGCAGTAAGTTGATTCGACCTGCCGCATCAAGATCGGGGCGCTCTTTCTTTAATATCTCAAGCTGTTGTTCAAACGCAGTACCGCGTTCTTCTTGCTGCATTCTTCTTTCATCAAGATCTCTCTGCCGCTCAAGCTCTCTGTACTCTTCTTTTCCAAGAACCATGTCGCTTAGGAAGTTTCTAGGCACTCTACCTTCTGTTGGTTGTGCAGCTTTTGCTAAAGCATATTGAGTTGCGGGGTCTTGAAGCATACTAAATATGCCACCTGAACTTTCAGGCTCAACCTCCTCTGCTTGCTGCTCAACAAAAGCTTGGCTTTCTGGAGTCACAGATGCAAAAGGATCCTCTTCAACTTCGGAAACTGCAGGCGCAGAGGGAAGAGCAGGTGGCTCTAAACCTTGCTTCAATTGTTCCATGGTGGCGGGCGCATTTCTTCTAGCTCCCTCTGCCATGGACTCAGACATAGGGAACATCTCAAAAGGTTCATCAACATCGCCTGGATCGGAAAGACCAAGAACTCTACCTAATCGGCTTTGAGCGATAGCCTCTAAACCTTCTCCAACGCCTCTAACTGGTGCAGTTAAAATATCGCCCATGCCTGCGATGCCAGAGCCAATATTGTAACCAGTGTTAGCGGCTAGTCTTTTGTCATTAAGAAGCTGTAAGTATTCTTGTTGCACTTGTGGTTTAAGTTTTGCAAATTCTTCAGCAGTAACTCCAAGGCTTTCAATTTCTTCAACAGTGACTGGATTTTCTGCAGAAACTTGAACTTCCTCAACAGGAAGAGATGCTATTCCACCAGTAGCTGGAGAAGCCTCTTGAGCAATAGCTTCCTCTGAACCTAGCAAAGCAGGTGCCATTCGCGCTGTTTGTCCTCGACCAAAAGTTTTTGCTCTAGTGTCTCCAACACCAAGACGCACAGCTTTTTCTACAACATCAGCAACTTTCTTTCCTTTATAGCCCATTCTCCCAAGTTGAGCAGCAATCGCGCCGGGTGCTCCAACACCAGATGCCATAAGACCAGCTGTTGTGGTTGCAATTGCAACGTCTGTTGGATCCTCTGGATCAACAATAAAAAAATCAAAGAGATCTCTTGCAGTTAAACCTTGGCCTTCAGCAGTTTTTTCTGTAGTGAAGAAATCAGACATAGTGCCGTCATCACCCACAACCATGTCTTTTATCACGCCAGGCATCACACGAGCGTAATCCATAAAGCCAAGATCTTCAGCTTCACCGCCATTTGCATACCCACGCACAGGCGCAACGCCTGCCATGATGCCCATGCCTTGGCGCTGTTGAGGCGTTTGGAACATTGGTCGCTGCATGATTTGGTTGTACATCATCCCGCCTTGGTTCATCCCTTCTGCCTCCGACAAAGCAATCGCTATGGCTTGCTTTGGATTTGTTACCTTTTTACCCGAACCGCCTGATTTGAGAGCGCCATCCTTGAACTCGCTCATCACCTTGCTGATTTTTTTCTGGCGTTTAGATTGCTTCACGACTGCGGTTTACTCTGGAGTAGTCAACACGATAGTAGCCATCATCGCCTACAATAACTGCGCTTGGGTCAACTGCTTTGAGTTCTTGTGCAATCACACCCTCAGTTGGGTCATCAATACCCATATCCTTAGCTGTGTCATTCCAATCCCATGTGTACCAGCCTACGCCGGGTTGAACGTCATCAATCTTCATCACGTTTTCTTTGAGGCGTATGTCAGAGACATTAAAAAGACTTCCAATCGCACCAGCGACATTGCCTAAGAAACCAACAGCTTGCCCAGCTTTTGCTGCTTTACTTGGTTCTTGATAAGCGCCTGCTTGATTTGCTTGCATTCCATAGCCACTGGTGTATTGAGGCATAAATGGTGCGCCACCCTGTAGCAAGGCTTGTCCACGCTGCAGTCTCATGAACGGCTCATCAGCCATTTGAGTTGCAGCCCTGTACTGCGCATCAAGACCCGCTTGCTGTATGCCTCTACCTGTTGTTCCTAACTGACCCAAGGTTTGTATTTGAGTTCCAAGCATCTGCTGACCTTGTTGACCAAGACCTGCGATACCAGACGCGGCTGCACGTTGTGCACCAGTACCTGCGCCAAATGCTTGCAAGGCTGTGCCAAACTGATCTTGTGTAAGACCGCCAAGACCTTGAGCGGCTTGTGCAGTTCTGCCCATCTGCTGGCCAAATATATCTGCGCCAAGTTGTTGGCCCTGAAGACCAAGCTGACCTATGCCACGAGCGATGTCTGCGCGTTGACCTGCAAGCCCTGCTTGAGCTTGTGCGCCCTGCAGCCCAAGAGCGCCACGCTGTTGAGCAAGAGACCCAATGTCTCTGCCTGCTTGCATGCCCATTTGCCCAGCTTGACCAAGTAATGAACCAATACCTTGCTGCCCTGACAATCCAAGCTGCCCACTTTCAAGCGCACCTCGTTGAGCCAGTTGCTCCGCACTCAAACCAAGCTGTCCTGCTTGCTGTGCTGCCTGTAGAGAGGTTCCTGCGCCTGCTTGACCCAATGACCCAGTAAGTTGTGCGGCCTGCTGACGGCGTCCCTGCGCCTGCTCAAAGGCTTGTTGTGCTTGTTGTGCTGCTTGTTGAAATCCTTGTGATCGTAACTCAGCGCCTGTCTTGGCTTGTTGCTGTAATACATTACGGCCAATCTCTGCCTCTTGTATTGCGCCTCGAGACCCACCAAATGCGCCTGCTCGTATCTGCTGTGCGCGTGCATCTCGTTTCTGTTGCTCGCCTAACCTTGCAATCTCTGCTTGTTGTGCCTCAATAACCTGTTGGTTAAAGGGATCTTGGAATCTAGCTATGCCTGCAGGATCGAACTGGTCACCAGTGCCAGCAAGCCCAGCTATGCCTTGAAGTGCTGCTGCACGGCCCATTTGGCCAGCAGACCGCAAGTCTGTACCAGCCATTTCAGTTTGTGCACGCGCTCTTTGTGCGGCTTCTGCAGCGCCTGTCTGCGCCCCAGCGACCTCACCCGTGATACCACGAGCAGCTTCTGTAATTCCTGTTGTTGCAGTGCCACTTGCTTCAGCTATGGCACGCTCAGCATCAGACATACCTGCTTGTGCACTACCAAGAATAGAAGGAATGCCTCTGCCTGCTTCTGCAATATCGCCAATCGCAGTTTCCATGCCTTGTCGTGCACGTTGATCTACAAACCGCTCACCTGTCGCTGGGTCAAAAACGCCCAAGCTTTGTTCGTACAGTTCACGCGCTCGTGGATCGGCAAACAAACCAGCAGAACGAGGGTCAAACCCTTGGCCAGCCTGTCTGAAAAGATCTTGCGCTTCTGCGAGTTGAGCACCAAAACCACCTAACCCTTGTGCAGCATTGCGTGCTTGAATCTCTAATGGTGAAAGACCAGCGACTTGTTGTATCGGTATGGGGATGGGTTGACCCATGAGGCCAAGGTCACCAGGTTGCCCACTGCCAAAGTAACTAGCAAGGATATTCCGAGTCGCCAACTCCATTGCTGGATCGGCAAAAGTCTGTCCTGCACTTGGGAGAACAACAGGCAGCGTATCATCAGTCTGCACTGTGCTGCTTTGTAAAAGATTCTGAACCATGGCTAAGCTTTCCTCATCGCTTGCTCGCCTGCCTTCTGTAAGGCATACATCATGCGAGCGCCCTCACGGCGTTGTTCCTCTTTTGATTTGCCAGCGCCATTCATTCTGCCGACGCCACGAACCGCCTTAGCGTTCACAACAAATTCACCATCGCTAAGCATTGCAGGAATGTCATCACTTGTTTCTGTGCCTGGACCGGCTATAGGGCCGTTCATACGAGGGAAATCTACGTCACCACCTTGTGCAAGTGCTGCTAACCCGCCACTTTGCATACCTCCAACCATGGAAGCTAGTTTAGCTATTTGGCCAATGTCTGGGCCATCAGATGAACTTGCGTTTGGATCTCTTCCTGCACCCGGATTTGATCTCATGCCTCCTCTGCTTTGCATAATTAAGGCAATCAATTGTTCTTTAGACATATTTTCAAGATCGGCATCACCTTGAGATGATGAACCGCCAGCCAATTCAGATGAGAAATCTTTTAGCTTGCCGCTTAGTCCTGTCATCATGGTGCCAAACTTTTGCATGCCAGTTGGCTCTGGCGCGCCTCCATACAATTCCATTCCTCCGGGCATGCCTCCACCACTCATCTCAACAGGCAAGCTTGCAATCCCGCCTTGCGCAGCGAGCATTAAGTCATCGCCAAAAGTTGGAGAGAATGGTATTTCAGAATCAGGTGCACGCTCAGGTTCAGGCGCAGAGTCAGGCGCAGAGTCACCTTTAAGACGCGCCTCAAATTCTGCTTTACCCTTGTTCCAACGATCTAACGCCGCCTTGTTCTCCCTTTTAATCCTTGTTTGCCTACCAATGTTGCCAGCAGCCTTCTTAGGTATAGGCTTCGGCACAAGGTCTTCGTAAGAGCCAAAAGTAGGCAAATCTAAATCTTGTCTTATGGACGCTATGATCGCTTGCGAATCTTCTGGCAAAGAACCAAAACTAGAACCCGCTTGAGATGCGCCACCCCCGATACCCCCGCTTGCTGGAGGCGTTGTGGCTACAGGAGGGGCCACGTTTGCTTGTGGGTAAAAAGGTTGCGTGGTTCCCGGAAGATTCGCATAAGTCATACCAGCTAAGCGTTGAGGAGCTAGAGATTGTGCATATGGGCTTGATGCACCGCCTAAAAAAGATGATGTTTGACTAAACCTAGGATCTTTTGTGGCTAGTGGAGAATCAGGAAACCGTTTAAATCTAGCATCATCAGATATTATTTCAGAAGCACGCGCTCTGCTTTGCGTTTGCAAGCGGTCTATTTCTTTGCTCGACTGTGGTTTTTTTCCCATATCAGTTACTCACCTGCTTAACACTTCCATCGCCGTCTGGCCTGTCTCAGCCTAGAGTTAGGATCTTTTGCTGCTTTTGGAAACTTCTTCATTTGTCCTGCAGATCGTGCGCAAAAAGACTTTCTACGCGCTGCTCGCTTCCCTGTAGGCTTACTCTCCGTCACAGCAGTCTGGAGTTTACTACCAGGATTAGCTTTACGATACGCCTTTACACCAGCTTCTGTCATGCCAGCGCCTTGTTTTGTAGGGCGAAAGTTCTTTTTATTGCGCTTTGGCATCTTGTCACGGCGTCGTTTCTTGACCTCGCCACCGCCATTGAACTCTTCTGCGTATCGTCTAAACATCAGGAGTACCTAGTTCTCTTGCGTCGATCCGACATAACAGCACCGCAACCACGGTGATTACGGCGAACTTCACCACCATTGGCTTTTTTTACAATGGTCTTCACATTTGTTGGCTTGCCGCCCACACCTTGGGGCTTTGCACGCTTGCGCGCAACAGCACTACGCCGCTCGCCCTCAGTCATAGATTTTGCTTTTGACCTAGGCACGCACTTTGGATACTTGCGCTTTGAACCTTTTACTTTGGCACGGCCACACTTCTGGAACTTACCGTCTTTCTTCGGTGCCCCAATATCTACCCAATCACCTTTTGGGCCTTTGCCGAACCATTCTTTTAAACTCATCTGTCTATCAATCTAGCTCGTCTGGATATGAAGCCCCCGCCTCTCACGTTTCTTATTTTCTTCGCTGCAGATGACGTACCACTGCTTTTAGGCTTCGGGCCTTTGAAGTCTTTACGTTTCTTACCAGACGGATCTTTAATCTTGCCTGCACAAATCTTGCTGGCGTAAGCGTTTGCATACGCGGACGGGTATACCTTGAACTTGCGCTTGGCTGCAGCTTTACCTCTTGGGCATAGTTTTGTCATGAACCTACACTCACTACGATTGCTCCTTTGTTTATCACCTGAACAGAACCAACCTCACCTTGTGCTTCAAGAGGATCAGTTGTGTAAGGCAGCTCCTGAGATAAACTAATCCAATTGCTCCCATCAAACACCTGTAAGGTGTTGATAGTTGTATTCCAGATTAAATCACCTGTATTGAATTTCAAAGTGTCTCTTTTCTCTCGCGTGAACTGCGGCGTAGAGTCTGGATCAAACGCATCTAAGCTCAGTTCAAGCAAGCGCACTGTTCTATTGAACGTGGTGCCGTCAACAGAAGCACCATTGTTAATGAGAGGCAGTCTGCTTTTTAACAACTTGCTCATCGTCTACCGTTGGGCTGTATATCAAGTCGAGTACCACCAACTCTGAAACCAACGCCTAGTTGCGAATCAGTGACTGCGTCATCATCAGACTCAAAGCGCACCACTGCTTGACGCCCTCTTGCTCGAGTATCGACCTTGGTGGTTGAGCTTGTGATTGCAGTAGTCTGATCGGTGGTCAGCGTACTGCCGGGGAAGTTGCGCGCTTTGACTACCACATTAATTGTTTGAGTTGAGCCTGTGCCTGTAAACTTGATGTCTGGTATGCAGCGGCGAATGAACTGAAACTCCTCACCATCGCCAATATCAAAGTCAGCAGATTCGATGAACACGTTAGTCATTGGACTGCCATCATCATCGTGACCTGTCTCGTGTTGAAACAAATAATTTGTGGAGCTTGATTTACCTGCTGCTCTTGGAAAAGCAACGATGCCTTCATCAAGCCATGCAGTTCTAGATAGCTGCCCAATGTTCCATGTTTGTTCTTCGTAGTTGTACGCAACAAACCTATCTATGGTGATTGAGTCTGCAGAGCAGTAGAACCAACCGACCTCGTTGAACTGCTTGTTCAAAAACGCAAACACTTGAAACGCCTGGCCTTCGTTGAAGTCATCAAACACATACGACTTTACTGAACAAGGCAGCGGAGTGACGTTGCCTCCGTATGAATAAAAACCTTTCTTATCCATCCAAAACACGCCAGATGGTGCATTCACCGCACCATTAGGGCCAATCAGGCTAACGCCTTCATTGATTAGATTAAGACCAAAGGTCAAAGGTGGCCCAATAAACTGCAGGCTGTACAGCGCAACGTCAGTCCATATCAAAGTCTCTTGCCTAGCTCGCAAGCCACCTATGATCTCGCTGCCTGCAGAACATCTTAATGATCCTGCCGTATTCGTAGCTAATGGCTCAAACTCAGTGGCGTTTTCTTGATCAGAGAACGCAATCAACAGCGGGTCAATAGAGCCAGTTCGCGCAGTGCCTGCTGCATTGATAGGGTCAGCGCCAAGCACAAGAACGTGTCTGTCGATGTCTGAGACTATGACCTGCAGCCCCTTTGTGGGAACCAAGTTTGCGCCACTGATGCCTGACAAAGCGACGGCCCTGGTGCTAAGGCCATTTGTTTTGTCCCAGTAGTAGATGCTTCCTGCGCGAGGATTAGATATTAAGTCTTCACCAAAGTTATCCATTGACCACAAACGCAGCTGGTTTGCATCAGTCAAAGCAGAGGTTGAACCCCAAGAGCCAGAGCTCCAAGCACCAACACCCCAACCTGTGCCATCAACAAAGACATCTAGCCCGCTTGTTATCTGATATGTCCCTACAGTCGAGCTACCTCCATTACCACTGTCACTACTGTTTGCAGTAACTTCTGCACCGCTTGTGTCTTTTGCGACAATAGTAAACGTGCTTGTGCTTGGCACAGATGCGATTTGATATTCTTGGTTTAAGACTGCTGCAACAACATTCCCACCTAAACTTGCTGCATCAGAAAAAGTAACAAAGTCACCTTCTGCGGCACCGTGACCTGTGTCGGTGACAGTTATCGTGCTTGATCCATTGGTTGCAGCAAAGGTAACGTCGCCCGCACCCGTTGTGCTGCGTATTGGAGTGATGTCGTTGTAGCTTGCACCTTCTTGTATGTACAGTTTGAACCGTGTCCCAAGTCCCAAAAGCTTTGTACCATCAAGGTCAACCCAACCATGAAGCTTGCGGCCTGTGCCTTCGTATGATGACTGAATGTATTTCTGCCAACCGCCTATCTTCTCTGGCAAACCCTTACGAAACCGCACCAAGTTGCCATCAAACCAACCGCCTTCTGCAGTGTAGTCAGTGCCTTCTTTGTTGATGCCAGGGTTGAAGATAAACTTTTGCAAAGGCATTACTGATACTCCCCGGTACGAATCATCTCAGTCACCTCTACGGCACGATTGCCTACCTGTTGACTCCAGCGGCTGTCCATAAACTCGTCGGCTGCGATGTCAAACTGCTCACGAGACATGGCCTCAAGCGCCTTCACAAAACCACGCAGTCTTGTGAGGCCAAGGTTAAAAGAAATATCAATCATGGCGTCTTGTCGTACTTCATTAAGTGCAGCAAACCAAAAGTAATTATCTTCAAGTTCTTCTCGCACGCGCTTGATGTCATTGTTTAATAGGTACTCTATTTCATCGTCAGATAACCCAAGACCAGATTCAGCAATGTTGCGGCCAACACCAATAGTTTCATAGCCAGCAGAGCACATATAAACTTTAGACCGCACGCCTTCATGCAACTTGAGCATTTCAATTAGTTTTGTCATTACTTCTCCCTGCTCACGCCTCTAGTTTTTTCGTAGGATCTCATAGCGCCGAGACCGAGCATGCCAGTCATAGTAGTCATTAACAGCGACGGGTCTATCTCTGGAACCTCTACCCAGATACCTGCTATGGGCGCAATCAATACATGATACAGAAGACCCAGACTACAGCACCAACCAATCGAGGGACGCCACCCGGCAACGAACAGCGACTTGTGAGCAGCCTCGACCTTGTTGATCTCCATTTGACCCTTGGCAAGTTCAGCGGCATGGCGCTCTGCAAGCGTGCTCAACTCAAAGGCGATACGATTCTTCTCGTCTTTGTCTTCAATAACCTTGTCGAGCAAAGAGGTAGCTGGCCCTATGAGTGATGCGAGTATGCTCATCGTTTCGCCATGTACGCTGTAGCGCCAAAGTATAGCCCGACAATAGAAGCCTGGCTAAGAAACAACATGTCACTTAAAGAAGCCAGAGTGGACAAACGGGATTCTGGGACAAAAGGCATGAGTGGTAGAAGAGCGAAAACCACCATACTAGAAAGACTAACCCAAGCCATTCTTCGTTGACTATCTGCTTTCTCTTCACGCAGTTCGATCTCAACAAGCTCTTGATTTCTTGCCAGTTCTTCATCGCTTACCGTCCCGTCCCCATCAAGGTCGTACTGAGCATAACGTGATTTAGGCTCTAACTTCTTAGGACTCATTATCTTTACCTGCGATATAGCCAGCACAAAGACTTACGATGCCAATGATGGCGTGTTCTAGCAACCTAATTACAGACTCGTCAGGTGGGCGGCTTTCAGTAATCGCTATGTAAAAATCACCAATAACTATGGTCGCAAGCAGAAATATCAGCCCTACAACCAAGATCATTACCATTTTAGCTTTCATTCGGACGCCGCCTTCTTGGGATCACGGAACAGTATCTTATTACCAGCATCTGCCGTGGGTATCTCTCGTACTGCACAATACGTTGAGAAGTATCGGTTGTTGCTTAAAAGTTGGTTAATGCTGCCGACAGACTGTGCGTTGAGCGCGTTGCTGTACTCAAGGCACGACGTAAGTTCTTGAAAATAAAACTCTTGTCCTGTGGGTTCGCCCCGCTCAAGAATAATTAAAACGAAGATCATCATGCTCATGCTTCAAGATCCAAATAGTCTTGTCGTGTGACTTTGAGCGTGGAGGTATGTATCTCTCCGCTGCGGTACTCATATACGAGTTCGCTGTAACGAGTTATCGCTGCAATTTCTTTGGTTGTGTTGCGAGATATTTGGTCAACGCGGTAAGCGTCCCGCAACTGGTCAATCCCGCGATATGGTACGTTGACGCTATTCGGGAACGGTGCTATCTCCATCACAGCCTACGCTTTTTCTTCACAGCTTGGGTTCTCACGGCTTGAGGCTTAACCAAGTCCCAAGATAGCAACTCAACGTCAAGCTGGTGTGCGGTTCCAAGAACGCGAGACATAGTGTTTTGCACATAAATCTGAGCGCCATACTCGCACTGGCGGTGGTTATAGCGCATCCACTCCATAGCAATACAGTGGCGATACTGAGGCGGGTTGACCAACTCTAACATGCGCCATTCCCTTAAAT
>Ga0208134_1000120_pt1 | contig 47049 bp, 51 predicted proteins | sample VirMetDEL_Mar_31_FD_184515 | JGI IMG/M metagenome (GOLD analysis project Ga0208134, IMG submission 184515) | Aqueous microbial communities from the Delaware River and Bay under freshwater to marine salinity gradient to study organic matter... | ecosystem: Environmental > Aquatic > Marine >...
AGAAGCTTTTGCGACTATATTAGAGACATAATCTCTTAAAGCTATTTTTTTATTTTCTTCTGGATTTGCGGCTGAACCACTCTCCAAACCAAACTTATCCGTAAATATTTTTGATGTTACTGGGTGATATTCGTGTGAATCTAAATATGTTTTTAACACCATTTCTGGTTCTTGTCCATCTAATTCTGGGTAGGTTTGTTTAATGTTGTCAATCATTCTACCTAATTCATCTTCGTTAAATGTGTGTGAGATTACTAAATCCATCCCTTTTCTTAAGGCTCTTGGGTTATGACCTCTTGCTGTTATAATAGATATTGGGTTTGCATAAATTAAAGCTTCTTTAAATTTATCGAATGAAGGAGCGAATGAACCACTATTTAAAGCCTTTTCTAAGTCTGTTAGGAATGCACTCTCTTCTATAAAATTGTCAAAAGCTCCATTATCTAATTTATAGTCTTCACTATCCCTTACTAACGCAAACTCTTCAGTACCTACCAGAATAGGTTCCCAACCACTATCAGTCTTTTTCAACATTTTAATGGTGGTAGGCATTTTAAGAATATTATCATCCCAATCAAAACTATAAGCTCTTACACCTCCAGATTGTTCTTCCAAAACACCACCAATTCGTTCCAGCTGTTCTTTAGTTATAATTATTTGTTGTGACATATAATATAAATACAATTTAATTTGGTTTAGTCGACTTTATTTATTATCTTTGTAGTATGAAAAAATTAATAAAAGTATTGTGTTTGTTTTTAATTCTTAGTTCTTGTGTTAAAGAACCAATGTACCCGCCATGTACAACAGTATACCCAACTACACAAAATAATGGTAACTACGTAGAAACTAACTTTTTAGATGGTTGTTGGGTGTTACAGAGTGGTACAATGTATGTTCAAAATCTAGATACTGATGAAAATAACGAAGTATTTTTATTTGGTGGTGGTGAGACTAGTAGTTTAAGGTATGGTGGGGCTTCTTTGTTTCCTATAGAAACTTTAGTTAGATACCAAACTACTTGGTGTTTCGATTTCCCAGATAACATCCCTGGTAATGGTAGTTTTACATTAAATGGTGATTCTGTATACCCATATGGTTTAAATGTAACAACAAATAATATAACTGTTACTGAGGATATTTCTGGTAACTATCAACTACTAGGTGGGTCATCTAGACCTATCCATTATGAAGTAGTCAATGTAGAAAGTAAAATAATTAATATTTATATTCAAGAAGTGTATGAAAACCTTGACGGATACAACTACTACTACTTTTCAAAACTAAAGTTTAAAAAGCAGTAACTAATAGTTACACCAGTCGTATAAATTAATAGATGTTTAACCTTTAAAAAATAAAATTATGTTAGAATATATCTTATCTTATCTTATAGTTTCACAAATACTAATGTTTGTGTTCTTAATTATTAATGAAGATGGTATACGTAATAGTTATTTATCGTTTGAATCTAGACGTAATGACAGCCCAAGTACTAAATGGTACATATTTTATGTTATATCACACATTATTAAAGCTCCTTTATTAGCACCAATGATATTAATTTTAATATTATTAAATGGTGGTAAATTAGTAGAATAAAAAAAAGGTCCTTTCGGACCTTTTTAATTTACAGTAAGTTTTGTTATTTTTTTGGTGCTCCTTTTGGGTTCTTAATGTACATTGATTTACTTTCTTTAAATTCAGTGTCTTTTTCGTCACGGTCTTCACGGTCTTCATCATAACCCATATCTTTTTTAAGATAACCTAAATGGTCTTCTATAGCCTTAACGTGGTCCTCCATAGACATTTCTTCTTTTTTATCAGAACCTTCATCTTCACCATAGTTATAAGTTTCTTCACCTTCAGAATCTTCTTCTAAGTCTTTTGTTTCCATCATTTCTTTATATTTCGCTGTTGGTGTTCCCATCATTCCGAAATTTGTACCGTTTCCGTTTCCTAGGTTTTCTTTAACTAATTTTTCTATGAGGCTAACTAATTCTTCCTCTTTTAATTTAATCTTTTTCATATTTTTAAATTCTTGATATAGGTTTTATTATTTGTTTCATTTTATTTATTTCTTCTTGTAGAAGTTTTTCTTTTTCTTCTTTTTCTTCTTTTAATTTGTCTTTAGCTGCTTTTTTCATAGATTCTTTTTTGTCACCATCACCATCTAAGTCTAAGAAGTCTGGTTTTGCTTCTTCATCCATTTCATGATGAGCTTCTCCCATTTCTTTATCGTCACCCTCATCTAATTCAGGGTAAGGTAGTGGGTCTCTTAGTGAGTCAGAGCTAGACATACTTCTTTGGTCTCTTCCCGAAGCAATTGCGTCAGCTGTAATGGTCATAAAGTTTCCTAATTTAGTGATAGAGTTAGCTAACTTTTTTCTAGTATCACTATCTTTAATCATGTCATAGGCTTTTTTAATTCCATCAAGAACAACCTCTAAACCTTCACCAGCTGCAACACCGGGGTCTCTATTGTATTGACCCTGTTCCCCCAAATCTAAACTTTCACTAATTATTGATTCTCTGATTAGTTGGTGACACTCCCTTACTATAGTCTCAATAGACTTTTGTTTCGTGGTTTCTAGATTACTAAGCAACCTATCCAGTTGTTCTTCACTAAGTACAACGTTTTGCCTTTTACCATCAGTGAATAATTTTTTACCACTGTTTGGATGATTTAGGCTTTCTGTTACTATTTTTTTACTAAATTTCATATCTTTTTTTATTATAAATATTATACATCTTCAAAAGAAGCCCCTGTAGGAGTTATTAAGAACTCAACAAAGATATATTCTAATGCTCTTGTTGGTTTAATATATATCTTACCGTTCATTTCATTTCTATCGATTTCCTCTGGGTCATTAGAAAGTACAACTCTAAAGTCTGTTAAACCTCTATCTCTTCTAATAGAATCTAATATTGGATTTACTAGGTCTAAGAATTGTTGTCTTACTATATCATCATTTTGTTCAAATATTAATCTAACCGAAACAGCTGATATTAATTTTCTAGTCTGTAGTAATAATCTTCTTACATTGATTCTATCTAAAGCAGACTCTCTAACTTGTAAAGTTTTATTACCCCAAATGATAGGTCCCACATCACTAAACGTAGCGATAGGGTTAAGTCTACCTACATATAAAGTATCTCTTTCATCTAACGTAAGTTTCTTTCTAGCTTTTACTGCGTTTACAATACCTCTAGTATAACCTGCCGACGCGAACCATGGGAAGGCGATATTATCAGTTAATGCTATGTTTCTCATAACCTCAGCTGTTGGTGGTATGTAAATTTGTTTGTTATTAGCTGTATCTCTTACTTGTACCCAAGGGTAGTAAGATGCTGTATAGTTTGAGTCGATTAACGAGTCTTCTAAGTTATCTACAGCTTCTTCTGGTGTAATTTGATTAGTTGCGTTTGTGGTGTCCGGTACAAACATGTTATAGTCTGGTGTTGTTACCACATATAGTGAATCTGCTCTATCAGTTTCAACCATGTCAATAGCTTCATTTACCAACCCTAAATTGTCCACATAGTCAAGACCAGGTGTACTAAATACGTTAATATCTACCGATTCTGGATTACTAAAAGTTTCTATAGCTCTTAGGAATGCAAAATAATCAGTATTTGCTTCAGTAGAACTTAGTTTTTTAAATGTACCTAACCCAGTACCTAATGGGAAATCACTTGTAGTACAAGCTCCCGCTAAGAAACCACTAAGACCCATTCTATAATCATCAGTATTAGACCTAGTTTTTCTATATATATCCCATCCGTCGAACCCACCATGTGGTGCTACAGTAAACTTACGACTTCTAAGTTTTTTATATGGTTCAGTACTTAAAGTTGGTTCTTGATTGAATTGACCTACACCACAATCAAATACTTGTTTACCGTTCAATGTAGTACCAGTTAAATTAATGTAAGCTCCACTACCACCAACTACAACAGTAGCTCCAGAATCCATATGGAAACCTTTTGTTATGACACTCCATTCTCCACCATCTGTTGCTGTACATAATGTAGACGGTACTTGTTTTCCTTTGTAGTTAAAGAAATCTGGGTCATAAGCTGCTCCAGTACTATTGGATACACCTAGATATACTTTACTTACTTTATCACCACCACTCACTGTTTGGTTGTTTACCGTACCACTACCGAAAGGTGGGTCGTAAACTACCTCACCTGGTGTGTAGTATTTTGTTTTATAAATTAATTTAGGGTTAGTTGGGCAATTTCCATACCCTCTAAATCTATACCCCTCAAAACCTGCTGGTACTGAATTAGCGAATACACCATCTAATAGCCCTTCCCCTAGATATAACATTGTATATTTAGATTTTAATTCAAACTCACCTGTAGACGTACCTATTTTTCTACCTATAAAAGATACTTTAGTTGGGTCTAAACTACATCTAGTGTATTTTTCTAATACGTTTGGATTGGCATCTGTATCGTAGAAATCTCTTACTAAGATATCGAACTCACCCCTCTCAAAGGACATGTTAATTAACGAAATTTTTATTTCTCTATTTGCTGATGTACCATCAGATATCGATACAAATTTAAATAGTTTATACACATCACTACCTTGTAGTTCAGAAACAATCCATGGTGTTTCAGGTGTTGTCCACTGATGCATGTACCAAGCTATAGTATTTGTGTTATTTGTATTTCTTGCTGAAGGTAAGTATTGTAAACAACACTGTAACCCTCTTATCTTACCTTTTCTCCAAGCATCTTTTAATAACGCTGGATAAGTTTCTTCTACAAATAAAGGAACTTCTTCTTTTTTCTTATCGAAAGGACTTCTACCAAACACTCTTGAGACATAATCTTGTGATGTATTACTCATAGATGTTTTAAATGTGTATGATGTGCCATTTACAGTTCCGGCACTAATACCGAATGACGCGAATGGGTCTTCCATAGCCTTATAGTAATCTCCAGTACACTGCATATTTACAGTGTTCGCACTAATAGAATAAACTGGACCACCAGAAGCTTTATCACTCAACCCTCTAGACCTTAAAGTTAATATAACCATACCATCATATTCAGTATAAGCTGATACGTTTTGGTAAGTTACGTAATCTATAACTACATTACCTGAGTACACTTGAGTACCGGCTGTTGTTGTTCCTGTCGCTGCTGAATAATTTGTTGATATTGTTGCCGGTGTACCACTAACCCATATTTGGTATGACACACCACTGTATGTAGAACCTGTACAACACGTAGTACTATTATCATTATCGAATAATGCGTAGTACCAAGCGTCATTTTTGTAAGAGTTCCAGTCGGTACACTCACTACCCAACACATTACTTACTGTAATTGCAGATGGTGCTCCTGATAATGAAGTTACTGTGGCTGCTGTAGCCGTGTTTGTTGTCGCACTAGGTATACATCCGTATTGATAAACAACTGGACAAGGCCAAGCTGTAGCTGCGGATGCACTAGTTGCTGATGTTGTAGCTGTTAAACAGTTACTATTTGCTGTTTTAATCCCTAAACTAGCAGAAAAGAAGTTAAGGAATGATTGTTTTAATGTTGGTAGAGTAGTTCCGTTTGTTAATGTAACAATTTCTCCTAGTTCTGTGTCTGTGTCTGATTTTCTGAAGTGGTTTAATACTACACCAGGAATCTGTGAAAAGAAGTCACTATTCATAGCAGAGTTAATAAATGCTGTTTCACCAACCGTAGTATTAGTACCAGTTAATGGAACCACGAAAGGCATTACCGTATTTGATGTAATAGCAGAAGTAACAGTACTACCTGAATCCGTCCTAAAACTACCCGGGTCTAATTCTCCCAAAGTTAATACACTAAATGATGGACCTGCATCATAACCATTAAGACCCAATACTCTAGTAACAAATAATTGATTTGATTGACTTAAGTATGATTTTGCTATATAACCTAATTCATATTTAGGAATTTGTGAATCCACATACGTTGTTGGGGATGTTCCACCAAACCTAGTTGTAAAATCGTCGTATGATTGTATAAAAATAGGTTCAAAAGCTGGTCCCTTTAAAGTTTCACCAACCAAACCTAATGTAGTAACACCTACACTTTGTGCTACAAATGTTAAATCTTTCTCTGAAGTATATACTCCCGGAGAAACAAATATCTTATTACCGTCTGCCATGTTTAATAATTTTTATAAGTATTTTATTTTCTTTTATTATAAATACAAGGGGTATTATCAAAAGTTACGTAGTAAATGACCTTATTTTGTTGTTTGTAGGTAAATTTTCATACTTTTTTCATACTATAGTGTAGTTATATTAAAAATATACCTTGTCATGGCTAACAAAGACAAAAAAGTAAAAATAAAAAATTTAAAGATAAGTTTAGAATCACACTCACTCTTAAAAACCTATTGTAATAAGAAAGGACTTAAGATGTTTGCATTTGTAGAACATCTAATTAAAACAAATTGTAAATCTAGTAAGGATATATATGGTGAGTAACTAATATATTAATTTTTCTTGTAGGGTTAACGTAGCGACACCAGTAACATCTTTAATTACCGTAACCCCCAACACATCACCCGGATTTAACATAATTACCTCACTAACGGGTTTAGAGTTTATAGTGAAAGAATAACTAGATACGTTTTTAATTCTTAAAGCAGAAACATCAACCTTATATTCATAAGTTATATTTAATAAAGTCACACCAACATCAAAAGTTAACTTAGTATTAATTTTATCTGGGTTTTTAGGGGTACCCCTACCTTCTTTCTGCCTTTCCTTTTCATCAAAACCAAACATAACTAACTCACGACTTATAGCCGGTTTAACTTCAAACTCCTCTTCATCTAATAAAAATCCTTGTAACTGAAACTGGTAGTTTTGTTGATAGTACCTTCTTTCTTCCGTATCTATTTTACTTTCATCCCCTATAGAATTCATAACTATTGGTATGTAGTGTCCTTTTACAAATGTATAAGCTTGTCTAGATGTGAACTTTTGTAGTACTACTCTATTGAAATTATTTAGTTCTCTCATTCTGTTACAAATAATTTTAACGTCATAGATTATGTCAACTGGAACTGGTTGTGGAATAGTGTATATATCGTACCCTTTTCTATTTCCGTCCCATGTCGGCACTTTTGCGTAGTGAAACTGCTTTCTATCCGGTATTGTGTACTGTAGAGCTGGATTAGTACCATATTGTACTTCTGGGTTTCTTACCACAACTATAAAAGGTAATTCTACATTTTTATCTTTAGTAGAAAATTCCCATGTTTGAGCTAACTCCGCCCATCTTTGTAATGTTAAAATTCTATCTATAACATTAATTTTTTTTCCATTAGATACTGTTTTTAATTGTTCTTCTACAAAATCTAACATACCCCTATCCATATCTGCATGTAAAACAGATTTAGGTAGATAAGTACCATCATCAGTTATAAGGTTGGCTAACTCTTTTCTTCTATTAGGTGTTGTTATCCCATTATACCCACTAGGGTAATGCTCCTGAATTGGGTTCGGGGATATGTTTAAATTCTTTTTTACTTTTTTAGGTAACGCCATTATACTCCTTTAAATTCATTAGGACTTACATAAGCACATGTTAATGTCCTATAAAAAGCCTTATATCCACCTATTGTGTGTTTATTATCAGATGTAACCCTACCATCATTAGTTACTGTGTAATACCTCATTTTGGTTTCTGTTTCAGGATAACCAATATAATCACCATAATTAATATCAATGTCTAACTCATTTAAATGTTTAATGTAAACACCTAAAGTCATATTCCCCGGTTCAAGGTCTTTTACTAATCCACCAGCATAAGTGTCTAATTTAGGTTCCTCTATTTTAACATATGCATTAAACTCAACAGGAGTCTTGTACCTAATCTCTTCTGGTCCAGATTCACCATACACATCATCTACGTCAGAAAGTTTAGAATCTACCCTAAACAACACTAAAGTAAAATGCATATCACCATGTAACCACTCCATACCGACGTTCTGTTCTAGTTGAAAGTCCTCCGAACTAAAAAATCTAGATATCCTTGTAATAGGTATTTTTTTATTTGCCATATTAATATGTCTTTTATTATAAATACAATTTGTCTTTCTTTTTTCTTTTTATTATATTTTTAATATGGAAAGTTTCTCACAAGAAATTAAAGCTAAGGGTTTATTAGCTGATTATATTGGTGCCAATAACTATATTATAGGTCTTAGGGATAATATGCTTAAGAGTAAAAGCTTTACCCTAACACACTCACAATCAGAATACATAACTAAAAATTATAAAGAAAAACCTAAAGTAGTTAGATTGTGGATGGAAATAGATGATTACTTAGCTAAAGAATATATGTCTACAAAGTTTTTACAAAAACCACCTAAATCTATATGGATTGAGAAGTTATTAAGTGACACGGAAAAAGCTTATCATGTTTGGGGTAGGGTTATTGAGTCGGATTCCATAAATGCTTTTTGGGTACCTAAGAATCAAATTATCCCTAGAGCTAACCCAGATGTTGAGGTTGACTTTGGTGTGTTTTCTCACCGTCCACCATTTGAACACCAAAAAACAGCAATAACCAAACTAGCCTCTAATAAAAAATATATTCTAGCTGATGATATGGGTTTGGGTAAGACTAGTTCTGCTATTATGGCTAGTATAAGTTGTAAGGTAAAAAAAGTTTTAATTATTTGTCCAGCTTCATTAAAGGTTAATTGGCAAAGAGAGATAGAGAATTATACTGATGAGTCTGTTGGTATAGTGGAGGGTAAAAAATGGGTGGACGGAAAATACGTAATTATTAACTACGATATCCTTAAGAATTTTCATTCACTACCTAAAGACAAAGATAAGAAAAAACAGATTATGGATGCTGGCTTTGATTTGGTTATAATAGATGAAGCTCATTATGTGTCAAACGGTAAAGCACAAAGAACTAAGTTGGTTAACAATTTAACTTCTAAAATAGGTAGATTATGGTTATTGTCCGGTACACCAATGACATCTCGTCCTATGAACTATTATAATTTACTAAAGCTTGTAGGCTCAAGAGTTGCTAATAATTGGATTAGTTACGTTAGAAGATATTGTGATGGTAAACAAATTTTTAGAGGGTATAGAAAAATATGGTTAACTTTTGGGGCTACTAATCTTGAGGAGTTACGTGATAAGACGAATGATAAAGTTTTAAGAAGACTAAAAGAGGATGTATTAGATTTACCAGATAAAATTATAACACCTATTCATATGGAGTTAAAATCTAAAACTTATGAAGATGAGATGGGTGAATATCTTGATTGGAGACGAAAGCATAGGGGTAGTGGTTTATCTATACAACTAGCGAAACTAATGAAGGTTAGACAGATAATCGCTTTAGAAAAAGTTAAAGAAACAACACAGTTAATAGAACAGTGTCTACAACAGGACAAAAAAGTTATTGTATTTACCAACTTTACAGAACCTTTAATGACTTTATATGAAAAATACAAAAAAGAATCTGTAATTCTTAATGGTACCATGAAAAAAGAAGATAGACAGGAAAGTGTGGACCGTTTCCAAAATGATGATAAAGTAAAAGTTTTTATAGGAAATGTAAAAGCAGCTGGGGTGGGTATTACCTTAACTGCTGCGGAAGTTGTAATCTTTAATGACTTGTCATTTGTACCATCTGATATGTCTCAATGTGAAGACCGTGCATTTAGAATAGGACAAGATAAAAAAGTATCTTGTATATACCCTATTTATGACAATACTATAGAAAGAACCATATATGAATTAGTTAATAAAAAGAAATCTGTGATAGACACTGTTATGGGTGATAATATTAATGAAGAAGATATTTTAGGTGAAATTTTACTTGGTTTGTAAAAACAAGCTTTTCCTTATATTTATATAAAAACAATTGTTATGAATAAAAAAGAATTCACAAAAAAACAACTTAAAAAACAGTTAACTACATTAACTGAAGAAAAAAGTGCTCGTTCGGAAACTGCACTCAAGAAGGATTTAAAGAACTCATTTGATGCGTTAAAAAAATTAGACCAGGTTACTACAGGTCAAAAAATAGGTGATGTTACAATAACAAAAGCTATGAATAAAAAAATTAAGAACGCTAAAAGATATATAGAGGATTTATATGATAACATCACTGATGGTGAAATAGAAGAAAAAGAACAGAACGAAGAAAACGAAGTAACTGAAAGAAATGAACAATCTGAAGGTCATGGAAAAATGTATAATGCTTTACAAGGTGTAAGAGAAGGTAAGGTTGTTAAGATTAACCAAGGTACACTTAAAAGAATTGTAGAAAGAGTAATTAAAGAACAAAAGTAATTATTTAAACACATATTTTATGAAAGGTCCTTACGGGACCTTTTTTAATGCCAACTTCCAAGTATTTATATATAAAGGATATATTATGCCAGCAACAATTGAACCAGAAAAAAGAGACAAGTTATTTAGCCAGATAAGACATATGTTAGGTGCTCCAATTAGAGGTGTTGAACTTGAAGATGAGATGTTGGATACCGCTATTGAATTGGCGATACTCGACTATGGTCAATATGTTCAAGATTGGTTGATAGAGAACCAATGGTCTTCACTGTATGGCCAAGACCTAGATGTTATTTCTTTAACGAGTGCGTTTCTAACTAGGGATTTAAGTTTTGAGACTTCGTTTACATACGCTTACTCTAAAATTGTTGGTTTACAGGCAGGTGGACCATACCAATTAAAACAAGACTACTTCAACCTAAGTGCTGACACACAAATTTACCAAATTCCAGCGGGAAGAGAAATTAATGAAATACTTTGGTATAGTCGTTCAGAATTAACCGAATCTTTTATTGACCCATTTTTAGGTGCGTTCGGTGGTGGTGCTTTTGGTGGTGGTGTTGGTTTTGCTCAAATGGGTGTTCAGGGTTCTTACTTTTTAATGCCCGCTTTTGATATACTTTTAAGGATGCAGGATAGAAACCTTAAAAATAGACTTATCGGTGGTGAAATGACTTACAGGATTACTGCTGGAGCTGGTGGGGTACACGGACCAAAATACGTACATTTATATAATGTACCTGGTGGTAGATTTGATTTTGGTGGCATTCAACAGAATCAGGAACGGGTGTGGTATTGGTATTACGACTCTGGCCCAGAAAATAGGGATGAATGTTTAGCAGAAAATAAAGATATTGTATTATTACCTAGTGATGTTACACTAGATGAGATGACTTTTACTGAACTTAACCCCCCAGCACAAGCTTGGGTGAGAAGGTACTTCTTTGCAAAAGCAAAAGAAATGTTAGGTAGAGTTAGAGGTAAATTTAGTGGTAATTTAAAAACACCAGATTCTGAATTAACTATGGAGTATTCCGACTTACTAAGTGAGTCTAAAGATGAAATAGCAAAATTAGTAGAAGAACTAATGGCTAGGTTAGAAAGGTTACGTAATGATAAAATGTTAGAAAGGAAGGCTTTAGAAGCTGAAAATTTAAATAAATCTTTGGGGTACAGGCCTATGAATCCTGGCTCTATATTTGTAATATAATATGGGATTTTATACTAAAGTAGATTATAATAGGCAATTACAACAAAGTGGTGGCACTAGTGGCGTGTTTAGTGGTTCTTCAACTTTTGAGCAACATGTGACTATTGGTTCTGCCTGTACAGTGGGTAACGGACTTACTGGATGTGGTGAGTTTATGGCTTATAAATGTAAGGATTGGACTGAAACATGTGGAGCTTGTAATTATACCGCTTCTACTACTGGGTATACCTTTATGGTGGCACCATACTCAGCAACTTCAGCTTCTTCTATGGTAACAATTACAGCATTTTCTGCACTTACGGGGTACACACCCGTTGTAGCCATAGGAAAACTACCAACACCAACACTAAGTGGTACAAATAGTGACTTAGCCACAAATCCAGGAATTAGTGCTAGTACATTACAAATTGGTAAAATGGGTTTAATGCCTACTGGTAGTGGTTTAATGGATTTACAATTAGATGAGGATGGTAATGTAGTTAGAGGAGCCTCGTCATCCAAAAGATATAAAGATAATCTAAGAATAATAGGTACCTCAAGATATGCTCCTTTACTAAATTCTAAAATTTACTTTTTTAGGTATTTGGAGACGGGTGCTGATGGATTTGGTATGATTGCTGAAGAGTTGGATGCTTTAGGCTTTAAAGAATTAGTTATCTATGATAGTAAGGGTAGGCCGGACAACATTCAATACAAACTTCTTTCTGTAGCTTTGTTAAGTCTTTTACAGGGACTTTATAAAACCGGTATGAATGTGACATATGAACCAGAATCCGAAACCGATACAAAAACTAAAGTTGTAGACAAGGACTATACTACTAATGGAGAAAATCTATTAGTAATTACTGAACCTTGCACAGTCACACTGAACTCAAAAAAAGATAAGAAAATAAAAATTAAGTCACTATCTTCAGTTAAGATTATTCCAGATATGGGTTTAATTGATTTAAAGTGGGAATCCCTAGATTTAGATGGTGATAGTTGTGTTGAGTTTTCTTTTGTCGAAGAATTACATTCTTGGCTCATTATTAGTTCAGATGGTATCAAGGATTCCTAAATCCTTCATAAAAGAATTCTCACTTAGTTCCATTTTAGACCAATACCCCTTTTCTTCTGGTGACAAAGTTAATATCTCTTCTAAAGAGTCTTGGTCACCATCTTTTCTTGGTACACCACTTATTAATTCGCATTGTGTTTTTGTGTAGTACTCTCTATCTTCTGGTTTCTTTTTTAACAAACTTTCCCTAACTTCTTTTTTAAAACAAACTAATAATGGTTCCACACGTTTATTAAATACATTTATATACCTTGGTACATTATACTCACCTTTCATACCATTTTCTAAATCATTTTCTGATATTAAGTAAGAATTTAAAACAATTTCTTCTGTACCGTCTTTTTTCTTTTTCCTTTGTACATCACCGTGAGACATAGCTTTACCATTATTAACATAATAAATCGTATCACCCAAAGATACTTGTACATTATTTCTAATAACCAACTCCATATGTGCTTGTCTAGCCATTAAACTTCCAGACTTAGTTCTTTTTGTACACCTTTTTTTATAAGACTCTATTGTTTGTTTGATTCTAGATTTATTAGCTATTTTCGCTAATAAAATATCTCTTCGGTGTATCTTATCTAGGTACTCATAATAATACTCTACAAAATCAGCTCCTTTACCCTCAAGTAACAACCTTAACCCCTTATCTATAAATTCTTCCATGTATCCTTGAATCTTTTTTGATTTTATAGAATTTCCTGTTAGTTTAACTATTCCGTCACCAGTTAGTAAAGCGTAATTTTTTCTAGCTACATTAATACATGAAGGCCATTGTCCGTCTGTATCTAAACCCATTTCACCCCTCATAAATAAATCGTTATATTCCGCAACGTCAGCCTCACTTCCTTGGTATTTTTTATCTTTGGTCACCAACCCATTATCACCCAACCCAACATATGACCTCTCCTCCACATCTTCAGGACACGAAAAGTTAACCCCGTCTGTATCCATAACCAAAGGGTCATAACCTTTTTTCATAAAAAACCTAACCATTTGTCTAAGGTATTGCCTAGCGGTGCAAGTTATCTTTTCCCCCATATCCATATCACCCCAAGGAAATACTTGTGGAGCTGATAAAGAACCAAACATAGAATTAATAAATATTTTTATGGGTAATTGTTTTCTACCAAAAGACTCAGATTTCTTTTTATCACTACTGTAATATTCGGAAGCTAAATTTTTATACCTAATTCTTTCATCTCTAAAATATTTTAACATTCCCTTCATAGCGTCAGTAATGTCACATTTTGGGAAAACATTATGTACAAGTTGTATTGATGGGTATAGTGAACTAAAGTCTAGTTTTAGTACGTTAGTCGAGTAACCGGTTTTTACCAACCTAGATAATCCACCAACAAAGGGTCTTTTACTATCTTTTTTAGGTACAGCTAGTCCTTTATGGTATGACCAAGCTAACATTAACATTTTCCAAAGAGTAGCTGTACCCATAGTAGATACTCTTTCATATGAGGTTGGTACCATACTAGCTAATAAAAAAGAGGCTTGGTTGAATTGCTCATCTACTTCCATAGTTTCCCATAAATCATCCATTAAGTACTGTTCAACTATTTTAGCCCCACCGACTCTTTTATAAACGTCAGGGAATTTTTTATCTATATCAAACAAACCTTCAGACCCAACTGGCTTATATTTTCCATTTTCAACATTTAAATAAAATTCTTTATTTTCCCTGTGTGTTGAGGCTATTTTATCACCCTCAACGTATACTCGGTTAGGTTTTTCTGATTTGGCAAACTTAGTTATGTACTTTAATCCCCAACTTTTTATTTCTGAATTAATTGTTTGTGCACGTCTTACTGCATGTGCAATATCTAACGAATTACACCCCCATATTTTTATTTGTTGGTAGTCCTCAATTTCAGCACCTAACTTTAAAACACTATCTTTAAATTTATACCCTTCATTTGGATTTAAGGTTTTAAATTCTTTTGTGTCCATTTGTAGTATTTCTGCTCGTTTAAATAACCAGTTCCAATCAAAATTAGATGAGTTATATCCACCTATTATACTAGGTTGCACCTCCTGGATAGTTTCAAAAAATTTATATATTGCCTCAGATTCTTCTAAGTCATTATCCCCAATCTCTATTACTTTTTCAAATCCCCTATTATCCTTCATCCCAATCATAAAAATTCTACCATCTTCTGGGTTTAATGATGTGGTCTCCAAATCAAAAACAAACCTGTGAACATCATCGTAATCCTCAAATCCCTTAAATAATCTTTTTTCTTTTTGTACAAGATATTGTTCTATAGGTGGTAAAATCATTATCGCGTCTCTATTATCTTCACCCCAAGGATTCAAACCACCTTGTCTAAAAAAAGTCACTAAATCTCTATAAGTTTTTGTTGTTTTTATTAAATAAGTTAGTCCACTATTTAACCTTTCATCATCACCACTATATAACTTTTCTATTAATATTCCGTACTTAGTTATAGCCTCTTTTTGTGCTTGCTTGTTTCCACGATAAAAATTCTTTTTACTTAAATCACCAACCCAACAAAAAGGTATAAAGGTATCTGTTTCTATAACCTTACCCCTATCAGGGTATTCTTTTATTTTATATATTTTACTACTACGCCAACCATATTCTAAGGCTACAATGTATTTTTCTGGGTCACTACCCAATAAAAACCTCTCTATCTCCTCTGGAGTAGCTTTTTCTATCATATTTTCTTTGTTTAATTCTTGCATGTGATTACATACAAAGATAGGTAAAGAAATTTAAGGAATCAATAAATTAACAAGGTGGTGTACAAGGTTGCCCCACAAAAGAATCTGTTATGTTAATAAACAAATCTTCACGAATAGGAACAATTAATTCAGAACAATTCTGTTCATGAAAATATATGATAAATTGTCCTTCGAATCTACCTACTTTATTTACATCTCTAGATTTCCATTTATAGTAAATGTAGTATTCTGTCGGGGCATTAACTGATGTTGGTGTTTTTGCAACTATGTTTGCGTTAGCATTTAATATCTTAGGGATTCCTGTTTTTACATCTTTCATAGAAAAATATATACTAGAATTAGCTAGTTTATCGTGAAAACTATTAAAGTCATTTCTACCATCTTGTACAATTTGCATCTTTAAGATTGGTTCTAGTGAGTTTTTTCTTATAAAAAATTCCATTGTTATTTCTTTTAATATAAATACATTAATTATGGGTTAAAATGAACCAGTAGGGCACGCAGCACAAAAAGGGAACATTGAAAGTGTGTTATTACCCGTACTATCTACAGCGTTTGGTGCCCAAAACGTACCACTAGCAAGTGATTGTAGACCCACATATTCATAACAAGAAAGTAATATAGCTCCATTAGTTTGGACTACACTTCTTTGTACAACAAATCCTGGAGATGGTGAACCTATAATGCTATAGTAATATGCTGATGCCGCCTCAATATCTAATATTGTGGTAGAACCAGCACTATCCCCTATAAATGTTACTGGATACCCAGAAGCTATATATGCGGGTACCGATGTTTGTCCTGGACATGCATTCCACACATGAACATTTAACATTGTTGGTGGGTTTCCTCCCCCTGTTGGGTTACCTGTCCCAGTACCTGGTTCTGTAACACTACCTTGTGAACCCGGTAAGGCACAATCAATACACCCATTATTACAATCTTTACACTCTTCACAATCTATTAACCCATATCTACTTCTATTCATGGTAAAATTATGATATATTTCATCAGGTGTTAATGGTTTTATATAATACATCATTTGTGATATTCCACCAACAAATGAACCGGCAAAATTATCACTTAATAATTGTCTATCTGGTGTTAAATCTAACTTAACAAAATTAGTGTTGTTATCTATAGTACACTGGTCACCGGTTAGAGGTGTATTTTGTTGTATGAGACTTTCTCTTAAACCGAAAGTTCCACCACCCCAAGACATATTATAAGCGACACCAACTTGAGTTTGTTTATTTGTATTTAATTGTCTAGGTATTATTTCCTCGTAATCCTCAACTTTGTGAACTCTTCTACCGTTTACATAAAAACTTAAGGTACCTAACCTGTATTCTCTCTCAACAAACCATTTTTGTACTTCTGCTTCATGACAATTAAAATTAAAATAAGCATCTTCTATAAACCTTGGGTATTGGTCTTTACATGGTTTTGATTCTGGTGTTTCTGGGGTTGGGTGACAACCGTAAGGGCTAGCACCATTTTTATGTGTACCGTAACGTTCAAATTTGTCTAATCTAACTTTAACCAAATCATTAACCCCACCATTATTAAATATTTCACAATCTTCTAGGTATAAGTTTCTATCAAATACCACATCTACTTGAATCCAGGTTTCATTACAATTACCACTTTTAATGATAAAGTCACATATAGGTTCTGAATAACTTTCTTCTACCACATAGTCACACTTAAAAGTACTTCCAGTGTTACAAGTTTCACCGGTGGTTACACACCCTCCTGTGTATCTAATTGTTCGATACCCCAATCTCATATCATCAGTCAACCTAACACCAAAAGCATTACTATATACATCATATTCTGGGTTTGGTGATTTATTTTGGTTTGTTAGTTTTACTGCTTTTTCTTCTGTATTACAACACCCTGTAATTCCTGTTAATGTTGTACACGCTGATAGGTAATCAAGTTGTGAATCGGCAGACAGTCCTCCTCTGTTTTGGTATTTGTCCTCAGCCCTTATTCCTTTATAGAAAAAGAAACCGCCATTATTTGTATCCATAACAGAAAGTCCAAACTGTCCAGCTAGACTATAATTTAATAAATGTTGTGGCATCTCATTAGAAGCTAGTGGACTACATACCGTAGTTGCACTACCAAAGTTAAATGTTGTAGCAGTACTTCTATATTGGTATAGATTCCATCCACTCGCGTTATAACAATTACCATCACTACCACATATAACTTCTTGGTCACCAACAGGAGTTAAACAACAAGGAGAAGCAAAACCTTCACATGCACTAGTAGTGATGGTTGTTAATTTTAAATAAGTCTCAAAAGACCAGCCCTTATTCGGCCTTGTTGGTAGAACCTCATATGGGTATCCATATAATTTATAAAAACCTTGATAGAACCCACCTTTAAGTTCTTGGTAGTACCCTGATGAATCGGAAGCGTCTAATATAGAAGTGTCCGTATACCACTCATTTACACTTGGGGGTAACTCTGGATAACCAAATGCTTTTACCTGATGCATTTTAAATCTTTTGTCGTGAGAGTACTTGTCAAAATCACTCCAGTAAGGTGAGTTAGTAGGTATATCACACCACAACGCAATTGGTTCAGTGTTAATAACATCCCTTTTATTATATAAACCATTATCTAATGAGGTCCATATAACATCAGAAATCTCAAACCATCCCTCACCACCATCACCACTGTAAGGGCAGTCACAACAAGACTTTGCTTGTGACCAGTGATTCTTACTTAACACAACAAAAGGGGAATAATTAGGGTTAGTGTCGTAATTTACTGTACTTCCTGTTGGGTATTGGAATGCACATGATGTGGTTGGTTGTGTCCCACAATTAGTATCAGCTAGGTCAATCCATACTGGTAGTGAGTCACCATCATTATACCCTATAATAGAGTTTGACCATACCACCTCAGTATTAAAGTCTTTTTCATCTGACGCTAAAAACAAGTCATAGTATTCACTGTAGTTGAGTTTGCTGTCCAGTTTATTAAAGTAAAAATTATTTAAATTCTGTGTTCCCATGTATTAATAAATACTATTCGATTGATTAAGATATTTATATATAAAAGTAAAATGAAAAGAATTGAAGCAATCACGCATGTTATTGGGGAACTTAAGGTATTAAAAGAAGAATTGGGTAAGGGAAAAAGTGTCTCAGCTTTAAGATTTTTGACTTTATCTGAGATTTTTAAATTTAATATAGAACCTAAATCTGATAGGTTTACAGCTGTGTGTTTAGATGAAGCAGCTAAAACAAATAATGATGAAGAACACCTAAAAGTAATACAGGATATTTTAGATGATGAATTAGATGGTGAAAATGAAACTGAATCTGAAGAAGTTAACGAACTTATAGACTTCGATGGTTCTATGGTTAGCAGTAAGATACCTCCTGGTACAGACGCTAATAGAACTATAGGGTCTAGGAAAACTACCGACGACACAGTTAAAGCCACAAGTCAAGCAGGTGTTTGGACTGGTGCGGGACATTATTTTAAAAGATATTATGGTGAATCAGTAGAAGAAATTGGGGAACATGATATGAGTGAGGTTTTAGGGTTTGAGGATACTGAATTTAAGAACGCTGAAGAAACTATTGAGTATTTTAAATCAGAGCATGACATGGATGAAAATGAGGCTGAGGAAAGAGCTGAATCTATGGGTAAAACTCCGTCATTAGATAAAAATGGACAACAACGTTTAACTGAAAAAGAAAAATTTAAAAAATTATCAGAAGATAAAGCTAAAAATATGATTGAGGTTATCTTATCCACCAAAGAGGACTATAGGGATATTTCTGACGGTAAAAGTACTATTTTAGATGCAAAAATAAAACAACTATTAAGACTCGCAAATACTGAAGGGGTGTCGGTTGAAGAATTGATAAGTAAATTAAAATCGTAATGAACAGTGATTTAAAAAATGATGTGTACTCCATACCGAATCCGTTACTGGAGTTACTCAAGTCTAACCTTAACGGGTTAAATGCCGAAGATAAAGGATACACTAGATGTAATAATATGGTGAATGATGGAAAGTTAACTTACCCACAGGCTAAAAAGTTTAAACATGAACTGGAAAATGACTTGGATGGTGGTGATTATGAAGTAGTTGGGGGTGATGATATGTTAGATTTTATAAACAGGTCTTTAGATGGTAGACGTAATAGTGTCCATAGTTCCAAAAAAATTAGACAGAATTCTGGTGAGGAAAACGTATTTAAAAAAACCCATACTAAAGATAAGACCAAAAACCCAACAAAGGTAAGACAAATTAAAGTAGCAAAAAATAGTGACGATATATTTAATAATAGAGCTGTTTATGAAGATATAAACAGAATAAAACAACTTTTAAAATAAAAAATTATGCCAGATTACAACCAAAACAAACCAGGTGAAAAATTAACACAAGAGTCTACAAAATTCAGAGAGCAGATGATGGTAAAAAACACCTACCAAATAAGTGACACTGAAGGATATAGTCCTAACCACCCTAATGCATTATCGGATGGTGATGATAAAGGTAAAGGAAACGCTATCTATTTAGGTGTTTACGGTGAAGATATAGGTACTCGTACTGATATTATGGGTAATGGTGAAGTAAACACAGGTAGAATCAATAATATAAAAACCAACTTGTATAGTAGAGAAAATGAATACAGTGCTGGTAATATAGATTCTGGTGATGGTTACGCACCACAACAATAAATAAATGAAATTACTAGCTTCATTAATAGAATTATTAACTGAAAATGTTTCTAATAGTGTTATAAAAGACGCTATTACCAATAAACATACTTGTGATTTAAGATACATGGATGATGAAAAATTACCTAATGGTGGTAATGTTAGAGTAATCGAACCAGTAGCTTATGGATATTCTAAACGAGGTAACCCAGTAATTAGAGCCTACCAAACATCAGGTCCCTCTTTAAAAGTGAATGAAAAAGGTGTACCTTTACCTGACTGGAGATTATTTAGGGTCGATAGAGTAAAAAGTATGAAACCAAAAAAAGGTGACGATAGTTTATTCTTGACTTTTGGGGAGCCTCCATTATATAATCCTGTAGGGGATAACTCTATGGACAGAATGATGTACAACTCAAAATTTTAAACTTATGGATATGACAACGCTTCAACAATCTTTAGTTAACGCTAAAAAAGTAATGAATAAGGTAGATGGGGGTAATTTCCCTAAAAATGAAATGCCAATGACAGGTAACCAGCCTAATATTAATATGGAAAGTGTCCAACAACACCTACCATCATCCACAACACCATTATCTAGTATACCTTCAGCACCAGTATCATCACCCCAACCAACTTTAACACCTAAAGCCAACATAACGGAAAATCAAATAAAAAATTCTAAACTACCTGATGTTATTAAACAAGCTATGATAAATAACCCGATACCAGACATACCATTTAATGGTGGTGGTGCCGGTCTTAGTGAAGAATTTTTAAATGGTGTAAAAACACAAATGAATAAACAAGGTATGGAAACTAGTAGTCCGTCACCACAACAACAAATTTTACGAGAAGTTAACAACACAAAACCTAAAACTAAAAAACTATCATCTAAAAATTTAAAAAGTATTATAAAAGAATCTGTAAAAGAATTATTAGACGAAGTTGTAACCACTAGGATTAATGAAAGTATTGGACTAAGAACTGATATGGGTGAGAATTTCCAATTTAGGGTTGGTGACAAAGTCTTTTACGGTAAGATTACATCCACGAAAACTGTAAAATAAGTACACAAACACCTTTGACAAATTAAATTTTTCCTGTTATATTTAAATCATGGAAAAAAAGAAATACAAAATTTGCGTTTTACCCTCTGACAGGACCGGGGTTTCAAAATTTAGGTCTGTCGACCCACACACTTACTTACAAGATATGTACCCAGATGAATTTTGGGTGGATATAGTTTATGACCCACCTTACTATAATGATGATTTTTGGAAAGGCTATGATTTAATTCATTATCATAGAAGTATTGGTCCTGATTATGAAGCTTCCGCTGCTTTAGCCAAAAGACTAACTCAATGGGGTATACCACATATTTGTGATATTGATGATTATTGGTTACCTACAACTGACCACCCAGCTCACATGATTGTAAAGAATAATAAGATTGATGAGAAGATACGAACTAACCTTACCTTAGCTAGATACGTAACCACGACAACTACTATTTTTGCTGAAGAAATATCAAAGCTAAATAAAAACGTTTTTATTTATCCTAACGCTATAGACCACGAAGAGAAACAATATGTACCAAAACCAACTAAAAGTAATAAACTTAGGATTGGGTGGTTAGGTGGTTCTTCACATTTAAAAGATTTAGAAATTTTGAGTGGTGTAGCTGGTAGATTGTATAATGACAGAAAGGACCAATTCCAGATAGTTTTATGTGGTTATGATTTAAGAGGTACCATGACCGTTATGGACGAAAAAACTGGTAAACAAACTCAAAGACCTATTCAACCGCATGAGTCTGTTTGGTATAAGTATGAGCAAATTATGACCGATAATTATAGGATTGTGGGTGATGAATCTTATAAAGAAGAGCTTTTATCTTTTAAGAAAAAACAAATTAGTGGTGACCCAGATGCTAACTATAGGAGGGTGTGGACAAAACCAATAACTACTTACGCTTCAAATTATAATAATTTTGACGTTAGTTTGGCTCCAATTAAAGAACATATTTTTAATAGAGTAAAGTCACAACTTAAAGTTATTGAGGCTGGATTTCATAAAAAAGCTTTAGTTTTACAGGATTATGGACCTTACGCGATAGATTGTATAAATGCTATCGATTTCGGTGGTGGGTTTAACGATAAGGGTAATGCTCTTATGGTACCAAAAAGTAAAAACCATAAATTATGGTACCAACATATTAAAAAATTAATAGATAATCCTTCTTTTGCTGAAGATTTAGGTGAAAGACTTTATGAGACTGTCTACCCTCGTTACACATTAAAAACTGTAACAACAGAAAGAGCACAGTGGTATAGAGAATTAATAAATAAAGCTTAAAATGATGATAATAGGTTTAATAGTTGGTTTTGGTCTTGGTTTGACTACCGGTTTGTATGTCGCTAGTCAAATAGAAAAAGATATAGACAAAAGAATAAATAACAAATAAAAAATAAAAAATATGTACTACCAAGCAATAGTGGCATTTGAAACTGGAGTTATAGATAACGAAGGGAATGCAAAAGTAAAAAAATATAAATACATAGTGGAAGCAGAGTCTCTTTACGAAGTTAATAAAAGATTAGCTACTTACCTATCAGAAGATACTAGAGATTCTGAAGTAGTGTCAATTGTTAAAGCTCCATATGAGGATATTCTACATCCAGAATTAACACCACAATACTACAAGTAAATGAAAGATAAACTAAGTAATACTTGGGCAAAAATTAAAAATTTGTCTGGTAATAATGGTAATAGTATGGACGATGATAAAATGTTAGCTCATTTAGGTGTGGATAGTAAAATGTTAGAGGAGTTAGAGGCTCAGGCTGTTACGTCTGCTATGGAGGGTGTTAAACCAATCATAAAATACCAAAATAATTCAACTAATAAAGACCTATCATATAAGTACATAGACGATAGTGGTATGGATTTAAGAGCTAATTTAAAGGAAAAAATTGTAATTAAATCATTAGAAAGAGCTTTAGTACCTACTGGGATACATTTTGAGTTACCTGAAAGTTTTGAGATTCAAGTAAGACCTAGAAGTGGTTTAGCTATAAAAAGTGGTATTACTGTGTTAAATACACCGGGAACTGTGGATAGGGGTTATAATGGAGAAATAAAAATTATCCTTATGAACTTAAGTAAGGATGATTTTACCGTAAATCACGGTGATAGAGTGGCACAAGCAGTTGTTTCACCGGTAATTTCAGGTAGATGGTGTAACTTAACAAAAGTAAATAATTTAACAAAAACCCAAAGAGGAGATGGTGGGTTTGGGTCAACAGGAATAGAATAAAATGAGTTTATCAGTAGTTTTTAGTACAAAAAAAATAAATGAAGATTTTGTTAAGTTAATAAAGTCTACTAGTGGGGTGCACAATATAGAAATATTACCATATGAAAACCCTGGTAAATATTCATTAAATGAGGTGTATAACATGGGATTAGAAAAAGCTTCTAATGATGTTGTTATATTTTGTCATGATGATATACGTTTTGAAACTAAAAATTGGGGTAGAAAAATGTTAAAAAACTTTTCTAAACATCCTGACTTTGGAATTATAGGTGTAGCTGGTACAAGATACCTCTCAACGACAGGAAGATGGTGGGACGATTTTTCTAAAATGCATGGTGCGGTGTATCACGAAAAAGATGGTAATAAATGGTTAACTAGATATTCTAAAGATATTGGTGCCAAACTAACATCAGTAGTTCTTGTCGACGGTTTATTTTTTGGTGTGTCTAAGAAAAAATTAGTTACGGGTTTTGATGAGACTGTTAAGGGTTTTCATTTTTATGATGTTGAGTTTTGTTTTTCTAATTATCTGGAGGGTGTTAAAATAGGGGTTTGTACTAACGTACGACTAACACATTTATCTATAGGTCAAACCAATGAGGTCTGGGAAAAAAATAGGGGATTTTTTGCTAATAAATATAAAGATAGATTACCCGTTAAAATTAATAGAGAGTTTTACGATGGTGAAAAATTTGATATTCTAATTACCACTGAAACATTATCAGAATCAATAGTAGACTTAGTACTATCAATTAAGAAATTTGGGCACTCTATTTCAGTTTGTTGTAACCATAAAGATGTGGATAAAAAATTATTAGTTAGGAAAGGGGTGGAGGTGTGTGCTCTTAATTCACCACCTGGTTTTAAAATGGGTGATGGGGAATGGGCTCTAGGTGGTCCTAATGGACCAGTACAATCAGAAAAAGGTAAACTATATAAAATGAAGGAGGTTAAGTTTGAATTAGTCCATACTACGGATAATAAGTTAATGGAGTACATGAAACAATTTTTTCCAACAACCCCACAATTTAATAGTGATGATGGTGAAGATTTAAAAATTGATATAATAAAAAAATATAAAAAGGCTTTAGAATGGTAAAAATAGTTTCTGGTTGGAGTAATCGTGGGGGTTCCACATTTGCTTTTATAAATTTAACGAATGCCTTAAATAAAGCTGGGTACGACACCACGTTTTATGGTCCACACGAATGGCATTTAGATAAGTGTAAATCTGGTAGGATGAATGAGATAAATATGGGTAAAAACGATAAAATGATTTTTCATTTTATCCCTTTAAATTCTAGACCTGATGTTAAAAAAGTTTTATTATCTTGTCACGAAAAAAATGTTTTTGAGGTTGGTTCAATTCCTCAGTACTGGGACGAGGTGGTTTTTTTAAATAAAAAACAAAGAGAGTACCATCATAGATATAAAGGTCGATATAATATAATCCCTAACTTAAAAGAAGTTTTACTAAATAACCCTAAATCACCGGAAACAAAGGGTGTCGCTGGGATTATAGGGTCAATAGATGAAAATAAACAAACACACGTATCCATACATAAAGCTTTTAGAGATGGGTTTAAAAAAGTTATGTTATTTGGTAATGTTACCGACCCTAATTACTATAATAATTTTGTAAAACCACTGATAGATGAAAATGTGGTAGAAAAAGGTTTTATTAGTAATAAACAAAAAATATATGATGAAGTAGAAGCTGTTTACCTATCTTCACATAGTGAAGTAGCCTCACTAGTTAAAGATGAGTGTGAAACTACCGGTACAAAATTTTATGGTAGTAAAGCTACTGAACACGATGTTATAAACCTAACTAATGATGAAATCATAAAAGAATGGGTTAAAATTCTAGAGTTGTGATTGTAGGTAATGGTCTTATTGCTAAATCATTTTTAAAAAAATATGGTAAAGACAATAATATTATTATTTTTGCTTCTGGGGTATCCAACTCAAAAGAAACCAACCCAGATAACTTTAAAAGAGAAGAAGACCTATTGGTGTCTTTTTTAAAAACCTACCCACAAATAAAATTTATATATATTAGTACTATTCTTATAGGTTATAAAACTAACCAATACTATACCCATAAAAAAGAAATGGAAAAACTAATATCTAAATATTCAAAAGACTACATTATATTTAGAGTACCACAATTAATAGGTAGTTCGGGGAATAGTAACAACATTGTTAATTATCTGGTTAATAGAATAGCGAGTGGTAAATCTTTTGAGGTTTATGGTGGTGTTAAAAGGTCTATACTAGATGTGGTAGATTTAGTTAACTTGGTTGGTTATTGTAAGGATATTATTACTTGTGAAACCGTGAATGTGGGTGGTATTGAGACTGTTTCAGTTATTGACTTATCCAAAATAATTCAATATTTTTTTGGTGTGGGTATGGAAAGTTTAAAAATGGTAATTAAGGATGTTAACGAGGACGATGGTTGGACCTTGTCATCTAGTCCTATTTTTAAAGAGTATTTGACAGAATTTAAAATAGAGTCAACCGGATACACAGAAAAAATAATAAAAAAATATATAAAACAATAAATTATGATAGTATTAACCGGTTTTTATAACGCTGAAAATTACATAGAACGTTGTCTTACAACCATTAAAACACAAGATTATAAAGATTTTACTTGTTATATAACACACGACCAATCAACTGACAACTCAGTAAATCTCGTTAAAGAATTTATTAAAGATGATAATAGATTTGTTTTAGTTGAGGGTGGTGATAAAAAATTATACCAAGCTGGGAATTTTGATACGGTTATTCGTAATAACCCAAATATAAAAGATGATGATGTGTTAGTTGAGGTGGATGGTGATGATTACTTACCAGATAGACATGTACTTAGTAGGGTTAATAAAGTTTACCAAGACGAAAACGTGTGGATTGCCAATGGTAGTTTTCGTTATTCTAATGGACAACCTGGATTTTCACAAAAACAAAGTGGTTTTGATAACTTGAGGAATTCTAGATTTACAGCTTCACATATTAGGACGTGGAGAGCGTTTTTGTGGAGAAGTATAAAAGAAGAAGATTTAAAAGATGAAAACGGTGACTACTGGCAGTGGAGTGGTGACCTATGTTTTATGTACCCAATGTTAGAAATGTCGGGTGAAGAACACTATAGATTTATGGGTGATATAAATTACGTATATAATGAAACCAACCCAATAAATGAACATAAAATAGATATGACGATGGTTAATGACCACGCATTTAAAATAAGAAACAAAAAATCATATAAAAAAATAAAAAAATGAAAGAAATAGATAATATACTCCCAATGCTTTTGGATTACTTAAAAGATAACAAGCCTAAGTATCTTTATAACCAGGCATTTGTACCAGGAAAAAGTCAAGTACTATATTCCGGACCTTACTGGGATGAAGAAGAAATTATGGCGGCTATAAAAACTTTTATAGAAGGTAAGTGGGTTGTTGCTGGAGAAAACGTAAATAAGTTTGAACGTGCCTTTGGTAAATTATTTGGAGCTAAATTTGTTCAGATGGTTAACTCTGGTAGTTCAGCTAATTTAGTTTTAATATCTGCCCTTAAAAAATATTATGGGTGGGAAGATGGTGATGAAGTCATAGTGTCTCCAGTAGGTTTTCCAACTACGATATCAGTACTAGTACAAAATGGTCTAAAGCCGGTATTTGTTGATATTGAGTATGACACATTAAATTTTGATATTACTAAAATTGAGGATAAGGTAACACCTAGGACTAGAGCTATATTTGTTTCACCGGTATTAGGTAACGTACCTGATATGGATTTTTTAAGTGAGTTATGTAAAAAACACGATATTAGCTTAATTGGTGATAGTTGTGATAGTATAGGGTCTAAATGGGATGGTAAACACCTAAGTGAGTATTATGAAGCTTGGACATCTTCTTTTTATCCTGCTCACCATATATCAACCGGTGAGGGTGGTGCTGTTTGTACTAACATCGCTCCACTAAAAAGATTGTTTACTAGTTTTGCCTGGTGGGGTAGAGATTGTTATTGTGTTGGTTCTGCTAATTTATTATCTTGTGGTACTTGTGGCAAAAGATTTGATAAGTGGTTAGATTCATATGACGGTATAATTGACCATAAATATGTTTTTACTAATATGGGCTATAACCTAAAACCAATGGATTTACAAGGTTCTATAGGTTTAGTGCAGTTAAAGAAATTCGAAGAAATAGACACCAACAGGAAACATAGTAAGGCTACCATAGAATCTATTTTCTTAAAGTATGTTGATGGTATTAGAGGGGTTTCTATGTTACCAAAAGCTGATACGTGTTGGTTTGGTACACCTTTCATTTGTGAAAATAAAACATTAAAAGATAAATTAGTTTCTTTTTTAGAAGAGAATAAGATACAAACTAGAAATTATTTTGCTGGTAATATATTAATGCACCCAGGATATAAGCACTTAGATGATTTGGTAGACTACCCAAACGCTAACAAAGTTTTAGATAAGGTGTTTTTTGTTGGGGCTGCTCCACATTATACGGATGAAGTATTTAACTACATAGAGAGTATATTTGAAAATAAATGGCAAAATTAAAAGTTTTAATATTAGGTGATGGGTTGTTGGGTTCTGAGATACTTAACCAGACAGAGTGGGATTGTGTATCTAGAAAACAACATGGGTTCGATATAACTGACGAGAGTACTTACCACTTAATGACTAAGGTGGAGTTTGGGTCCATTCAATACTGTCCTTATGACGTAATATTAAATTGTATTGCCAATACAGACACTTATAGTGATAATAAAGATTCTCACTGGGATACAAATTACAAAGGAGTTTCTAATTTAATTAATTTTTGTAATAAGTGGGGAGTTAAATTGGTTCATATATCTACAGATTATGTTTACTCTAACTCTGATACTGAAGCAACAGAAAACACTGTACCCGTACACTGTAATAATTGGTATGGTTACACAAAACTTTTAGGTGATGGACTAGTTCAACTAAACTCTGAAAACTATCTTTTATGTAGGTGCACCCATAAACCAAAACCATTTCCATATGATGGAGCTTGGATTGACCAGGTTGGTAATTTTGATTATGTGTCAAACATCTCAAAACTAATAATATCCATGATAGTAAATGATTTGTGTGGTTTGTATAATGTGGGTACAGAAACTAAAACAATATATGAGTTGGCCTCAGAAACTAGAAAAGTTAAAAAAATCTATTCACCTAATCACGTACCAAAAAACCTATCTATGGATTTAACAAAATTAGACCAAAATTTAAATAAACCATTTTTCTCTATATCTATACCAACCTACGGATACGACGGTAGGGGTGTAGAATTTTTAGATTTTAGTTTAGAAATTATAAGTAGACAAAAATTTAAAGATTTTGAGGTTGTGTTGTCGGACCATAGTGATGACGATACAATTAAAGAAGTTTATAATAAGTGGGTAGATAAGATGAATATAAAATACTTTAGAAATTCAAATGGTAGGGGTATTATATCACCAAATATAAATAACGCAATGAAACTATGTTCTGGAAAATGGATTAAAGTTTTATTCCAAGACGATTTTTTATATGATGAAAATTCACTACAAATACAAGCTGACCTACTAAATTCACAACCTAATATTTCTTGGTTAATGACTAAATTTTACCATAGTAATGACGGTAAAAGTTTTTACAGACTTTATAGCCCTAGGTGGAATAATATGATATGGACAGGCAATAATACTATGGGTTGCCCTACTGGTATGACAATAAAAAATAAAAATTTATTGTTTTTTGATGAGGAGATAAATTGGTTAATGGATGTTGACTATTATAAACGTATGTTTGATTTACATGGTGAACCTACCATATTAGACGAAATTACAGTAGTCAATAGAACCTGGGGTAATAGACTAACGGACACTATTCCCCAATCTCTAAAAGATAAAGAGTTTGAAATGTTAAAATTAAAATATGCTTAATTTAAAAAATGTTACATTAATAGCCATAACTTCTGTAAAGTTAGAAAAAACAATTAAAGCTTTAGAGTATAGTTGTAGGGGTATAAATTTTGGTTCGGTTAAGTTGGTGTCGGATGAAAAACCACAGAACTTACCTGAATTTATAAAACATGAGAGTTGTCCCAAAATGTCAAATATAGATGAGTGGAATTACGCTGCTATATATGAATTACCTAAACATGTCGATACTGAATTTGCTATGTTAATTCATGATGATGGTTTTGTTGTAAATCCAGATTCTTGGCAAGACGATTTTTTAAATTACGATTATATAGGTGCTCCATACCCACTACCACAAGATAACTTTTCATATAGAGACATAGATGGAAATTTAATTCGTGTTGGTAATAGTGTGTCTTTGAGGAGTAAGAAATTATTAGATTTACCTATACAACTAGGTTTAGAGTGGAAATCTTTTCATGGTTATTATAATGAGGATGGTTATATTTGTGTGAATTATAGACATAAGTATTTGGAGAATGGTATAAAATTTGCTAATATTGACGTTGCTAAATATTTTTCTCATGAGATGATGATACCTGAGGTCCAAGGAATAAAACCTTTTGCTTTTCATAGACACTATGGAACAAATTCAATATACCCTAACTATGGAAAATAAAAAAATACATAAAAATTTTGTGGTAGCTAGTGATTACAACTGGTTACCAAATAATCTAGAAGAGTCCTGGATACACAAATATACCGAAAACTACTTAATTTATGATAAATTTCATAGGTTCGATGAGGGTGGTAAAGTAAAACACCAACTTAATGTAGGCCAAAATATATACGATATGTTTGATTTTATTGTTAATAATTATGATAGTTTACCAGATTGTACGTTATTTTGTAGGGCTTGTCTACTTTGGCCAAAAGATAGTGGTACACCTAGACTTGACGATAATGGTAATAGATTATCTAATGGTAATTGTGGTGTGGATAAATTTCATGAACTAATGAATAATGACACATTTACAGAATTACACGATTTCGGTGCTGAAGCACATAAAGGTCCTGGTAGTAAAATGAGTAGTGATGGCGGGTTTTTAGAAATCAATAACAGTTGGTACTTTAATCACGTACAACACAAATATTTTAATAACACTAACGCGTTTTTACAGGAGGTTTTTGTTAACCCGGAACTACCACAGTATATAAGATTTTCTCCTGGAGGAAACTATATTATACCTAAACATACTATATTAAAGTATAGTAAAAATTTTTATGAACAGATAAGGAAAATACTTAGTTGGGACGTGGTGGTTGGTGAGGCTCACTTAATAGAAAGATGCATTTACACTTTTTTTACCTGTGATTATGAAGTAAAAGAAAAATATAAATAATGTCGACAATAAGAGCTTTTATGTTTCACGATGTTAGGGACTTAACACAAACTAAGTTTCCCGGTAGGTACGACCTTAAATCTTTTTTAGATAAGAGTCAGTTTCAAAACCAAATTAACTTTATTAATAAAAAATATAAGATAATAAGCAGTCTAGACGTTCCCAAAATAAATCTAGAGGAGGGTAATGTAGATTACGCTGTTTTAACTTTTGATGACGGTTTAGTTGACCATTTTTATGTATATAATGAATTAAAAAAATTAAATGTTAGTGGTACGTTTTTAGTACCTACGGCACCTGTGGTTGAACAAAAAATGATTCACAGTCATAAGATACAATTTATTTTAGCGTCGGTTGATGAGAAATTACTAACAAAGGAGATTCTTTCTGGTTTTGAGGAGGCTTATGATTTATGGGTAAAATATAGTCACACTGATTGGGTCGATAATTGGTGGAGTAAAGAAATGATATTTATAACAAATTTTTTAAGGAGACACAAAACTGGTGACTTTAATAATTACGAGTATACTGATTACTTATTTAAAAAATATGTATCCAAGGACATACACTCGTTTGCTAGTGAGTTTTATTTAAACTTAAATCAATTAGAGGAAATGAGTTATTATGATATGGTTATTGGTGGTCACGGTAATTCATCTGATAATCTTTTATTGATAGATGACATTGAATCTGATATAAATAAGTCACATTGGTTCACACAACACTTCTCCAACGACTTTGTTTTTTCTTACCCTAATGGTGGTTTTAATGGTGAGATAAAAGATATTATGAAAAACTATAAATGTAGTCTATCGTACACCATAGTACCACAAACTATCACTAGTTTAGATACTGTAGATTATTTAGAATTTCCAAGATACGACTCACCACAAAAAATACCACTAAAATGAAAGTAGTTTATTATGGTTATAGGGATTGGTCATTTAAAATATTTAATAATCTTAATGTGACCAACAAATACCTGGTTACCCACAAAGACTACAACATTGTAAATAATATTAAACCGGACCTGGTCTTTTTTGTTGGGTGGAGTGACATGATACCAAAAGAAATAATAGATAATAATCTATGTGTTTGTTTGCACCCCTCACCATTACCAAAATATCGAGGTGGTAGTCCCATTCAAAATCAATTACTTAAAAATGAAAAAACTAGTATGGTTAGTTTGTTTATTATGGATGAGGGTATAGATACTGGTGACATCCTTTTTCAGGGAAAGATTAATTTAAAAGGGCAATTAAAAGATATTTTTAGTGAAATAGTCCAACAAGGCAGTAAAGGGGTTAATTTTATAGTAGACAATTTTAATGAAATTCCTATTATTAGAAATAAACAGGAATTAAGTGGTGGTACTTTTTTTAATCGTTTAAAACCTGAAGACAGTGAACTAAGGTTAAGTGATTTTGAAAACCATGGTCCTGAATATTTCTACAATAAAATTAGGGGTTTAGATTCACCTTACCCCAATGCTTACATTAAATGTAAAAATGGTGAAAAACTATACATATTAAAAACAAAATATTAATGAGAAATGAAAAAATATTCATAACTGGAGGAGCGGGATTCTTAGGTAGAAACCTAGTAAAAAAATTATATAAAGATAATGAAATAACTGTCTATTCTAGAGATGAAGCTAAACACTATTATATGAAAAAAGATTACCCATCTGTTAAATTTGTTGTGGGTGATATAAGAAATAGAGATTTATTAATTAGGAAATCAAAAGGTCATACGGTAGGTATTTTTGCCGCTTCACTAAAACAAATAGAAGCGTGTAATGATAATTACGAAGAGGCGGCTAAAACAATAGTAGATGGAGCATTTAATTCTAGATTAGCTGCTGAACAAAATAATTTTAAATCTTCTTGTTTTATTTCTACTGATAAAAGTAGAGCGGCTACAACATTATATGGAGCAATGAAATATGTTGCTGGAGAAGGTTTTATTGTTGGGGAATCTAACTGTAAACTTACTACGGCTATTTATGGAAATGTAACCAACTCTACGGGTTCAATCATTCCACTAATATGGAATTTTATTAATAAAAATGCTGTTTTATCGTTGTATGGTGAAGAGATGACAAGATTTTTACTAGATGTGGATGATGCTGTTGATTTAATTATGAAATCTCCCTCATACGCTGGGTGTAATTTAATACCTATGGCAAAATCATTTAGAGTTAAGGATTTGTTTGACATTTATGGGGAAAAGTTTGGTTTAAAGTATCGAGTTACTGAACCTCGTACTGGTGAAAAAATACATGAGATAATGGCCTCTAATGAAGAGGTACGAAGAATGGAATTAATACAAGATAATGGTATCTATCTATTACACCCACAAAAAGACATACACCAAGTTTCATTTAAAAATCAAGAATACTCATCAAGAGACCACTGTCTTACTAAAAAAGAATTATATGATTATCTAAATTCTAAAAATTTTTATAAACAATGAAAGTATTAGTTTTAGGACATAAAGGTATGTTAGGTCATATGGTAACAAAATATCTATTAGATAATGATGTTGAGGTCATCACCACTAGTGTTAGGTGGCCTGAATCACCATTTAAGTTAGGTATTAGGTTAGATTACGTTATAAATTGTATTGGAGCGATACCCCAAAGGACAAATAATTTTGATATAAATTGGCACTTACCTATATGGTTAGATGTTAATTCATCTTGTAGGGTTATTCATCCAGGTACTGATTGTGAGATGGATGATGATGAATATGGTAAATCTAAAAAAATTTCTGCGGATTATATAAAATCTCTTGGTTCTAGAACTAAGATATTAAAAACTTCGATTATTGGACCTGAACTAAATGGTAACGCTAGTTTATTGGAGTGGTTTTTATCAGAAAACAGTGAGGTTTTTGGTTATACTAAGGCTATGTGGAATGGGAACACTACACTAGAGTGGGCAAAACAATGTTTATCACTTATGTTAAATTGGAATGATTACGAGACAGAAACTACTCTAGAGGGTGAATGTGTTAGTAAGTACGAATTACTTAATAAAATTAAAACTGTTTTTGGTGTGCCAACTACAATAAACTCTAAGGATGCTGGTAAGAACAAGTGTTTGGTCGGTGGTGTTAAAACTGTTGGTATCGAAGAACAATTAAACGATTTAAAGAAATACTATTATGATAACAACTAATTTAACAGGTAATTTAGGAAATCACATGTGGCAATATGCTGTTTGTAGAGCTATATCAGAAAAACTAGGATATGAGTGGGGAATAAACCCAACACCTAGTCATGATTATTTTAACGGTGCAAATCAAATGGACTTTATGGATGTAGATTTTGGCTGTGAGGTAAAAGGCATAATTAATGAGTACCACGAACCGTGGAAAACGTATAATCATGTAGATAGTGTAAATATAACAATGTTAAACCCAACTTTATATAAAATAGAAGATAATACCATATTATTAGGTGATAAGGGAGCAAAAGGAGGAATATACCAATCAGAAGAATATATTAAGGATAGAAAAGAAGATATTAGAATGTGGTTTAAAATAAATGAAGATAAAAAGAAAAACTACAATAATAAATTAAATGAACTAGGCATCGTATTAGATGATAATACATGTATTATTAATTTTAGAGGGGGTGAATATAGGGGGATACCTAATGTGTTACTGAGAAGAGAGTATTGGAGAGATTGTGTAAATGAAATGTTAAAGTTGAATCCAAATATGAAATTTGTCGTAGTCACGGATGACCCAACTACAGCATCACATTTTATGCCTTTTAACATGGAATGTATTCACGTTGATGTGGGGTTTGACTACTATTGTGTTAACCAAGCAAAATGGTTAATAATATCCAACTCAACTTTCGGTTGGTGGTGTGCTTGGTTAAATGAAAGTTGTAAAAAAATTATAGCTCCTAAATACTGGGCTAGACATAACGTTAGTGATGGTTATTGGGCTACAGGTGACGCTTACACCTCATGTTTTGAGTATATGGATAGAAATGGTAATCTATCTAATTTTCAGACGTGTAAAACCGAAGCATTAGATTATTATAAATTAAAAAATATTATTTAATATGGCAAAAATATACGACTGTTTCAACTTTTTTAACGAACTAGATATTCTAGAATTAAGACTTAACATACTCTACGATTACGTAGATTATTTTGTCATTGTAGAATCTAGTGTTACCCATTCAGGCCAACCAAAACCATTCTACTTAGAAGAAAATAAAGAAAGGTTTTCTAAATTTTGGGATAAAATTATAATTTTTAAGGTTAATGATACTCCGGAAGACTTTGTAAACTTACCCAATACAGGATTTTTTGATGCCGAATTAGATAAAGTACACTACTACGTTAGGACACAAACCAATAGATTTAATAGAAGTACACAAGTAGACTACGGTAGAGATTTTTTTCAAAAAGAATCAGTTAGAAGGGCACTAGTAGATTGTAAAGATGAAGATATAATTATTATTTCTGACGCTGACGAAATACCAAACCCAGAAATTTTAAAAGAACTAAATACACTCTCATTAGATAGTACCATATACTCTTTAGCACAACCAATGTATTCGTACTACATCAATATGTTAAGTGACTCAGATTGGTATGGTTCAAAACTTGGTTTATATAAAAATGTTAAGGAATTATCTTTTAATGAAATTAGAGGGGATTCTAACCTAACCACTAAATTACCTAATGGTGGATGGCATTTAAGTTTTATGGGTGGTGAAGAAATGGTTAGGAAAAAAATAACTTCCTACTCTGCAAGAGATTTAGTTAATGACCAAGTTTTATCTAGTATAAAAAATAATATAGATAATGACCAAGATGTGTTTTTTAGAGGTAAGTTAACTAAGGTGGAGGTTGACGGCACCTACCCTGACTATATATTAAAAAATTTGGATAAGTATGGTAGTATGATTAAACAGTAATAGTTTATGGTTATTTCTAGAATTGTCGGTGGTTTAGGGAATCAAATGTTCCAATATGCTTACGCAAGAAACCTTTCCATACTTAATGGTGTAGACTTTTACTTGGATACTTCATTTTATAATAACCAAGTAGGTGTAACCCCAAGAGAGTTTTCACTAAATAGATTTCCTAATACTAAAATAAATAAAAATATTCCAGGTGCGTTACCACCAATGCAAACTATTGTGGATAATTTTAAATTTAACCCAGATAATAAAAATATTGTAAATTGTTTTTTAAATGGATATTGGCAAAGTGAAAAGTACTTCCAAGACTCTAGAGAAGTTATTGTTAGTGATTTTTCTCCAACGGAAAAAAATAAAAATGAATTAATTTTAAAATACCCCAATATCGTTAATAATAACATATCTTTACACATTAGAAGAACTGATTATTTAACCTCTAATGGTTATCATCCAGTACAGACTATTGATTATTATAAAAATGCTGTGGATATTTTAGGTAGTTATGATAATATTTTTGTATTCTCAGATGATATGTCGTGGTGTAAACAAAATTTAACATTTAAAAATATGGTATTTGTAGAAAATAATAGTGATTTGGAGGATTTATGGTTAATGTCTTTGTGTAAAAAAAATGTAATTGTTAACTCCTCTTTTAGTTGGTGGGGTGCATACCTAAATACGAATAAAGGTAGTCGTGTGGTCGCACCTTTAGATTGGTTTGGTGATGGGGTTGCTTTTTCTTCAGAAGACATAATACCTAAAGAATGGGAAAAAATTTAATAAAATGAGTAAAGTTGCTTTAATAACAGGTATTAATGGACAAGATGGTTCTTATCTTGCTGAATTTTTATTAGATAAGGGTTATGAGGTTTGGGGTATATTAAAACGAAATTCTGTGGCAGAAAACCAGAGTGCTAGAATACCAGATAACATCTTTAAACAGTTAAATCTGGTTTATGGGGACTTAACAGACCTATCCTCAATTATAAGTGTCATACAAAAATGTGTTCCAGACGAAATTTATAATCTTGCGGCTCAATCACATGTAAGAATTAGTTTTGACCAACCAATTTACACTTCCAATGTGACCGGTCTTGGTGTCTTAAATTTACTAGAAGCTGTTAGATTAACAGATAAAAAAATTAAGGTTTATCAGGCAAGTTCTTCAGAGATGTTCGGGAATAATATAGACAATGATGGATTCCAAAGAGAATCGACACCTATGGGTCCCGTATCCCCTTATGGTTGTGCAAAAGTTTTTGGGTACAACATATGTAAAAATTATAGAAACTCATATAATATGTTTATTTCTAATGGTATTTTATTTAATCACGAGTCACCTAGAAGAGGGATTAATTTTGTAACTAATAAGGTCGCGAAAGAAGCTGTAAAAATAAAATTTGGGTTGTCTGATGAATTAAAATTAGGTAACCTAGATGCTAGTAGGGATTGGGGTCACGCTAAAGATTATGTGGAGGCTATGTGGTTAATATTACAACACGAAATACCAGATGATTTTGTGTGTTCTACAGGAATTTCTCATAGTGTTAAAGACTTAGTAGAGTACGTATTTGAATCTTTAGACTTAGATTGGACAAAGTATGTGTCAACAGATAAAAAATACCTTAGACCAGAGGAATTGAAACACTTAAAAGGTGATTGTTCCAAAATTAAGAATGATTTGGGTTGGTCCCCTGAATATAACTTCGAGTCCATGATGGATGAGATGATTGAATATTGGATAGAATATTATGAAAAATAATTTAGATATGTTGGTTACTGGGGGTCGTGGACTAGTAGGTTCTTCACTTAGTGGGGATATGAATAGAGTTGGTAGTGAGTTTGATTTACGAGATAAAACTGTGACAGATAAGTTATTTTCTGATTTATCGCCTAAAAATGTAATTCACTGTGCAGCGAGGGTAGGTGGTTTGGGTGGGAATATGAATCACAAAGGAGAGTTCTTTTACGATAATATTATGATGAACACAAATGTGATAGAATCGTGTAGGGTACATAATGTAAAAAAATTAGTATGTTTTTTATCTACTTGTGTATTCCCTAATGATGTTGAGTATCCCTTGACTGAAAAGAAAATTCATTTGGGTCCACCACATAACACAAATGATTCTTACTCATACGCTAAAAGAATGGCTGACATACAAATCCGTGCATACAGAGAACAATACGGACTTAATTACGTATCAGTTATTCCAACAAATATATATGGACCTAATGATAATTTTGACTTGGCTAATGGTCATGTAGTACCATCACTAATACATAAATGTTATTTAGCTAAAAAAAATAACACCCCATTTAAAATATGGGGGAGTGGTAAACCTTTACGAGAATTTATATTTTCTAAAGATGTAGGAAGGTTAACTAAATGGGTTTTAGAAAATTATGAGGAGGAGGAACCTATTATATTTTCCACTTCTCAAGAAATTTCTATAAAAGATGTAGTTGATTTAATCGTTAAACATATGTCTTTTAATGGTGAAGTTATTTGGGAGTCGGATAAACCTGACGGACAGTTTAGAAAACCTAGTGATAATAGTAAATTATTGTCGTACCTGCCAGACTTTAAATTTACCAGTTTAGATGATGGTTTAAAAGAGACCATAGATTGGTTTGTTGATAATTACGAAAATTGTAGAAAATAAAAATTTAAATATAAAAAAATGGGAAGAAGAAGTAAAAAATTAAGTAGGGATGAACAACAAGAAGTAGAAGAGTGGATTTACCAGAATAATACTGAAGAAACTAGAATGACTGACACTATGACTATAAATGTTAAGTGTAAAACAGAAAATCAAAAAGCATTAGTAAACTCCATAAAAGAAAATGAAGTAACCATTTGTTCTGGACCAGCTGGAACTGGTAAAACGTTTTTAGCTTGTGCAGAAGCATTAAAATTAATTAAACGTTACGCTAAGTATAGAAAAATTGTAATTGTAAAATCAGTAACAACACTTAAAAATGAAGAAATTGGTTTTTTAAAAGGTAATTTAAGAGAAAAAATGGAACCTTTTATGTTTTCTTTTGTACATAACTTTGAAAAGTTGGTTGGACAGGCTATTACCTCTAGACTAAGAGAGTTAAAAACTATAGAAGAAATGCCTATTGCGTATATGAGAGGTATTAACTTAGATAGGTCTATTATAATCATAGATGAGGCTCAAAATATATCTCAAGAAAATATGAGAACTATACTAACTAGGTTGGGTAAAGATTCTAAGATGATATTCTTAGGTGACGAAAGACAACAAGATTCTAAAGGTGGTAATGGGTTAACTTTTTTAATGGAACATTTTGCTCATATAGAAGAAATTGGTTGTGTACAATTTAATAAGTCGGATGTTGTAAGAAATCCTTTAATTGCTAAAATAGAAAGGGTTTTTGATTCTTTACAAAAGACAAAATAATAATTAGGTTTAAATATGATAATTAGTTTAAGTATAAATGGTGTGTTAAGGGATATCCTAAGTAGATTTGCTGAAATATATGAAAAATATCAAGGGAAAGAAGTCACATCTCCAGTCACAACACCTGATTTAATGAAGTATGTGGAGTTTAAAGATGAAGATGAGTTACTAGAATTTTTATATAATGATGCTACTATGGAAATATTTGGCCAAGCTAAAGAAATAGAACATAACATAATTTCTCATTTAGTAGACCTTTACAAAGAAATGCCTGTTGGTTATAAGTTAAGAATAGTTAGTGATGACTTAGGTAAATCTAAATCAGCTACACTATGGTTTTTATCTAAGTATGGGTTAGTTTGTGATGAAATAACTTTTTACAACACCAGTAACATAGATGAGGTTTGGGATGTTACCGATATTTTTATAACGGCTGATGTAGATGTAATATCTAGTAAACCTAAAAACAAAAAACTAATAGTGATAAATAAGTGTTATAATCAAGACATGGAGTGTGATTTGAGAATTGACACATTAAAAGAAATTAAATCTTTAGAAAATGCCTTTAAAAAAGAGATTGCAGAATAGTAATTTAAAACTTAAGGTTGGGAATGAACAACTATATTTTGACGTAGACGAACTAATGTCTAACATTGAAATGCTTGGTGAAAAAGATGGGACCCCAACGGTAGAAATAAACTTACCTAAGTTTGAGTTTTTCAAACTTATGTTAGACACCACCTGTGGAATTATAGAGGAGGTGGACGAAAATCTAGGTGTGGTATCCATGAACAAACTATCTATACCATATAAATTAGCAGTAAACACATTAATAAACTATAATATAATTAAAAAACTATAATTAAATGGAACAACAATTATCCCAGCTACAAACTGGATTAACAAAAATGAAAAACAAAGAGGCTAAAATTTACTTTTTAACTCAAGATACCGAAGGTAGAGCAATCGCTTCTGTAGCTATAAATTATCAATATGTAAAAATTCTTAAGGAAGCTGGTTATAACGCATCTATTCTATATGAGAAAAAAGAGTATAAGGGAGTTAGCGAATGGCTACCTAAGGAGTATGCGGAGTTACCTCACGCTAGTATAGAAACTGGTGAACTTAGAGTTGGTCCACAAGATTTTGTAATCATACCAGAACTTTATGGTCATGTACTAGAACAAATAAAGGAAATGCCTTGTACTAAAATGATTTTTTGTCAAGCTTACGACTATATTTTAGAAACTTTACAGCCAGGGTTTAGTTGGTCCAACTACGGTGTAACCAAATGTATTACAACAACAGACTCCCAAAAAGAATACATCAATAACCTTTTCCCATCTATACAAACTGATGTGATAAAGCCTTCTATACCAGAATATTTTAAAGTTAGTAAAAAACCTAAAACACCATTAGTAGCTATACATACTCGTGACCCTAGGGACACAATGAAGATTATAAAAGAATTTTACCTTAGAAATCCACAATTTAAATGGTTAACATTTAGAGACATGAGAAATATAAGTAGAGAAGAATTTGCTACAATATTAGGTGAAGCTTGTGTGGGTGTATGGGTGGATAGAGTAAGTGGTTTTGGTACTTTTCCATTAGAAGCTATGGCTTGTAAAACACCAGTTATAGGTAATTTACCTATTTTAAAACCAGATTGGTTAAGTCAAGAAAATGGTTTATGGGTTTATGATGAATCTAAGATTGGTGAGGTTTTAGGTAATTATGTTAAAAATTGGTTGGAGGACAATTTACCAGATAAATTATACGAAGAAATGGAAAAAACTATTAAACCGTATAGTGAAGAAAATGAACGTAATGAGGTAGTTACTTATTTTGATGGCTTATTTAAAGAAAAAACAGAAGAATTTAATAATTCTATAAACAAATTATCCCCTGTGGGTGTAAACGCTTAAACGATATGAATAATACAGATGTAACAGTTATTTTACCTATACATAGTGTAGATGGTAAATTTGAAGAATGGTTTTCTAAATCCATTAAAAGTTTAGAACAGACACAAGTAAAACCAGGTCAGCTACTATTGGTTTGTGCTGACAATAAAAAAATTAAAGACTTTATGGGGTCTTGGAAATCACCAGAAGGAGTTAAAACTGAAATAGTGTATAATAACGGTGAAACTGATTTTTGTAGTCAAGTTAACTTCGGAGTTGAATCCTGTGAAACAGAGTTTTTCTCTATATTAGAATATGACGACGAGTACTCTAATATTTGGTTTAAACAATTTAACGAGTATGTTAACCACTATGATGAGGTTGATTTGTTTTTTCCTTTAGTAGTAGATACTGACGAAAATGGTCAATTTATTGGTTTTACCAATGAGGCTTTATGGGCTATGGGTTTTTCAGAAGACTTGGGTTACTTAGATAATAACACTTTATTAAAATATCAGAATTTCCAAATCAGTGGTATGATAATGAGAAAAAGTAAATATGAGGAAGTCGGTGGTTTAAAAGCGTCTATGAAACTAACTTTTAATTATGAGTTTTTACTACGTGCTACCTATAATGATACGGTAATCATGACAATACCTAAAGTTGGGTATAAACACACTAACCAACGAGCTGACTCTTTATTCTGGGATTATAAATTTAGTAAGGATAAACAACTTACACCAGATGAGGCTAAGTTCTGGATTGATTTGGCTAAGAAAGAATATTTTTTCACTAAAGATAGGAAGATAGAATATTCAGTATAGTTATGGGACGTAAACCATTAACTAAGCAGTATTTTGGTCCTCCACAGGAAGAAGCTGTAAGAGTATTTTTAACAGCAACTACCTGGGATGAAAAAAATAAAGTATACAATACTTTTCTTCGTGACCCATTAACGAAAATGATTGATAGTATTATACGTCGTTACAAATTATATCGTCCAAATATGGAGTTTAGAGATATCCATGTAGATACTTTATCTTTTTTAGTGACTAAAATGGAAAAGTTTAAGCCGGCAAAAGGTAAAAAAGCTTATTCTTATTTCGGTACTATTTGTAAAAATTATCTGATGGGTCAAATAATGAAAGATAACAGAGATAGAAATAGAAAAATCTCTTATGAAGATATTTCTTACAGTCTAGAACAAGATGTTAAGTATTCCTATGAAATCCTAGAGGATGACGACTTACCATTAGAGAAAATAATAACTTCTTTGGTGGTGGAAATAAAAAGTTTTATTAGTGATAATAGATTAAATATAAACGAGGAAAAGATTGGTTATTGTTTAATTGATGTTTTTGAAAACTATAAAACTATTTTTATAGCTGGAAAAGGTAATAAGTTTAATAAAAATGTAATTTTATATCAGTTACGTGAGATGAGTGGCCTTACAACAAAAGAAATTAGGGCTTCTTTAAAGCCTTACAAAAATATATATAAAGATATTCTGGGTTCTTTAGTAAACCAGTAATAAGATATTTATAGGTATGCCTAGACCTAAAAGAAAAGAAATAAAGTTAACCCATGAAAGTGCGGTATCTCTTATGCAAGAGATTTATAACGAATCCGTAGAACAACGTAGTACAGCAATTAGAATCCAAAATAAAATGATTGGTTTTATGCATGAGGCTGCCGATATGGCTTTAATAGGTCCAGTACTTAAAGAACAACAAAAAATTATAGATTCTTCTATAGATAAAAAATTACAATTATCCAAATTACTAGCAAATATAGTATCTAAAAGTCTGGAGGACTCTCAAAGTCCACATTCATTAGGTGAAGATATTAAAGAATCCATTAATCAGTTATTGACTCAATCAAAAGACGGTGATGGTGATAACAGTATTAATTATAAAATGTAATGGCCTCAGACTCAATACAAACCCAAAAAGATATCTTTAGTGGTGTTCAGGGCCTTCTCGCTTTTTTAGACACTACTGACGAAAAAAAGAACCGGGAAAATACTGAAGCCTGGAAAAATACTCTAGAGTCTTTAAGAAATATTAGTAGTAATCCACTACCTTTCTTATTAGAATTACTAAAAATCTTAAAACAAAAAAAATCAAACGAAAAAGCTGGTCAGAAAGCTAAAAAAATGCGTGCGGCAAAACGTAAAAAAAGAAGGGGTCAAAAAAATAAAACTGAAGATGGTAAATTTAAAGAAACTAAAAAATCTTTTGCTGAAAAGTTTGGTCTGGATGTTTCTTCTGATGCTTGGTTAAGAATCCTTAATCAAATAATTAGGGAGTCGATAATAGAGACTCTACCTAAAGTAGACGACATACTGTACGAAGAAATACTTAAAGCTTTTAATTGTGACCTTTCTATGTTAGTACCTGTAGATGGGGATGGTCTTAATGGACCTATAATAATTAATATTAGTGCTGTTGACCAATTAAAACAACTTTTTAACGACCCCAGTAGTGCAGTTGGTAAATATATGTATGAACAGGACCCATTAAATTCTGGGGTTTATTCACCAGGACAATCACCATACCCAGTTAATAGATTTTTACGAGATATAATTTTTAATAATGGGGCTTTAGTTTCAGGTGTACCTGGTACTAGACAAACAATATATGGTAGGAGTGGTAGGGCTCTTTTCGATATTGAAGCTTTAAATAATCAGTTTCATATTTGGCCTTACTATAAGTTTGAGCCTGGTAACGCACAGTACAACTCAGCACCTTCAGTAGCTGGTCCAGTTGCTGGAGCTCAAAAATTTAATTTTGTAGAATTTTTAAAAGATTATTTTGGTAATATAAAACTTATAGAGTTACAAAACTTTTTAGGTGCTGTCATGGAAGTCCTAACAGGTTTTATGAGTGTTAGGAATAAGAATTTTAGTGTAGAAAATTTGTTAGGTTTAAATAAGTTAATGTCTTCTATTAATAAAATGTTAGAATCTTGTGATGGTATGGATATGCATACTTCCACGGACTCTCTTAATGCCTTATCAGAACTACATCAGGACGACAGTTTTTTTGAGTTTACACCGGAAGAGATTAAAGCTATAGAATTAGAGACCGAAAAAAAATCACAGAATGTAATTAGTTTATTAAGTTGTGGGGTTATAGATGTACCAGTAGACAATGATTTAATAGATGAGGGTGTAGACGCAATACTATCAACCTTTAATAAAGATGAACAGATAAAGGAGTTTGATTTGGTTCTACAAAAATTTGCTAGTACTTCTGCTAAAAAATACGGTTTTGAGATTGACTTGGGGTCCATTTCATTACCAGCACAGATAGACTTTAAAGAAAATTTAATTAAGAAACTACCACAAATATTAGTATACTCCATACTAAACCCAAAAGGTGTGTTACCTATTGTATTAACGGCAAAGATGTTAAATCAAAATGGTGATATACCAACAGGTATAGATATGTTTGCTAAAATTTTTAAAAGAGTTCTCATAAGAGTAGTTAAAGAATTTTTAGCTGCAGTAGCAAGAAGAATTTTAGCCTTAGTTAAACAAATCCTTTTAGCTTATATAAGAGATTTAATAAAAAGAAAATTATCTGAGATGAATAAAAAGAAGGTTAGAATGCTTAGAAAATTACTAGATATTCTACTCCCTCTTATTATTGGGTTACAGGAGGCTAAAACCTGTAAAGAAATATACAATATTTTATTGGCGACTTTAATGGCGAACATGCCGGACATACCTTTTGGTGTACCTCCTTTTTTAGTTTCAGCTGCAAGTCTAAGACCTGGAACTAGTGCGTTGGGTACTTTTGAAAAACTTATAGGGAAACTACAGGAACAAGGCATACCTGTAGGTGACCTACCTGATGGTTCACCTAACTTATTTATGTTATCACAATTTGCCTTAATACAATCCCAAGAAGAAGAAAGAACAGACAATGGGGCTGCACAAGGAGTTATAATGTTTGGGCAAGTTATAACACCGACAGGTCCTGGAATAATAAAACCTTTTACAAGAACCGATAGTATACTAAAATAATTATGAGTGAATTTTTTAAAGAATATAAAGAAAAATCTAATAATGAAATATTAGAAGTAATGCAAACACTTAAAGATGAGTTTGAACGAAGTAAGAATGTTATGATTGAACTTACATATCATATAGATGATATTGAAAAAAAATTTAATGTTTTAAATGAGGAAATTAAAAAAAGAAAAGGGTAACGTATGTCTTTAGGATATCAAAATAGGGATAAAGCTAATAATTCTATTGTTAGACATAAGTTTATTACTTTAGGGACTTGTGTTAATAATTCAGACCCTAAAAGAGCTGGAAGAATTCGTGCCATACCACCAGAAGGGGAAAATGTTACTATCGCAAAATGTGACGAACCAACAAAATGTATAGAAGTATATGATGAGTTAGCCGCTAAAGGTGAGTTAATTATTGGTGGGTCTAAACTACAATATGTTCCTTGGGGTATAAATGACCCATGGACATTTCCTTCTTTTTTACCTTTACCAATAAACGTTATACCCAAAGTTGGGGAAGCTGTAAAATTAATTTCTTGGGAGTCGGAAAAAAACTTAAATCAAGAATATATAGGTCCTTTAATATCACAACCGGGAGCTGTGGAATTAGATGGGTATCAAAGTGGTAAAGAAAATACCGCTGCTGGTGTTAATAATAAAACTTTAATGCCTTATGCTGTACCTATAGGGGATTCAAAAATTAACCCAAAAAACATACCACTACCTCAAAGTAAGGGAAGTTTTATAAATCCTGATGATGTTGGTCTTTATGGTAGGAATAATACTGATATTATTCTAGGAATGTCCGAGAATACTCTAGTAGATGAGACTCCGGATGAGGTAGAGGCATCTTATCCACAAATACTTATACGTTCGGGTAAACTTATTAAAAACACATCAATTAGTTCAAGACCGACATCCAATCTAAAACCCACATTTATACAAATTAGTACATTCCCTCAAACACTAACTAGGGTAGAAGTAGAAAAAGATATAGTAACAGAAGAAGATTTACCATTAAGTACTTTAATAGAATACAAAATGGACCGTGCAGCTTTATGCCAATCACCTATGGTGTTTAACGGTGAAGTAATTGTGTATAAAATGCCACCTAAAGATAGTGCGGGTCAAGCACCTATGTGTGCTGCTTATGGTAACGCTACACCTAGTAATACTGGGACGGCTATACCACCAGGTCCTACAGTTCCACAAGTAGGCCTTACTATGACTTTTACCAACGCTCCAACTATTAAGGATATTGGTAGACAGATAAGTTCATTAATATCTAATATAGATAGTGAACAATGGAATAAAGTTTTAAAACAACCTAATGTTAGTTGGGCAACAAAAACATTTAGTAGTTCTGTAGATTTAAACAATCAAAATAATTTAGGTGCTTTTTTAGGTAACACCCACCCACTATATTTTAGACCTGATTCTATTTTACTTGAGACTATGGAGGAGGGTGAACCGGCAGCATGGCCTGTTCCTGGTACTTTCGATTCGGTTAAAGAAGAAGTTACAGTATTAAAAAATACCATTGGGTTAGATGGTGTTAAAACTAAAGGGGGTGGTTTAGCCTTTGAGAACTCGGAGGGTAGTAGGGAGGTTAAAAAAGAAACTAAGAAAGTTAAGGAGATGGCACCTGGACCACCAAAGGCTGAACAACAAGGAATTATTACAGCAGCAGGAGAAAAAATATATTTATTTTCTTACAACACCACAGATTTAAATGGACCCATAACACTAACCTCCAACTATGGAATACCTCAAGCAAAGTTTATAGACGATATAGATTCTAAAACTAATTCACTTGTTAGGGGAGAAAAACTTTTAGAACTTTTAGTTAAGATGGCAGCATTTCAAGCTAATCACACACATTCATGTCCTGGGGTAGCATCTTGTCCTACAGCACATGATGGTACTACGACCTCAGATATAGATAAATTAATTAAAGAAGCTGGAGAAACTATCCTTAACAAAAATATAAGGATTAACTAGATATTTATAGTAAAAGTAAGAAAAATGATACATAGGTCC
>Ga0208134_1000122_pt1 | contig 46426 bp, 62 predicted proteins | sample VirMetDEL_Mar_31_FD_184515 | JGI IMG/M metagenome (GOLD analysis project Ga0208134, IMG submission 184515) | Aqueous microbial communities from the Delaware River and Bay under freshwater to marine salinity gradient to study organic matter... | ecosystem: Environmental > Aquatic > Marine >...
GCTTTACAATCCGCGCGCCTTAAAGCCGCGGAGGACCCACGTAAAAAGCTGATAATCAAAAGGTTACTTGTTAAGAAATTTTGCCAAACTTTGAGCGCCGACCGAGCAAGTGTGATAGGCGCGCGGGGAAGTCGTCACTAATTTGCTTAGACAACAGCCCGAGTATCACTTTATTGCTCATTGCCGAAGGTATCGACGAGGTATAAAGTTCGTTGATCTGTAAGTCGTTCTTATCGTTAGGCTCTTCGCGCTTATACCTAAACGCAAATTTCCCCTTACCGTACTGACCCCGTGCAAATACGCCCTTGTGCCCGCTTGTCATCGTCGCGACGAACGCCTTTTGAATAACATGGCGTTTGCGCATAATCGTAACGCTGACCCCTTTCTTTGTTTGCCGGTGCGGGAATGCGCGCAAGGGTAGGGCGCGCCCTTTAGCCTCAACGAACGTTTCTAGGTGGTTGGAGGTCGCATAGCCCAACCTTAGCGCCGCTTTTATATCCTTCGCCTTGATGTTGTACAAGGCGCGCACATTCTTAGAAACGGCCGTCCGGGCCTTGCGCGCGGTGTCGTTAAGCGCGGCGGCGATTTGCTGGTCGATCTCTCCGTCGATATCCGCATATCGTCGGCGTAACTCCTTAACGGCTTCGGTGACATCAATTTTTATCATGGGTCAAAGATACGCCAAACGGCCCGAGAAACAAGCGAAAAAGTATTGTTGCTCTATAAGTCGCTGACAATCAACGTAATACATATTATAAACAACAAGATTTCAAGTATTGTTGCTCTATTGTTGCCGTGTAACAGCTTGATTATCAACGACTTACGAGCCGAGAAACAAGAGAAACAAAGAAACAATAACTTTTAGACTTCGGAGCGCGAAATTTTGCAAAAAACAATAATCCCCCAAATCCCTATAATACTATAATACTATAATAATACTTTATTATTATTATTATTGTTTACTTGTTTATTACATAGTTAACTTATTGATAATCAGCACTTTAGGTGAGCAACAATTATTGTTGCTTTTGTTGCTCATTGTTGCCGCCCCTTTTTGGCGTAAAAAACTGATTAACAGCACTTTACGCCAAAACTTACGAAGCAACAACAATTTTTAGGGGTGTTCCGGCTTACGAAGGTGGGCAAAGAAAACGGCCGCGCCGGTTATCGTTCCGTCGCGGCCGTTGTTGCTGACCAGGTTTTTATTGTTGCCGCTTTTCGGCTACAAATCGCGCAAAATCTCCAGGAGTTCGGTTTTTTCGTGATTTATGAATCGGTCTATTCTGTAAACTTCGGCAGAAAAGAAAAATTCATGCAGCAGATTTAATAACTTTTTATGCGCTATTTTTTGCGCTTCGGCGGCCCGTTTTTCGTCTTTTGGCGGTACGGCCTTACCGGCGAAACGGGCCACGATCGGGGCCAACGCTTTGGCGTTATCGGTGATAAAGTCGCGAATTTCATACCGCATATCGCCGTAATTTATGTGATTATTTAGCAGGCCCGAAAGGGCGTTTTGAGCATATACGAGCGTAAATTCCGGCGCTTCGGCTATGACTTCGTCGTCGCTTACCGGCGCGGGCGTAACGTCCAGGAACGCCAAAATGGCCTTTTCGACCTCTTCGGTCGTGAACAATTCGCCTTTGCTCAGAACTACCTCGTAGGCCGATCTGCTGGAGCACGCGGCCACGCCGTCGACTGCGCTAAGAGCGGAAAAGAATTTTTCAGTTATCCGAAAACGAGAACTAAATAAAAAGTGGGTCGTCGACCCTGGGAGCACTTTTAAGTTAAAATCCATTTTATTAAGGTTTGGCGGGCGCTACGATCGTAGCGCCCTGGGTTTGTGGTTTATCGGGCGCAAAATTGCCTATAAGTCCTAAATACCCCTTCACAATCTAAGGTTATTTTATTCTCAGCTAATCGCTGGTAGTTCTTAGCCCTTGTAATCATTTCGGGGACCCCGTCGCAAGACCCTATCTTATACAGTGCTGTTTCGGTCTTTAGCTGTACTCCGTAATCAGGCAAAGCCTCCGAGCCTTGCACGAAACAAAGAATAAGGGATTGTATAAGCGCGGCGGTCTGTTCCGGCCTTTCGCGGGCCTCTTTCACGGAAGGTAGTTTTATCTTTTTTGCGAGTAATTGCTCTATAATCACAGCTTTAAAGTTTGCGCCTTGCGGCTTTGTTAATTGATAAGTCAAATATCGGTACTACTTTACACTATATCAAGTGTTTTGCAAACCTTAACGTTTCCTTAACTAAAAAAGCCCTGGCACGTTTGCCAGGGCGATACTAATCAACTAACCAAATCAATCTTTATAGCCATTGCTCCGCCATAGCTTCGGCTATGCCCGCATAAGTTTTACTTCTAATCTTTGCACGCTGCTCGGAGGGCGGCAAATTAGCAATTCTTTGTAAGCGGCCGTTTACTATTTTTGTGGGAGTCAAAGGGGTTAAATTGTGGAGCCAAAACCCGGTTTTCTTAGTTTCGCCGTGTCCGAACTGCCAAGGTTGTACGTAATGTGGCGACGGGAAAACGCCGTATCGGTTTAAAGTCCCAACCGGGTTTTCTAAAGCCACTTTTTCGCAAACTAAAGTCGCGGCGTCCCAAAGTTTCTGGGTCCATTGTACGGCGCTTATTCTGTCTTCGTGTCTGCGCATACCCTCCCCGTAATGCGCGTTACCCGAAACAGCTATTGCAGTACAAGGTGGGTGTAATATTACTAAGTCCCACGCCGCCCGAACACGGCTGGAGGTCGCATGAGTAAGCGTTCGCTCCTTTTTTAAGCATTTCCTTTAAAACGGTTTGGCTTTCCTCGCAGCCTATTAAAACGTTCATAATTATTTATTTTACGGGCTTACACGAACCCGCCTTTTAGCAAAATATCCAAAAAGCTTTCGCCGCTCTTCGCCATGCGCAGCCGCGCCGTCCGTAATTCCGTATCTCCGCATCGGCCGTAATTGCGCGCCACGTGTTCGGCGCGCGTTAGTGCCTGGAGGTTGTCGGGCGCGCAGTTCATACTATCGCCGTCCAGGTGGACAACGACGCGCCCGGTGATGTTAAGCCCGGCACGCTGCGCGACAACGCGGGCGTAAAGGCGGGGCGCCTGGTCGGCGCTCAATCTTACCCACATACGGCCACCGGCGGCCCAGGGCGCGCCCACGGGCCTAAATGCGTGGTGATCGACGCCACGCGGCCCGGTCTTGCCTTTGTTGGCGGGGTTGGCGTATAGGGGCGATCCTTTGCGCTTCGACGCCAAGCCCATGCGCGCCGCTTTCGCTTCGACGGCGGTAGCCGTCCGACCGTGGCGGCGTGCTATGCTTGCGGCGCGTTCGCGTCCGTACGTGGCGGCCAGGTCGCGCTCCTGCGCGTCGGTCCATCTCACAACCTTTGCACTTTGCCGGTACCGATGGCGAACGTTTGGCGCATTCCGTCGCGCTCTTCCAGGTCAATTTCGCGGGCGTCGATCGTTGGGTCGTCGAGGATAGGCGCCAGGTGGTCGGGCACGTCGATAGGTTCGCGGCCGGTAGACACCAACGCGCCGAACAAATACGTACAAACTTCGGTGATTATTGTCATGGCTTTTTGATTTTGCACGGGCACGTTGTTCTTACGTATTGTACCGGACCGCGTGCCGACGCGGGTATCGTTTTGCTAATCCAGCCGGACCCGCCGCAAAGGCACGCGCCGCGCGTTGGCGCGGGTTTGCGCGTTGGCGCGGGTTCTGGCTGCTTTTCCTGTTTTACGACCGTCTTGGCCGTTTTGTTGCGGTTGCGAAGCATTACGTTTTTTCTTTTTCGCCGCGCGGCCCCCAGCCTAAAAAGGCTAAAAGCAGGCGGACGCGGTTAAATATTCGTTTCATCGCTCAGACCGTCGACGTACTCAGACGTTCGCCGCGCCGCGTCGATAATCTGAAAAAAAGTGTATGCGGCGGCGAACCCGCCCGAAACTGCGATTTTGCCGGTAATCTGCCGGCTCAGCGTCGTTTCGTTTAACGGATTGCGCCCTTTGGCATCCTTACCGGCGGCGGCGTTGAACGCGGCCACAAAGGCGCGGCGCGTATCAAACGAACGGTCTACTAGGTACTGGAGTTGTTTAGCGGTCATTATCGGCGGTATGTGTAGACGTGAATAAGTAAGATGTCAACGGCGAAGATGTGGCCGTCGTAAAAGACGGCAAACAAGCTACGATATTCGAAGGCGCCCGCGAAGGTGCAAATTTCAATACCGTGTTTAAATGAGATCAGTTTAAAGTCCATTATCGGCGGTTTTTGCGGCGCGCCATCTTGGCGGCCCGGTTTTTTGATTTGGTAATCTTGCGCGCAGCGATCGCGCGGCGGCGGTGCAACTCCAGGGCGATACCCGCAACGGCGCGGCGGCGGTACCCTGGGTGCGTCGGCTCAGTCGCGGATAGCATCGGAGCCGATAACGGCGTCTCGATGTCGAAAAAGTCGTTTGACATTAGTAATTATTTAGTGCTTCGTGGGCTAACCGCCCTAAAGCCTTTATGAAATTTACCGGACCTTCGCCGGTTATGCTTTGTTCGTGGCCGCAAAACGTCGCGGCTATTGTCCACTGCTCCGACGGCGCGCTTGGTTCGTGCTCTTCGTACGTCCAGGCTTTTTCGGCTTCTGAGCGCCCGACGCCGCGCGGCGTCAATACTACGCCCGAACTACCGAAATAGTGAACGTGGTGCCCGGCTCCCATTTTTTCGACGTAGTCGCGCGCATCGTCGTATAACGATAAGTTTGCGGGCGTGCCGTTCCACTTTAGGCGGACGCCGTACGGGGTCGTTGTCATTTCGGTGTCTTTCATTCCTCCAGGCGTCTTTCTATCGCCCTAAAAAACTCTAAGACTAATTCGTCGGACGTCTTTTCGGCGTTTAGGTTTTCCGGGCGGTTGTTCAAATACTCAACCAAGGCGCGCAGAAATTCGACGCCGTTAAGGTCGTCTTTTTGGTTTTTCGCCATGTCGCGCAGTTGGGCGGCGGTAAAATGCGTCATTGTTTTGGTTGTTGCGGGCGCGACTGAATGCCGCGCCCTGGGTTTGTTTTTTTTTTGGAAAGGCATTATACACATCTATGCCTTCTTAACCATACCTTTCGGTAAGGCTTTGGCTTGTACATTTACAGGTTTTACATCTATGTGCAGCCCTCTCAAACAGATGTCCGATACTTTCAGTTCTTCGAGACTCCTTAGGCCCACCGCTACGAATCCTGTGGGATCTATCGTGTCTGGCATTTGGATTATAATACCTTTAACCTCGAAGGTGCTGTCATAAAAGCTGCCTAATCTGTTCGGTTCTGTATAGACCACCCGGCCATTGCCGTTTTCGGGCCGGATAACCCGATAGTTTGCCCAGACCGACGTGGTTACGTCAATGGCAGTGCCGGACTGAGCTTGCTCGTTGTCCCGCCTCCAGCTACCACCGTACGAGTAGTGACGCTCTGTTTCTGTGAAGACTTTTGGTATAGACACAACGAAATCAAGGATAGCGACTTCTTGGTCCCCGCCTATTTGCCCTGGGGTTATTTTACTATCGGCAGCCGCTGACTCAGGCTCCGCTTCTTCCGACACTACCGCCCTCTCCCAGCCAAATATCTTCAGCTGTTTTTCCGCCTCTCTTCGGGTGCGGAAAGTTAGCTCTGCTCCGGTAATTTTTTTTACAAGGAATTTCATCATTTTAAAATTTGCGGCCGTGGCCTTTGTTAGTTGATAGGTCAAATCTACGGACAACTTTACACTATTGCAAGCTTTTTATAAATTTTAACATTTCCTTAACGTTTTGGGCCTTTTTCAGCGTCCTTAACCCACTTCTCAGCGTCTTGCTTCGCGGCGCGCCTGCTTAACAGGTTACCGATTTTGTAGAAAAAAGTGAAGCGGACGCGGCCCGCATCGTCGACCACTTCGACCGTACCGGCGCGCTTTTCGCCTGGCGCCTTGCCTATTAAGGTTTTACCCGTGCGGATCTTCATTTTTGGGGTTTTGCTTCGTTAGTGTATATACGCGTTCGCCGCGTATCTTTTCGGACCCCGTAACGACCAAACCGCCGTTTTGCAGGGCGGCCGCTTCGGCGATCGTTAGGTCGCCGTTCGTTTTGATCGTGGCGCCCGTCTTGGTCACCTTGGCGGCGGCGATTTTGCCGCTTTTGAATAAGTCGTTAATTCCCATGAGGTATAAAAGGTTGGAGGGCGCTACGATCGTAGCGCCCAGGGTTTGTTGTTTATTTTTTCGCCCAGGTTTCGTTTTCGGTGTCTGCGAAAACTTCGGAGGTCCCGACCATTTTACCGTTTGCGAACTTCATAACTTTAGCGGAGTTAGAAAACCCTAAAATGGATGCCATAAATACCTGGAGGGCGTTAAAATCAAAAAACCACTCAGACGTTAGGTTTTCACCGGTTAGTGTTTCGTAGGAGACTAAAAAATTTTCCATAAAGCCGAAGTTTTGCGGGCTTCCGTGCCCTTGTTAGTTGATAGGTCAAATCTACGGGAAACTTTACACTATTGTGATCTTTTACAGAATTTTAACGTTTCCTTAACGTTTACCTGTCCGACACAATAGGCATGATTATACCGTATTGCCCGACGTGCTCTTCGTCCTGTTCGCTTGTTGACTGCACAAACATAGGCCCGCTGGCGCTCTTTGGGGCGCTTACCGAAACGCTGTTAAGTCCGAGGGCGTCCTGCAAATTAAGCAGAATTTTAGCGTTTACGTTGATGTTGCGCGCGACCGTGTCGGGGCTCACCGTCGGGACAAGATGCCGCCAGTCGGGGTATTTCGTTTTAGGCGCGTAACCTTCTGGCGCGTCTTTTGGGCGCGGGTGTTCGTTCGCCTCCGCCTCGATAAACGCCGCGCGTTTGCCGCTTTGAATGTAGGCGATAAAAAAGCCGTCTTTCCAATATACGGCCGTTCTGGCCTTGGTGATCTTCGGCCAATCTTCGCGATGGATAAGTACGCCAAGGTCGGGAATGCCTGCGATAAAATCGGCATCGAATATTTCGCGCGTCGGGTACACGGCGAGGGCGTGCGCATCCGTGGCGACGCAAACGTCGCGGCAAACCAAGACGCTGTTTAAAACTTCGCGCAGCGGGTCTGTCCCGCAAACTAAATGTAATTTCATATTATTAAAGGTTGGAGGGCGCTACGATCGTAGCGCCCTGGGTTTTTTAAGGCTAACAGTTTATTATGTCAGCCGAGGGGTTTAGCAAATATGACCTGAAAGGCTCTAAATTCAAAGATATAGACGCTATTGCCGCGCGGGCGTACACCCTTTTAACTCCGAGTATTGCGTCACGGCCGCAGCGGCTAATTACATACCGATGTACGTAGTCAAGGTTAGCGTCAACTATGGCAGTTTCGGCGGGGACAAGCGGAAGTTTAAAGTCAAACATAGTAGGTAATTTTAAAAGGTGATCGCCAGCGACTGTTTGCCGCTGGCGGTAAATATTAGCCGCTAACTATCCCCAGGCTTGAAGGATGTTACCCGCTACAAAGTAGCCGCAGCCCCGGTTGTTAGGTAAGCCCTGCGCGGCCCATTCAGCGGTAAAGCGGCTTATAAAAGCCTCGGTTACGCGAATCATTACGCGACCTTTACGCGCTACCGGAACCTTAACCAAACCCATTCCCGTGAAAACTGCTGAACACTTCATAACCCTTAAATTTAGCGGGTGATGCGGGCAAAATCGCCCTTGTTAGTTGATAGTGTAAAGATAAGGCGCTATTTACACTATTGCAAGCTTTTTATAAATTTTAACGTTTCCTTAACGTTTTACGTGTACCGGGCAATTAGCGCCTTAACGCTGGTCATTAGGGCGTCCTGATCGGCCTCTTTGCGTCCTTGCGCCTTTACGACGTCGTCGTCGATCGTTCCCGGCGCGACGATGTGATTGATCACCACGACGTCGGTCTGGCCTTGGCGGTCCAGGCGCGCGTTGAACTGTTGGTATAACTCCAGGCTCCACGTTTGACCAAACCAAACGGCCAGGCTCCCGCCTTTTTGCAGGTTCAATCCGTGGCCTCCGCTTGCGGGGTGCATCAACAAAATAGGCACTTCGCCCGCGTTCCATGCGTCGACGATGCCCTTTTCTTTGATGTGACGCGGCCCGTACTTTTTGAACCGGGCGAGGATGCGGTTAAGGTCGTGAATAAACGTATAAGCGACCAACACGGGGCGCCCCTGCGCACCTTCGATAATTTCCTCTAATACGTCCAACTTTAAGGCGTGTATTTCGTGGACGTTTCGGTTTTCGTCGTATACGGCGCCGTTGGCGAATTGCAAAAGTTTGTTAGTCAGGGCGGCCGCGTTGGCTGCGCTAATTTCGCCGCTTTCGCCCGCTGCGCTCAGCGCCTCCAGGACGTGCTCGCGGGCGAAATCGTCGTACTTTTTGCGAAGCGCGGGCGGGAAATCGACGTTAATAAAGTTGTTAACGCGGCCCGGTAAGTCCAGATAATCGGCGGCTTTCATGCTCAGCACTATATCGCCGATCCTTTCCGAAATACGAGCGTGCGCGCCTTCGCGAATCTCAAATTTTGAGAATTGGCCGAAGCCTTTTCTAAAATAATCCTCGCGGTAGTGCGATATGTACTTACCTAGCCTTTTGCCCCGGTCCAGCAAATAAATTTGGCTCCAAAGATCCTCCAGACCGTTGGGCGCTGGCGTACCGGTCAGGATAACGACGCGGGCAAACGAATCTAAAACCTGTTTTAAGGCTTTAAACCGAACGGCTTTAGGGTTTTTGAAACTGCTGCTTTCGTCAATGACCAACATATCGAACGGCACGCGCTTACCGCCGTAAAAGCCCACCAACCAGGCGACGTTGTCCCGACTAACCAGGTACACGTCAGCGGGTTTGTTGAGGGCGTGCCGCCGTTGCGGCTCAGTGCCTATGACGCGGCTATACGTTAGCCCGCGCAGGTGGGACCAGTTGGCTATTTCGGCGTGCCAGACGTTTTCGACCACGCGTTTAGGCGCTACGACCAGCACGCGACCGATTATCAGGTGGTGCGTTAGGTACCGAATTGCCGTTAAGGTTGTTACCGTTTTGCCTCAGCCCAACCCCATGTCAAGGAAAAGCCCAGACACGGGGTTGGTTGTTAGGTGTTCAACGCCGTGGCGCTGGTAAGGGTGGAGATTAGTTTCGTTCAGCATTCCGTTACGGTTTCTACGTCGTTAGGGTCGTTTCCACTTTCTACGATCGTGGCGACGATAGACGCGGGCCACCGAAGGAAAAACGCTTTCGTTACGGATATTAGTAGTTGCCCGGCGTTGTTGAAAATATGTACCATTTTACAAAGGGTTGAACACGGCCCCGACGAAATCGTCGACCCCTTCGGGCGTGTCGATGATAAAAACCGGAAAGCCTAAAGCCTCCAGGCGTTTGTGGATAAAAAGTTGGTCGCGCCGTGGCGCCTTGCCGGGCGCTTTCAGTTCTACGAAGTAGGCACGTCCGCCGCCAGGCAAACAAAGGCGATCAGGCAAACCGCGCACCAGGGACGTGGGTAATTTTAGCGCCCAGGCGCCGCGCTTTTTGAACGCATCGACCAGACGCTTTTCTATTGCGGCCTCTTTCATGCTTCGGCGTCCTCTAGTTCATACTTTAGGCGCTCCCAAAAAGCGTAATATCCTGGCGCGGTGTACATATCTGGCACCTCCGTTTCTGACCAGGTAAAAGCCCTACAAAGGCACTCTACAAAACCTTCTGAATTTTGCGCGCCCGCTATCCGTTCCGGGATTTGCGCCATCGCGGCCTCGTAAAACGCCTGCGCTACGTCCGCGCCGCACAACTCCGCGATTTTGTCACGGGTGCGCTCAAGCATCGTGGGCGGTGCGGCCGCTAAGCCTTGCAGCCGGGCGACTTCGGCCAGAGCGTAATCGCGCTGCTTGACTACCCACTTGTACCTGCTTTTGTACCGCTCCGCCAGTCCGTCCGCGTCGATTTTCGCGTCCTGCGCAACGGCCAGCGCCTCGGTAAGCCGGGCGTTTTCGGCCGCTAAGGCGTCGGCCGTTTCGGTCGTCAAGGCTTTAGCCTTCAACCGCTCATACAACCGCTGCCAATAAGCCAACGATACGCCGGGCGTTTTAGTCCAGTTAAACCCGCTTTCGAGGGCATCGGCTAAGGTTTTATAGCTGTCGTCGTCGCGCCAGGCTTTGTCGGCCGCTTCGGCGATCAGTTCGCCCTGGTTGTCGCGCAGCCATTGGATAAGATCTTTTTTCAAATATCGCATATTATTAAGGGTTGGAGGGCGCTACGATCGTAGCGCCCTGGTTTGTTGTTATTTAGTTTGTACTTTCGTCATTTTCCGGTAACTAAATGTCGTGTTGTGCGCGGGTATAGTCTGCACGCCTTCGCGGCGGCGAATTTTTGTAACTGGCACGCTAACCAAAATATCTACCTCGTTAGCCGCGTAGTCGCTTTGTTTTGGGGAGGCGGTGACCTCGCCCCAAAGATTCGCAAACTTTATAACCTGTCCGACCTTTATTTCTGCTGCTGTTGTTGTCATTTCTTTAAAGTTTGCGGCGTTTATCGCCTTTGTTAGTTGATAGTGTAAATATACGGGCAACTTTACACTATTGCAAGCTTTACGTAAATTTTAACATTTCCTTAACTTTTACGCCGGTAATACCGCTGCTTTCCATATATCGGAAAGTTGCGGACCGACGCGGCGGCTTCCCAACCTTCCAGCCCGCGAAGAATGTTGTTAATATCCTTCGTCTTATACCTGCTCATATCGTTTTTATCCTGCGCTAAGCATTCGCACCAAATTTCTGCGACGCTGACCTCGTGGCGGCGGTGCGTGCCCCGGTCGGCGCTATCCAAAAAAGCGCGGCGGTCGTAAATATCTAAGTCCTCCCAACCGTCTGGCGTGGCGCGCTCCAGGTAAGCCAAAATAAGCCCGGTCCGCTCGTCGCCTTCCTGGTGTAAATACTGCTCTAACTTCGCCAACGCTTCGCCCTCCGCCGATAAGTACGTCGTTTCGCCTGCGCGGTACGCCGCCACGGCTTCGCCCCATACCTGCGCGACAAAATCGGGGGTCATATCGGTAAACGGGCTTAGGGTCGCGCGGCGCCGGTCTACGTCCACCGGCAAAAATCGGCGGTTGCCCGTGGCGTCCTTTAGGAAATTACCACTATTCGTGGTCCCGAAAAACACGCACTGTCGCTGGTACGTTTCGACGACGTGCCCGAACGCGGGGCGGTAGGTGTCGTATTGCTTGGTAAGATAGTGCTTAACGGATTCGACTTCGCGCGACGCCAAACCGGCTAACTCCGCCACTTCGACGACCCAGGCGCCTTGTAGCTGCTCGAAAGCCTCCTTACCTTTCAACGTGTTAAAACTGTCTGAAAACCACGCGCCGCCAAGCTTGCGAACAAACGTACTTTTACCGTCGCCCTGCGCGCCGACGATGGTGAGCATCAGGTCGAACTTGCAACCAGGCCGAAAGATACGCGCCACGCCGCCAAGCAACATTTTTCTAATTGCTTCGCGCGTGTAAAGGGTATCGTCGGCGCCAAGGAAATCTATTAATAGCGTGTCGATACGTTTAACGCCGTCCCACGCTTTCGCAGCGGCGTTAAGGTAGTCGCGCACGGGGTGGAAACTGTTGGCGTTGTAAACTATCGCGACGCTGTCGTCGATCGTGCCATTCGACCGTATACCGTACGCCCTTTCTAGGTAATTTCGGAGCCCGGAAAAGTCGACGTTTTGCACCGGACCGAAGGCGCCGCCGCGCCACGGCACGGGCGGCAAAACATACCGTTTCTGATCGAAATCGTTAAATTTAAATTTGTCTTTAAGGTTCGGGTCGTTGCGTAAAATTAGGTCGATGTTCAGCGCGCTCGATAGGTAACGCCCTTTCGCGTCGACCTCCAACGCTTCGGCCCAGGCAACGTCGATCGGCTCGCCTTCGGGCACCGGTGCGGGTGCGCCGTCGGTGATCGCGAAGTCATCCGCCGCCTTGGCGGTCCGCTCTTCCATTAACAGCCGCTTAACCGTGGCGTCGCCGGTCGCTAGGGCTTCCATTTCGCGCTGGCTGTCGCCTTTCGATAGGTGACCGAAGCGGTGGAGGCGTACGAGGTCGAAGGCGTTACACAATTCGCCACCGGCGGGGTCGGTGCCGTGGTGGCTGTACGAAAACTTATCTTCGTAGGTCACCACGCCGCCGGACGTCGACCCGCCGGTAAAAGTATAGCGGCTATCCGATACCGCCAGATAGGCGCCGTCAAGGTACGCGTCGATCGCTTCGCTTATCGAATAGGCGCGGCAAAACGCGCCAACTATGCCTGGTTTTTCGAGGGGGTCTTTTTGCTTTTTCGCCCGGTCGCGCGTTTCGTCGTTTTGCGCCTGACTGGTCGGCCACGCGGCCGCGTCGGTCCAATCTACGTAGGTACCGAGCACGGCGTCGGCGCTCAGTAAGTCGCCGTCTTGCCGTTGGTAATAATAAACCGCATCGACCGACACGGCGGGCCAAAACATTAGGCGGTACGGTTGGAACCCGGTAGGGTCGAACAGGTCGATACCTACGTCGCCCGCTATGCGCCGCGCGATCGCGCTATATTCGTCGCTGCTTATATCGCGGTCTAAGGGCAGGATAAGCCGGTATTTCGGCTTATCCTGCGTGTGGCTGTGCGTTTGATGTAGGACGGCCGCGCAGTCGTACAAGGTGGTAAACACGGCCCAAACGTCCGCCGTGGCGAAGTCCAGGTCTAAGGTCACCAGGGAACGAAAGGTAATGTTTTCGGGCTTACGTCGGCCGCCACGTACGTAGCCGCCAACGTAGCCGCCAACGTCCTTAATTTTCGCGCGATCTTCGGGCGAAGCCTTAGCGTATTGCGCCAACGTTTCGCCGGTGCGGATAGGCGCGGCCAGGCGATCGGCGAAGGCGGGCCAGGTGGTCTTTTCGTTTTTCCAGTTCGTCGATGTGGCCTTATGCCCAACGGCAATATTTATTTCGCGCATAATCGTTAGTCGGTTAGATATAAGTAAATAGTCGTTCTGTACGGGCTTCGCCGTTTTTGTCCAGGTTCGTTTTGTGTGGGCGCTCCCAAAGTTGTAAAAAGTCAGGCGGCGCGGAGTACTCCGAAAAAATAACGGTATGCCCTTCGCCGCTCTTTTCCCGGACCCACTGGTAAAAGGCGTCGCTATCGAACGCGTTTTTATAGGCGGTCGTGCCTTTGTAAGGGGGGTCGCAATAAATGTAGCTGCGCGGCGGTAGTTCTAAAGCGTAATAAGGCGCGCAAACGAAAAGAACGTTTTTTAGCTTTTCTAGCTGCTTCGCCGCTCCGCGCTTTGCGGCCTGCTGGTAATTTTCGTACCGACGGCCTCCCGCTTTATAGCTGCTGTTCTCGAGGTTATCGCTAACCCAACCGCCAAACCACTTTGCCCCGAAGGAACAACAAAACCCAGCCCAGGCGGCCAGTACCGGGTTCGCGTCGGGCGAAGCGCGTAGGGCGTCGTACTCCGCTTTTGTTACGTGGTCCGGCGGTGTCCAGCCGCTTTGTAGCGCCTGCCATAACGATATTAAATAGGCGTTGCTGTCGGCGCCGATGCGCGGCCCCGGTACGTGCTCCAGCATATTCGCGCCGCCTACGAACGGCTCAACGTACCACTGGCCCGGCTTGCGCTCCGCCTCTATCCAGGGTAAAATGTGCTTTGCTAGAAGTCGTTTGCTCCCCATGTATTGCATAATCGAAAATGTTTAAAGTCCGCCCGAAAAGGTGGCAACCATCCAAAAACGAACGGCGTCGACGGCGGTAATATACCGGTTCGCCTGAGTGTTGCATTCGCGGTTAGAAAATTCGACGCGCCAGGCGAAGTATTGCAAATCGCGGTCTAAGTAAATAGATGCCGTTTCACCCAAAAAGGTAAAATGCAAACCGATAGGCGACGCCGCGCGCAGAAGCGCCCTTTCGTCGGTCTTAATGCTTTGGGTGAACCCGCGCAGCGCGTTCCCAACGGACGCAAGCAGGCGCGCCTGGTCGATCGTAGCGGCGGAGGTTTCGACGTCGTCGACGCGGTTAGCGTCCATCAAAACGGCGTCACCGTTGTCGGCGAAATAGATGTTGTAATCTTGCGCCGATACGGCGCCACACGCCGCAAGGGCGCAAAGGAAAAATAAAATTTTCATGGCTGCTAATTTGTGGCCGTGTTGGCCGGGTTTAGAATAATAAAACGTCCTCGACAATGATTTTCATGTTTTACAATTTGGGCCAGGTTAGCCACGTTCCAAGAAGCAAACCGGCGGTTAACAGTAGCCCAACAAGCGGGCCCGTGTGGTAAATCGCTAAGGTAGTCAAAACCGCGATTGTAGCGGATAGGACAAAATGCCCTAATTTGGTTTTATTGTAGTCGTTCACGGCTCAGTCTTTTTTGTAATAGTTCGTTACGTACCCATCGGCGCCAAGCGGAAGGTCGGATGCCCAAGGCGGCGCCTGGCCCATTATTTCCTCCACTATTTCAAGCTGAAAATCGGACGTTTCTTTTGCCACTTCGACGATAACCTCGTCGTGAACGTGACCGACGACGTCGAAGCCGTTAGCGTCCAGGGCGATTATAGAATAAGCCAAAAGGTCGCGGGCGATAGCTTGCACAATATTTTCTACCAGTTTTCCGCCGTAAGTTTCAACCCTCCCCCATTTGCTCGTTTTCTGGTCGACGCCTTGGTACTTTATCACGGTACCGAAACGACCGTCGGCGATCTTCGGCGCGCGGTAGTGGAGGGCGCGACCGCTTGGTAGCGTTACGATAAGCGCCACGCCGTCGTATAAAAACGTCACGCGCCCGCATTTCGTCGCGGTCTTTTTGCCGCGCACCCTTATCGCCCGCTGCGCGGCGTCGTCGGTGTCGTACCAAAGCTGCACTATTGCGGGGTTCGCCTTGCGCCAACGCTTAACAATACCGGACATTTCCGCCTCGTTAAGTCCCATCTTTTCGCCTCCCATCGCTTTGAGCGCACCGACGGCGCCCTGGTACCCCAGGGCCAACTCCGCTACCTTTCCTTTACTACGTAGGTCGCTCCCTTTTGTTACGCTTTCTATCGGTACGTTAAACATTTTCGACGCCGAAGCCTCGTAAATTTTGCCGTGCGTGCGGAAAACTTCCATTCGCCACGCTTCGCGCGCAAGCCAGGCAATTACCCGCGCTTCGATCGCGGAAAAGTCCGAAACGACAAACGCCTGGCCGGGTGAAGGTATTAGGGCGGTGCGGACCAATTGCGATAAGACGTCGCCAACGTCGTCGTAAATTGTACCGACGTCCTCGACGTGCCCGTCACGGACAAGGCGCCGCGCGGCGTCGAGGTTGCGCATATAGTTTCGCGGTAAATTTTGCAATTGGATGCGCCGACCGGCCCATCGCCCGGTCCGCGAAGCGCCGTAAAACTGAAAAAGCCCGCGGGCCCGGTGGTCCGCTCCCGCGCCTTGTATCATCGCCGCGTATTTTTTGACGCTGCTTTTAGCGGCCTTTTGCCGAAGTTCTAACACGTCCCTAACAGCGCCCGCGCCAACCTCCAAAAGCAGGTTTTCGACGTCGGCTTTGGCTAGTCCCTTAACGGTTGCGCCGGTGGCCTCAGTAATCCACGCTTTAAGTTGTGCGGGGCTGTTTGGGTTCTTAACGCCGCTAATACGGGTCATTTCGGCGGACAATCGCCCGCCGTTTACCACGTCCGTCGCGGTCGCTCTTTCGGCCAGGTCCACGTCGATAAGTACGCCCCGGTCGTTAATCTTTTGGTCGGTCGCGTATAGGTCGCGCTCCCATTGTGGTATTTCGTAGCCCTCCAGGCGCTTCGCCAGGTGTCGCTCCGCCTCGACGTCCTGCGCGCAGTACGCCGCGAAGTCAGCCCACTTTTCCGGCGCGTCGGTCGGTAGGTTGCGCAGGCGTCCGCCGTTCGTCTTGGTGGGCTTGCACGGAATGCAAAAGTAGCGAATAAGCGCCTTTCCGGCTGCGCTCTTACCGTTTTCGCCCAGGGCCAACGCTTTCGAGGCGTCGCCAAGGCTGCCAGGCAAACCGCAATACCGCGCCTTTGCAGCGGTGCAATACCATTGCGCCGCGGGCACTTCGACGCCAACGGCGCGCAGACAAACGCGCTCAAACGTGGCGTTGTGCGCGAATTTTAAGATGTTGTCGTCTAGCATCGCATCGACGACGTGGTCGGGAATTTTCGCGCCGGTGGTCAGGTCGACAACGCTAACCGGCGCGTCGTCGAAGGCGTAAGCGAAAAGTAATATCTCGAAGTCAACCGAAGCGGCGTATTTGTGTACGCCGCACTTTGGCAGGTCGACGCTGGAGTATGTTTCTATATCTATGTGGAGGTGCCGCATTTTCGGAGGTTGGTTAAAACGGCCGCGCTGGGTTGCGCGGCCGTATGTGTAAAAAGCAAAACGGGGGGATATGGGTTTAGACGACCGGCTGCGCGAAATCGTCGGCGGCGCTGCTGCCTCCGTCACCGCCCAGGCGCTCGCCGTCGCTGATTTTCTGGACGTTGTTAAGCCCGGCACCTACCCCTTTGTTACCCTGGAAATCGTAGGTATAGAAATTAAGGCTTACACGGCCGTAGCATCCTGAGTAAATCTCCGAAGGGTCCAGGATAAGTTGCGTATTGGCGTCTACGACCGTTGGCTTACGTACGGTCGATGCGTTGATAAAATAGCAGCCGGTAAATTCTTCGTAGTCGTCGCGGTCCGTGTCGCCGTCGCGAAGTGGTGTTTTCCAGTTTTTAGGCTCTTTGCCCTTAAACGTGGTGGCTATGCCTTCGCGGAAAGCGGCCTCAATGGCTTTTTCAATGGCGGCCACCGTTGCGGCGTCGTCTTTCGGGATAAGCAAGACGATAGAGTATTTCTCTTTGTCGCCTTCGTTGCGCGCTTCGGGTGTGAACACGCGCGGGAATGAAAACCGGACAACGCCGGTCGTGATCTTGTTAGACATAATCGAAAATTAAAAGCGTTATTAAATAATTGGTTCGTTAAAATCTTGTCCGGCCGAAGCCAAACCGTACGGCTCGCGCGGGTCCTCTTCGGGGACCAATACCGGCGCGCCGGTTGTCTTTGCAATATACGGGCCCAGCTTTTCCTCGAAATCGTCCTTAGACATCAGCGCCGAAACGTCGCCAAGCCCTTTAAGCTTTGACGCCATGTAATCAGGGCGCTTAACGCCCGCTGCGCGCAGGGCGGCGATTGCCCCTTTTTCGTCGGACCACGACCGGCGGCCGCGACCCAAAACAAGCTTATAGCCGGGCAGCGGTCGGCCCGCCAGGGCTTCGGCTTGCAAATAGTCGGCTACCGATTTGGCCCAGGCGGTAAGCTTCGGCAACGCCTCGAAAACTTCGCGCAGTTCGTCGGGGCTAAGCGTCCAATCAGGCGCGAAGTCCAGGCGCGCCAGGTCAAGCATTTTGTCCGCCAAGGCGCGACACGTCGCGGCCGCGCGGCAAAATTGGCAGTGGTCGCCCGTTACAAACGCGCCCTTTCCCGCCGCGGCCAAATCGGCGCGCGGCTTTACGGTTTCGGTCGCCCAGGTGTTAAGGGCTTCGGGCGTCAGGGCTTCGGTTTCCTGGTGGTATAGGCGCGGCTGTACGATCGTAAGCAGGACGACGGGCGGGGTGCCTTGTACGGCCTCCGCTAACGCCAGGGCGCCGATGCCATATAAGCGTAACTGCGGGTTATCCTGCGCGCTCACCTTTACGCCGCGCCCGTACTTTAAATCTATAATTTCGACCCACTCCGCGCAGACGATAACGGTGTCACCGCTACCGAACCCGCCAGGTACCACGTGCCCGAAATTAAGCCGGGCCTCCAGCATAATAAAGGCATGGCGGTCTACCTCCCGCGCGGCGGCCAAACGCTCCAGTACGTAATCGACGTAACGGCCCACATATCCAGGCATATCGGCGGCGTAAAATTCCGACTTTTTGATCTTGCGTCGCGCCGCTTCGTATTTGCGGGCCTTAATGCCTTCGCCGCCGATAACGGCGGCCAGTTCTACCTCCGCCAGTTCGTGGGCCAGGGTGCCTTCGCGGGCGAAGTCGCTGGTCTTGTCCGGTAGCGCCGCCTCCAGGTTGGCCGAAGGCGTACACGCTAACCAACGCGAAGCGCCCGACGCGCTCAGTTTGGCGTGTGCGCGTTCGCCGTGGTCCGGCGCGCTCACTTGGCGCCGGTTAAGTCGGTAAGGAATGCGTGCATCTGGCCGTAATGCTTCGGAGCGAGCGACGAGGTCGCGGCGGCGCCGAACTCTTTAAGCTTCGCGACCACGGCCCCGCGCTTACCCATCGTTACGGCCTTAACGGCCAGGGCCATAACGGCCTCTTTTGTCGCTTCGGGTTCTGGCTGTTCGTCGGCTGTTTCGGGTTCGGGCTGCTCGGTGGTTGTTTCGGGTTCGGGCTGCTCGTCGCGTTTGGCCTTGGCTTTGCGGTCGGCTTTTACGGCCGCCGCTTTTGTTTCTACGGCGATATGGTCGGCCTCCAAGGTAACGGCCCTTTCGCGGGCCGCCTGCGCGGCGGCGTCCTTCGCGGCGTTGATGTCGAAGTGGGCCTTTACGACCGGGTCGTCGGCGTGCGTGCGGATAGTTAGGCCGAGGGCGCTTTCGCGATTGCCAACGCCGCCGAAGTGGCCGCCGCTGAAAAGTCGCGCCAAGGCGGCGCGGTCGCTTTCGCTTTCGGTGCTGAAAATTACTGTTACTTGCATAATCGGAAAAATTAAAGGTTTGTAATTATAAGGCAAAGATAAACGCTTTTCGCAATTCTGCGAATAAATAGCGAATATTTAACTTTTTATTTTTGGCCCGCGCCAAGTAAGAAAGTTATTTCCCGCGCGCGCCGCGCCTTTACGCCTTTGTTGACGGCGCCGCCGACCTTAACGTAACGCGCCATAATGCGCGCTATTTTTTCGGGGTGCCCGGCGCGGATAGCTGCGCGAAGTTCGGGCCCGAACGACCCCACGTTATAGAGCATCGACGCCAGGGCGCCCGCTGCGCGGTCGGTAAGTTCGGGGTAATCGGCGCGCAGTTGCGCCAGGCATTTGTCGAAGGTTTGGCGCGCCCTTCGGCCCGCCTCCGCTTCGGTGATCGCTTCGCCCCGGTGGGCGGCCTTGGTGCCGTGGCCGTTGCGCCAGGCGTTAACGTCCCACTTTGCGACCGGCGCGAAGCCTTCCAACTCTTTAAGCAGGTCGAACGCGTCGTCGATCGTCGTGTCGATCGCTTCTGGCGCGCTCAGTTCGTAGCGGTTAAGCGGCGCGTTAGTCGTTGCCAGGTTCCCCGACGCTAACATTAGCGCCAGGGCGTAAATTATTCGTTTCATGATTTCTAATTTGCTCCGCCTCGATTAAGTCCAGGACGGCAATAATGCGGCGCGTTGTTTCCAGCGCGGCGGGCGGCTGTCGGAACCAGCGGTAGATCGTCGCATAGTGCACGCCGCTAATGCGCGCAAGGTCAGTAATTTTTACGTTTAGTTCTATCGCGCGCCGGTCTATTTCCTCCAGCGGGTCGTAAACGGCGGCCAGGGCTTCGGCTATTTGGGCTTTTGTCATTTCTCAACTTTTTTGCAAAACTACGAAAAAACGTTTAGCTTTGCAGTAAAAAAAATGAAAAACGACAAAAACCCACTTGAAAACTTATCGGCCGACGTCGAAGCGTCCGACCGCCGCCTGGGCTGCCTTATCGCCGCCGCTATCCTTTTGGCTTTGTGGGCGATCATTTTCGCCCTGGCCGGTTAGATCGACCTGTCTGGCATACTCGTTGCGATACCATCCCGCCCAGGCGCTTATTTCTAGGGCGCCATACCTGGAGGGGTCGCTAGGCGCCCCTTCGTTAAAATCTAGCCGGGCCATGCGCTCGGCTGCTTCTTTCGCATAGTCAAAAGCGCTCATATTGTCTGTTGTTGCGGCCGTGGCCCGTTAGAATTTATACCTTCTCAACAAATTGCAGGTAATTTTCGTCTTCCACGCCATCGGTATCAAAAGCGTCAAAAAACACGCCGTCAATCTCTACCCAGCAGTGAGAAGGGTCGCGCCGCAAAAACTCGGTACTTTCTTCTTGGGCTCGGCCATTAATTTCGTCAAGCAGCTCAAAAGAAGGGGTGTATTTGATTACGCCGCCAAACTGGTCTTGCGTCTTCTTTGCAAAGGTGGCGCAATCGCCAGTGCAAATTTCCAAAGCGTCACCACCCATTTCAGACAAAAGGCGTTCGGCAAACGTGGCTATATTGTATTTATTAATCGTATTCATCTCTTTAAAGTTTGCGGCGTTTATCGCCTTCGTTAGTTGATAGGTCAAATCTACGGGTAACTTTACACTATATCAAGCATTTTGCAAACCTTAACGTTTCCTTAACTAAAAAAGCCCGGCGCGCCCTGGGTTTGTGGTCTATTTAAGGTGTTTTGCGCTACTCTCGGTTGCGAGCCACACACTCTGTATATGCTTTTTGCACGGATTCGGCAGCTTTGAGAATTGTTTTTTTCTTATATCCCTCCTTATCAGCTAAATATGCTGCAATACATTGTGCAACATATTCTCCTAACTTCACAGGTACAGCATTTCCTATTGCTTGTTCTAAATTAGTTTTTGTTCCGCAAAGTTTAAAAGATTTTGGAAATGTTTGAATATAGCTCCGTTCGATTGTTGTTAATGACCTTACATTTTCAGAAACATCAACTGGGTTTCCTGGATGTTTTGGGTAACCTGCCGGAATAGGTCTGTTAACTCCACGAATAGTTGCGCTAGGCTCATGGATGCTAAATACACCACGTCTTTTGTAGCTTCTTGGATGGCTATAATAATGCTCTATCCCAAGTGAATCTCCAAGATAATCATAAACTGTCATTGGCTGTTTTGAAAGGTTATTTTGAAGATAAGGAATCAGAAAGTCATCAGATTCATTTAGTCTACCAATCATAAAAAACCGCTTTCTTGCTTGAGGAACTCCACATAGACTTGCATCAAGAACTTCCATTGTTAAGCCATAACCCGCACCTCTTAAAATTTGAATTGCTTCTTTTAGAATTCTACTCTTTTTTATTCCTTCAACATTCTCCATTACGAACATTTCAGGCTTTACAGTACTAACAATATTAGCATAAGAGATTGTTAAATCCGCTCTACCTAATGTGTCATCTCTTTTTCCTGCGCTTGAAAAATCTTGGCAAGGCGGCCCACCAATTATTAAGTTAGGACTTAAGCCACTAATAAAATCTTTGCTTTCATCCGAACTAAGATCGAAGTCATAAATTGGGTGGCCAAAATTTTCTTTGTAAACTTCTAAGGCTGGTTTCCAATTATCAAATGCAGCAAGGATTTCAAATCCTGCATTTTGGAACCCTAAAGACATTCCACCACACCCCGAAAATAAGTCTACCGTTTTAAATGTTTCCATTTCTTTAAAGTTTGCGGCGTTTATCGCCTTTGTTAGTTGATAGTGTAAAGATAAGGCGCTCTTTACACTATTGCAAGCGTTTTGCAGATTTTAACGTTTCCTTAACTAAAAATCCCACTATTTACCGCCGTCGCGACTTGCGGCCCTTGGTGGGGCGCTCGCTAGGTTGCTCCGCTGCCTGTACCTTTTCGGGGCCCGCGTTTGGCGGCGCTGTCTTTGTTTCTACTTCTGGCACCACGGCCACAACGGGCGCGGCCTTGGCGTCGCCTGCTGCGAGCCAATCGCCGACCACGGGGTCAAATCGTACCGGGCCAGATGGTGGCGGTACGGTCGTGCTGTGCGCGGGCAATAGTGGGGCGCTTGGTTCGGCGGGGTTGCTTGGCGCAACGCCCTGGCCGATGTAGTGCCCGGTTTTCTCGTCGTAGTGGTATATGGTAACCATGCTGTTAGTATTTTATGCAAGCTAGTAAAGCTACGTTGTCCGGGTTGCCCGGTACTTCGGCGCTGCTGCTGCTCGCGGTGGGGGTGAATGAATTTACGAGCGTAACGGGCGACCCGTTGCCGACACCAAGGTCGTTAACGTAGCGGGTCGCCGAAACGACCGCTTTGTCGTAGTTGTGTGTATGCGCTTTGAGCGCGGTAACGTGCGGCTGGTATGTCGCAAGGGTGCGCGCCGGGTCGATGCCGCGCCCGTCGTCAAGTCCGCGAACGAACAACCCGCGAAGGTCCGGTAAGGTAAACGTCGTCGTGCCGTTGCCCGTGCCGGACGTCGTGCCGATGCGGGCGAATAGCGCCGCGTAAGTGGTCCGGCTAACCTGCGCTCCGTTGGCCGGTAGCCAGCCGTTTGGCGCTGCTGCTGTCGGGAAATATCCGATCATCCCGGTGAACATTTGCGAAGCGGTATCGGCGGCCGTGGTGGTCTGCAAGCCAAACCACGCCGTCCATGTCGTGCCCGCAAGGAACCGGAAAAATATTTGGTTGACCTGTTGGCTCAGGAACATTTGTACCGCACCCGGCACGTTCGCAAGTTCCGGCACGGATTGCCGCCCGGTTACGATAAGATGCCCCAAACCAGAAATCGGTTTGTTAGTGGCCGTGCTGCGCACCAACACAAAGCCGGGCGCCTTTAGCGTGTTGAGATCGCCGGAAAACTCCAGCGCCTCGGCGCCAACGCCACCTGCGGCCAAAATATCGTAAATGTATTTTGTGCGGTTCGCCAACTGTTTGGCCTGGAGGTTAGAAATTCCGCTCGGTCCACCGATAACGGGGTCGGTCGTTTCCAACTGGTATATGCCCGCTTCGTAAACTGCGCTTTCTGTCAGGTTTGCCATTATTGTAGGGCTTTAAAAGGTTATTGTCCAGGTCCCTTCGATACGGACCGTATTGTCTTTGATAATGGGCGCGCGAACGATGCGCGCAAAAAGCGTACCGTCGACACAAAGCAAACCGAACTCGCGAATAGTTACGCCGTTGTTCTCCGCCAATTCCAGCGTAAAGCTGAATTGAACCGCGCCCGACGGGTATGTAATGCCCGCCACGGCCTTATTGAACGGTGCGGTGATCGCCGTATCGGTCAACACGGTTTCGGCGCCGTTCGTGCCGACGGCGTAACGGTCGACGGCCTTACCGGCGGTAGCCGCACCGATTAACGCCGCGACGGCGTTACGGCCCGACAATACGATAAGGTTACGATCTTCGTAAGCCTCAACCAGCGCCCCATCTTTGTAGATGTCCAGCTTAACGACGCCTTTAGGCGCGAATTTATCAGTAGTATCCATTTTCTATGAGTGTTCCGTTACGGTATACCCGCAAATTTACAATATCTGCGCCATTATTGTGCGTTTGCGCGCCATTATAAAACGCTTCGCCAGAATAATCGACGCCGGGGAAAAGTTGGTCGACGATCTGCCCATCGTCGTACTCCAATATTTCCGAAGGGCTTAACGTGTCCGCCAGGCTTATCGCGAAAGATACGTCGATAAGATGCGAACGCGCGTTTTTGTACTCTTCGATCAGGGCGCGCATATTGGCGGCCAGTTCGGGCGTTATCGACACGTCGGCGCCCACGGCCACGGTAACGCGAAAGGTCGCCCAATTCCCGCCCGCGTAAGTGATGGAGCCGTCGTAAACATACGTCCCATCGTAGTCGACGCCGACGCCCTCGCGGACCTCCGCACTATCGAAGCCGACCGCGCGCACCGCCTCTTTGATCGCGAAAACAGTACCTTTTTTGCGGTGTAGTACGATCGCCTTTTTTATCAGCGCGCGCCGCGCCGCCACGGTAGCGGCTAAGCGCCAACCCGCCCAACCAAGAACGCCGAACTGATCCGCCAAATGATAGAGGGCGCTTTCCGGCGCGCTGTCCACCAGGTACATTAGTAGCCCGTTGGTCGGTACCTCCGCCAGTTCGGCGCCTGCTGCGCGCCCTATCGCTGTTATGTGGTTGGCGCCGCTTAGCGCGCTGGCTATGTTATCCATTTGTTTGGCCGGTTACGGTTACGGTAATGGTTCCAACGACCGGCACCTCGGTACCGTCGACGACGACGTCGACCGCCGGCGCAACGACGGTAACGTCGAAAACGCTGCCTAACGTGCCGACCGATAAGGCGGTTATTTGGCTGCGCTTAACGTCCTGGCCGATAACCGAACCGCGCGCGGCGGCGTAAGCGGTTAACGCTTCGGTGGCCTGAGCCACGACCAGCGCCTCGTCGGCGTCCGTGTACGTCGTTATTTCGACTTCGATGTCGTAAGGGACCAACGTAGGGCTAAGTACTGTCACAGTGTCGGTTAACGGCCGCACGTCCTCCGCGCTAAGGGCGGATAGTACGGCGCTAAGGATATGCGCGGGGGTTACTATGCCGCCGGTGACCAACGGGTAAACCTGGACGGTGCCCGGAACGCTGCTAAGTACCGACACGTCGATAATTGTAGGGCTGACCTGGAGGGCGAAGTATTTGTAAGCGTTAGTCGGGCCCGCAACGCTAAACGCCGACGGCGCCAACTTTACGCGGGTGCGTAACGCTTCGTCGGTTTCGGCGTCCGCGCCGCTTGCCGTTACGGTCGTGTTCGCGACGCTGACAAGGTACGGCAACGGGTCGAGGATTCCGGAAACGTCGCCGATCGCGTAATCGTTACCGGCCACGCCGGTAGTCGTTGCGACCGCCGACACGGCCCCGGTTGTGTTGCCGCTCGTTATCGTTAGATCGGCAACCGTCCTAAATATTACCTGGCCGTCGGAGGTCGCAACGCGCGTACCGGCGGGTACCAAAACGCCAGGATGCGAAGGCGCGACGGTAAAAAGCACGTTGGTAAGCGCCCCGGCGGCCGGTAGCCGGACAACGCCGACCAACTCCGCCAGGAAATCCAACGCGGGCGCTACCGCAAAACTAACCAGCATTTGTTCCGCCGCTGCTTGCAACTGTTCGCGTACGATCTTGACCTCGTAAGCGACCATATTAATTAGCAGGCGTTCGGCCTGGGCGGGTTCCAACGCGCGGCCGGTGTCGGCTTCGTATTTGCTAACAAGCCGCGCGACGATCGCGTCGACGTCCGTATCAATAAAGGTGGGTGCGGTTGGCATACTGTAAGGTTTAAATTAGGGCGATAAATTGGCCGGTTTCGGACGTTATGCCCGCGCCGCTTTCGGTCGACAAGATACGTATAAGCGCCGGAACGGTCGCCCCTCCCGCGCTTTGTGTCGTTAATAGTATGCTAAGGTCGCCCGCACTTGCGCCGCCTGTGGGTTGCCAGGTAAGGTCAAACCGAAGCCCGGACGGTAGCCCGTTCGGGTCGCCGTTACTGTCTTGGTAAGAATAACGCAGCGACGTTATCGTAATGCCCGGCACCCATAACGCTACGGCGTTACGGATAGCGCGAACGATGCCGGACGCGGCCACGTTTACGGGTTTATCTATATACTGCCAAATGTCCGAGCCGAAAGTCGGCCGGAAAGGGTCGGAGCCTTGGCGCGTCGTTACGGCCAAAATTATACTTTGGTTGTAACTGTCCGCACCTTCAACGACCTGCGCAAACGTGGCGGCGCTCAGTTGCCAATTAGCCGAAATTATATCTTGTATGCGTGCCATTATCCGAGGAAATTTAAAAGCCTTGTCTTAATTGCCGTGTAACTTGCGGCGTTTAGCGGCGGCGTCGTTGGCGAACCCGGCGCCGCGCTGGTGTGCGTTTCCAGCGCCATCGCGTCGATAAGGTCGGACAACGCCGCGCCAAGGCTGTCGCCGCCCCGGCTTATCGTTACCTTATTGTCGGCGACGGTCACCGACACGGCACTATTCGTTATGATAAACGCCTGGGCGTCCGCGTCGTACTCAATAGAAACCTTATCCAAAAATTCCAGAAAGGTGCGCGCCGCGTCGCCTTCGGGGCGGTCGGCGGTGGAGTATATCGCGCCCAAAACGACGCCGTCCTCCAGGTTTTCGTCAAATAAGCACGCGACGTGCTCACCGATAGCCAGCGGCGCGAAGGCGCGCGCGTTGCGCGTCGTAAGGTGCGCCGGGCTAAGCCAATAGCTCACCAGGGCGTCGTCGTCTAATTCCACGCGGACAAGTCCGGCGGGGTGATCTGTCGCGCATACGGTACCGAATTTTAACATATCAACCTACTTTTTTTATTTCGAGGCTGGTCCCATATCCGCCCGCCGGGGTGATCGTGTGGCGGCTGCTTTCGATATGGTACCGGCCGGAAAACTTACCGGCGCCGGTCACCTCAATATTATTACCGGCCAATAAATTGACGTCGCCAACGACGACCAGCGCGCCGGTCACCTTTTGCGTATTCTTTTCGTATAGCGCCGCGCGCGTAACGGCCGCCGCCGTGGCGGGGTCTTTGGCCTTTTCGTATACGCGCAGCGTATCGGCGGAGCCGGTGAAAAACGCCAGGGTGTCCTCGCCATTCTCAAAAAATACCGCCTCCTGCTGCGCGCTTACCGGCGCGGCCGTTCGCGTTGGCAGGGTAGCCGAAGCGCCGGTGAAAAACGCCAGGGTGTCCTCGCCGTTTTCAAAGCTGACTATTTCCTGGGTGTCCGGGTTGTGATAACTTAGCTGCGCGCTTTTGTACGTGGCGGCGGTCTTTGCCCGGAAGGCATAACTTACCACGTCGGCCAGGTCGATCGTTTTCTTTGCCGCTTCGCCCTCCAAGGCGTAAAGCGAATAAAATACCAAATCCGCGCCGCGAACGTTGAACCCATACCCGTATTTTCTCGCCAATCTGTACAAAAAAGATAAATCCGTTTCGCGGTTTTGTGTAGCCCGACGAACGGCCAGCGCCTCGTCGATTTGTCCGGTAACGGTTAGCCCGTTGCGCTCCGCTACCTTTTCGGCGATCTTGCGCAAGCTGCTATTTTCGTGGGCGACGCTTCGGCGTGTACGTAGCGCGCGCGACGTCGGCGCGGCTATCGCCATAAGCGAAACGGTCGACGGTTGGCCGCTTACCTCGATCTGATCAATTTCAAAAAGCCCGGCCGGTACCATGTTGCCGACGAACCCGAAATAAATTTCCAGCGTGTCGCCTTTTTCCGGGTACCAATCACCAATAAAAAGCCCGGCGGGGTCCGCTAGTTGTATCGTCACTTCGTCGCTTTTGCCTGTGGCGTTGTCCAAATATTCAAATGCGGCCAGGTACGGCAATAGGTCGGCCGTAACGTTTCGCTTATTGTAGACGATCGTAATTTCGGGCGTTATCGTTTCCACGGCGGTAAGTTTGCGGCCACGCCGGTAGGCGTCGCGGTTTGCAAAATAGGCACCCGGATAACGACGCCCGCATCGAAGTTTTTAACCAGCGCCAATGTGGGGTTCGCGTTAATTACGTCCTTCCACCGTCCGGGTTCGCCGAATAGTTTTTGCGCGATCTGGTCGAAGCGTTCGCCCTGTTCGGTTGTGTACTTAATGTAATCCATTATCGGCGGAGTATTTGGTCAACGAATAGCGGGCGGCCGATCGCGGCCACGCCTGCAATACTTGCGACGGCGTTAACGCTTTGCGCCTTCGCGTTAGTGATGTCCCCGGCGGCGGCCGCTTCGGCGGCGCTGCTGAAAACAAGGGCGGCGGCCTGCGCGGCCTCCAGCATACCGGGCACGCGGCCCGCCAGGGTTTGCGCTTCCGTAAGCTTGGCGGCCGTGGCTTCGATCGCGCGGCGCGCGTCGCTATATAGGGCGCTGGCGCGGCTAAGGATAGAAACGCTATCCGCGCCCGGTATCGCGGCCTGGTCGACCAATACGGCGGCGGCCGTCACTCCGCTGTTTGCCGACAAGGTGGTAGACACTACCTGGCCCTGGTCGGTAAGCGGTAGCGCGGCCACCACGGCGGGGATGGGGTTGTTAGCGGATAGCGCCAGGGCGTTGGACGCCGAAGCCCTTAACGCCGTTCCGGCGGGGTCCGGGTCGACGTATTGCAACAACGACACGGCCACGGTAGCGGCTACCGTTTCGCCGGTCGGGTTGGCCTGCGATCTGGTGACGCTGTAAGACGTTATAACGTAGTCGCCGTATTGCCCACCTTCGTCGTCGCTTAGCGGCAACGCCGCGCCGCTTGCCTTGGCGGTTTCAAACGCAAGGACCGCGGCCGCGACGTTGATAAAACTAAAATGCAAATAGGCTTCAAAATCCAAGGTTACCGGCTCGTCGCCGGTCTTTTGCAATACGGTACCGCCTCCCACCAGCGCCGTATTGGCGTACCGGGCGGCGTGTTGGCTCGTTAGCGCCTTCGGCCCGTACTGACCGGTAAATCGTATATTTCCGAGGGTGTATGGCATTAGTAGGAAGTTCTTAATTGGTTCGTGGCAATATCGCGCAATATGCGCTCGATGTCGTTCTTATGCGCGCGCAGTTGCGCGGCAAAGTCGGCTTTTGTTTGCTCAGTTACCGCGCCGGTGAAATTCAAAACCGGGCTATAATTCACGGTGCCGCCACGGCCGCCCGCGCCGGCGCTTGGCGTCGGGCTGCTGTTCGCGAAGGTGCCCACCGCGCCCGCCATCGCGTCGACCATCGGCGCGGGTTTGATCGTCGCGGCGATCGTTTCGACCAGCTTAATTTTGTGGAGGTCTTTCAGCGGCCCGACCTTCGCCGGGCTAAACGGTAGCAGGTCGCGGACCTTTTGCACGACGGCTTTGCCCGCGTTAAAAGGCAGCATTATCGACGCGCGGATACCGGCGGCCAGCATTTCGGGAATCTTCGCGCCCGCCGCCTTCATAAAATCCCATGCGCCGACAAAGAAACTTTTTATATTGTCCCAATACTTGTAAATCAGGAGCGCCGCGCCGACAATGGCGGCCCCTATTGCGATCGGCACCGCGCCCACGGCCGCAACGGCCGCGCCGACGCCGGTAATGACGGCGGAAAGGATAGGCGCAAGCACGCCCACGGTCGTAGATATTCCGCTAATCACAAAACCGACGGCGGACGCGACGCCTAAAACGGCGGTTAGTCCTATGGCGAATTTTGCAATACCGGCGCTAAGTGCGGGGTTTGCTTCGGACCAGGCGGCCATGCGGTTAGCGATAAGCGCCGCCTTAGTGGCTAATTCCGTAACGCCCGGCAAAAGCAGCGACCCGACCGAAATAGCCAGATCGTCGGTAGCCGACTTTAATTTCAGTAGCGTGCCCTGGGTCGTGTTCATGCGCGCGGCGGCCGTGGCTTCGGCGCTCCCGCTTTTGCCCAGGGTTGAGATATAGGTCTGGAGGGCACCGGTCCGGGCTTGTGTAGTCAGTACCGCGCCCGCGCTGGCGGCCTCCGTGCCGAAGATGTTTTTCAATACTTCGGCCTGTTTGCCGGTCGGTAAATTTTTAACCGCCGTGCCAATCTCCGCCAAAATTGTAGGCATCGGCCGAAGGTTTCCGGCGGCGTCCAGGGTCGACACCCCTATCTCGTTTAAACTTTTCCGTCCCTTCGCAAGCGGCGAAGATAGGCGGAGCAAAGACGACCTTAGCGCCGTTCCTGCCATATCGGCCTGAATGCCCGCGTCGCCAAGCTTGCCAGCCATACCGGCCACCGTGCTAAGGTCGACCCCTAAAGCCGTGGCGATAGGCGCGGCGTATTTCATGGTTTGGCCTAACATTTCCAGGGTGACGTTAGACGATGTAAACGTATTCGTAAGCACGTCACCGGCGCGCCCCATATCGCGCGCCTCCAATCCGAACCCGGTAAGAATATTACTCGCAATATCGGCCGTGCGGGCCAGGTCCGTATTGCCCGCCGCCGCCAGGTTGAGCGTGCCCGGTAGCGCGTCGATTGCCTGCTTAGCGTTAAAGCCCGCCATCGCTAAAAACCCCATCGCGTCGGCGCTTTCGACGGCAGTGTATTGCGTCGCCGCCCCCATCTTACGCGCCTGCGCTGCCATCGCTTTAAGTTCGTCGGAAGATGCGCGGCTAACGGCGCCGACGTTGGCTATTGCCTGCTCAAAGTCGATCGCTTTCTTTATAGGGTAGACCAACGCCGCCCCCATTACCGCCGCAGGTACGGCGGCCTGGCGCGCGAATTGGCCGGACTTTGCCGCCACGCGCGACGACGCGCGCTGGAGCGTGTCGAGGCGCCGCGTGGCGTTGGTCGCCATACCGTTTACAACCTTCGACGCTTTGTCGACGGCCGATAAGATTATCGACGCCTGTAATACTTTCCTCATAGGACAAATTTACGAAATTCCGGCCATAAAAAACCCCGCCACCTTTTACCGGCGCGGGGTACAAATTGTAATCTCTCGATTATGCGATATTTTCGCGGCCCTTACGGCGCCGCGTTTATTCTATTGTATTGTTTGACGGCTTCGGCGTGTAACCGGTAAAGGGTTCGTGCTGGTATCGTTTCCATCATCTCGGTATAGCTGAACCCGCAAAAGTGGGCCAAAAATACTATTTCCGGTTCCCCTATCCGGTAAACCCCTCAGTGTTCAGCCGGACCATTAGCGCGCTAAAGGCGTGCATTGGCATTTCTTCGTAATATTCCATCGGCATAACCTTGCCGCCGATGCGACAAACCACGTGCATGAGGGCGGGATAGTATCGCGTTTCTTCGCCTCCCATAATCTGCTGGGCGCGGGTCACGTGCTTTCCTTTGGCCTCAATAATGCCGACGGCAAAAGTTTCTTTACCGACGGTTAGGTCAAATTCGACGGCCATGTTTTCGGCCTTCGGGGCGATAGGCCCGTTTGTTGTGTCTTGCATAATCTAATTTTTAGGGTGATATGGTAGGGCGGCGCCGTAACGCCGCCCCGTTGTTTAAATTCCGAGGTTAGCGCGGTACGTGGCTAACACGTCAACGCCGCCCACCTTGTAGATGTTGGCGATCGCGTCGTACTCAACCAGCGATTCGCCGTCGTACTCCAATTTTACCGAAGTAATGGAAATTTCGCTTTCCAGTTCTACGTTTTCGTGGGCCTTGAAAGTACCGAAAGGCACTTTCTTAAACGTGCACGTAAGGTAACACACGGCGGGCACTTGCTCCACTAAACCCGTCGCGTCGTAAACGTCGACGTTTCCGCGCAGTTGTACCTGGTGGGTGCTTAGCGGGTTGGCGGTAAGGAGGTAAACCTCTTTGTAAAGGGACGCCCACTTAAGCGTACCTTCCAATTTTTCAAACCCGGCGAAGTGCTCCGACGTTCCGATTTGCCCCAAAGGCATACTTTCAGACGTTTTGCTGGTCAGGTCCGGTAAGGTAAATTCCATAACCTTTCCTAACAGCGTTCCGCCGTCCAGGTATACGTTCGCGTTATTTACTTTGTTTATTGTCGATGCCATTACGCGATATTTGCTAAAAGCGACTGGTCTAAGTAGCTTTTAAATGTGATGCGCTCCGCAGGTGTCGGAGGCATAAAATTAATGTCGAAAACAAGGCGACCCGCTGCAATTTCGCTGGGCGAATTGTCCGCCGGGTTGTACGTGCAAACGCCGTCAACGAGGGCGCCACGGCCGACAAGCGAACGGATAAACGCGTTAACCGTTTCGCGGATAGCGTCGATAAGCGCCTGGTTAATCGGCCGGTCGATAAAGGGCAGCATAGCGGCCTCGACGCTTTCGTTAAGAATATCCTTAACGCGTTGGACTGCGATAAAATTGTCGGCTGTCGTTTCGATCGGCCACGCGCTGGAGCGGTTGCCCCACGTGCGGAAGCCCGTACCGAACGCGTTAAAAACGGTTACGATGCCTTGTTCGTTCAACTGGTTAACGTCGCTGTTGAGGTCGCTAATTCCGGCGGTCAGCATGACCACGGGACCCAGGGTGCCTTTGATCTGTCGGTTGCTCGGACTGTTCCAGTACCCTTCGGTATTGTCGGTAACTGCCATAACTCCAGCCAAGTAAGGCGAATAAGGGCGGTTAACCGTGGCGCCGAGTTGATCGACGGCCTTAACGTACGGATAGGTCAGTATAACCCGCTTATCGCTTACCTGGTAAGGTAAGACGGTAGACGCTCCGCCCCGGCTTGCGATCGCTGCGCTAATCGTCGTAGCGACGGGCGCGTCCAGGATAGTTACGCCCCGGTAGCTTTCCGCCTTAGCGGCCAATTTGGTAGCAACGGCGGCCACTTCGTTGTAAAGGGGGCTAATAAGGATGCGCGGCGTATATCCAAAGGTGCTGGCCGCTTCGTCGAGCAATTCAATGCCCGTGCGCGGCAAAGTAGCGGAGCCGTTTACAACGGTGCCGGTGATCGCCGTACCGTCGAGGTAAACGTAATCGGCCAGCAATTCCGTGCCGTTGGGGATTGTCGTAGTGTCCAGAATGCGAACGACGCCGAAGGCGTTAACCTCGTAGTGGGTTCCTGCGTCGTACGTCGTAGTGCCTGCGCTGTTAGTTACTACGATGTTACCCACCGGCGCGAAGTCCAGGGTGATCTTTCCGGCGGCCGTGGTTTGGCTTTCGTCCGCTACCGCGGTGGTGTGGTCGGCAACGTCGAAAACGTTAACCACAATAACCCGCGCGCCTCCCTGCGCAAAAATGCTGTCAAGGGCGGCGGGAATCGTAAAGCCGGGCACCTGTTCGCCGAAAGTTTCGACGGCCTGGCGTGGCGTTGATATAACCGTTAGGGCGTTAGTCGGGCCTTTCGGCGCGGTACCCACCAAGCCAATAACCGCGCTGCGCGCCTCGTTAATGGGGCGGACGCCTTGGCTCGTCTCGATAACTTCGGCCCCGTGCAAAAATGCCATATCTTTATATTTTTGTTATTAGTCGTTTCGACTTGTTGCTTTCAGGCGCTAAGATAATAAAAAAGTAGCGCCGGTAGCGTTTTAATTCTATCGGCGCTACTTTTTACAATCGCTTAAAGGCTTAGCCCGGTTAGATCAAACCTTCGGTAGGGTTGAAAACGACGTCCTTACCGGCGAAAAAATCCACGCTGAATTTGATAAACAGCCGGCTAACGTTGAGCGTGTAAAACAACGCCTTAACGTAGTGCTCCGCCCGGTCGCGATCGTCGGGCAAAAAGTCGGTACGTAAAACGTGGTCGACAAGTTCGGTTATCTCTTCGTTCGTCAGGTCGCGAAATTCCGCCTGGCTGTTTTGCAGCGCGGGGATAATTCCGGGAATTGTCGGGATAAGGGAAAACGCATAGGCCAAATATTCCGCCGTACTGTTTTTGCCGTCGCCGTCGCTGTCGATCAGGAACGCGCCTTTGATTTGCGCGCCCACGTAGGTAATGACGCGCTTCAACGACGTGACGCCCAGGGCGTTGACCGGTAGCGCGTCCGAAGCGCCCACCGGTACGGTCGCGCCTTTGCTAGCTTTAATGTCCATATCTGGATAGGTTATTTTGGTGAAAAAAATTGCTTGGTTATGTTTGCCCAATACTCCATCTACCGCGCCTATTAGGTCGGATAATTTTTGTTTGGTACGCTCTAATTCCGTCAAAACGTTTCCGTCGACCATTATAGTGTTATTTTATAGCCTCTTTTGCGGCGCTCAACGCCGCCTCCAGTTCCTTTTCTCTCCGCTCCAATTCCGCCACGCGGGCCCGTAAGCGCGCTACCTCTTCCGTAAGCAGGGCGTTATCCAACTTCGCCCGCTGCGCTTCGTCGCGCGCGGATATTAAATCTTGGCGAACTTCCATCAACGCGCGCGACAAATCCATAACGCGCGTGTTAAGGTCGTCAAATAGCTTGTTCCACTCGTCGAGGGCGCGCCGTAAATGACTCCCGCGGATGCGGTAAACTATTAGCGTGCCCGCCAAAACGGCGACGGCCACGGCGCCCGCCAAAATATTAAATTCCGCCTGGTACTCCGCATAAATCGCGATTAAGTCGCGTATGTTTTCCATGGGGTTATTTTTTGCCACAAATATAATAAATTTAACTTTGTGGCCTTGTACGTGTTGGCGGTTAGCGCGTAACCTTAAAGCCGATGCGGACCGCCATGTCTTTAATCGCGACGCCGCCGTACGGGCCTGGGCTGTTGTTTGACCCTCCCGCAAAGGTACCCGCCTGGCGCATAATCCGCGACTTTTTAAAGTCGAAAGATGTCTCTTTAACAGTCGACCCGGCGATAAGTTTATACCGCGCTTTGCCTCCGCTAAAGTCGCAAACGATCGCGCCGGTATCGCCGGACCGTACGACGGTAGTGTTTTTTTGGTCAAACTTAAACGCGCTGCCTGGGTAGTTCACGTAAGCGCCGACGACCCACGTTTCGGGCTCGTCGCCTGGGAAAAAGCCGGTAAACGCCGTATTGCTACCGTTACCCGAAAAGAAGTTAGTCAGACCGGCTAACTTTTGATAGTCGCCCCGGTCAGCGTCCAGGACGCCGTCGACGGTCCAATCGGCGGGCGACGACCAGCCGCCAGGTACAACTTCAAATTCTACCTTAAAACCTTTGGCCCGGAAAACCGGCCAGATGGGTTCGTACGGGCGAAAATTAGATTGCCCTTTCTTTACGGTGTAGGTTTTCATGGCTGTTTACAGTTTCACCATTCTGGTATTTTTAGAGGTTACCATTACATTAGGAATCCAGAACGAGGGGTGACGCAATATGGGGCGGTCGGTGCTGTCGCTGTCGTGTATCAAATAGGTAATGTTGTCCGGCGCAGGTAAAGCAATTCGCAGCATCCAGCGACCGTAAATTAACACGTTAAAATTACCCTCATTTGCGGTTCCCGTCGCGCGCATTACCGCCGGGTTCGTCGGGTGCGCGGCTACGTCGACAAAAAAGTTCGTTCCGTCGGTTCTGAACACTCGGTAACGACCCGCCACGTTTGCCCCGTAACGCGCAACCATACGCGCATCTAGGTCAATCCCAAGCGCAGCTAACAGCGTTTTCTGCGCCAAGTAGTTTACCAAGACGTTTCTAAAAGATATCCCGTTCCGAAATCTTGCGACCGCCATGTTAGTGCTGTTAATCGCTGACACCTCAATTTGCTGCGCAATCCCGAGGGTGTCGGTAGGGGCGGACCATACAACAGACGTATCGTTTACGCCCTCTATCCCCGTATTTGTTACCGTAATCGTACGGTATGTGAAAAGGGAATCTTGGTAAGGGAAATACGCGCTACTTTCGAAAATAATTTCCTGCGCGCTGGTGAAAAAGATACAAAGCATTAACGCCGATAAAAAAAAGTACTTTTTCATAATGTTTATTTTTAAATTAATTTGTTTTAAACCAAGAACCAAATGCCCAAACATATTCGGCTACTTGGTCGGTAAGTGTTACCGTTGCGGTTCCGGATGCACCGGGCGAAGCAACAAAACTTCCCGCTGAACTATCTAGTATAATCGTTCCTTCGGCCCAAACCTTCATTATCGTTCCCCCCACCAAGTTAGCCACGTCTATTGTCACGGTCTCACTGCTAACTATTGCATCAGTGTACACAAAGATGTTTTTAATGGGGGCGATTGTTGACGTTGCGTTTATAATGAATGTTTCGAGCCCGTACTCATTCGTATAGGCCAATTGACGGTAAGCCGAGCCGTCCGAAATTTCCGGTTTCACTTTTGTGGTGTTCCACCTTAGCCGCCCGGCTGTTGTGGCTGCTGGCGCTTCCCCTGTCGTCCCCCTTGCCAACTCAAACGCAGTTGTTTGTGTTTGTCGAACTAATCCGAGTGTGCTTTCCAGGGGGAATGCTGTTAACTCGTTTCCGGTGCCTGACCACATGGCGGGTCGGTTTGCGGTTACTGTGGTGGCTATTGGTCGGTTTGCTAGTGCGGTGGTTATGTTGGAGCCTCTTTGTACGTCGTTGGCACCCGCGCCCGTATCGGAAAAGATATAGGGGTTGGTGATTTGCCCTGGTGCTGTAATTTCAAGGTTTCCAGTTCCCGCGTTTTCAGTTATAAGGTATTCTGCTCCGTCACCGTCTTGGTCAACAAAATACGCCTCGTTAAGATCAACTAGTGATACTTCGCTAATAGTTCCATTATTGGCACTACCTGTTAGAAAATTACGGTATGCGCCGCCAAGATATACTTGTCGAAAGTTGGTCGTGGTGTTCAGCCATACGTCACCCTCTTTAGGGCTTACCGGGCCTGTGCCGCTACTGGTGTATGTGGGTAACTCATTAGTCACGCTTCCGTCTACTTCGGCTGTTAGGTAGGCTGGGGTAGTAGCCGTGTACATTCCACTCGTAGAGTTGAAAACAGGAATTTGCCCGTTGGCTGGCGCTGCGTCCGTAAACTTCGGAATCCTGTAAAACGACGTTCCATCATGCCCTTTTAGCCCCTTGGTTACGCTGTTAGCAAATAACAGCCCTTCCGCGCCCGTTAGTGTCGTGTTGTGCGGGTTGAGCCTTATTGCTGCGTCTGTACCGCCAATATCTACCTTGTAATTAGGCGCGAGATTATCAAATCCTGTGCGTTTATTGGTAGAGCTTATAAATATATTGTAATTTGAAGTCGCCCCACCCAGCGCAAAACCCGTGTTACCAGAACCGCCCGCGCGTATTATAGGAAAAGAAACAGATGACCCGTTTGCGTAATACCCTGCAATTAACCCTGGGTTGCTTGTGTCTGTTCTCCCAACCCAAAAAACACCTTTTTCTCCTAATGTTACGCCAAGATCATTACGGAACTCAACTTGGTACGCAGCAGCAGAAGAAAACCCAACGCCGAATCTGCCATTCGATGTATTATAGTGGAAATTATTACTGTAACCAAGATTATTGTCCGTCCAAACTGGAATTTTACCCGCCGCGCCTTGGTAGTCTAAAAAAGGCTTCCAAGTTGTCCCCGTGTACATTTCTAATGTATAGTTGGTAGTATTAAAAAACAACTCACCGAAATTAGCCGTAGCTGCTCTATTTTCAAGGGTGTTACCTGTTACTTGAAAGTAATCCGCGTTTATTTTTATTCTGTCGGTTAAAAACTGAACAGGGCTATCACCTAAAGTCGTCGCGGCTGTGAACATAGGCAATGTGTTAGTCGTTCCTGTACCCGTTACCCCACTACCAGTCGCCACAAAATTCGGGTAAGTGCCCGTAACCGCCACACTGCCCGCGCCAGTGATAGCAACAGTCTGATCTGGTGCTGTATTGGTCACAACAGGATTAGCAGGGTCGGTAGCGTTTACGCTTATTCCTGTTCCCGCTACGACTGTTGCAACACCGCCACCCGTGCCATTACTCGCTGCCGTTGCCCGCCCGTCAGCATCAAACGTCACATTGGCGTTTGTGTAGGTGGCTGGTGTTATCCCTGTGCTTGCCAATTGCGTTGCACCAATACTCCCCGCCACAACATCACCTGTAATGTCCGAACCCGTTAGGGTAAGGTCGATCGTTGGCGTATCTGAAACCGTCGTGCTTTCGCCCGCACCCGTGCTAATATCCGCCCGCACCGCCGCCAAACTATCCCGAACGACTTGCATCGAATCGTTCAGTATCGCCGCTGTTACATCGCCCACGCCGCCAGACCCGCCTACAAAATTGGCCGCATTGTACGCGTTATGGTTGTCTATCATTGCTTCCAGCGCGGGGCTAATAATTCCGGCAACCTCGCGAGGGATAAAATCGTTTGTACCTGTCGGGCGATAGATAAACCCGACGCCGGACGGCGCTAAGTTTAGCGCCTGTAAGCGGACCACTTGCAAAGTGGACGTTAAGAAAGTAGTCGAAACGACGACCTTAACGCGAAATCGGCGCTTATTTGGGTCGACTAAAATATCGCCTACCGCTATACCCGTGGGTAAAAAGGTGTTGTTAAGTTGGCTAAATAGGTGGGTGCTGCTTACTTGGTAAGTGCTATCAGTTAAGGTAGTAGACGCGCCAAACTGCGCACCCAAAACGAAAACGTCGTCGACTTCGCCGGTGATCTGTGCGGATAAGCTGAACGCGCAGAAAAGGGTAATTAGGGTTATAATGTGGCGCATAATTAGGCTATTTTTCCGATGATTATAAAACCGCCGCTAATGCTTGCGGCGTTGGGTAAGTTTAAATTTGTGTCGCCCGCCGTTGGCGCCGTCTGCGAAAGTAAAACGCCTGGAATGTTCCGCGCGTCCTGTCCGGTCGTTTCGCTTATAACTTCGTAAACGCCGTAAAGTTGTTCGCCGTCCGCGTCGCGTATTAGCAGGTTAACCGCTCCGCCGGTATAGGTCGCTGGGTCGACCCCTCCGCCAGGCGTGCCCCTCCACACGAACGACAACACGCGCGAAGCGGCGCCGCTGACCAGTAAATAGTTGCCGTCGCTGCTCTTCGTAAATAACGGCGCTGTGGCGCCCTCGTAGCGTACGCGGAGCGTCGTTTCTGACCCCGCGTTAAGGGTTACCAACGTGGTCGCCCCGGTGTTGGCTCCGGCCGTTACGCGGCCGTCTAATCCGACCGTTACCTGGTTGTAAGTTCCGGCGCTTACGCCGGTCGCCTCCAGGGTCCAAACCGCGCCGGTACCGCTTACGATAATGTCGCCCTTATCGCCATCGGCGACCGTGGCGGAGGCGAGCGCAGCGGCTAGGCCGGTAACGTCGGCGATCGCGATTGCATCGTCTACAATGTGGCGGTAACTATCAATAAAATCGGCAAATTGCGTTTCCGTCGGAAAGTCGCCGGTATTGAAATACGATTTTAAAACGGTCCTTGTTTGTGTCGCCATTGTGGTATTAACTTACGCGGAAAGTTCCGCTTATTGACCAGTACCCGACGCCCGCTTGCACCACGGGCGCAAGGCTAACCGCCAGGTTATTATATTGTATTTTTCGCGCCGTGGCAAGTAACGAATAAACGCGATCTGAGCCGAAGCCCAAAACCGCGCCGGTACCGGCCAGGGGGAAAAATGCGTTTTCGCTTGGTTGGTTGTCTACCTCCAGATCGCCGACCCGTTGAAAAACGTTTCCGGGGTAGGCTGCCAGGGTAAACGTAGGACCCTCTAAGCCCGTGGCGGCGACGTAAGGCGTACCGCTAAGCCGGTCGATTAAATCGGCCGCTAAGGTCGTCTTTGTCGCTCCGCCGTCGATGTAAATAAGGCTTTCCGCGCCCGTCAATTCTGCAAACGATCGGACGGCAATTTCTCCGCTTGGCAGCGAACAAAAAAAGCGTTGGTTTTCGTACTCTACGACCTCCGCCAATTCCGATATTTTTACGTTTTCTAGCACGCGATTGTAAAATTAGCGTCGGTTAACAAAGGTTCGGCGGGTTGGCCCGTCGTACCGTCGAGGTTCAACGGTGCGCCCTGGTCGTCGGTGGCCTCCATTATAAAGCGGTAGCAGGTAACGACAAGGTGAAAAACGAAAATGCCGTCCGCATGGTTCTTAAATTCGTTGGTGCGAAACATTAATTTCGACCAGCCGATCGGCTTAAATCCTAAAAGTAGCCGCATAGCTAAGCGGAGGGCTTCGTGGTACCCGCGATTGCCGCGCAGGCGTTGCGCCTCGAAAACTACATCGAGAGTGCAAAATTCTGTCTGAGCGACCGCGCCGGTAAGGTGGACGGCCGGGTTTTTGCTATCGGCCCCATCGCCGAAGTTGCTACCGGAATAGGCGACCGTAACGCGGGGCTTAAAGCCCGCCGGGCGCTGCAATTCCGCTTCGGTGTCCGGCAACGTCTTAACCTCATAGCCCAGGGGTATGAGGGCGCTAAGCCTTGCGGCTATCGCATCTTCTAACCTGTCGTAACTTAGCGAAGTGGTAGCCATTATAGGAACGGGGTTAAGTTTGCGCGGAACGTTTCGCCGTCGTGTACCGCGTCGACCGAAGTAACGTAATATTCCACACCGTCGACCGTTACCTTTTCGTCGGTTTGGCGCGCGTGTACGCGTTCCAAAAGTCCGGGTAAGTCGCCGCTTTGGTACTCCATCGTATACCGGTTAGGCTCAAAGGGCATACCGGCCAGCTTGTACATTTCAGACGGGTTGCCAAACAAAACGATGCCCTCCCACGTCGCCAGCCCGTCGGCGCTTGTGTAACTCGCCGTAAAGCCGAAACGGCCTTTAGCAAGGGTAAACACGCGCTTTTGTAGGCTATCGAAGTAGGAGGGCATAACGTCGTTTTTGTACGCTGTTTAGGCGTTTACCAAAAGCACTTTTACGGTCGTGTCGCCGCTCAAAGCAGCTTCTACGACCTTACCGACCAAGGTGTCGGTGTTCGTGGTGTCCACGGCGGCGCCAGCGTCGCTGTAAACCTTAGCGCCAACGCTCAAAGCGCCGGTAAGCTTCGGAATCTCGAAAACACCCTCAACGCTAATAGCGCATTTTTCGCCCGCCAGTACGGTCGTGTTTGCGATACCGACAAGGGTGCCGACGACGACCAGGTCGCCGCTGGTGTAGCCGCCCACGGGCGCCACTACGTCCACGCTGTGACCTTGCTGAATGTAATTAGTCATTTTGCTAATTTTTCAATTTTTTATAAATTGCCGCCACGCGGTTAGGCGCGGCGGCGTTTCGTTCGGTTGCGATTAAACGCCCGCGTTCTTATAAAGTCCACGGTGGTCAATCGCCTTGGTGCCGAAGTCCATACGGGCCTTCAGTTGCATACCGTCGACGTGGAAACCATCCATCGTTTCGGTGTACAGTTCACCGGCTCCAGACAAAAACGCGTATTCGATCGTATCAACGGTCGAAGGCGTGGCGGAAAGGAACCAAGCGGAACCCAGGCGGGGGTCAACCACCAACGTAAGGGCACCTTTCCAGATGTTTACGTTTGCAGTGCTGTCCGCGTAAATGTTGCCGTTCAAAATCGCCAAGGCGGTAGCCTCCAAATCAGGGCCGACGATCAAATACGTGGGCGTCAGGTTCAAATAACGGCCGTTCATGCCGGTTTGCTTGCGGAACGTAGCGCGGGCGGCCGACAAAGACGTCGTGCTCAACGCGGTACCACTTGCGGCCTGGTTGGCGTGTTGCGTGCTGAAAAGCGCGAAGCCGTCAGACATAAGGGGGTTACCCGTCAGGATGCCGTAAACCAAGTCGCTTTGCAGTTGCGCAGCTTCGGCCGCCATTGCGGCGGGGATGCGGCTAAACGCGCCCAGGTCGTCGTTAATCAGGGCTTGGCGGGTAATGGTAATAAGCTTACCGTAAGTCTTAACGGCGTAGCTTTCGGCTTTGTCCGTGAACTTGCCCGCTTTGTATTCGCCGCCTTCCAGAACTTCCTCAAAGCCTCCGATCATGCCGGAAAGCTGTACGGTAGTCTTTTCGCGGAAATCGTTAGCTGTGGTCTGGCGGGTGAACGCCTGGAACGTGCGCGGAGCCTCCAGGTAAGCCGCCTGCAACGCCCGGTTAACCGTGTTGCCCAGGATGTTGACAAAGTCGCTGGTGCTGTGCGCGCCGTAGGCGCCACGAGTCAGGACCATACGGGCAATTTCCATTGCCGACAATCCGCGTACCTGTACGCCGCGAGCGGTCAACTCTTCGCGCGCCATGTCCAAAAGGGTCATGTTGCGGAAATTCCGCGCGTCGTCGCGGAGTGTTACGCCCGCAACGCCTGAGCGGTGCAAAATGGCGTTTTCGATCGCGGCCGCGCGGGTTACGCTTTCGGCTTCGCCGGTTACGGCCGCGCTGGGCGTCCGTCCGTCTTGCGCAGGGGCGGCCGAAGCGGCCCAAACGCGGGTAATTTCGTCCTGCGCCATTTCGACGCTAACGCCCCGTTCGACTAACCCGTTAACCACGCTTTCAGGCGTACCGGCCACACGGGCAAGTTCCTGGATGCGTCGAATACGTGCGCGCTCGTCCGTGGCGATTTGTGCCGCGTTGCGCGTGTCCGTAGCCGTCGCGGCTGCTGGTTGGGTAGTCGTCGCGGGGGCTTGAACTGGCGCCGCTTGGCGCGTTTCAACCGTGGGGACCTCTACGGGTGCCTGGGTTGGGTTGTTCTGCTCTTCCATTCTAACAACTGATTTTAAAAAGTTAACATTGTTTGTGTCGGCGCTATCGCCGCTGCGAACTTGCGCCTTGTAATCCGCCGGAACGGGAACGATAGACACCTCGAAAGGCTCCCAATCTACCGCTTTATATTGGTCGGGCTTGTCCTCAAATTCCGTAATTTCGTACGCATACACGCGATAACCCACGGAAATATTACGTAAAATACCGTCGACGACGTCCTTAAAAAGATCGTCGGCGTTTTCCCGCTTCGAAAACCGAACAATCGCCCGGCCCTCTTTGCCAACTATCCGCGCGCTTTCCACCACGCCGATAACACTGTCGGCGGTGCGGCTGTTTGCAAATTCGTGGTTATCTATCAGCGGCGCGCCGCTTTGCAGGCGCCCCATACGTACATGGGCGGGGTTAAAGCTTAGAGTTTCGTAATACGCGCCCCGGTAAGACTGCCTTAAATAAGGCTCTTCCGTGGCGAATGTTACCTCTACCGTGCGGGCCTCTTCGTTTATCGTTTCCGACCGAAAAAGCGCGCGGACGTGTAGATGCCCCATTTGCCCGGTGCCGTCCGTGTGTGCTGCTGTCGTTTGGCTGTTATCCGCCATCGTTTACCTTGTTTGCCGGTGGCGCCTTGGTGGGCGCTCCCGTTGTGTCATTTCTTTTGGGGTCGTATCTTGGGTCTATTGTGGGTTTCGCCCCTATGCTGTCAAATAGCGCCATATCGGCCACTATTTCGGCTCGTAGTATTTCCGGGTCGCCCCCCATCTCCCTAACGACGTCCTGCCAACTGGTAAGCCCTGCGCGGATAAGATCGTTAAGGGCTTTCGTCTCCTTAACAGGGTCGATCATTTCGCGGCGCGGCGCCGTCCAGCTTGTTTCTATTTCGGCACCAACGCGAAGCTGGCCCGCGACCGTGGCCGCCTTAACGAACCAATCCCAAACCGGCGCGCATAGTTGCAAAATTATAACGTCTTCCTGCAATTCCTTGATACTTCTGCTTTGCTCAATCCAACCCATGCGGCCAGATGAAAAGTTGACGTTCGATAAATCGCCCGTGAACGCTTCGTAAGTTAAGCCCGCACCGGCCGCCGCGCCGCGCAGTATCGCCCGGCTGTACTCGTCGTAATTTTCCACCGTTGGCGGCGTCCCGTATTGGATGCCTTTGCCCGGCGCCAGGTACTCTATCATTCCTGGCTCCACACGTTCCATTGGTAGCCCGTCAAATTCCGGGTCGCCCGGTCTGACTTCGCCTTCGCCCGTTACAAATATAGAAAAACAAGCCGCTATTTTTTGCCGTATTAGCTGCGCATCTTCGTACTCGGAAAAGTCGCGAAGCGCGAACAACATAGACGCCATTTTCGACACGCCGCGAAGTTGGCCGGGCCGATCTTCCGTGTAAATATGTAAGATTTGGTCGGCCGGTACGCGGTCGCTGGTAAGGCTCCGCCAGTGCGTGTTGTCGTTCGGGTGTTGGTTCCACAACCAATAGGCCACGACGCGCCCGTCGCGGTCCGTTTCGATGCCCGCGTCGATGCGGCCGCCGTCGCTCATTTGCGCGTGGCTTTTGCCGGTGTCCAAATAATCAGCCTCCAACACTTGTAACTGCAAAGGGACGGCGCGCGAAGCGTCGCGGCGCTGGCGTATAAAGACCTCGCCATCTACGTAGATCGCGTTAATTACAAGTCGCTGAATAACGTAAAAGTTTTTACGCCCCATGAAATCGCAGGCGGTAGTTTCCGCCCAGGCTTTCCAAAGGGCATTTGCTTTTTTGTTGTCCGTGGCGCGTTTGCTGCGAATCGAAATTTTGACGCCCGGACCGACCACGCCGGTACGGGTGACCGTGGCCGACTTGTTGGCGTAAGGGTTATTACGGACCATGTCGCGCGCCCTTGCGCGTATAGTTTCGCCCGCTCCGATAATCTCGCGGTCGGCCGACCCTCCGGTCGTGGTCCAGCCTTTAGCACGCTTACCCCGGCTGCCTGCATCGTACCCGCGCACCTGCCCCAACGCATAGCGCACCTGCTCGCGCCGTAACGCGGTGGTGGGTGATACAAACTCGATTATCTTATCAATCAATCCCATAGGGTAATTTATTTGCCGCTAACATAACAACCCACGTTTCGCCCTGCGTATGCCGCCGGGCGGGCGGCGTTTTCGCTCAATCCTAAAGCGTCCGCCATATCTGACAAGATACGCCGCATTTCGTCAAGGCTTCGGTACGTTACCATTTTGTCGGAGTATTGAACCGTTTTAACTCCCTGCGCGTATGCTTTGGCAAGTTCGGTGTAGTCTTCCTGCGTCCAGATCGGTTCCATGCGCTTTTATTTTGCGCTAAGGTAGTAACGATTTGTCGAACTACCAAAAATTTGACTTGCGCCGCTTCGCCTTCGGGGCGTCCGTGGCCGCTTCGCGCCGCGCTGCTGGTGGGGCAAATACGGCCGCCTGCGCTGCTTTCCAGTTCGCCGCCTCCCATCGGTCAACCCCGACGATCGCGGCCGCTGCGCGGGCGTATGCGCGACAATCTAGCGCCTCGTTGCGTTCCTGCTGCTTCTCCCAACTGTACGCCGTGAACCCGCGCGGGTTTTTGCGCGCTACCAGGCGCTCCGCCGTAAGCATCTTAAAATAGCTTACGTCGTAGTCGGAAGGGAACCGGCAATACATAGCAGGGTCGTCGCCGTCCGGGCCCAGGGAGAGGTTTAGCGCGCCGTAAATTTCGGTCTTCAAAATATCCACGCCGATGTTCCAAAGCATCGTGGTGCCCGTCCGCTGTCCGTTTTGCATTATGTGGACGCTTTGCGGCGGCCGTAACATTACGCTTTGCGTGCTACCGCTTTGCCCTTTTATCGGCACGGCGCGCGACGCGCCTACCGTCCGGCAAAACTGATAAACGTGGTTCGTGTTGTACCCACTATCTATCGCCATGCGGTAGATGCCAAGGCGCGCCCCGTCGGGCCGTTCAAAGGTTTCGTTAAGCAGCGCCCGCAAGTCATCCCACACGGGCGCCTCGCTCGTCTTGCCGGGTAATACGCGGTAGTCGATGGACCACGACCGCAAGCCTTCCCCCCATCCGACGACCTCCACCTCGATGCGGTCGTCCTGAACATCGGCACCGGCGGTAAGAATGGCCACGCCCGGCGGTACTTCGCGCGTGCGGTACCCGCCGCGCCGCTCGAAAAGGCGGTCGTACTCAGGCACCAGTATTTTCTCTTTCCACGTTTCCCCCAAAACAGTGTTAACAAAAACTTTAAGGGCGTTTTGGTCGTTCTTACGCGTCGCCTTCAAAAATTCGTTGGCCGCGTCGCTCCAACTGTACCAGCCCAAAGGGCTGTAAAGGCTGCTAAGGTGGTACCCTACCTTTCGCGTGTGGGCGTCGACGTCCGCCGTCGGCACCCACGTACCGCGCGCCAACATTCCGGGTTTAAATCGCTCCGCTATGTGTTCCGCGCAGGCTTCACATTGGTACGTGGCATCCGTTACGGGGTCGTCGGCTTTGTTAAACCGCACGTTGTCCCAGACAAGGCGCTGCGCGTGGTCGCAAAACGGGCAATTAACAAAGTAAAATCTTTGGTCGGTTTGGGAAAATTCCGCCGCTATCCTGCTCGTTGCTTCCATTGTCGGCGTCGAAAGTTGGAAAATCTTTTTATTGGCAAACGTCCGCGTCCTGGCCTTAGCCAAATCGACCGGCGACCCTTCGCCGTCCAGGTCTTGCGGGAACGCGTCGACCTCGTCAAGCAACAACACGCGCACCGGTACGGACCGTAAACCGCTGGCGGAGTTGGCGCCCGCTAAAATAAGCGTTCCGCCTGGGAAGTCTTTTTGTAAAATAGTGTTCCCTTTGTCGCGGCTCTTAATGTCCGCGATCTTGTCTTTAAGCGTCGGGCTCGCCTCTATCATCGGGTCTAACCTCATTTTGCTGTTCCGCTTCGCCGTCCCTTCGGTGGGCATAACGTACATAATTGGGCACGGGTCCAGGTCGACAAAGTAACCGACGACGTTGAAGGCGGTTTCCGACGCGCCAATTTGCGCGCCCTTCATAAAAATAACCTCTTCGGTTTTGTCGTACGGGTCGAAGCGGTCCATGATTTCGCGGAGGTACGGCGTTCGGCTTGTCCGCCACCGGCCTGGCTCCGCCGCCGCGACGCTGGAAAGATACCGGTGTGTGTCGGCCCACTCCGAAGGGTTAAGCCTGCGCGGCGGTCTGAGCCCATCCAAAAAGCCGACGATCGTTTCCCAGGTCATATTTTAAGATTTTTGTCGTCGGCGTCGGCCAGGTCGTTAAGGGCTTCGTCGAGAGCTTCGGATAGGATGCGCAGCGCGTCGACGCGGTCCGGCGACGCCAGCAAATCGTCGACAATGCGCGCGGGTACCGCCCGGACCCGTCCGCGTACCTTTTGCGCGAACTCGAAAAGGGCGTCGTATACGCGCGCCTTTTCGACAAGTATGCCCTTAGTCTTTTGTAACTCCAGCGTCTTGCGCTCCAGGTCGACGCGCGCCTGGGCTTTTTTAATGTCGTTGAACGTCGACGACTTTGTTATCCCATCGGTTCGGACGCCTTCGGCCAGATAGATTTTTTGCCGCCCGTCCTGCGCGTTGGCGTCCCACTCGATCTGAGCGGCGGCGGCGTTGTACCTGACCAAGCCGGGACCAGCGCCGGGCACCCATGAAACGCCCTCCGATAAGCGGCCGTCTGTGCGGGCGTCCCTTATTGACTTGGCGGTAACTCCAAACATTCGCGCCAATGCCGCGCCGGTTAAATTGAAATCTTTACTATCCACGGACTTTTGAGTTTTTGCAAAAATACGAAAAACAAATTAATGGCGCGCCGGGCGTGGTAGGCATTTTTTAAAATTCTGACTGTTTCGTTTTCGGGGCTTTACAATCA
>Ga0208134_1000123_pt1 | contig 46372 bp, 69 predicted proteins | sample VirMetDEL_Mar_31_FD_184515 | JGI IMG/M metagenome (GOLD analysis project Ga0208134, IMG submission 184515) | Aqueous microbial communities from the Delaware River and Bay under freshwater to marine salinity gradient to study organic matter... | ecosystem: Environmental > Aquatic > Marine >...
GAAGTTTTTCAAGCTGCTGTAGACCCATTGCAGCCTGCAAATCTAGTGGCTTAAGGTTGTAACCTATTTCATCGAAAACATAGCGGTGATCGTACACGGCATCTTTGAGGCCGGGCAACCAGTTTTTAAATCTGTTACCACACGCTGTTTCGCTTGTGACGTTGCCTGGTTTCATTGAGTTGCAGTAACAAGCGCGCCCCCAGTCTCGGATACTAGCCAATGCCGTACGTGTCTTCTGACTGTTAGTTGCAATGAAACCTCCCTCTCCCATCGTCATATGGTGGGCTGGAAAGAAGGAGCATGTTGACATGTCTCCATAGGAGCCCAACTTCTTACCGTCGTAGTAAGACCCCAAAGCATCGCATGCATCTTCTAGAAATACCAAATCGTATTTTTCTACGAGAGCCATCAATCTGTCCATGTCAGGCGGGTTACCCAACACGTGTGCAAACATTATCCCCTTAATGTCAGGGTCGCTCTCAAGAGCTTCTTCTACTCTATCCAGGTCCAAGTTTACACTTGGAAGCTCAACGTCTACAAACACTGGTACAAGGTTGTTTTGTATAATAGGATTAATGGTTGTCGGAAAACAAACAACTGGGGTAATAATCTTGTCTCCGTCCTTTAATTGTTTTGGGAATCGTCGCGATTTAGTAGCGGCTACCATCAGCAAGTTTGCCGATGAACCTGAGTTGGTCAAGGATCCGTAGAGTTTTCCAAGCTTGGACGGAAATTTTAACTCAAACTCTCTTGCGTTCTTGCCAAAAATCATCCAACCATCTAGTATTTGACGTACAGCGGCGATGTATTCTTTTTCATCAAAAACCGGGCCCGAGTATGCTACCCAGTCTTCACCGGGGGTCCATGTTTCACTTTCGTGCTTCTCGGAAATATAATCAGACACCAACTCTATAATTTGTTCCAACTTTTCAGACATTCTTTTACTCCTTTATTCAGACCCGTCAGGTCAATGTTTAGTGAATCGAGCACGTGTGCCTTACCCGTATAGGATTTGCCCAATTCTTTCTGTTCTATTATAACCTGCGACTTTGCGTTTGTCAAATCTTTAATCACCTGTGCGTGTTCACTCAAGGTGTATTTCTCTGGGTAGCATAGGTTTATATCTCTCGGCAGACTCGTATCATGTTTTTCTATAATATGCTCGATTACTCGGCCTACGTCTTGAGCGTAAAAATAGTCCATATATTTGTCACATGTTATTAGCGCACTTTGATTTAGTTTGAAATTGTTATAACAAGAGCGAAACAATCTTTGCGGTTCTTCGTGTTGCCCAAAACACCCAAATAAGCGTAAGTTATAAATATTACTATTCATTTTTGCTATTTTTCGGGCGATAATATTCTTAGATAATCCATAATAATCGGTAGGTAATGATGCACTCACTGATTCTTCAGTCGCACAATCAATAGAGTTCATGCGATTAAACTCTGCACCGGATCCAAAATTGAACATTATTTTAAACTGATCAGAAAAATAACTCAAGTTTTTGAACATCAAGATATTATCGATAATGTCATCAACCGTCTGCGTATCTAATCGTTTGCCACCTTTTACCGCGGTATGTATGACAACGTCTACTACATTGTTCTCAAAAAAACCCCTAACGCTCTCGTAATCGGTGACGTTAAGGGTAGTTCTGTCGGTTACAAGGAGTTTACAATCCAAGGCTGTGTTATTTACAAAATAGTGCTTTAGCTCTTTCGCAAGAAACCCATTACCACCTGTTAATAAGATATTCATCTAGATGGTGCTCCGGGCTATTACTTCTTAGTTACCGTGTTTGGTGTTGCACTATGGTTAGTGGGAAACCCTTGGTCTGTCTCATACAATACTTGATCGTGTTTCCAGTTGCCTCCGCCGAGAAGTCTCTCTAGCTCTTCTTCCTTGATGGCATAAAAGTTTTCTTCTGCTGGGAAGTTTCCAGACCGAACTTCGGCTGCATACTCCTTCAGGGCGTTCTGCATAATTTGGCCGGCTTCACAATATCTTTTAACAAACTTAGATTTGAACTCCCAAAAGAGGCCCATTAAGTCATGGAAGATTACTAGTTGGCCGTCGACCTTATCTCCGGCGCCGATTCCATAGACCGGAATCTTGAGTTCTTTGGCGATGATTTCTGCGGATTCTCTTGGCATGCCTTCTAATAGTAAGAAAGAACAGCCAGCTTCTTGCAAGTCAAGAGCCTGTTTAAGAATAATCTCCGCTTGTTTTGCGGTCTTGCCTTGAACTCGATAACCTCCGAGCTTTGCCCTAGTGTGAGGAGTGAGACCCAAGTGACTCATTACCATAATGCCTGAATCCGCAATGGCCTTAATGCGTTCAGTCATAGCACCCTCAACCTTTACACAGTCCATGCCGGCAATAACAAAGCGGCCTGCATTTCGCACCGCTTCTTCGTTGGATATTTGGTAAGACATATAAGGCATATCTCCGATTAAGAACGCATTCTTGGCGCCTTTGGAAACTGCCTCAGAGTGTCTAATCATATCGTCCATTGTCACCGGTATTGTGGTTTTGTAGCCTAGCGTGGTCATCCCTAATGAATCACCCACCAAAATACAGTCGACCCCAGCGCCATCGGAGATCCTGGCCTGTGGATAATCGTAGGCCGTTGTGATTACCGTTGGAATACCTTCTCTCTTTTGTCGACGTAATTTTAATACCGTGACCTTATTTTTATCGTTTGCACTCATTTACTTCTCCTCTATTAAGCGTACTAACATATTAACACGTAATTCCTCTTCTGTCAAGAAAGGAAACATGTTTTCTAGTGGTTGGGATACTAATTTTCCATTGTCTAGTTTTTTGGCAGCGATTGTAGGTAAAACCTTGTCCCACTTTTTGCACATAACCTCACAGATGACTGGCCCATCAAAGTCTATTATTTCTTGTATCCGTTCGTCAAGTTCCACATTGTTTGATATTGAAAAATACTTTATCCCGTAGGCATCGGCAATCTTTTGCGTGTCTGGGAATGATACTCCGCTATTCTTATCCGTACCCACAAAGCGATCTTCAAAGTATTTTCTCTGTGTCGTTCTGATTGACAGGTAACCATCGTTGTTCCACACAAATATCTTAACAGGCAAGTTGTATTGTACGATTGTTTGCAATTCTTGTATGTTTGTTTGAAAAGAACCGTCTCCCGTGATTCCCACTACGTGAGGGTGTTCCATTGCAAACGAAAGACCAACGCAAGCAGGTAATGTAAATCCCATTTCTGCTTGGGCTCCGGGTGTAATCAGGCGCTGACCTTCTTTAATCTGTAGTGCCTGGCACGGAACGTAATATGCGGAGCCGGCGTCTCCCACTACAGCAGATATAGGCGGCAGCGCGTTCGACAACTTGTCCATAAAACGATATAAACTAATTCCTCCTTCATCATCTTTGTGTTCAGGGAGGAATACTGGCCATATAGACTTCCATTTTGAACAAGTATCAATCCACCGCTTTGGTGAGCGATATTCTGTTTCAAACTTCAGCATAAAGTCTTTGGCATCCATTTCCACAAACAAGTCAATTTTAATAGTATCTTTTTTATGCTCTTCCGGATCTATATCCACAACTGCGATATTGGCCCCTCTTGCAAAGTATTCATACTTGTAGCCGGTAGAGGGTACACTTAGTCTACAGCCAATCGACAATAAGAAATCAGAATTTTGCACTGCAAAGTTTGCTGCTCGATTGCCCTTAATGCCAATTCTGCCTATGTTCAATTCATGTTCCGATGGCAACAAATCGGCTGACAGAAAAGTGGTGACCACTGGGATGTTATGCTTTTCAGCGAACGTTTTTATTTCTTTTGATGCGCCGGCTAGCCTCACGCCATTTCCTGCTAAGATTACGGGTCGAGTGGCTCTTTCTAGCATTTCCCTAAGGTTGTTTAAATCGGGAGAAAGTGTCTTGTTGTCGGGAATATATCTTTTAAGCTCAGAGGGGTTTATAAAGGCTCCTTGAACGTCCAGCGGAACATCTATCCAGACAGGGCCGCGGCGGCCAGTAGAAGCCAGGTGAAAGGCCTTGTCGAGGTGATATGCGATGTCTTCCGGCGCATCAACCATAACTGCATACTTTGTGATTGATTTAACTATTTCTACAATGTTTGCCTCTTGAACTCCGAACTGACGAATATTCGCAGTTGAACTAAAGCAAGTTTGGTCTTTGTTGACCTGACCTGAAATAAATATACAGGGTAAGTTATCCTGCCATGCATCCAATAGACCGGTAACACAGTTTGTACTGCCACAACCTGTGGTTGGTATCACCACCGAAAACCCATTAGTATACTTAGCATGTGCTACAGCAGCCATTGCACTCGCCTGTTCATGGTGATTGCAAACAGACAACAGCTTATCGTGCTTTTTTATTGAATCGTTTAGGAACATTGCACCGCCGCCAGTAAGAGTATAAACGTGTTCTACTCCTAATTGATGTATCCTTTCGGCAACATAATCTACTAATCTAATCTTTTCACTCATCTTTTCACTTCTCTGACTAAATTCATATAAACTGGAGTAGTTTTATCGATGACATATCTAAAATCTGTAGACATTTCATCAAGAGTGTTTGGATGTAGGGTTTTAATGTTTTTGAAAATTTTCATAATCTGTTTATCTTCTTCGGCCCAATGAGAAAAACCGAAATGTCCATAGTCGCGATCCCTTCCACCGCCTATTAATTTTACTGGCAGCTTTTCATGATCAACATAATTTCTTATAAATTCAAAGGGCCTATAAAGCACAAATGGAGTAATTGAATATACAACTGGAATCTTACCTTCTATGGCTAGTCCGCTGGCCATTCCCAACATCAATTGTTCAGATGAGCCAACATTGTAAAAGCGATCCTGATAGTCAATTCGGATCCTATCCCAAAGCCCATATCCTAAATCACCAGTTAATAAATATATATCTTTATTTCTACCCATTTCTATATGCAGTTTTTCAGCAAAATCACGGCGCATTATTTAAAATCCTTTTTGCAAGAGCATAATCTTTTTTATCCATTACGTGATAATGTGCATTCAAACCTCGAAGGAATGGAAACACACCAACATCAGTATAAATAATATTAATATTTGGTAAAAATGCCTGTAATCGATTTACTAAATACCGTGTATCTACAGTATCATACGCGCAATACCCATTAACATTAACATATATTTTAATATTTTTGAGATTGTTTTCGTAAATGTATTTAAGTGCTTCCCACACACTACCTTCATGACATTCGCCGTCACTAATTAAGCAATGTACCGTGCGATCAGGATTCGCCACTGCTCTGCCAACAGCGACAGTGATACCCATCCCTAAACTGCCCGTAGAACAGTGTAGATCGTCTTCCTCGCATCGATGAGGGTGTCCACCGTGTTTAAGAAACAAACGAGAAGCATCATGATTTAAATACCTCTCTAATACAACATATAGTGCTAATGCGCAATGACCAGATGAAAGAATAAAAATATCATCTTCATGTTTGTTTTTAAATATATCATCAACGATTCCCACACTGGATAGATAACTGCCTAGGTGAGACAACTTATTGTCATATGCTATATCAATTATTCTTTCTATTAAATCTGCTCTTTCCACTTTTCCATCCATTTTTGCTTTATTAGCAAATCATATTTTGTTGTTTGTTTATGCATGCCCCAAGTTGCCTGATCTGAGTGCCATCGGTAATAATATCCGATCCACTTGGGATAAGGATATATGAAAATGCCGTTGTCTGCTATATTGAAATATAAATCATAATCTGCTGCGCCAGAGCAAGTTTCTGAGTCCCATCGTAATATACCACTATCATGAAGTTCTCTCTTGTATACGACTGTGGGTGTCGTCACTGGGCACTTTTCAAACAACATTTGTTTAAATTGGCCCAAGCTGTTATATGAGTGCTTTATTTCCTCTAAAGTTATGCCTTTGTCAGAATCGATTCCTATGAGGGGGCTTTGTAAAATCTTTATTTTGTCTGGGGCTTTCGATATTATCTTGACAATTTTCTCAATGTATTCGGGATCGATGTAGTCATCCGCGCCCAAGATGGTGAAATAATCACCATTACAAAGACTTAGGGCTTTTTCCACCGGCTCAGTCCAGCCGTAAGGATAAATATTAGGTACAGTCCCTATAATTATTTCCGGGTGGCGGCCATGGACTTCTTGGATTACTTTGTAACTGTTGTCACTGCTTTCATTATCAATTACAATGACTTGAATGCTCTTATATGTTTGTGATAAGGCACTCTTAATGCTTTTCTCTATCCACTTTTCTGCATTGTAGCACGGAATTATTATATCTATTTTCATTTTGTTGATACGGTGTGAACTATCATTATATCACGTATTGGCTTTTTGTCAAGTAAACTGACCTACAGGGCCATAACCTGCTGTAACACTTTGGTGAGCCTGATCTTTGATTCATGTTCTGTGATATATCTTTTAAAGCCGGAGAGGGCGATTGCTTCTGCTATCTTAGGCTTAGAATTCAAAAACTTAATCTTATCTTCAAACTCCTTGTTGCTCTTAAATGTTATTATTTCTTTGTCAATCTCAAAAAAATGCTCTATCCCTGGGTGGTGCTCAGTCAGTAGGAGTGCCTTGCCCGCGGGGATCTCAAACATCCTTTGTTTCATTTGTGTCTTCTTTTGCGGATCATTTTCATTAATGCTTAAGTTAATTGCTATTTTGCTTCTTGCGTGTGTTAAATACATCTCTTCTTGCGAAATATTAGAAAAAATGTCAATTGGCAGATCTTCGTGCTGTTCAAAGAAGTTCTTCCGCAGGCCATTCAAGGCGCCAATAAAAGATACCTCTATGTCTTTATCTTGGTAGCTTAACTTTGGGTACAAACTTATGTTGGAATGCCAGGTACCCAAAACAATATTGCTATATCCGGCTCTTTCATATCTCCTCACATAATCCGGTTCAGGTGTTGAACATACATTGAAATATACGCATGCTTTTCTAGAGAAGCTGTGGTATCTCCAAGTATCATCACAAAACCAATTGAATGTTCTTGTGCGGCCGCTGTCCGTCTCTTGTTTTATTTGGTCCCATGGCTCCCAAGGGGCAATATTTAAATCGCCGGTTAACATACAAAATATTAAATCTGGCTTTAGGGTTTCCACTACCTTCTTAAAATCTTTTTCAACCGGGTCTACTGTGTCAAAAAAATAGACATCATGACCCATTTCAAGCAATGGCATATAAAAATACCACCATCCGCCGTCGAGGTGGCCTCTATATGTCTTGTTTGTTACAAGGATTATTTTCATAAGTCAAGAAATGTCTGGGCTCGATTAATATAGCAATGATTTTTCAAAATGTTTTCTCGATTAACTTCTTTTATGTTGTCAAATTCGCTTTCTGGAAGTGAAAGAATTTCTTTGGCAATAGTGACCATTTCAGAAGGCTCAAGGGTTGTTCGGACACTAGGGAATATATCGTTTAACTGTTTAACTGTATCTGAAATCATTAGGCCGTTAAGTCCAAGCGACTTATAGGTTCTCTCGTTGGTATCAGTACCGAGTGTTCTTTGATATGCGTCGTGTACATTAATTGTCATCTTACTGTTCGCCAGCAGATCACATTCCTGCTGGTGAGAAAGGTTTTTATTTATGAAGAATCCGCACTTCAAGCCAGAGTCTTTAAACGCAGCAAAGGTTTTCATCATTATCTTTCTTTTTTCATCAAACCCGTTGTCAGCCCAACCTCCCACAAAACTAATGTCAAACTGTTTGTATTTTTCTACTTCAGTGGGCGTATAGCCTATTGAGTCAAAGGCCAATGGTACTGTATTTATTTTATCTTCCCATCGAGGATAGAAATCATATGCACCCGCATCCGCAAAAGTCCATGGATATACGTTATCCATTTGTTTTATCATGCTGCTTAATTGTATATTCAGACATGTCGTAAAGTTTGGGTGCTGGGCCCATGGTTCAGGGTATCTGCTTGGTTGTACAAACAAAAACGTCTTCGTGCTATTTGCTATAAGATCAATCGACCTAATACCGGGTGCATCGTGCATCAACTGTGCATCATACTCCGTTAGCATGACCATGTATTCTTCGCCGGGCGCCGGCTGTGGTTCCGGAAGAATATATTTAGGGTAAGCTGACGTGTCACACTTGATTACTTCAAATCCAAGAGAAGCCCAGGCTTTCTGGTATCCTTGGTAAATCCATTTTCCAGCGTGTTTTTCAAAATCAGATATATAAATTTTCATGACAACTCCTCCAAAACTACGTCTTTTATCATTTTTCTTTTTACGCGCATATATTCAATCAGATCTTTGCCTTTTAACTCATACCAAGGCTCTCGGGTTGCTCCAATCATTTTATTAACGATGACGCTCATTCCCATCATTCTTGCTTCAACTACAACTCGTGAGAGTGTTTCCGGGGTTTTTGGTAAGAATAATAAAGTTTTGTTTTCACTCAACTGATCTAAAAAAGACTCATAATTTTTACTAGAAACCAATTTATACGGCATTTTTTTATGTTTACAATACATAATAGCCTCACGGGTATTTTTATGTATAATGTTTGATTGCATAATTGAGCAACACTCAGACTTCGGCTTTTCAGCCATTGCTTTCATTAAGTCAAGTGAGCGCAGTGACCAAAGATTACCGCTTAAATTAATCAGATTATCAAGCTCAGTGTTCATTTTTATTATTTCTAAATGAAACTGTGATTGACACAGAACGGCCCGGGCTTTTTTATACAGTTCTATATTGACTATTTCTTCTTTTGGTGCTTTAAATCCCGGATATTCACCCGGGTTTCTTGTATTCAAATATTTATGATCGTGTTCGTATATAATATATGTTGTGTCACAAATCTTATTCCTGAGGACAGGTTTTAGATTCGCGAAGTTTGCAATGATAAACTTCGATTCTATGTGTCTGTCAATAAACTCTGGTGTAACTTTATGGCTATTAATTTTCAATACATCGTAGCCATCTTGTGCCAACATCTTAAGCAATTCTTCGTTATTTAGTTCGCCGCCGCCAAGCACTTGTTCCGCAAAAGCGTCGGCTATGAATACTATTTTCATCTAACTCACTACTCTATTTCTTCAAGTCCTAAATTGTCTAGCCAGTTTTCAACATCAAAATCGTCTTCAGTTATACCCATTGCATTTATAAAATCTTTATACAAACTTTTTTCACTAAACCTTTCTCTTAATTGTTTAGCATATTCTTGAGCATCTTTGCTTTGATTGTCTTTGATGTCGTTAAGACATGCGCGCATCTGCTTTTGCGCTGATTCTTTTCGGGGATATGCCCACATTGAATCTTTAATCAAAACACCATCCCACACTACATTGTCAGGAATGGGTTGAATATCAAAAGATACATTATAAAAATATTCTTTTCTAGATTTATCGCAAAGAAAATCTAACTGGCCGGACCAACCGGTGGCTACGACAGGAATACCCATATATGCTGCTTCAAAAAGAGGAAGACCAAAGCCTTCACCATGAGTAAACGAAACTGCAGCTACAACCTTGGGATGGAGATAGATCTCATGCATTTCTTTATCCGTCATATCACCGTGCAAAAGATACACTTTGCATTTTCTGTCCGGATATGTCGATAGGATATTCAACAAACGGCCATGGCAGACCTCTTTGTCAACTAAACTATTTTTAGCATAATTTGTTTTGACTATCAGGCCCACGTCTTCATCATTGAAAAACTCTTCCACGAACCAGGCCACTGTATTGTCAAGGTTCTTTCGGGGGCCCATCTGCGCGACACATACAAAGTTCTTCTCCGTTGTCAAATCAAGCGCTAATGGTTTCATATCCTCATATTCTTTTACAGGATAATTTACTGCTGCGATTGGGGAAGTTGTTCTAAGAGTAAACTGTTCGCCAGTCTCTTCGTAGTGTGCTTCATAGCTAGTGCCTTCGTATACATCGCGAGAGTGCGTTGAAACAACGATTACTCGATCCATCTGATTTGCTTCATGAATCCACTCATGAGAAACCCTCGTTGTCTCTATTCCAGCGGTATAGCCGATATTGACACCAGCGAGATTTTCAAACTCATTTGGTATTGTAACCTGTACTGAGTAATCAAATTTGCCTTGGTGCTGGGTGTAGTGAATGGTTTTTTCAATAATTTGATCAATCCATGTACGCTCTTCTGTGATATCACTTAGCCAGCTAGTCCCTCCCCATTGTATGGGGTTGATATAGATGTCAAACATGTCTTCCCTGCTGCGTAATGCCCGCAGTGCAAATCGAGCTTGTTCGCCATAGCCGGAGCGCGTTAATACGGGGCCCCTTAATAATACTTTTTTCATTATAAAACCTCCATTAGATTCCAACGTTCATAATTTTTTCTTGTTTCCCAGGAGCCATTTTCTTCGATAACTTCGTCAATAAGGCTCGTCCAGTTCTTTTCGTAATCCTCAAAGTTATAGTTGTTCTTAACATGCTGCAAGCCCATCTCTGCCATTTTTTTGTATTTAGGTCCAGATAGCGCAAGAGCCTTTTTCATAACCTTGTTAAAGTCTTCTTGTGATATACGATCTTCATAGATGTAAGGCACTTGGAGCGAACCAATAATTGCCTTACTGCACGGCTGTATCCCCCAGCCAAACCAATTTTTACCGTCTGTTACCTGCTCCTGTAGACCGCCTGTCATATTGACTATGATTGGAGTACCACAACTAAGTGATTCCAAAGTCGACAAGCCAAAGCCCTCTGCATCGCTAATGCCGATAGTAAAATCAGATGCACCATACATTGCGGCTAAGCCCTCGGGGGCTACCTTGTTAGAAGAAATCAAAACTTGTCCGTCTGCAACACCCAGATGCTCAATTATGTGTGGTAAGTCCTGGCCGTGTGGGTCTCTAGGGTCTGTATGCATCAGAAGTACGGCCTTATCATGACCCACCTCATCTAAGAGTTCCTTAAACCACCAAATAAGTGTGCCGCTTTGCTTTCTTCTAGCGTTGCGGCTGTTCCAAAAGAATATCTTCTTCTTAGGGTTATCAAATTTTTCTTTTGAAGCGGCAAGAATATTTTCTCTTATTTTTGTAACTTCAATCTTTTCTTCAGAAGTTACCGAAGGTTTAAAAATACTTGGGTTAACGGCGTGTGGCATATAAGAAGACTTGACCTGCGGTGCTACCTCTTTAACAATCTCATGCGTTACTTTTGAAATGCACGCAACATGGTCATTAGACCGATACCATTTTCCATTAAAGTATGGCGCGGGAAAGTTATCCCACACATGGTAATATACCATCGGCAAGTTTGCGCGGACCTCATTTTCAATCTCCCACAACCATTCGTAAAAACGAGGATCGGTCATAAACCAAAGCAAGTCTGGCTTTTCTTTCTGTAGTACCGATCTAATAATCTCATGATTACCATACCCATCGACAGGGTAGATTGTCCAGTCTGTACCATATGGTTCTACGTTGACGGCATTGTAGTCAGCGTGCTTCATGGCGCCGCCTAGGCAGACAAACTTGTATCTTTGTGTCTTGAGGAGGGCCTCAATCATGTATTTTGTTTGAGTACCAACACCAGAAGGTGAAAGTGGGTGGTCAGCAATAACCAAAATCTTTTTCTTTTGCATATTTTTATATTTCCTTAGGGACAGTGTTCTGTCTTATAAAATTTGCAACCATAACCGCCGGTGCAAGAGAGGCGGTTTTTAATATGGCGCTTATTTTTTATATTGTACAACGCTGTGTTCAAAAGTTTAAGGGCATTTTCAGTTTTTCTCGGGCCGCTGGTAACTCTGAAGAATTCTACATTCTCTTTTTTGGCGGTTCTCTTAAGAAGTGCGAAGTGTGTTTCAACATTTTTTGGGTCTATGTCCATCTTTTGGCAAAAATAGTTTTTATATAGTGTGAGTTGATATGCAATGATTGGGTCACTTCTTTTTTTCATATCCCAACCCCAAGAACATGTTTTCCAATCAAAAATATGTACTTTACCATCAGGGGTAGTGACCACTGCGTCGATATAGCCCTTGAACTGGTATTCTTCTTCTCCCACGATTGGTTCAAAGAGAGGCAATTCCACTGCTAATACTTCATACTCTTCGAAGTATTGATTGAGCGCGGACTCTATCTCTGGAATAATTCGCTTACCTTGACCGAACATGTCAACAACTAGTTTTTTGTTTATTTCTATGTCCTCATCAAGATCAGATATATTCTTCTTTAATTCTTGAACAAAGAATTCTTCATTAATCTCTTCTTGCAAAAGTGTTTTTTCGCAAACAGAGTGCATCGCAGTACCAAACGCTGTATACTCGTTGCCTTTGAAACCGTCAATCTTGTCAACTCGTGTTAACTTGTGATAAAATGGACAGAATTTCCAATCTTTTAATTCAGAATATGATATATGTGGCATATGTGCTCCTATTGCTTTTATATTATAACCTGTTGCAGGTTATATGTCAAGTTCAATAGGGTTCTGCATCTTTATTAGTTTCTGATATAGGGCCGGGCTGACCTTTTCCATGAAGGCGTGTTCTGACTCTACAAAGAACTCAGTAAATCCTGTGGCAAAGTACTCCCTTAACGAGGTGGCAGCATAGGGACTTAGAAATAGGCCCTGGACAAACACAGATAGCTTATCGTATCCTATTTTTTCATATAAAAACATGTCGAATTCTTCGTTGTATTCAGTGTCCGTAAAGAATGCCTTTGGTGCCCGGTAACCAGACTTCCACAAGATATCGTGAAGATGTACACGCTTGCGTAAAAACTCATCTTTTATCTTATCATCTGCATATATCTGGTACCCGTAGGGATTTTCTAGAGAGTGGGATATTTCGTGGACAATATCGTCAAACAAATCTTTCTCATCTTCTTGAAGGTGTGAGATATAAAGAGCGTTGTCATTATAAAAGGCATTTATCGAACGTTCTTCAAACTCATCAAACCAACCAAATATAATCATCTCTACTTCACTTAAAAGATGATGAGGTATTGTATTTTCTACTTGATTGATGACTTTTTCAACATCAACATTTTCAACCGGATGTTGAAAAAAGACATGGAGGCCAGTTGGGGTGTAAAAATCCACAGTTTTATTCTTCAGATTGTTCTGTTTTTCTATTATATAATGTTTCAGCATCATCTAACCCCTGTTTATATCCAAGAAGAAAGTTTTCTTCTGCAAGCGGATACATAAATTCTGGGAAGTCCATTGCCATGACTTCTGCAATCATGTTAACTGTGACCTCTTCTTTGTCAAATTTCTTGCCGGCGAATTCGACAAGGTAATCTTTTAGTTCGGAATCCTTTTCTACTATCATAGATAGCATAGGATTTGTGTGCAGTTGCTCTTCAGTTTGTGCTACCGCACTTGGTTTTTTTTCAGACATTTTAACTCCTATTTTTTTAAAATGATATTGATTCGCCACATCCACAAGAACGTGACGCTTTGGGCGCATTGAATACAAGGCCCGATTTTAGTAAGTCTTCTTCGTAGTCAATTTCCATTCCTACTAAGAATAAGTAAGATTTTACATCAATGCAAATTTTGACATCTCCAAACTCAAATATTTTATCTTTTTCGTCTGGTTCATTGACAAAATCATAATGATACTTAAAGCCAGAACAGCCGCCACCTTGGAGGCCCACTCTTAGATAGCAATCCGGTGTCTGACGTTTTACCATCAGGGACTTTATCTTTGTTTCTGCTTTTTCTGTTATTGTAATCATCTTATTTCATGTATGGATCGTTGCCAGCGGCGTGATCTGTAATATCTTCGACACTTTCTATCTGAGGGAACTTATCTTTTATTAGATTTGTGGCGGCGTTCTTTATTGTGTCTTTGGCAGATGAACACCCTTGGCATCCGCCGCTCAGCTTTATCTTTAGGGTATTATCTTCTGTAACCTCTACTATCAATAGATGTCCGTCGTGCATTGCCAATGCAGGATTAATATCTTCGTCAATAAAATCTTGTATCTCTGTTACTGTCATAACTCATCCTTTTTTTCTTTCCAGTTGTTAATGGCTGCCTTCACAGCGTCTTCTGCCAAAACTGAACAATGGATCTTCACCGGTGGTAGCGATAACTCTTGCGCGATGTCAGCATTTGTTATTTCCATAGCCTCACCAATTGTGAGACCTTCAACCAAAGTTGTTATGTAAGAACTTGATGCTATAGCTGAGCCACAACCAAACGTTTTAAACTTTGCTTCTTCTATTATACCATCGTCGCTTATTCTAAGTTGCAATTTCATAACATCTCCACATGCTGGGGCACCAACCATTCCGGTACCGACCTCTGGGTCATTCTTATCCAGACTGCCGACGTTACGGGGGTTTTCCATATGATCTATTACTTTTTCTGAATACGACACAGTATTCTCCGGTTTACCCTATTAAATAGAATATAACACGAGACTATCACTTTGTAAATTTGTTTTATCTACAGAACTTTTGATGCCAGGGTTGCTAATTCAGAGCGCTCACCCTTTCTAAACGTAACATGTCCAGCGATTGGGAACTCTTTAAACTTCTCCACAGCATGTGCAAGGCCATTGGATGTTTCGTTTACATATACGTTGTCGATTTGTTCGATATCGCCAGTCAGTACAATTTTCGTCCCTTCTCCAATTCGTGTAATAATTGTTTTTATTTCATGTTTTGTTAAGTTTTGAGCTTCATCAATAACAATAAAGGCGTTTGCAATGGAGCGCCCACGAATATAAGTTAAGGCTTCCAATTCAATCTTACCTTTTTCCATGTACATCTCAAGTGAAGTTCTATCGCCCATCAAAAACTTAAGATTGTCTTGAATTGGCATCAGCCATGGGAGCATCTTTTCCTCCATAGTGCCCGGCAGAAATCCAATGTCTTTGCCGAGAGGTTGAACTGGCCTGGATACAATAAGACGTGAGTAGTGGTTATTCTCGGTTCGCAATCCAATAGTCTGTTGTAAGCCGGCTGCGATTGCCATGAGTGTCTTTCCTGATCCTGCGCGACCAATCAAAGAAACAATCTTAATGTTAGGATCCAACAGCATATCGATTGCGAATGCTTGTTCTTTGTTCCTTGCGTCTATGTTCCAATCGGGGATACTCTTATGGATTACCTTCTGCAATGGAGTGAAGTGGTCTTTAAAGCGTGCTAATGCAGATTTCTTCTCGTTAGCATTAGATACCATCATAACATATTGATTTGGACACCACACATATTCTGTTTCATCTTCTGAGATGTATATTTCTTCTCCGGAGTAATACCGATCGATTACCTGTTCATCTACTGCGTGAATTACAAACCCTGTATATAACTCTTCCGAAGACTTTACTGCTTTTTCGGAAATGTAATCCTCAGCATCAAGACCTATGGAGTCGCAAATAACTCGCATATTGATATCGCGACTGACAACACTAGTTTTCTTTCTTTCGTATACAGACTGAATTGATTTCGCTGTGGCTATGATAGTGTGGTCAGGGAGCCGAATATCAAGATCAGGTGGAAATATTATATCCTTAAGATCGCTATATGAGACGACTTTAAGTATCCCCAAGCCTTTATCTATTCTAACGCCTTTCTGAAGAGAACCTTTAGCTCTAAACTCGTCCATGAAACGAATAAACTGTCGCGCGTTAGAACCAACCGAATCTTGCCGTTTCTTGTGCCCGTCAACTTCTTCCAAGACTTTCAGTGGAAGAAATATATCATGATTGTCAAACTTAAATATCGCGTTAGCATCAGTTAGTAATACGCTGGTGTCGAGAACATAATTTTTTTTAGCCATTTTACCCCTATGGTGTCAGAGTAAATAGTCAATACGTTTACTTTGCCGCCAAAGTCTGTAGATTCTGACGATATTTTAAGAGCGCCAACTCTTTGTGCTTGGCTTCAATCATAATATCGAATTTGTGGCCATAGTCATTAAGAGTATTGTATACGAGGTCAGAATGTGCTTGTGGTTTGATCTTGGGATTGCCGTGTTCAAGCGAGCGAGACTCTGCGTAATGGACAACAGGCTTGACATCTCCCCACGTAGATAGAGCTAGCTCAAGTGCTTCTTGTTCTGACTGACCGCCGGGATGAAGCATGTGGTGGTGATAGTCAAATACAATCGGAATACCGATGCGCTTGTAAACACCGTCATACAACTCCTTGGTAGAGTACAACGAAGCTTTGTCATCGTTCTCGACAGTAAGGCGTGAGCGCACATTGTCAGGTAAACGTTCGAAGTTGCGACAGAAGTTGTCGAGAGCGAACGGCTTGTCGCCGTAGGCAGCACCGACATGAATATTGAGCTTGGCGTACGGAGTGCGAGGCAAACCGATAAGGTCGAATAAGTCACCGTGAACCGACAAATCAGTCTTGGTGAGTTGATATACACGCTCCTTGGGTGATGCTAGCTTGTTAAACGGCCCAGGATGCGATGTGAGACGCATTCCGTGCTTGCGGGCAAAGTTGCCCGCCCTCAGGGCCGCGGCGTGTATAGCGCCGAAATTAGGCATGTCTACAAGGTCATACTCGGAAGCCCAAGGAACAATATTGGAAGAAAGCCGATAAAAGTAAATATCGTTGGCAAGATTCCACTCAAGAATAGTGTGCAAATCGCGCAGATTTTGCAGAGCAAGCTCGGAAGCGTACTCAATACCGCGATCATGATATGTACGTTTGATCATAGTGCGGTTAGTTGTGATGCGCTGCGACTTTGGCAGCGTGGAAAAGCCTTGGTTGATACAGGCGTAGCCTAAATGGTTCATGTTATACCCTCCTACAAGTACATATATATTATAACCGGTGAAGACCAAGCTGTCAACACCTTTTAATGATTTGCCAATCGGCTACAAAAACCATTGGTTTGGAGCCCTTTTCATATGGTACCCCGTGCTTACGCAGTTTATCAACTTCTTTTTTAAGAGTTATTTGAGCATCCCAGCCGTCAACTCCGAGCTTAAGTTCAGATTGCAAGGCAATATATCTTTTTCTTAAAGTTACACAAACATTTTTGCCTGTGAAAGATTTAACAAGTACTTTATCGTTTTTCTGATAAGATGTTTTCGACTTCATATATTTTATCTACTGTTTTTTCAGTTGCTTTAGGTAATAACAGCACTCGAAAACAGAAAAATGCAGCTAGAAACATTGCTATGGCTAGTACTGTCATTTCTGCCGCTATTTCAAGTTTTCTATTAAGGCCCACAATAGTATATATGGGCAGAATATAAAATGGAGCGGGAGACGAGATTCGAACTCGCGACATCCACGTTGGCAACGTGGGGCTCTACCACTGAGCTACTCCCGCAAATGGCTGGGGCGACTGGACTTGAACCAATAACCTCCGGATTAACAGTCCGGCGTTCTGCCAATTGAACTACACCCCATTAGTGCGGCTTTCAACATATAGGCAAGCCGCCAACCTTTTGCTTATCTCTAAGCCTCTATGGTCAAAGTCCCGTTGTCGGTCTTTACTGAAACTTCCCAGCTTCCCAGATAGGGGCTGTGTTCAATGATGTCTGAAAGTGGAACTTTTACGTTAGCGCTTAATGTACAAAAGCCTCTTTTATGGTCGTACTTTTCAGTTGATGACTCAATAAAATCATACTCATAGAAGTTTTCTTCAAGCACATCCGCCAGAAAAGTTGCAAAATCACCGTCGCGCTCGTAACCATCAAGAAGATCGTCAGCGCGAAGTTGTTCAATGATGCTGCCTCCATACTGTTGTGAAACACGAAGGCCGCGGGTTGCTATGAGGTCGGCAAAAGTGCTGACTACATCTGTTTCCGATAAAGCGTCTTCAACTTCCGTTTCGTTATGAACGAAAACGTCCGTGCCTTCGCTATAGGTTAGATTCACTACCGTATCCGGTGATAGATTGAGTGATTGTAGTTTTTGAATAATTGACATTTTTTCTCCTTTTAGTTAGTCAAGATGGCTGCCCCTCGCAGACTTGAACTGCGGACCCTCTGATTAACAGTCAGATGCTCTAACCAACTGAGCTAAGGGGCAATTGTTACTTTTCAATCCAAACAACAATATTATTGTTGCTTGATATTATATCTTTAACATTATTTTCATCGATTGTCAATGGTAATACGCATTTATTTTTTATTTTTACCGCAACAAGAGTTTTATCAGAAGCAACCCATGGCAATAGTTCATAAAAACAATTTTGTTTTATTATTCCTCTGTTGGTGCCAGCATAATAAAAGTTGTTATGGCCTTTTTCTGAAAAATAACATATTATTGCCTCTTCATTACGTATCATTCTTTTTATCCCACAAGTAATCTGTCCAAAGATTGCTTATTTCTTCTTTGCCAATAGTTCTAAGCACACTGGTTTTGGGCCTGAATGGTTCTCTTATTAATTTCATTCCAGCCTGGGTAGGTGTTCTGGCGCCTTTTTTTTGATTACATCTTTTGCATGCAGCGACCAAGTTGATCCAGCTATCTTTTCCGCCTTTACTTTTTGGTATTACATGATCAATGGTCAAAGAATCACTTTCGAAATCTTTAGCACAGTATTGACATTTATTATCATCTCTCCAGATTATATTATTACGCCTGCAAGTCATAGTTTTAAACTTGAATTTAACGTACCTTGTTAACACAATGACTGCCGGCAGCTTAAATGTTTCCGATATTGATCTTATTTCTTGTGTATGATTTTCTATCGCGTATGCTTTGCCTATTAAGCACAATACCAAAGCTTCAGTAGCCTCCACAATTTCAAGAGGTCTATAAGAAGAATCTAGTTTTAAAGTTTTAGTATTTGATATTACCGGGTCCAAGACTAAAAATCCTATTACTGAATTTAACTAGTTCTGTTACGTTTGTCAAGCATTGACTATCGATTAGAGTGTTTAATACTCGCCCTTTGTTGTGCAGTTTGCTCATTTTTTTGTTCTTTTCGGAATCGATTAACAAGGGTTGAAGAGGCATCTGCCTTATAATCACCCCCGACACCCCACAGGAGTTCTACTCCCATTTCCTCACAAACTGATTGCTCTGGAGTATTAGTTTTTCCACGATCGCCGCCATTGGCAAAGTAGTCTGGTTTATGTCGGCGAATGGCCTCACACACAGTACCATCAGTATCATCCACTGAATCAACTACAATGACCCCCTTAATCGCACTAAGAATTTCGGAACGCTTTTCAAACTCCATAAAAACAAAACCTTTCTTTCTGTGTAACCAGTTATCGGAGTTTGCCACCACAATGACGTCGCCGTGCTGTGCTGCATCTCTAATCATTCGAATATGTCCAACATGTACTGGATCAAATCCTCCGGACACCATAACTGTTTTTTTCTTTTCTTTATTCATTTTATTATCTCCTTAAAGTAAATCTCTTAAAATATAAAAATCTATTATTTCTAATGTTTCTGCAGGACCGCTAGTTTCAAACGCGCGGCCAGTATGCGCCAAGTGTGTGAATATCTCATAATCATTACCATTTGGATAACAGCGATCTCCTACAAACCAAAAATTCCAGTCTGGATTATCAAAATGCCTCAGCGCAAATGTTTTATCCCAGCCGGTTGGATAAATATCAAAAGAAGTGTCACCGCCCAGTTTTACTGTTACGCCAATATCATTTTTTTCAATATCGTTTTTTAACTTTTTAATGTAGGTGCCTCTAAGATTATCTTCATTATCTATTTTTTCAAAAAAAGCGCGCTGCTTTTGATTGGCACTCCGGCCAATGGGGCACCAATTGATCATTGAAAATCTATTATTGATAAAATTTCCAGTCAAAGGTATTTCGTACTGGTGTGCTATATCATCTTGCATTTCACACAACAATTTCATTAAAATATGCATTTTTTCTGTAGTTATGCACTCTTCCATATTTTCTTTTGAGAGTTGATTAAAAATTATCTCCTCATCGCCTTCTGTTATTAGGTACTCCGTACCGTTACAGGGGAGCAGGTGGCAGTTTCTTTTGATTATAGGGTCATTAAGGGCCGGCCAAAGTTGTTCTTTAATGTACTCTAAGCCACTGCCAGTTAGGAACCCAATTTCAGCATGTCGGGCCAGAGCCCTTAATGCTTTAAGCATTTTTGTTTTTATCGGCCGGCGCGACTCAGTAAGTGTTCCGTCGACATCAAATAAGACTAAATTATTCATTTTTTACTCCAAAGTTATACTAGCGTTCTTTCTTTCTGAGTATAACACAATTTCTATTCTTCTTTTAAGGAGAATAAAGACTCTTCTTTGACAGATTTGAATTTACCAGTTTTTTCAACATATATTCTATAATCATAAAAATCGTTTTGTTCGCAAATACTTAAAACAACTGCACGTTGGCCATAATTGCTTTGCATATTGTCCATAGGAAACGGATCATATACCACCCATTCGTCAACTTTGTATTTTCTTGGCTTTACCACTGTTCACTTTCTCGACAATGTTATGTAGAACGCCCGGGGATAAATCCGCTCTGTCATAGATTTTAATAATCTTCCAATCAATAACGCATGCAATTCTAAGAGCGTACGCTATCCACTCGCTGCAGTACCATTTCCCTTTTCTTTTTATGTGGAAAGGGAGAAATTGAGAAAGAAGCATGCCCACCCAATCATAACCACATCCTTCTGTTTCTTTAAAAAAATCTAATATTGTCTGTAATTGTTCACTGTCGACGTCTAAAGATACGAAGTCCCATTCTAAATGATTTACCAATAATTTTTTTTTGCTTTCTATTTTAGAATTGTAAAGAGGGCTGATGCTAATCCAAGTTTTGTCCGGAAGTATTAATTCTGCATGACTGTACTTACTTTTAGTCCACCATCTTATGATGTTGTGGAGCCGGCCTCCCTTACCTTTATAAAATGCTATCGATATCTTCATATAAGTATTTATTTTACTTTTTGTTTTTTATATGATCGTTCATGTAATTAATGTTATTTCTTTTTTCAAAAACGGTCTTTTCTACTTCTTCAGTTTCAAGATCATACTTTTCTTTAATATCCCACAAAGCAATCTCTAGATTGTCTTTGAAATCAAATGTAGGTTTTATGGTATCTTTAATACTCTCTTTTTTTCTAAACCAGTCAAATATAAACATATTTTTCCTTTGTATGGTGGAGACGGCGGGAGTCGAACCCGCGTCCAGAATAAGTCCAATTGTAGTCATTCACAAGCATATCAGCTTTTATATCCCCTAACTGAATGGGTAGACGGCTATATTCCAAGGCTTACCGTCTTGTTACCTTAGATGGTTTGATTTTTACAACTTATCTGTTGTTTTGATTAGATTGGAAAGAAGGTTCTAATCGACCTCCCGATTAAGCCGCTAAGCGGACAGATTCGAAGTGGTTATTGTTATTAGCAATTATTGTTTTTGAACGATTAAGGTTGTATCTTACCTGCTTGCACTATTTTTCTTTCTTACTCTGTCGAAGCCATGGCATCCCCTTTTTTCCTTTGTTTCTTTATTATAACTCCAACTGGAGTGTGGTTTTCACTATCAAGCCATATGGTAATTTCTGTTTTGCTTTTGTGTTTCTCTGTACTTGCAAAATTAATATTCTTGGTTGCAGCGCGCATTGCTGCAGACTCAGATGAGTGCTTGCTGATTAAGTCACCCATAATATAATGACCATTCCACTTGTATACTCTCCACATTATAATATTTCCTCGATAGTTTGTTTGACGTATTCTTCGCTATACCCTGAATGTCCTAGATATATCAAACCATCACGATCTAGATAAATATAGGTAGGGAATGCTCCTATAGCATAACCATTAATTCCCTGACTGTCAAACATCATTTCTCGCGAGCCTTGAAGCACTGGAGCAGAAGTAATATTGTGAGTATCAGCCCACTCTTCAACATCAGTGCTGGTTGCTGGTATACCCGCTTCATATCCATCAATCAATATGGTGGCCACTACAACTTCACCATTGTATTCATCTTGCAAAGATTGTGTCTTGTAGCCGGCGGCTTGGCACGGTGGACACCAACTGGTACTAAAATCTAATACTACCACCTTATCTTCTTGTTTATATAGCTGCCAAACTTCACTATTTTGATCAAGCAGTACGATGTTGCATGCTTTTTCACCAATTGCTTCTTGGCTACAGTCATCATCTACAGAAATACCCAGCGGAGGTACCTCTTCTTCTATAAGTTCGGGATCGATATCATGGTCTCCCACTTTTAACTCAGGGCTGCATGCCAAGAGAAGTAATAAATATATCATTTTGGTGTTACCTTGTTTTTGAATTATCGAAGAAATCATTAATTTGAAACTTCTTACTTATATTTAGAAATTCTAAATACGTTAATCCCAAAAATCTGGCCGCATCTATCTTTGAGTTGGTAGCTGAAATAGCAAATTTGAGAGAAGCCTCCTTGATTATATTAGGTAAACCTCTCCAGATATCAAATCCATATAACCTATTATTAAGGTGCCTGGATGCTAATTCAAACTTAACTGCTATTAGATCTTCAAGTGTTAGGCTGTTAATTGATACTAGAACTTGATCATTTAATTTATTTTGTTCTTTAAGTAATTTTATAATACTTTTAGATCTAGTTGTGATATTCTTTGTTTGTTCTTTCATTAATTCTATCACACTATCAAGCAGAACACATTGTCAGTATAAGCAATAACTCAGATCTTGTCAAGTAAAAAAGTCAAAGTTTTTTATTAAATGCCTTTCGACGAAAGGTAATCTTTAACATACGTTTCGATTGCTTCAGCCATGCCAGTAGCATTTTGTAGTGCCGAATTCTGCGCTTCAGTGATCTTCGCTGTTTTTTTGGCCTCAGTTTCCATCCCAGGTTTGTCTTCACCTACCTCTATGGGCTTAAGTTGATCCTCAATTTCAATATCGGTGCTGCCATTAGCTTTTCTAATATTTTCTATTAGGTCGTCTAATAAACTCATTATAACTCCAGTTCAATATCTTCTTCGTCAGGATCACCGCCCTGACTTCGCTTGGCCATGTCGTAAGCCTGATTTGTGGGCTCTTCGACTTGGTTTGCCAGTTCTTCTTCAAACTTCTCAAAGTAAAGTTTTAAATTTGCGATAAGGTAATCATAAAACAGTTCTTGATCTTCAGGGTCCGACAGCAATTCATAAGAATCAAGAATAGAAGTTTCAATTTTCTTGTAACTTTGATAAGCCATGTTCCGGCCGGTTTCATCGCCTTCAACACCGGTACCGAATCCGTCAAGAGGATCTTCTTCTTCAGGCTCTTCGGATGCTTTTTCTGCATCAGTCCTAATATCAATAAACTTATCGTCTGGCTCATCACCGCCAACATTAATCTCTATCTCTTCTATTGAATCCGCGAAATCCTCAGCGGCCTCACCAGCTTGATTATTTATTCTTGCAGGTGTCAGAGAATTATCAACAGCATTCAATACATGCGCGCGATAAGACTGTCTTTGATCAGAATTTGTTGTCAAAGACTTGTAATCTGTCTCAATAATTGGTATAATCTTCTTAAGGAGTTCTTCTAAAACGTTGATACCGGTCGATTTATTAGGAGCAGGATCTACATCTGGAGTTTGACCTTCACTTAATTCTAGGTCCATCATCTGTTGGATGACAACTCTTAAATCATTTTCTTCATTTAGCTTTTTTTGCTTGACGTGTCTTATCAAACGTCTTATGTTCTCTCTGAGAACTTTCTCTTCTTGGTTCATTATACAATGCCTCTTTCACTAATTAGTCTTAAAACCTCATCAACGATATTTAAATCAATATTTTCTTGCCTGATAATTGTGTCTTGCTGCGCTTTCTTACGCTTTTTACCCGACGTAAATCCCAAAGGGCCCGAGAACCCTCCCACGGCACCACCACCCATAGCGGATGTTTCTTCTACAGCACCGATACCAAGTATGCCTAATGCAGCGTCGACATTTTCTCCGCCAACAAAGTCTTCTAACATTTTACGAGCTACATCGTTCTTAGTGGCCTCTACCAATACGAATCTAAAATCACTAGCGTGGAATTGGCCGGGATCTTTTCCCTTCTTAACGCTTGGCATATTGTTATATAAGTCGGAGCCTTTTTCAGCCTCCACTGCTAATAACTTCATATATCCCCCAGAGTGTTGCGATGGTTCAACCGCGGTTTCTTCTGGATTCAATAATTCAACTCCATCTTTAACATATTGGGCTGCGCTCAACCACCTCTTCCAATCGTCATCTTTAGTGCTAGCACCTAATATAACTTTGTCACCTGTATTCAAGGGCCCTTTATCTCCGATAAAATCATATGCTGCAGTTACAGGGGAAGCATGGTCTTTTGAGGCCTCAATTCGAACATTAGATAAGCCGGCAGCAAGCGTTTGCCATATCTTGAGAGAGTCGTCAGAGGTTATCTCTGTTCCATCCGGCAAATATCTACCTTGTTTGGTTGGTTTAGATATAATAACAACGACCTCATCAGCGTTACTGGCATACTTCCGCACCATGTCTAGGTGCCCTTTGTGAGGCGGCTTAAATGCACCCGGAACGACGGCAACAGTTTTAGGATAATCAGCGTCCACTACCGGATCATCTGATTCATCGTCTACAATATTTAATTCTATTTCCTCTTCATCTTCAGTCATCCCAGAACGTCTTGCTCTACCAATGATTTGATTGGCCATGGCAAAAGCACCAGTAAGTTTATAAATTTTATCTGAGCCTGGTGGATATTCGAATACAACACCTTCCATAGAAGACGCCACGTTTTCAATATTTCCAAGCTTAGCCAGTTGAACATCAATAAGTTCACCCATTTTCTCATCACCAGATGCCTGAAGATTTTTAAGATAAGCAATCGATTGTTCCAGTTCCGCTCTCATACGAGCAACCTCTTGGTCATTGTCACTGACAAAGTAACTCTTTACTCCGCGAAGTACTTCGATGGCAAAATCACTAATAGCAATTTCAAGAGGCTTCAAGACTCCAGCGATATACTTTCGAGATTTAGTTTTAGAACCAAGATTTGAAACTGTAGCCTGTAATTCTTTCGGGAGGCCTTTTTTAAGACCAACCACATTAATTCCACGTTCTTTAGCCTCTTCGGGCTGCAACATTAGCAGAACCAACTTGTCTGTGACGTCGGGGGGTAAACCTACTTGCTCGCCATAGCCTCTAACTACTTGTTCGATATAGCCGCCCAAGGTGGCATCCATACCAACAGGTGCCGCGAACGATTCAATCTTCGCTGTTACGTCTTCTAACGCAGAGCCATCGGCGATGTTTTTGAGAGCAACGAGTTTCGGACCATTTACAGCCCACTCTTCTTCTCCAACCTTTTCGGAAGCTCCATCAATAAGGTTATCTAATTTAATAAATTTCTGTTTAGTAATCTGCCTCATTTCTGGGGTCTCTTCTTCATCTCCAAAATATTGAAGCCCATGTAATACAATGTTGGGCGAAGAGTATAAAATGATATTAGGATTACTAGGGTACATTATCTCCATGTTAACGTACCTCTGGCCGTTTGCAAAGATAGCCTCTAGGTCTTCAGGGCTAAGCTTGCGTAAAGCCGCTGAGACGGCCTTAAAACCGTTTGTAAAGGCATTCTCTGCTGGATGTCCGGCCCACTTACTGATATACTCATCAGTTGTCATTCCACCTTTTTTGACATCTCCACTGTTTCTGGCGGTCCTAATCTCTCCAGACTCGTCAACAGTTAAAAACAGGTTTTGACCGTCGACCTTTTCAGTAGCGTTATCAATTTCTGCATTTGCAACTTTACCAAGGATACTGATAATCTCGTTAAAGGTTAAATCAGTATCCTCAGATAAGTGCGCCATATGTCCAGCTACACCGCCCATTATTCAGTGTCCTTGGATTCTTCTATTATATTTAATTTTTCCTGTAGAACAGACATATCATTTTCCATTCTACGTGCAAATCTTTTGACTTCACGTAGATGAGTCTTCGCAAGTTGAAGTCTTCTCTTTTCAGTGATAGTTCTTGGTTTAAGATTGGAAATTATTTCCTGGAGACCTTGAATATAGGTAAAGATGTTTTTTTCATCAAGACTTTCATTAAGAAAATCGCTCCATTGTGAATTTAATGACATGTGTTGTTCCTTTGTAAAATATTGTAGTAATAAAAGTTTTTTAACAAAGCGCGATTGCGATTTCTTAAGTTCAATTTTTATACTTACCGGTCATTGGTTTAGCCTCTAAGGTGCTTGCGAAGCATTTTGGCAATTGCCTCTTGAAGGTGTTCAACTGCTTCATTTTTATCAGCAGCAGCATCCTTCATTGACTCTTCCTTGTCTCCATCTTTGTCGACATCAAGAAAATCAGGCTTTTCACCTTCTTCTTGAACTTCAGCTTCGTTTACATCAGCTTTATCGCCCGGCTTTTCGCCACGCTCGCCGCCATCTTCGGTATCCTTTAATTTATCACCTTTCTTGGTCGTATCATCTTTTTCGCCCTTGTGGGTTTTAGATTTGTCACCTTTATTGCCACCATAATCGGCTTCTTCGTGAACTCGGTCAGCATGCATTCTATCACGGCCGGCATCTTTTTCTTCGTTACCAGTCCGCGCTGCAGCGCCGCCCTCTTCTTGTACTTCTGCATCAGCGGATTCGTCGACGTCAGCAATTTCTTCCTGAACCTCACCGGTACCGTTGAACTCATTAAACTCTTGCAGAGTGTTGAATTTAAATCCCCACGCCTCTGCTAATAAGCCTCTCATCTCTTTGTTTTTCCAATCTTTTGTAGACATCTTTTTATCTCCTTTTTGTAGATGTTCGTATTTGATAGTATATTTTACACTATCTTCCCAGTCTCTGAAGCACATGTTTCCTTTTTCATATGCTTCACGCTCCATTTCCCGAAGGTGCTCATCATTCTGGGCATATCCTTCTTCCATTTCGTCGATATTGTTAAAATCACCACGACAATTTTGTGTGTGATGTACCAACTCATGTGATAAAGAGCGCATAATATCTTTTGGATGCCTGTTGGTGATGTATAATGTAACTGAACTCTCTTGTGGATCATAGAACGCAGTGCGCCCCAGAGGATTACCAGCATTTGATGCATCTTTCTTTAGGAACAATCTAGGAGGATTTTTAAATCCCATTCTTTTTTGTGCGAAAGGCATAAAATCCTTGACGAGTGATTCAATAGTGTCGATCATTGATAAACATCCAAGTAAAATATATTGTAATTAGTTTTTATTTCTGTTAATGGTGGGTTAAACCGTAAATCTATAGTTTATTAACCAATTTAAGTGTTAAAGTGAAGAATTCTAACTCTACATGTTGCTCATTAATTGGCTTTACTTTTGACACCGAAACTACTCGGTTTGCTTTGATTTGGTTTTCAACACTTAGTAGTATACCATACTGTGGGATCCAGTCGCTATGCTTTTCACTCCAAGTAGTCCACTCAACAATATCTCCAACTTCAAAAACCTCACCCGACAACTCTCCAAACTTTTTTTTATCACTTATAGTCATAATAGCGTACGACCCAAGAGCACACCCCTTTTTTGAGAAAAAGACTAGCTGCTTCTTGCGCGTCTTTTTCGTCATGAAATGGCCCCACATCCGAAATCTTACCATTCGACGGGTTATGTTTGCGCACAATAAATGTCTTCTTTTTGCCTTCCACACCATATATAGGCTATTTTTTAAATTTCTTAAAACAAATGGGAAGTGTTTTCGGTATTGTTGACGACCAATAAGGTAAGCAACGATATAGCGGTCATTTCAAAGCCGAAAAAATTATACACAAACAAAGCCGCCACTAAAGATAACAACGTTTTCCAAAATTTATTGAACCTAAAAAGCATCAGTCAAACTCCGTACAAATTAATTCGTCAACATCAATTTCTACTAGTTTACCACAACTTGTGTAAATTAAAACCCTATTTAAATGGCTAGGGGTGTCGTCAAGCATATATACCTTTTGGTTTCGTTCTATTTTAATGTATGCCCGTGTGCCGTATTCGTAACAATATAGGATTCCCGGGCCAACTATGCCATATTCAGGTAAAAGAATATCGTCTTCATCAGTCATACCTTTTATCTGTCTCATAATCTGAGCAGCAGTTTGTTTTATCAATTCGAGATCACGCGCCATTAAAGTAACTAGGTTGCCATCTACTTGTTTTTTTTCTATTCGCTGGACCGGGTACAATATTGTAGTATTATTGCTCATGTAACAAAAAATTAAAATATTTCTAAGGCAATTGCCATGGCAATTCCCATAAATGCCTGCACTACCATAAAGGCGGTTATGGCTTTTGTCTTAAACTCTTTGAGTTCTTCAACTTCTTCAAATTTAACCTTCATTTGACTTGGCGAGGCCACTTCATCAACTTTTTCTTTCCAAGCCTTAAGCTCATGTACTCTGTCTTCTTTGGCTTTAAGTTCAGTTAGTTGGCTTTTAACATCCTGTAGCTCGTCTCGCAAACTTTCAATTCCGCCGGCTAGTGTCTCAAGTTGCTGCAAGACTAGTTTTGAATATGTCTCCCAGCTTTCATTGGGTGTGGCATTCATATCGTATGTTCCTCCGCTCTATATAAATAGGAAAAAAACTACTTACTGGCCAACAATATTAAGCAGATTTTCTGTCTTTTGTTTTTTAGCCGGCGGAATATATTCGTCGGTGGCCTCAACCCTCTGGCTTTCCCAACGCTCAAGAATTTCAGTATCTTTTGAAATCTGTTCGTTGTAAGCTTCTATAAAATTCTTTTTGTCTTCGATAGCCATCTGGTCTACAAAATTTCTTGTTAGCTTTACATCCAACAACTTAGCAATCTTGTATAATTCTTGTTTTCTTTCATCCTCTGAGCCGTTAAAATAACTGTTTATAATCTCGGGGATCATATTTTCTTCCTGCATAGCCTTAAGTACCATGTTCGCAATCTCGTACATTCCAAATTTAAAAGCATATTTTATAATAGAAGGTAAAAGCTTCTTTTGTTGCAAAAAGAGGTTTGGATCATTAATTCGATTGAGGGAAATAGCATCTCGTATCTGCTCCTTCCAAACTAATAATTGTTCATAACTGTGTTCACATTCATAATGTGGTACCTCACCACTAGTTAACCAGTAGTCGTCATCCAGTAGGCCATACCCAGGTATTTCTAGCGACCGGGCCTTAGCAATTGTATATACCTCAGCACCGGGATAAATCATTGCAACGCCGATTTCATCGTAATAGAGATAGTTGTTAAACTGCATTTCCATCACAAAGTCAATTGTTTCGTCGACTGTTTCTTGAGTTTCTCCGGGCAGCCCAACAATGAGAAATGCTGTCGTTTTAATCTTGCTCTCAGCGAAAAGCGATGTTGCGTATCTGATATGATCTTTGGTAATACCTTTCTTCATATCGTCTATAATTGCTTGAGCGCCGGATTCCAAACCAAACAACACATGATTAAATCCAGCCTGTTCCATTAATTGAATTAACTCTCTCGATACGGGCCTAAATCTAGCGCTACAAGTGAAGTTGGTTTTAATACCTCTCTTGATAATCTCTCTACAAAGGGCCATCGTGCTCTTTTTATTGATCATAAAGGCATCGTCATGCAACCATATAGTTTCAACGGTTGGACAGATTCTAAGAATTTCTTCGATCTCATCGCAAACATTTTCAGCAGTACGAAAACGTACCTTCCGAAGTGAAATATGATCGAGAACACAGAAGTTACATTTAAATGGGCACCCGCGGCTTGTTAGAAGATTGGCCATCTTTTTGCCTTCCCAGAGAAAGATATCATGTTTAGGAAATTCAAGCGTATCTAAATCATCGATTAGCTCTCTCTCGTCAGTTTTAATGATTTCTTCACCATTGTTAAAAGCAATTCCTTGTACTTCAGAGATGTCCTTACCTTGCTCGAAACAATCTAATAACTCATGAAAAGTTATTTCCCCTTCACCGACAACAATTACTGTATTCGTATACTTCTTTAACATGTTCTTCCACATAACCGTTGGATGCATGCCGCCGAGTACGATTTTAATATTAGGATGATTCTCAGTTAGATATTCGATCATTCTATAAGAACTAGTTCTACTGAACGTCATTATAGAGATACCGACTACATCCGGGTTAAACTTTTCAATCTCAGATTTAATTTTGTCAAAACAAATATCACTATTAACGTTGTTTAGAAAGTGTGTTTCAACTTCGTGATCTGAGTGCTTCTCCAGGTAGGAGTGCAGGTAAGCTAAACCGAGGGGATAGTGGCTATCCGGAGAATCTTCTGTTCTGCTTGTGTCTTCTATGCTGGTGCAAGTTAATAATACTTTCATTTTTTTGTCCTTGTTAATAAGAAATGTTCGTTACTGTATAGTATATCATATGTTTTTGGTTTTAAAAACATAATTAGACACTTTAGTTAGTATTCTCTGCAATATCATTTGCGTATTTGACTTTTCTGGCTCTAATTTTAATCTCTGGATACCGACGAGCCAAGGCTTCAACGGCATCAACGTTTTTGCCAGAGTCATCAAAAAACAAAACGTCTGTTGCACCGTTTTCGATTCGGTTGGCTATCCATGCAGCTTTATCAGCAGGATCTGAACTGCCTAAAAGCTCAAACGTAATTTTTGAAGTGTCTAGGCCTATGCTTTCAAGATAATCACGTATTGGGCCTTCTGCTTCTCTTGCCCGGGCTGTCAGGATGGCAATTTCTCTGCCTTCAGTCCCGGCATTGAGTGTATTGCGAACAATATTTGTGATTTGTTTAATTTCTCTCGGATTGATCACCTCATCAAACTCAGAAAAATTGTATTCATAGTCTGGGTTAACTTTGTGGGTAGCATACTCTGTCGGCGTCATCGTAATCTTCTCGCCAGTGTCAGTTGTAATATAAATGTTAGAATCTGATTTCGCAATTGTGTCGTCAAAGTCAAACACACGGAGTTTTGATTCGTTTATGTACTCTCGCCAATTTTCAAGTAGGAGTTTCATTTTACTTCTTGCACAGATTTATCCATTTCATCGTCGAAGTCTGTGCGTAGCTTAATCATAGGGTTAAATTTTGCATGTCTTCTATCAAGAACAAGCGAGCCCTGCGGCTTTACTAACTCGCCCTCAATCTCAACGCCTTCGAAATCAATTTCGGTTCGTTGTTTATAAACGACTTTAGGTTCTTCCTCTTTCTCATCCGCATACGCAGTGCCGGAGAGTAGAAGGATTATTATATACTTCATTTTATGTATTCCTCATCAAATAAATAGTCTAGTTATCGTATGTCTCATCAGTTTTATCACCAATAAGCGTTTTGGCCCGAAGCATATCTTGGGGGTCCACTTCTTTAAGAATGACGCTACCTGTTTTTGGTTCGAAATACATGCCGATTAAATCTCCCTTGGAGACATTCGCTATTTCTTCTTCGGTTAACACTATTTTTCCGCCATTCTTTTTTACCAGAATAGTAAGAAGACTAAACAAATAATCTGGATCTTGGAGATATTTACTCATTTTCCTAGGAACCCTTTCCACGTTTTAACTATGCTTTCGTTTGTTTGCATATGTGATGGCTGACGAGCATTCACAAACTGAGCTAACACTCTGTTGAATACCACGTTAAGGTTGTCTTCGTCGTCCATAGAGCCCTCTACAAGCTCTTGGAACAATCCAGTCATAATATCGGGCTCATCAGCATTTATCGAGAATATAGCGGTAAATTTAGCCTCTCCAGCGTGTTCTACAGTCGTAGCATTCATCTGTAGATAATATTCAGTGTTCTCTTCTTTTCTTGGCGCTTCTAAAAGCTGTTTTCTCAACTCAATTCTAAAGTCGCGAGAATCAAGAATCTGCATAAGCACTTCCATGCCTAATCCTAAATCTTCTGGATCGTAATAGTGAGAGTATCTTGCAGTGGATTCATATGACTCGTCATAATCGCCGTCAGTCTCAACATCCCACTCGTAAGATGAGATCTCACCATCTTCAATTTCCCGGGCCAGATTAATGTAAGCTCCGCCTTCCATTTGTCCTTCGCGCTTGAAGTACTCTGTAAGAATTGCTTCCCAAGTATCGCGGGCATCATCGATCTTAGTATCAATATTTTGCCCAGCGTCATTAAGTTCGGATGACATGGCCATATACCGCCCACCATAAATTTCAGGATGCTCAAAGTTAATAGGAATAGATAAGTGTATTTCTTCGCGGATCCTGCGGATTGTGGGGGTATCGTGTTTCGAAGGCACAAATATATCACCATAGCCGTTTCTTTCATTTAATTCGTCAACAGAATTCCACACAACTTCTTCTGCATTGCTCGGCAACCTTTTCCACTCATCAATTGGCCATCTAGCAACAAATTGAGCACTAGGCATGATATAAACACTATCAGCGCCGTCTTCGCGCACTTCATAATCAATAAATGTCTGGGCATATCTTTCCATCCAATAATTTGTCACATCTTCACATTCGCCTTCCGTCGCTCGTTTGATATCACCGATTAAATTTGCATCGAGATTTTGTTCAGTTTCTTTGTTCTGGCGCATCGCACCTGCCATATCTGAAGTATCAATATTTAAGAGTTTGGAAAGAAGTTTAGCTCTACCTGCAGCATTAGCAGTATCTTCATAAGAACCACCAAAAATCATGAATTTGCTTAAATCAATCTTATCACCCTCTTTAGGCATGTTTTGGATGACTTCTTCTTGGCTTGATCTTGCCCAGTCAGTAACTTGATTGGCTAAACCGGGAATATCGGCACCATAAACGCGAGTTTCAGGCATTCCAACGTCTTGCCCGTCATCCCAGCGCTTTGGAGGCTCATCACCTTCATAATATCTAACGTGACGGATGCGCGCACGTGAAATTGGATTGATATCACCAACATCATAGCGTTTATCATCATAAAATATCTCGCCTTCTTGTATTTCTTGCTCGGCGCTGTCTATATTACTTGTATTAGTGGCGCTCAGAAGCTCTTCTGTCTCTACCACGTATGCTACGGCTCCGTGACCTTGAGCCTCGGCCACAGCGCATTTATAGTACGATTGATAGGCACTTGCACGGCTAGCAGGAGAGTGGCAAGAGGTAATCTCGTCAAAATCGCTCATTCTGAGCACATCTATCGGATGTCGAGTAATAATAATGGAAAATTTGTCATTATCGATGTTATTTATCTCTTTTTTGATATATCCGGCGTTCTTTTTCCAATATTCGCCATATTGAGTGGCTAAATCGGTTAAATCGTAACCTGCAGGCCCAGCGACACCCGGATTTACAATATATAAGTAAATTTGAGTAGATATTCGGTTGTAATCTTCAAATTCTTTTTCATCAAGCGCCTCACGCTTCATATATTTTGTTAGATAGCGCTCGTTTCGCTCTTTCCACCATTTTAGGTTTCTAGGGTCCTCACCATACTTGTCTAATGCCTTTTTTGAAAATTTACCCTTATAATCAAATATTTTTTGATGCAAAACTTGTCTTCTGTTCGCTAAATCTGCGACTTTTCCGAAGAATTTGCCGATTTTCATCTGAATTTTCTTGGTTTTCTTCTTGTCGGGCTGATCACCCAAAGTATTGAAGATCTCACTGGCTGTACGTATATCTCGCTCGGCAAACACCATACCCTTCTCCCAATCTACGTCATATTCTTGAGATCTGAAGAATTCTGCGAACTTTCCAAGCTCTGTAGAAGGATCAATGGTCGGAAATGGTATAACGGCGCGCATTTTACCACTGAAAAGGTCATTTAGAGGTAAATTGGCCGGATCTAGGTCGTCCAGTACGTCTTCAAGCACCCGCATCTCGTCTTCGGTGACTTCTCGGAGGACTTTTTCACTAACCGGAACACAATTTGGCACATTTTTGCCGCTTTTCTTCTTCATTCCCGCCTGTTTGTACCCGTCCCAACACTTTTCCTGCAAAATATCCAGAAGATTCGCTGTTTTTAACAGGATTTGCTCATCATTTAGCATTAGCTTTCCATTCACAATAGTCACACGACATTTCGTCGGTTAAAGGCATGCCACAATTGGGACATTTCTTAGATTTTACCATAGATAACATGTTTTTTATTCCTTCATTGATTTTGAGCCGCGGCATTTCCACTTTTTACGGGATAATGCGTTAGCACATGGGGGATTTTTACACTTTTTAATCTTCGCGGAGCGTGCACAGTACGCATCACCCTTAGCTGTACCGGGTCTGATGCGGTCTCCGCCACCTTTTGCTTGTCCTTTTTGCCCAAATGAGCGACATTTGCCGTCTACACGCTTAGCAAAGCGTTTTCCTTTGGAGGGTTTACAAGGTTTTTTAGCTTTTTCAGCTAAAACTTGAACCAATTCGTCTTCAATCATCATTCGTAAAGACTCTTTCTTAGAATTACCCCAGTTTTCGGCTCCAGCCTTGCGACATTGAACCAACCTACCAGATGCATAGGCAGAAGGCCACTCTTTTGAGTTCGCTTTTACTTTGTGGTAGCATGCGTCTTTTTCGCCTTCTTCTTCATCAAGAGTTTTAAGGTCAGTATTTTCTTGCACACCATATGTTTTACAAGGATCTTGGCCACAGCCACAGTTCTTTTTGCCCTCTTTTAACTCATCATCGTCTGTCTCGTCAAGAATCTTCTGTATTCTGGCAGCTTGACTGGCATGCATCTTTGACGCGCCCTCAAGTTCTCCTACGATTGTCTTGAGTTCTTCTTCGTGTTCTTTCGAGTGGGACTCGGCTATAACAGCTTCTAACTCTTCACGGATAATCTTCTCTAAATTCATGTACAATTCCTCATTTTTAAATCCTTTGCAAGCACTTGGGGTAGGTCTACATCGTGGTTTTTTTGATCTTGTCTCACCGTCAGAGCGCCCACACGCTTTACATTTACCATCACGACAAGTATTACAGTCAATCCAACCACTTTTTTTGCCAGGGGCGCCCTTGCGTTTAAACCAATCACCCAAATTCTTCTCTGAACTTGGTTTTTTAGTTAATTTGCGTTTCTTTTCGTCCAGTGGACCATACAAATCATTCATTTTTAGACATTTCCAAAGCTTTCTCCAATAAATAGATCGGTATTTCGCTATTAGCTATGTCTTTTATCTCTTCAATTGTCGCCCACATGTAACTATCGTGTTCAATTTCGCCTGTAATCGGATTAGGGATACTAACATTTACCTCACCCCTCCACCTGTTTGCTAAAAAATAATATTTCTGTGGCTTGGGTTCACCTAGGTATATTAAATCTTCCACAAAACACTCTAAGTTGGTCTCTTCTTTTAGTTCTCTAATCGCTCCTGACTCAACACTACGGTCTTTTTCGTCTATATGGCCCCCAGGTATGGTCCATTGCCCACCCCGTTTATCAATATTCGACCGTCGAATGATTAAAAATCTATTTTTATCAATACAGATAACAATTCCAGCATCCCGCTCCCTGTTTGAGGCAGTATATGTATCCCATTTCGAAGTCATCTGCAGGCTTTTGGTAGTCTTGAGGGGAATTTTGATACCATGCTGCATGCATTTTTAAGCACCACTCTCATCGAAACACGTTGAATTGGAACAACCCATACTAAATTTTCTTGAACTTGCATTCCTGGATAATATTCGACGTCAACACCATATAAAATGCCTACGATTTCTCCACTTGGAGAGTAAACCACAGAGCCGGAACAGCCGAACCATCCGTAAGTGTTCAATATGATTTGTAGCCCTACCCCCTGTTTATCTTCATAACCAGCGACGGTACCACCGAAAGTCATAAGCTGATGGCTAGAAGGGTATCCAGAATAAGTGATATCAGTACCCACCTCCGCAATTCGTACTTGGGGATCCCATTTCATGGGAGTGATTGTTGTAAATTTCTTTTCTATCAACAGCACAGCCATATCCGCATCGGCGTCGGACCATACCAAAGTGGCTAAACGGTTTTCACTTCCTTTCAATACTTGATATTTGGTTCCGCGGACACCATCACTAACATGCTGAGCCGTAAAAATAAAATACATGTCCTTATATTGTATATAAGAGCCGCTTCCGTGCCCGCCACCTGGTGTCATAACTCTGACAGAGGCATCTCGGACTCTTTTTTGAATCATACTCATGGCAGAGTTAATCTGCTCAATCGGCATCGGTATTATGGCATCAGAGTCTGTGCTGGCACTTGCACTAATATTAAAATTTAACAAAAATGCCGCTATTAAAAGTAGAAACCTCATCATTATCCCTCCAAGGATTAAATTCAACTACCTGTATCTGTCTCGATATATCTATAGCCAACCTCAACTAGTTGTCCGGTAGTTGGAATAACTGTAAAGTTAACTGTGTTGTCGGTAGCAGAATACGTCCACCCGTAGGCGCTCAAGGAACCGTCTATAAAGACTCTGATTGAGTCGACTACAGGGGCGTGAGTTAAACCAATACTTTCATAAGGTTCAATTGAGTGAGTAGCATCGGTGACACCTGGCGACCAATCGTCATCACATATATCGATGACAACTCCGCCAAGCATCGATGTAGCCTCCATGTATCTATCACCAACATCAATTGGATTTGGTGCTATCGTACACATGGAAGCGCCTGCAGGCTGATTAACAATACTGGCCATGAATACGGCGCCACCACGTTGCATGGAATACCAACTCAAGAAATCTGATACAACTGGATACTCAACGTAACTTTGCTCTTCTTCGTCTGAGACAAAGACGACTAGCAATCCAGCATCGGGCCGCATCCATGTTAGAGAATAGGGATTATGCATAATGTATTCATAGACTGAATTAAATCCTTCCTCCCACGGCCCCATAGGTAAAGTGTTGAGCATGCTTTCCGCATCCGCTATGTCATCACCGGGAACCAAAGGAAACTCTGTACTTGCAATTGAGTCTGTTGGATCAGCACTTATAATTACTAATCTCCAATCAGATGCTGGTAGCGCTAACATCATTGCTTCAATACCGGCGAGCAATGCGTCGTCGAATCGATTCATAGAACCAGATTTATCGATAACCCATAAGATATCAATTCCATCGATGGTGCCAACTTGGGTAAAAGAATCTACCCAAACATCACCATTCTCCGCCGGCACTTCTACTTCAACATACACCGGAACCTCAACTTCTTGGATTACCGTTACCGGATCAGAGGGTACTTCAACATAGACAGTCTCTGTTTCTCCGGGCTTTATAATGGCGTAGTCGGGTTGCAGGCAGGCTATAGCGCACAACATCATAAGTAAAAACGTCTTCATTACAAGGATAAATATACGCCAAGATTTATTTCAGCCATAAATAACATTATTTTGCACCCGGGGCACCCCCAATGCGGCCAACGTAAAGTCGAAATTTTTTTTATTTTTCTTTTCTACTTTTCCCTAAAATTTTTCCTCTTATTCAGGGTCATTCGTTCTAAATAAATCATACAAACCGACCACAATCGATATCTTAAGGCCTTCTTCTTCCATTTGTATAGCAACAGGCGCATAACTATCATAGCCGGTCTCCTTGGTCCAGTGGATGGTCCAGAAATACACATCATCGTCTTCTATACTAATGCGCCGAACATGGTCGACCAAGATTCCGACATTGCCACAGCCAGTATCGACGATTAAATCGCCAATAGTTAACTTCATTTGTTCACATTCTTCGCGTAGAGTGTTTGCCATGCATCTCTAAGTATCACTAAGGATGATTATAATGTCCGCTTTAATCAGATTAATCAAGCCCGATTCGGATATGCGTTCCATGCCAGGCCTTGACCACACGATTTCCCAGATCCATACTTTGAAGTGGCCGTGGGTACCGTGCACGTATGACGGATAGTACATTCCCTCATAGGACCAGAATCGTCGAATGAGTATACCAATAGATTTGGTATCGACGTCATACAAGAATATACCGGGCTTAAGGTCCACACCTTAACTAGGCGGCTTATAGTTTTAACCAGCCCGGGCGACGATTAGCGCAATCCTTAATCACTTGGCCAGGTTCTTTCGCGGCCGCGGTGCACTGGGTTACTGGGGCATATACGGTATTCACGTCGACAGTGTCACCCACCTTTACCAGATCCTGTGTGGTAATAGAGGTCATCTTGTCTCGCGCTTTTAGCTTTTCAGTATCAGCGGTACTCACAGCAGTAATGCCCAATAAGAGCATGCCTATTATATTTGCTTTAATCATTTAGGTTAACCTTTTCACTCAGTGAGTGTTTAAATAGTGTACTCTATACTTTAATACGGTCTATTATGTATGGATGGTGAACCGACATATCTTTGTATAGCTTCTTCAAGATTTTCTTGGATATATCGCCGATATCGTCCTTGATACCTTTCGACTTGATCGCTTTTGCTACTTCGTCCTCTACCATCGCCTTTAGTTCTTTCTTAATCATGCGCTCGATCTCATTACGATCGGATTTAGTTATCTCTTCGACGATTATTGCGCGCAATCTTTGTTTACTGATTTTCATGGTTTAATTTCTACCTGCTGTAATTAGGTTCATTTTCCGGAAGATGCCAATTTTAGATGCGTTCTTGGGATTGTCTGTATAATTCCTACGCGTAGCCACATTATACGGTACACTATCGGCCTTGTACGGGATGCTAACGACTTTAAATGACGTCGAACGTCGTTAAGGTCTCCCTCAAAGTTAACGTCTACCTCCAATATAATACCGAAGTCTCCATAATCGATTGGGTATATAATGTGTATGTGCGGCGTTGGGTTAAACGGGGTGTACTGCACCAAGTCCCCAACCTGCAAATCATTATCGACACATAGCGCCTCAACTTTTCTCATGTAATATATATGCGCCGTGTGCTTAAATTAAAACGTATACTTTCTCATCTTTGATATTGTGTGTACCCATATCCTTTCCTTTACTCCGTCATGTGGGTACCTAACCCAATAGATGCGCATCATGTTCATGGAAGGGTACACTTCGTCGTCGTCCTTGTCATACAAGTCAATGATGATGGCTATGCCCCCGTGGCATGCGCATGTGACCAAGTCTCCAACCTTGAACGGATGCTCGGGTGCGTGCTTGAATAAATCGCTATAGCTCACGTCTTAACTATGCTGGTGGCTATATTCTCCGGGTTTATATTTGGGAAATTTTTGGGCGCGATCGAAAAGGTGCTTAGCCGGCATGTCAGGCATATGTCAAGTAATGGCACATACATCCCGGGGAGGGGGGTAGGGGGGTGGTCCCTCCTGTCAAGTACTTGTCAAATCATTTGTCAGGTTTGTTTGCATATATATGACACACGCAGTCTTTAATCACACTACTGTATACGTATAAGATGATAGGCGTATAGCATGCAAGAATAGTTCCCTTTGTAAGTATCTTTTTTAGTAGTAGTCTCGCGGACATTCTATCAGGCTTCTGCAATCTCTGACGATACAAACAGTTCTGTATTATTCATATAGTTAATACTTCTTATTGTCTCGGCATTCATCTGTAGCCATCGCGCACCTGCCGCAGTTACTTGCACACGTCTGCCGAAGTCGCTGACAGTCTCACCGTTCTCTATCAATCCATATAGGATAAGCATATCAATCGCTGCTGTGGCATCGGCCGCAAACATATCGCACTTGAGTGCTAGCTCTTCTACTGACCAGTCTGTGAATGTTGGTAGCCAGCCTTCAATATAGTTTAATATACTTATCTCGGCCTTATCTAACTTAACGCTGATGCTGCCGTCAGCAATTGTAAATATTGTGTTAGAATCCATATATAGTGTGTCCTTCCTTAGATCCACCGGGATCTGTTAAAGATTTGACTAGGCAGACACTACCGGTAGTGTGTCGTATGTAGTGTCATACCGCCATAAGCAGGTAAAGCATGGCCGTCCACATGACAGCGCCAATCGCATCGTATACTTTCATCTCGGTTGTGTAGGTCATTGTCTTTCTCCTTCCTATGCTTATAATATAGCACGATGGGGTGTGGTTGTCAAGCTGTCGCATGTCAAATAAATGTGAGGGGCGTAAGTGGTTGGAATCGTTGGTGATACACGGTGTTGTAAGTCCTTGGATACATTGAGGATTGCTGTCACATGCACTCACACCTTGACAAATGGCGATAGAGTGACTATGTACTAAGATCCAACCACATACAGAACACATTTAACAACACAATATAATACATTCAATCACACTCTCCCACATTACTAAGCAATTGTCTGACACCATAAGCCCCTTTATACCTATACTACCACTTTACTATACAATCCTTCTACTACAGGTACAGCTATTAACTGTAAACACTTAAGAGAGTTATTATATACTGTATAGTTATTCTCATCCTTATCCACTACAATACATACAGCTTTGGGTTTAGATGATACTTGTTTTCTTTTTACTAACTCTCCAGCCTTAAACATTCTTGCTCTCCAGTTCTTCGGCTTGTTCAGTCATCTTGGCCAAGTCGGAGGCCGTTAGCTTTCTTTCTTTATGCCTCTTGTTCTGTTCTCGGATCAGTTTATTGTATCGCTTCTTTTCGTACTTGTTGACGTGCAGGTTTTCTATTCCTATCGCTCTCATCTTCTGGGCCATTCTTCTTACATTGGCTTCGGAGCAACCGGCTGCATCACATCGAGAGTCGGCGCGTGTCAGCACTACCTCTTTGAAGTCAAGGCGGCCGTCAATCATCTTTAGAATTGTCTGGGATACATAATGTTTCATAATAAATGGAGAGTCTTTATTTAGGGTCGCGCTCTACTCGACTTAGTTGCTCTGGCTTCTATATTTATAAGGCTGGCGGCTCTCATGTTATTCCAGCAGGTTTATCATGAGGGTGGCTAATCCTCTTATAGCCGTTACTGTAGGATCTTCATTATCTTTAACCTCAAAGGTTAGGGTTGGACATCTTACTCTGCGACATATACAAGCCCGTCGCAGCACTCGGCACTATGGAGTTGGGGGTTTTCATTTTCTTTACTTTACCTCTCGCGCTTTGCGCTTTACGGGTTAGGTGTGATTATAGGATAGCTTCGCCGATTGCGATACCAAGCCCAAAGGCAAGGAGCAAGAGCGGACTAAAAAAGAGGATACCAAGGTAATCGTTCATTTAGATGCCTTCACCAGCAGCGAGCGCAGCAAGATCAGCCTTCTCTTCATCGCTAAGGTGTTCCTTGGCTTTGTTGCGGAGGCTGGCCGCGCTCATCTTGGTGGGTACTTTATACTCACCGTTGCAGCCATCAGCAAAGCCTTGTGCGCCTTCCTGCGTCGGGTAGTCGATGATCGCTTGCTTGCCCTGAGTTGTGGAGTTGCGGAAGACGCGCCACATTTTAGGACCAACTTGCTCGACGGTCCAGCCGGTGAGTTGCTTCCGCGTTGGCGGTGCTGGCTGTGGCTTGTACGCTTTCTTGCGTGAAGACCCGATCTCAATGTTACAGATCATTGGGTTAGGTTTGAAGGTCAGGCTGTCGTTTGTTTTTGCTTGAGGCATTGATATATCTCCTTACTTGATATACTATATTATACACTAAAAATGGGGGAAAGTCAACAACAAAGTTGTCAAGAGAATGTCAGGGACTAGTCAACAGACTCGACACAGCACGTGCTTTCATCACCTACATTTTCGATAATGTCACCGTTCCAATCCTCATCCTCTTCGATCTCTTCAACAAGTTGCTGCTGAAACTCAATCAGGCGATCGAGCAGTTCCGAAGCATCGGCGTTGCGGGCGGTAATATCAAAAGTCAGTCGGTATGTCATAGTGTTCTTTCCTTGTTTGGTATAACCATTATACCAGAAATAGAGGGCTAAGTCAACAACTAAGTTGTCAAGAGAATGTCAGTCGTTGCAGCATGGTGGATGCCCCCAGTTTGCCACTTGCCAGTCGCTAATGCTACCGGAGTAATGGAGCGCATCAACGAAGTTGCTCCAAGCCTCGGAGCGGGCAACGGTGTCAGGGTGGCCCATGAGTTGCTCGCCCTCTTGGAACATTGGAAGGATAAGATCAATAAACTGCTCGCGGGCAGTCTCCCAAAGAGTAACGGTGTCGAGTTGTGAAGCCATAGAATAATCTCCTTCTTTCTATACATATAATATAACATAGCGGAGGGGTAAAAGCAAGGAAGATCGTGTCAGGGAAATGTCAAGAGATCACCGTCAAGTTTCGTTCACTAACGATCTCAGTTTTACCGTCTGCCCACAGGATCGACCACCACACGGTTTTCCACTTGGCTTTCTCGGCATTTTCGACAACAATACCCAAACCAGCGCGTTCGTGTGGAAGACCGCGCCTATACTTTACCAGATCACCCGCTCTCATTCTGCCACCTCAAGATCACGTTCTGGGAATGTCGGGTATCCGAATCTTTTACTGTTTGAGTTGTCGCCGACCCAAGCGATGCGAGCAAACCCGCAGCCGCCTTCTGCCATCACAAGCCCAACCTTGCCGGCGTAGCCTTGACGGGTTGCGCGCTTGTTGGTTTTACCTCTCACCAGTTGACCAACCTTAAACTTTGGTGGCTTCGGAAGTAGAGCCTCGATCATCTGGCTCGCGTTGTCACGGAATGAGCCAGCAAAATAGTCAGACTGCATATCCGAGTAGTCATCACCGCGGCGAACGTGGAAGTTACAGGCGTCAGCCTCAAGTTGAGCAGCCGTATCGCTTGCCATCGCTCCGTTGGCCAAGAATGAACCAACGTAACCGTTATGCTGGAAGGCCCAGCGCGTTCCGTTATACTCTACATCAATATCAATACCTTGCTTCTTGAAGTGAGTTTTGATCTTCTTGATTACTGCTTTAACTTTCATGCTACCACCTTCAAGTCTACGACTGAGCAAAATCCGCTCTTTTGAGTTGAAGCCCAGAACACACGGGCAATCTTGCCGTCTGCCATTAGGCTGAGAACCAATCCAAGATTTGAGTTGTTATACCCTTGGATAAATCCCACGTTTGTTACCATGCTTCCGACTTCAATCATAGATTTCTCTCCTTTCTATATATATAATATAACCCGCTGAGAGGTAAATGCAAGGCTATTTGTGTCAAGGGAATGTCAGTAAACGAGTTGAATGTGTTCTTTTCTTATAGTCTCGCGCTTCCCGTCAGCGGCCCACTCGACGATCCAATAGTCCGTTGCAAATGCAGATCCGATAATGATCCCGACCGGTCCCCAGCCTTTACTTGGCGCGCCATAGTGTGATCTTCGGACCAAGTTACCGACTTTCATGCGCTCACCAATTTTTAGGGTCATTGGCGTCCCATACATCGTGTGTCTGAGTCTTTGAGAGGCGTTCGTCCTTTACTTTCAAGTTAAAGCTCCGGCGTGCTGCTGCTCGGCTATGCATTTTTGCCTGCTCTCGCGCGTCCATTCCGCGCTTAACAAAATCGTCCTCCGCTACCATAAATGTCGTTGGTGCGGCCCAACCGTCATCACGGCGATGCAGTTGTTCAAGAAGATCATCGGAAAGCTCTCCAAGCTCTTGGAGTAGATCAGCAGTCGAGCCGGTTACATCGTGGCGACGTTTGACGGTTTCCATATTGGTGCTGATACATTCGTGAAGCAGATCGATTTCTCGCTCTGTTAAATTGATTGTTAATACTTTGTCAGACATTTATACTCCACATGTGCAGTTGGCCCATTGAAAGGCGAGGAAGATAAGACCAGACCAGCAGGTCAGATCAGCGATAATAAGAGCGGCCATCATGCCGTTGCGGTTTTGAAACATTTTGTTTTCTCCTTTCTATACATATAATATAACGCCGAAAGCGGTGATAGTCAAGGTTTAAGTTGTCAAGGACTTGTCAACGACTGATAGGTGCTGACTACATTCGGTTAGTGGCTCTGGTTCGTTCGTCCACAAAACTTTAACGTCACGATTGCCGGTAAACTTTCCAGTCTCAATAATCAGACCAATGTGGACAGATTGACCCTTGCTCCATCGCGGACGTTGATACCAATATGTAACCAGATCACCGACTTGCATTTTTCTGAGCCTCAACATGTTTGCATTTACGTCGCCAACCGAAACCGGGGCAAGAGCATGTCCACGTGCCTCCGTTGTCGCTAACGGTGTAAGTGTTCCCGCGACTGCCTTGAACCTCATAGGAGACAACGCCAGCCGGTTGTAGGGGTGCTTCGCGCTGCTCCACGATCATATACTTGCCAACTTCGTCCAAAGTCAGAGTATCGGGTACCTCCACCCAATGTTGACCAGACACAGCCCACTTTTGACCAGCGCGGTCAGTGTACAGCATTGGATTCATGCTAACGACAATGGGTAGATCCATTCTATGCCTCTGCGGGTACGAGTGTGGCCACGCTCAAGGTGGTATAGGTTTCGACTTCTATCGGAGTAATTGCCGGATCGTCAATCGTTGCCTGCATCATCAGGGCTGTGATAATCTGCTCACATCCGAAGGTTGTGCGCTCCAGAGGAGTTAGGCGAGAGTCGTCTTGAGTACGAAAAAGTGGAATGGATTGCATAGATTTTTCTCCTTTCTATACATATAATATAACCCCCTGACACCAAACGTCAAGGAAGATTTTGTTAAGAGGATGTCAGGTGTTCTATGAACATCTCATGGAACTTTAAGCGGACCTCAGTGCCAAGAAAAACAATTGTATATGCCTTGGTGTAGGATTTTGAAGTCTCACCTATCTCTATCACCATACCAGTGCGATGTACAGGAAGGCCGGCCTGATGTGTCCCATCTTTGATCTTTATAAGATCCCCAACCTTAAACTTTGGCATCAGAAGGGCTTGCTCTCGCTCATTGGTGAACACTCCCACACCAACGGATTCATGATCACCGGGTTGCCAGTTGCGTACTTGGCGAGGTTCACATGACAAGAAGTTGTCATAGAATGAAAGCCTTTGGCTGGTGCGGTGAAGTCGGCGATGACGTAAACTCCTGCCGGGGTCCGCTCTCCGATCTTTAAGTCATAGCTATATAGCTCGGCGCTTCCATTTGGATACGATACACTACTCAAAGAATACCTGTGATTACGCGCACTTAGGCCATTCTGCCATGCTTTGATGACACCATCGTTATCTAGTCTTGGTCCTGTGATTAGCATTTAATTCCTATGCGTCAATGGCGACGATTCGCTCGTTAGTAGAGAAGTAGGGGCGCGCTGCATAGTTCTTAGTCGTCATCCACATACGTTGGCACTTAGAAGGCACCGGCTTCGGGGCCATCAAATCAGTCAAGACGATGTGACCGTCAAAGTCGCGCTCATTCACATACTTGGTTGGAGCGTTGAAGCACGTACCACCAGTCAAGACGCGCTCTGTTTTCTTGGTTTGGCCTTTCTTCCAAGTGTATACCTTATCTTTGGCTACCTCGGTGTCGAAGGGGACAACTGTGAACTCTGCAATCTCAGCTAACTTGTTAAGCTCGGAGAAAAACGCGGCAAGCATCCCATCATCAACTGATCCAGACTGGTCGATAGAGATGGCGATCTTGGCTTGGCGACGGACACGCTTGCCCGGATGCATCCGAGGGTAACGCTTGTTAAGACGGCGCGGTGTACTGCGCTTATCGGCGCGCTGGCTTGTTTTGACGAAGTATCGAAGAACTTTACGCCAGTCAACCTTAGTTTGAATACGTTCAAGAATATCCTGACGCATGGACGAGGATACTGTTCCCCAGTTGCGTGACTTCTCGGCTTCTTCTGCTGCCTTCTTAATTGCATCCTTCATGCGCTCGCTAGCAATCTCTTGAGTTGTACCGCTGACTTCACCGAATCCCTCATGATCATCAAGCGAATCCATGTCACCAAAGGGATCACCAGAACCCTGCTCACCGGATCCGTCGCCTTCCTGTTCTTTCTGATCTTCTCCCATCTTCTTGAGTGCTTCAAGGTACCACTCGTATGACTTGAACGAAGGGAGATCCTTAAAGATACCTTCGCCCGGAATACAAGCCTTCATAGCCTCCTTGCCAATGACCGGTCCGGGGTTGGACTCACCCGGCAACATATTGGAAATGTGGCAGTTGATCGACAGGTCCATAGCAATGTTGTCGATGCGCTTGAGGCCATCAGCAGGCTTACGGCCGGTCACATGCTCAAAGATTAGGTGGTAAAACTCATGCATCAACACGCCCTGCTTGTGATTGTCTTCAAGCTGCTCAAAGAACTCAGGATTGTACATAAGTTCAAACTGAGCAGTCTCAGGGTTGACGCGCACACCGGCAGTCGGGATAGCAGTTGTAGCGATCTTATCAATCCGGCGCGAGAGCGCGGCGAAGAACGGCTCGCGCATAAGCAGGCGAGCGGTGTGCATGTTGAGATTGAAGGGCTTTTTGGTATCGTCAGTCATTGTTCTTTTCCTTACTCTTATAATATAACGTGTTGGCGCGACTTAGCAAGCGATATTGTGTCAAGCAAATGTCAAGGAAGTTTATACAAGGCTCTAAGTTTAACCTCATCCAGCCAGCCCTGTTGGCCATCAACGTGTAGCTTGAACTCCATGCGCTTGTTCACCAGATCACCATACTTGGCGCGCGCAGTTTCCGCGCTAGCGAGT
>Ga0208134_1000125_pt1 | contig 45322 bp, 43 predicted proteins | sample VirMetDEL_Mar_31_FD_184515 | JGI IMG/M metagenome (GOLD analysis project Ga0208134, IMG submission 184515) | Aqueous microbial communities from the Delaware River and Bay under freshwater to marine salinity gradient to study organic matter... | ecosystem: Environmental > Aquatic > Marine >...
GCTTTTATGGTCTTTGATTTGTGATAAAATATCATCCACAGCATCATCGATTTCACTCATATACATATTTAATCTCTTAGTTGACTTTTTCCATTTATATGCTATTATATGTATATATGGAATTAAGATTTGAGAAAACAAATAGTAATGCAGTGCTTCCAGGTAAGAATCATGATAACGATACTGGTCTAGATGTAACGTCGGTTGTTGATGTAACAATCCCTGCAAAAGGTTCAGCAGTTGTAGATGTAGGACTTAAGTTTAGCTTTATTGAGCCTGGATTTTGGGTTAAGATCGAAGGTAGATCTGGACTTGGGTTCAAGCATGGTATTATGCCTCATCCTGGTATTATTGATGAAGGTTATCGTTCTGATGCAGGTGTAAAATTATACAATCTAACTGATAGAGACTATGAAGTCAAAGCTGGGGATCGTATTGCTCAGTTTGTTGTGTATGCTAATCACCCTGTAGTTGTGAGTGAAGGTGAAGCTGTTGAATCCGAAAGAGGTGAAAAAGGCTTTGGGTCCTCAGGAAGATAAAGATATGGGCACAACAAGAAAAACAAAGGTAACAGAGCGAAAAGTAGGTAAGACTAAGATTAGAAAGACCGTTACAGTATCTGTAAGTAAACCTAGTAAAAAACGTAAAAAACGATAATGATTGATTTTAAAGGTATTTGGTGTGAAAAGTACAGGCCGACAAAGCTTGATGATCTTATATTAGATGAACAATCTCTTCGAGTTGTTAGTCAGTTTAAGGATGAAATACCTAACTTACTATTCACCGGTAATCCAGGTACAGGTAAGACGACCTTAGCTAGGATTATTGTTAATGATATATTAGGATGTAATTATCTTTATATTAATGCGTCAGATGAGTCAGGTATTGACACCATCAGACACAATATCACTAACTTTGCTCAGACCAAGTCATTCGACGGTGGCGTTAAAGTGGTAATACTAGATGAGGCTGACGGTCTAACCTCTCAGGCACAGGGAGCATTGCGTAATACTATGGAGACGTACGCTAAGTACTGCCGCTTTATTCTTACTGCTAACTATAAGCATAAAATCATTCCTGCTCTACAGTCTAGGTGTCAATCACTTGATCTGAAGCCTGTAATTGATCAGGCTGTTAAGAGGTGTTATAGTATTCTACAACAAGAAGAGGTAGTAGTATCAGATGTACAGAAGAAAGAGTTTGTAATGCTCGTTAAGAGGTACTTCCCTGATCTTCGTAAGACTATTAACGAGTTGCAGAAGAGTGTAATTAACTCCGAGCTGCATATTACAAATAGTACTGCAGATGAAGCTCTACTTAAGTCGATCTTCGAAAAGATAGCTACCGGTAAGTCATTAGAACTAAGAAAGCACTTAATTGAGAGTGAAGATAGGTTTCAAGGCGATTATGATACCCTTATGGCTAACTTTCTCGATCATCTATACGAACAACCTATTGATGACATGAAAAAGAAAGAGATGATCACTATATTAGCTGATCATCTCTATAAAAGCGCGTTAGTACTGGATAAGGAAATTAACGCATTTGCTTGTTGGGTTAATCTAGAGAGAGTATTGTCTTAAGTAAGCCTCACACTGCTCATTAAAACGCGTACCTGTTGATTTCTGTGTTGTTGCTGCTTGCTTTATAGTCCGTGCACCTTTAACAGCTAGCTTTCTAACAGGCTTAGCCTTAAAGATCTTAATTACATCGGCAAACGGAACCATAGAAACAGCGCTTATACCAGCGTTAATAAGATGCTTCTTCTTACTATCCTTTTCGTCAGCCGCTGCAGCTCTTAAAAGAGATATAACAGCGTTTGCACCATCTGCAGCTGTACCTATAGTAGGTTCAATACCTGCGACATCTAAAGCTGCTTGTACTTTATCTAACATACTAATTATCCTTTCAAACCGCTCAGGTAATCCTTCGTGTATGCATTAACTTCCATTGATGGGGTTACTGCATCCGAAGGAATTTCTGTGTTCTGTGTAGGAAGCTTTCTTTCTGTCTGACTAAGCTTTCCGTCACCCTTATCTGTCTTGTTAGAAAGGTTTTCTTCGTCCTCGGCTAGTTCTTCTGGCTTAATATTAACCTTATTCTTACGATACAAGCTATCAGGGATAGGGTCTTGATTTGGGTAAGGAGACTCACCAGGTTGACCTAAACAACAAGGAATAGAGCAACGATGTGTAATTCTACCGCCTGTATTATCAAGTGCAATATTGAGAACTGGTGCTAATGAACCACCATCACTGTTAGCAGGGTATCGTTGTGGTGACACATCTTTAATACCTACAACACGAATATGTAGACCAGACTCAATCATCTCGTCAAGCATATCCTTAACGTTTTGACCTAGTTCTTTGTATTCATCATGACTCTTAAAATTGTCATCAAACTCGAAAATGTCACCTACTAAAAAACCACCGCGTTCGAACCTTTTCATATAGGATTCGAGTAGTGGAATAAATTTCTTTTGCTTAGCCATAACATTATTTATGCCGCTTTGTTAACATTTACAGCGAAAGTTATGAAATTAAATAATTTGCTTTCAAAGGTGTTGTATTGATTAAATATACTTGTGATTGAGTTAGATATACTAGAACAGTCTAAAGCGGAGCAGAGATCTCTAGAGAGAGGATATCTATATAAGGATATTAAACTAGATCTTGAATTCTCTAGATATGTAAGGGATGAGTTATATTCAATAGCTGAACCAAAGGATTTGGCTGAGTTACAAGACGCTCAGTCAGTCTTTAATGCTGTTCAGAATATTATGACAACAGCCCCGGGAGAGAAGTTACTAAATCCAACGTTTGGGCTAGACTTGAGGGGTTACTTGTTTGAGCCAATTAACACTACAACGTCGTTTTTTATTGCCTCTCAAGTATACAATAATCTAGGTGTACAGGAGCCACGTATAGAATTAGAGGGTGTCTCAGTTACTGGTGAGCCTGATGAGGCAGAGTATTATATTGACATCCTGTTTTCAGTACCATCACTAGATATATACAACCTTAACCTAAAGGCGACTTTGAACCGCGACGGATACGTAACGATTTAAGCTATTAATAGTGATCTACATACATAAATATACATAATACATCGATGAACATAGATAACTTTACAGATTTTAAATTACCAAAAGATGCTTACTTAAGTTTCGATGCAAATTCTCTTAAGGAGCTGATTATTGAAAGATTAAATGAGAATGAAGCATTTACTGATCAGAACTTTGAGGGATCCAACTTTAGCGCTTTTATTGATGTTGTAGCATACATGTATCATGTTTTACTATTCTACCTAAACACAACATCAAACGAGAGTACATTTACAACAGCTACTATATATGAAAATATGAGTAAGCTTGTGTCAAACATCGGTTACAAACCTCTCGGTGATCAGACATCAATATTAGACGTGAGCTTACAGGCTCAGAACTTGGATTCAGGGGTGTATGTTCTGCCGAAGTTCTCATTTGTTAATCTTGGAGCGGCTGGTTATTATACCCTCGAAGATATTACCTTTGAAAAGGTTGAATCTACTGTTCTAGAGGACTTAGAGGTTAACTACAGTATACTGCATCAAGGATCGCTTAAAGAGGCGTTGTTTACGGCTGCTGGTGAGGGTTACGAGACTATTACACTAATTGATAGCTATACATCACCACAGGTAAAGAAGACAGCAAAGAATATCTCTGATGAACAATTTATAGCTGATAACACCTTTAATGTTTATGTTAAATCCAATGTTACAGGTAACTGGGCACAATGGACAGAAACAGCATCACTGTTTTTAGAAGCACCAAGTAATACTTGTTATGAAAAGAGACTAAATCATGATGGTAATTATGAATTTAAGTTCGGTGATAATAACAACGGCTTTGCGTTAAGAGAAGGTGATACTGTTGCTGTATTTTATATAGTGTCAGACAACGAATCAGGGCTAGTTGGTAATGGATCAACTAACGGATCAAACTTCAATCTGTTTAATACGGCAGTGTTTACTGAGATAAAGGAACAACTGTATGTTGATGTTAATACAATTGTACCGGCAACACTACCAACTATTACGGTAAACAATGAATATGCTTCAACACCTATTAAGTTAGCTGAGTCAGTTGAAGATATAAGAAATAACGTATCAAAGATATTTGCTTCACAGGATAGGTTAGTTAGCAAGACCGACTATGAGGCACATGTAGATAGAAACTTCGGAACTATAACAAGACCTGTTAAAGTTTTATCCAACGAAGATTACACATCGCAGGTGTTATTTTACTTTAACAACATTGGTGTGAAACGTGGTATAGACGATGCACGTACGTTACTGTCACAGGTTAATTTTTCAACGTCAACAAACTTTAACAATATTTATATATACACTGTACGTACTAATCAACCGGTTATTGATGAGCGTATTCCTCACTACCTAAACGAAGGTCAGAAAAAGCTAATTGCTGAATACTGTAAGAAAAAGAAAGATATAACACATAACGTAGTTATATCTGATCCAATCTTTAAAGCGTTTAGTTTCGGTGTTGGTGAGGTTACCGAGAGCAATACTATTGATAATATCGTCAATGACACAATGTTACGTGTTACTGTTGATAGGAATGTTTCGATTAGTGATGCTGCAATTCGTAGCGGTATTGCAAAGGTAATTAAAAATGAATTTACTTCAGCTGAGCTAGGCAGTATTGTTGATACATCACAGATTACAAAGGATATATTAAACATTGACGGTATAGTTGGTCTCGAGACTGTTAACGGTAATAATGTAACACCAAATTTAAGCTTCGTAGTATGGAACCCAAATTATAGATATATTGATAATGCAATTCTTGCAAGAGACTATCAATTAAAAGATTTTGAGTATGCATATTTCTACAAAGTATCAGATGTTGCAGATAAAGTTACCATACGTAGGGTCTAATATTAAATAATCGTATGGCCCAGGGTGATTCATCAAACGATACTGAATTTCAGTATACCTTTTACTACACAGTAGCAGGTGCTACTGGTCAAGAGACATTGAGCAGTTATGCAATGTCTATTTCACCACTATATTTTAAGCCTACTATTGGTGATGAGTGGTTGGATATTCTTTCTGATAAGCGAATTGTTTGGGATTTCGGTGATGGTACAAAAATGGAGGCCTTGACAGGTGTCCACGCGTATGAGAAGCCTGGTCAATATAGAGTTCGTAGTTATCTTTATGATAGGGACGGTAACGGTTACTATAATACGTTCTCTGTTACGATTGATGTGTTTGATTTTATTCAAGACCGAATACTACTTGATATAGATAAAAATACATGTGATATTAACCATTTAACTGGTGAAGTTAAAAATCCTATTAATGTTACACAATATAATTCATATAGATCGTTTGATAAAAATGGTAGACCACCTTCAGTTGTAACATATATTGATTCACAGAGTTTTACGAGGGATTACGACCTGTTTGGTAGCGGTTTAATAAACAAAACTTACGGGCATCTTATACCATCGTATACTATGCTACAAACAATTAATGATATAGAGAATGTACCGATAAGTGCTGTGCAGGTTGTTGAGTATGATAACATTTACGCATACGCCTCCGGTGGTCAATTATTTACATCACCAGTTGAAGTAGAGAACTCAACCTTTGCTGGTGTATCTAGCACAAACCAGGTTTACTTTAGAAGTGATATACCAGGTGTATACAATATGTCTTTTGGCTTTGAAGGAGGTTCTGTATTTGACTTTACAAATACAACAACATACGGTATTTCAGCGAAGATATGTGAGAATCTCGCGCATGAGAGTCTCAGTGTAACATCTAATGGTATTGACGGTGAGGGTATTGCGGTTGATACATTTAATATCGCTCCAGTCAAGTTTGCATGTACGAGTATACCGTTTGTAGTTAAGATAAAGGATGACGAGGGGTTTGCTCAGAAGAGTCTACCTGTTATGGAGCTGGAGCCGTTACCAGGAAGTGCCCACTTACCTCTAGAGGTAACATTAACTGATGGTACAACAACATATGATGCTACCTTTAGTTCAGACTTTAATAGTATCTCTGGTGATCTTGTACCAGGTTATTTTGCTGGATACTCTGGTGGATTCTTTAAGGGGTATTTAAGTGTAGATACAGATACTGTTATTAAGGATGTATATGTACGCGTTACTACAGTATACGATGGTGATACATTAGTTGGAACAAGTAGCAAGTTTACCATTTACCCAAAAGACCATTATGTTGTAGCAAAGCATGGCGAAGACATTGATTTTACAGATGTGTTTAAGGATGTTGCAATACAGCCGTTATTTACAGATAGTAGAATGCTCATTAATGAGTTTATAGGTAGTATATTCGGTAATATTGAGTCAGCGCAAGATTCAATAGGTAAAAGAACATACGAAAAGATACAAAACTTCACTGATAACAACTCGGTTATCGATTATGCAAACATTGATCAGTTGGCAGGTATATTAAAATCTGTAGACCTCCCGAGGATAAACAGATATTCAACACCACCTAAAGTTAAGAGACTTTTGGACTTACTATCAATAAGTCAGACAAGATTATTTGGTGATGTTAATCAGAATAGAGATGACTTTAACTCGTTTGGTTATAGTGATAATAGTAACTACGGTGCAGATAGGTGTGACCCCATACCAAAAGATGGTGTGTTATTTGCTGGGTTCGATATTGTTGCATTTGAGAAGTTTAGTGGTAAGTGGACTACACTAAACACCATGCTTCCGCTTTGTGCTAGTAGTGCACCGCCGTTGTTTAATATAAAGCTTGATCCAACATCAGATATTTCATCGTGTATCTCCACACTTTCATGTAGTAGTATACAGACAGAGTCACTATCCGCAATTAAAATAGAATCTGGCTACTTCTCAATATGTATTGAAGGAACACTAACATCAAATAACAGCTTATTATTTAGTACGAGTTACTATAACTTAAGTGATTACAATGCTAGCTGGGGTTGGCCGTTAACACTTGACGGTGACGGTACATTGTTTGATGTTTATGAGTTTTACTATAAGACAACTTACGAGAAAACAGATATTGAAGGCTCAGTTATTAATTTTAAGGATAAGAACACCACTATTGATAGTGATTATACGTATACTGAATGGTCGAAGGAGAATGGTGTTATGTCAAACATCTTTGCAAATGCTCTTTACGATGGTTTAGATTTATTTGAGTGTGAAGAACAATAACATAGTTAATAAATAATAATATGCCTGGCTCACTTCCCATACCTGACCCGATCAGCAACCCACTCGTTTGTACGACGTCAACCGCGCCTGCATCAGTTACAGTCAGTAAAACAGACATATCAACGGGACCGTACTCTGAGGGAGATACTATAACATATCAGGTCGCTGTTACTAATAACAGTACAACAGATCTATCAAACGCGACACTTTTTGAATCTTTAACACCGATAACTATAACTAGTGACCCATTAGGTTTACTAACTGGTGGTGTTTGCATTAACGCAGGATTTACTTCTCTTATTACCTATGATTACGTTGTTAAAGGTGCAGATTATACTGCTGGTGGTATTACAAACACCGCTACACTTACCTCACCAAGTATAAGTGAGCAGGCTTCATACTTTATTAATATTAATAATTCAGGTGTTATGAATATCGCTAAGAGTGTAACGTCAAATACAATCTATACCCTAGGTAGCACCATATCATATCGAGTAGATGTTTCAAACAGTGGTGGATCTAACGTAGACAATATTAAGGTTAGTGATATTCTTTCACCAATAACAGTTACAAGTGATTTATCCGGTATATTAGGTCAAGGTAGAACATTTACACCAGGTGCTGCGGCGACGGTTGAGTATAATTATATAGTGACAGCGTCTGATGTATTAAATGGTAATGTAAGTAACCAAGCGTCTATTACCGTACAAACTGGTGGTAATTTACCGTTTACGATTACTGACGAGACGGTGACACCGCTTGTCCCACCAGGTGAGTTTGCAGTCACCAAATCAACAGTAGGTACTGGACCATATGTGGTTGGTGATGAGATTGTTTATGATATATCTATCCTAAACCTCACACCTATTACAATTACTGACGTCTCTATTATTGACGACCTTACACCTATAACATACGTCTCTGGTACAAACGAACTACTCACAGGTAGTATTGATATAGCGCCAGCTGAGAGTTATTTTGTACGATATAAGTATCTAGTGACGCAGGGTGATAACAATAGCACGCTCACTAACACTGCAACCTTAAGTACATCAAACTATGGCACAACAGTAGTAAGTGTAAGTTCTATAATTGATGATAACAGGTGGGAAATTCAGGATACGTTCTGGGAGACTACTAGTACATATGATTGGGAAACATCATATGAAGATTTTAGTTAATTTGCTTGGTAAAATCCACGTCGTGTAATAAATATACATATGGCGGATGAGAACTTAACAGGGTTAAAGATAAAAGATACGTATGAAGGCTTGCTGCATGTTGGTGATGGTGGATTATCCCCTAACGCGTCAACAACAAAGCGTGTATATGATGGTTTCGGTGAAGAGACGGTATTAAACTTATCTATTCTAAATACTGCTGACCCACTATCAGGAATTGCTTCAGTTGATGGTACGCTTGAGGTAGGTGGTGAGTTACATCTTGACGGTCAAATGAGATATGGCTACGGTACACCTGCTACCGGTAAGGTTCTCACGTGTAGTGACGCTACAGGTGAAGTTGTATGGGAGGAACCTACAGGTGGTATAAGTAGTGCTCCTAGTGATAAGGAATACGTCAGTATTTCCGGTACAGGTGGTGCAACAGCTTTATCTCAAAATACAACTGGTGTATATACATATCAGATCAGCGACTTACAAGGAGTAGGTGTTGATAGTAGTAAGATACGTGGACTTTATATTAGATGTAAGGGCAGAGCAAGTGATGGTGGTGCTACTATAAATGCTACGCTACCAGATGACATAAATACATTGCGACCGTTTTTTCAGACTAGTGAGATCAATAATATCGTTGGTCATGATTTTATAGAGTTAATTCGGTTTTTACCTATTAATAAGTACCAACCAAGTTTTAAACTTGATATTATTTCGGATGGAGTAGATTATATAGCGTATGAGATTTTAGGTGCTGAGCAGTTTATTATAGGTGCTGAGAGTGGTACAGGTGATAAGGAGTATGTTGGTCTTACTGGTGGTACTGTAAATCTACAGCAATCCTCAACCACAGCCGAACCTGGCATTAACTATAATGTGGCTGACTTTACTGGTCCAGGTCTAGAAGTAAGTGATATTAGAGGTATATATGTAAGGGTTTATGGTGAATATCTATCAGATAGTGGTGTTACATTTTTTAGCACTATGCCAGATGGTTCTACAGAAGAGATTGCACAGTTTGATGGTCAGACTAGTGCCGGTACCGGTGTTGGTTCAAAGTTAGTATTTATACCTATAAATAAAAATCAATCTAATGTGACTCTATCTACTCTCATCAATAATCAAGGTAGCACACGAACGTGGAGTTGGAATATTTTAGGTGCAGAACAGATTACATCTGGCTCCGGGACTGATATTAATGCACAGTTAAGTATTAGTATGGCTCAGGGTAGACCCGCTACGACAGCTGAGATGGGTACAGCCGCCACAACCGGTTATCAATATGTTGATTTAAATCAACCAGGGTTATTAAATCAGGGAACCAACACCGGTAGGGGTAACATATTAGCACGTGACGGTGTGTTTGACCCAAACGGTGGTCCGATTCTTATACAGGTTGCTTATGCACATCACGGTGATACTACTAATGGCGGTGCAATAGATCAGGCAATTGCTAGGGTCTTTAAAAATAACGTCAATGGAGATCCGACGAAAATTATTGTAGAGTGTTCTAACTCACCAAAAGATGCTAGTGGTAGATTGAATGCATACTTTAATATCACCGCTGTACAGCACGGTGGACCTGGTGGTGGTGTAGGATCTTCACTTATTAAGTATGGTGAAATAGATGCTGGTAACATTGGAGTAGTCGCTCCAAACCCAGTAACAAGAGGGGATTTTACAACCACTGTCATTTCGAATAGCATTGCAGGTGATACTCATGATACTACCTTTGAATGTGTATTTAATACATCACTAGCTAACGATAATTACAGCGTGATGTTTGAAATAATTTCAAAAGGTCCTGATATTAATAAAGATAATAATTTGAAAACACCCGTTGTTTTCAATAAGACAGCGGCCGGCTTTAGGTTTAATGTAGAAGAGGGAGCTGTCAGTAATGTTGGTAACAATCAAATCAACGTACGTGTTGAGTCTACTATACCGGTACCAGCTCAAGGCATTAGTATTAATGAGTTATTTTACCCCACTTTTGCAAAAATGGAGTTAAATTCAGGGTCAGCTAGGTATGGTGTAAGTAAGTGCTCAGGGCAAAGTGTGATAACTTTACCTTCTACATCTGTTGGGGATGCATCCTTAGCTATGAGTGTTGGTACATTTACAGTAGCAGAAGTTAATACATGTATGGCACAAAACGTGAATGGTATCACAAGTGGTACTAACAAGTGCTTAGTCTTCCCTGCAAATGTAAAAGTTAGTTTGGTTTTTTCCGGGTTGATTGATTTTGCAGGCAGTACTACACAACGGCGAGGTGTAGCTTCATTACCATGTTTAATGAATACAACTGGAGCAAACGCTTCACCCTCTGGCGCTTTACCCGGTTATAGTGTATTTACTGGCAGCGTCGCACCACTCTATGTAACACGGAGTCGAGATGGTGATTTTAGCTTTTCATTCAACACAGGTGACCAAGGCGCAAAGTTAGCAATTATCAGTCGTCAAGGAAACGCGGAGAGCAGTCCCGGAGTAATGTATAATGGTGCTTATGGAACTTTTAGCCTTAGAGATTGGGGCGTAGGTTATGACCGCGGAGCCATTAATCTGGATTGCTTTATTAAATCGGTGACGATTAAAAGTAGCTGATTAAAAATGGTTGAAAACTAGAGCACTAGCATAAATATAAACATATGCCGAACGCTTTAACAGATACAAACATTAGTACAACCTATGCCGGTGTATTGCACGCGCAGGGTGAGCCGATACCAGCTACAGGGTTAAAGGTAGTTTACGATGGTATAGGTAATAAGAGCTCATTATCAGTAGGTCGCGATGGTCAGGGTATTAGGGTCACCGGTACAATATATGCAGATTCAATTGATGTTGGTAGTGGTGGATTAGATCAAGGATCAGTACAGGAAATCGTTAATTTAATTTACCCAGTTGGTGCAATAGTAATAACAGCTAGCTCAACCGGGCCTTCATATCCAGGTACAGAATGGGATCAGGTCGCGAAAGGTAAGTTTATAGCAGGTGTAGGAACCGGAAATGATGGTTCAGATAGTGTAGCTATAGTTGCTGGTGATGATAATAATCAAACTAATCAGGGTAAGTATAATGTTACTTTAGATGCTACACAAGTGCCGAAAGTTACTGGTCAAATTTCGATTGACTCGTGGATTAAGCCATCTGGAGCCTTCACGACCGTAGCCTCTTCACAAATGTCAGATTACATTAATAATTCAAGTGCTTCGGCCCCAGCTGGCACGACAAATAAGGTTAAGTTTGATAATGGAGGGTCAAACACACCGTCACACACAAACATCCCACCTTGGTTTGGTGCCTATGTATGGGAAAGAACAAGTTAATTTAATAATATGCCAGATATTGAAATAGTAAAGTTAAAGATTAGACGTGGACCAGATTCACAGCGTAAGCTTGTAACATTGGAGCAGGGTGAGTTGGGTTATACTACTGACTTTAAGCGTGTTTTTATCGGTGACGGTATCACAGTTGGTGGTGCAGTTATAGGTAATAAGGTTCACCCACAATTAGGTGCAAAAACAAATATAACTAGCGCGGTTACTAATGACATCGTTTATGAAAGTAACAAGCTATACCAGCTAACGGGTAGTAGTCCTACTGTTAACGGAAACTGGACGTTCATTGGAACAAAGCCAGATACTACCTTTCTCGAGTATGATGTAAGTAACGAGTTAACTCTAGCTGATCAAGGAATCACCATTGGTAAGATCAACCCGAATATTGTTGATATAACAGGGTGTGTAAATTATGATAGTTTAAGTGGTCTTTCAGTTAACGTCGACAATCAGACTATAGTAACAGATGCTAATAGTTTAAAAGTACAGACTATTGACGAAGAGCATATTAATTCTACAGCGCTTGGTAACGGATTAGTTGGTGGTAGTGGTACTACTATAACCGTTGATGCAAATGTTGCACAATTTGGATTTGCTGGTAACAGCCTTACACTTGAAGCACTACCTAACGGTATTGTTGATGTACCATCACTCAGTGCTGATAGCCTCGGTGATGGATTAAAGATTACACCCGGTAATAAACTCGACACTGTTGTACAAGGTGGTGATACTAGTACTATCACACTTGATACATTCTCCGGACAGCTCTCACTATCAGCTGTTGGTGCTGGATCGCTTGATACCTTTGGTACGCTGACATACGATCAATACGGTCGTGTAACAAACACTGAATCGTCATTACAACAATCACTATGTGCTGAGGGTGCTACACCGTATAACGGTTTTGTTACACAGACAGCATATACTGATCAGACAATCATTGACGTTCTATCAGGTACAAATACAGTAAGTCTATCATCTGCTGGATTTATTCAAGTCGAGACATCACTTGGTAAGCTAGCGATTCCTGTATTCCTACCACCACAATAAAATAACTTTTTCACATGGCTAAAAAAATTGAAATTCTAGAAAATACTCTATTAAAGCTCCTCGTACGTAGAGGTACTGATACTGATAGACGTAATATTTCCCTATCTGAGGGTGAGCTTGGTTATACGACTGATACAGAGCGATTGTTTATCGGTAATGGTCAGCCTGGTGGTGTTGTTGCTGGTAATAGATATCTAGGTTCAGACAGTGACCCATCTGCTACGTTTACTACAGCTTTAACTGGTGATTTAGTGTTTGACACAAATACTAAGAGCCTATGCGCGTTTAAGGGATCCGGTACATGGGAGAGAGTATCATCTCTTACTGAAAGTACTGGTGATATTGATGTTTCTGTTGATGCTGGTGATATACTTTCAAATGCATGTGGACGTAACTTAAGTATAGATACTAACGGTAGAATACAGACAAATACTGCAGTAGTCTTTAATAAAATTAACACTGCTGGCTGGGCTTATTTAAATATACCACGTAAAGTTAGATTTTACGACGGTTCGTCTAGTGAGGCGTTTACCTTCCCTACAAATGCGTTAGGTGGTAAGTATCTAAGAACAGACGCTAGTGGTGTCCTTACGTGGGAAGACCCAGTTGGTGCTGCGGAGTTCTTCTATAACAGTGAGAATGGACCTATTCCAGTTGGTGCTGTTTTACCGTTTACTGCAGGTGGTGTTATACCAACAGGCTATATTGTTTGTAACGGGCAAGAAGTATCACAAACAACTTACTCCGATCTATTTGATGTTATTGGCACAAATTATGGAACAACAAACCCAGGTGCATCATTCAAAGTACCTGATTATAGTCTCAGCACTCTTTACGGTGTTAATTCAGATCCACATAATGCACAAGTCTATAAAGTAGGTGCAGATGTTAATTTAGGTGGTGGAGCAAACTTCGGTACAGTGTGGACGGCGGGGCCCGGCAGTATTGGTCGTTTTGATGGTCCTAGTGGTGGTTTCCAGGCTCAAGCAACCACATATACTAATGACACAGGTTATTATTTAGTTATAAACGCGCAAGGCCAAAAAGACGGGCAAGACGCAATTACGGTCCGGGTTGTTCTAGGGGATGTTAACTACGGTACAACTATATATCAGAATAGTAACTTAACGCTTATTGGTGCTACAAACTCTGGTGGTGGGGTTTTAGGTACCGGTACTGTAATTATTCCACCAGGTGAAAAATATACATATTTCTTTCAAACCGGTGAGCGAACAGGTTTGACTTCTTTCTATACCTGGGAGCTGAGAGGTCCCGCTAGCGGTGGTGGTAGTAGTGGCAGTAATACAACATACACAGGCTCAGAGTATGTTGCAATTGATGTAGGGGATATAGACGGTACAACTGCTGACCCGGTACTTAAAAATAATACAAGCGACGACTGGTTCGTTACGACAGGTAGTAATTTATCATATAACCGCGCGATGTATATTCGTAACTCGGATACTGATCCATGGTTAAATATACACCCTGCAGACGATGGGGATAGGGGGCCTTTTGTTGCTATCTTACAACCTGGCGCATCAATAGGACATAGTGGTGGTTATACGGCTAAATACTGGGTACTAAAAGGTACAGCTACCACAACACCATCTACACAATCACCGTTAAGTGCGCAGGGTACGATTTACGTTATTAAAGCCATACCAGATACTGTTGCTAACCCAACACTGACGGTAGTCTCACCACTCACTGCAACAGTTGATGGTGTTAATAAGACAAATACAGCTTTCTCACCACTTGTAGGTGATATTGTAATTGGTCAGCCAGATGCTGCAGTAGCTGTACCGCCTGGTGTTGAGGCCTTTGATACTGCAGGTACTGATACATTTACAACAGTAACTCGTTATACAAAGTTTTATGTAACTGGTAGTGGTAGTGGTGCGGTAAGGCACACCGGCGCTAGTGCTGGTACGTGTATTGGTTATTTAGATTTACCGGTAGGCACGGTCTTAAATCTCACAGTTGGTGAAGGTGTAGGTTCAGATGTTACCACCGGCAATTACACGCAGATAGTGCATAACGGAACTGTGCTGGTTAGATCTGACGGAGCTGACCACCCAAACACAACCTCTAACACATTTAACTGGAACGCATCACCAAACACAGGCACGCTTAATACAGCATACACTGTTGCCGGTAATCAGGTAGTATCACAGGGCAGCTTTATTATACCAGGAGCATCGCAAGGAGTTGATGGTAATGGCGACAATGAGGAATCGGTTGGATCGGCTAGTTTTTGGGGAGCGTACCCCGCGGCTGGTTCTGGTATGCATGCAAACGGGGCAGGTAACAGCCGCCCTCCGAAAACCGCGGATGGTATAGTAATGTTTGAGTGGGTTGATACCGTTAGTGGTGGAGGTACAACTCAAGTTACTGGTGGTGGTTCATCACTATTGAAGTATGGTACGATTGATGTTGGTAATCCAGGTCCAATAGCTGGTGGAAGTGTACCTACAACCGGCGACTTTACAACAATTGATTTAGGTACCGATGGTGCTAGTTTTTATGATATTTTTGAATGTACATTTAACTCGTCTCTACCGAATAATAACTACAATGTAGTGTTTGAGCTAATATCTAATGGAAGTGTTAATGCTGATAATAATATGAGATATCCTATTATTACGGAAAAAACAGCAGCCGGGTTTACGTTTAGTATAGAAGAAGGTACTACTGCAGTGCAGGACCTAGAAATTAACGTACGTATCGAGTCTAATCAGGCAAATGCCGTTATCGCTGATCAAAAATGGGAAGCTGTTACAGACGGTACATATGATTTCGATCAAGCTAGTAATCTAGAAACATCAGTGTATACCAATAGTACAGGCTCACCACTAGTTATTAGGGGACAATTTGCAAAGATAGCCGTTGGATCGGCGGATGATATTAATCTAGCAGCTCATATAACACACGCCGGTGAGACTACACATGTATCGGTACCTTTTGCTACAGAAATTGGCTTCCAAGAACCAACTGGTTACTCGACTGTTGTTGGTGATATAACAATACCAGCTGGAGCCACGTATAAATTTGTAAGAACTACTACTAACTATACTAACTTATACTGGTTTAAGATGACTACTACTGCTGTCGTTGGTGGTGTTGGTGGTCTTAAAGACCCAAATCACAGTGGTGGTACAATTAATGTCACCACATCTTTCCAAGACTTAGACCTCAGTAGTATTGTCGGTAGTAATAAAGCGCAGGTTACGATGGAAGTATATGGTGGTAGTACTGGTGTTGGAACGCTTTTCCGTACAAAGGGCTCAGTAATTGAGCGATTTGCTATTGGCACGAGCGCGGGTTGGGGCTCTAGTGGAGTAACACCAGGTCCAACTGATCAGGGTGGAGTTGTAACTTTAACTACAGATTCAAATGGTGTGGTTCAATTTAATGGAGCTGGTACATCTACCGGTGTTAACTACAAAGTACTTACTTACCAGGTTATATCGTAGTATTTGATTAAATACTTACATGCTATCGAAGGCAAAAGCTTACGTTCTATTAGAGGAGTTCACCGACTTTGTCTTAGTTGATGAGACCAGAGATAGTATTGTTGTTAGTGTAGAGAAAGAGTACTTAAAAGTAATTAACTACGAGTTAAGGAAGTTTAGATATCAGCTGGTTCATAAGTCAGTAGTAGGTGACACTGATTCTTTTACTTTAGTTTTCATGCTGAGGGATTAAATAAATAAGAATGGATTATCCTACCAATTTACCAGTTGACGCAGCGTCTGTTAATATCAGTGACGGTGAGTTCTCACCTTTCTTTGATATAGTATGGTCGATTAAGTATGAGATTGTAAATTGGAACGGTGCTGATGAATATGGTCTTTGTTTCTTTCTTCAAGACTCTAGTGTCCCTATAGAAGGTGGCGGACGTGGTATTGATCTCGGTTATTCAGGCACCTCAACATCAGTACCCGGGTTTTCATACGCGAGAGGTATGACTGGCGGTGTTATAGGTATAGGTCTAGATACAAGAGGTATGTTTGCAGCGAATACAGTATGGCCTGGAGGTGAAACAAGATCAGGTTTAAATGATGTAGAGCTACTACCAAACTCGATTACTGTTAGAGGTGGTGCAGCAGATAATTATGCTTTTGTACAGACAAGTGGTATTGGAGCGTTTAATCTGCTAAGTGATGGTGTAAAGATTTTAAGAGCTCGACTTGGTAATTACGGTAGAACACTTTACTTAGACTATAGAGGTGCGGGTGATACTGATTTTGTTAACATACTTACACAGGATGTAGATCTAGATATAAGTATGGGAGATAGGCTCACGCCAGGTGTTTCGTTTGCAAAACCACTAAACTCAACCTCTACACTTAACATTAAAGTTGATACGTTTCATGTTGAGGGTAAGGACGATGATCCGGTAGTTTCACAAGAGTATCCCGAGCCGCTCGAGCCATTAGACTGTACTACACAATTTGTAGGTAATACCATTGACCCAGCACCTACAGGTGATATAGTTACTTCGGATATTCCTACTTTAGTTATGTGTAATCCTCCGAATCCGGGTGATATTATTGTTAGAAAGACAGTTACCTCAACCGGACCGTATGAACTTGGAGATACAATTGACTATAAAATTGTAGTAACTAGTGATGGTGAATATCCACTACAGAACGTTACCTTAACCGATACAATACCTGCTTCACGTCGACAGAATACTGTTGATAGCTATGGATTGTTCACCGGCAATAAGGTACTAGCACCTGGTCAAAGTGAGGAAGTTACATATTCTATTACTGTTGGTATAAGTGATGGGTTTAGTATAACAAATACAGCAAAAGTTACAACTGGTATTGGCGTTCAGGGTGAGAGTACGATTACAGTACAGACAGTAGCAGCCAAGGATCTTATTATCACCAAGGAGCTATTGTCAACAGGTCCATATGAAATTGGGCAGGATATTCTTTATAAGATCGTAGTCAGTAACCCAAATACAGTGCCTATTACAAACATACAACTTACAGATACATTACAGCCCAATATTACAGTAACTAGTGATGTTGACGGTCTGTTTGCTGGTAATGTAACTATCGCTAATGGCGCTTCTGCAGAAGCTCAGTATACATATACTATTGTAAATGCAAGCACGGTTAACAATGTAGCGTGTGTTGATTCTGAAATCGGAACATTCTGCAGTACTTCTATCGCAACACCTATTACTCCACGTAAGAGACTTCTTATCTCGAAGGTAGTAACATCCACCGGGCCATACGAGCAAGGTGCTCCAATAGAATATAGTGTGTCTGTAACGAACCCGAACTTCTCACCACAGAGTGATGTTTATCTTACTGATACACAGAGTTCTGAAATAACAAATATCGTTGATACAAATAACCTGTTTACTGGTACGACAATACCTGGTAATACTACATATACAGCAACCTATGATTATGTTATACCGAATAATAATGGAATAGATGTGGTTAACACTGCACGCGCATCGTGGCCGGGTGACTCGATTACAGCATCTGTAACGGTACCAACCAAGATATCAGTATGCATATATGTATCTTTCTGTGATGAATCAAATAGTTCAAGTACTAGTAATCACTACAGTGGGTTCGAAACGTTTAGGATACGTAATCCAAAGAGCCCGTTCTTTATTATGCAGCAGAACGATCAGAACCTTAACGATCTCAGACTACCCTCCAACTTCACTGCAGATAGTGATGCAAGTGTAGTTAGAATAACGAAAAACAGAACAGAAGATTGGTTTGGGATGCTAAGTCTAGATAAGTATGGTCCTAACTCAAAGGTATACTTTGCTGTAGATAACTCTGGTAGCTTTACTAGAGCACAGCTAACAGGCAGCACTCACGGTAGTAGTTGGTCTCAGTTCCAGGCGGACGTAATCACTGCCTTTGGAACACCTGTAAATGATCTTGGTAACTTTACTGACAATGAGAACTGGATAGGGAACTTTGTAGGTCAGAGATGTGACATTGATATTACAATACCGTAGAATTATTCTTTAGCTTAACAAAGGTTCTATATTAAATATATACAGTGAATAAAGCTATATATAACAGTACTAGAGACCTGGCTTTTCCGGATGGAGTCTATCCCGACGAGCGTAGACTGTTTAAACAGTATAGAACCAACCTCGAACAAGGTTTCCGGGTGAATAATATACTGGCTTTTAATAATGTACAAGATCAGAAGAATAACAACTTCAGCTTAAACTACATCTCAAAGCCTGATTTACTCACAAACTTCATGGAGTTGTCAACTCTCAAAGCAAAGCTTGAGACTGTGACTACACGGCTTGAGTTCTTTAAGAACGATTTACAGGCATCAAAGTTTATATATATCTACAACACTACTAGTGCACAGGAAGAAGGTGGTAAGCAAAGATCAATAGGTTTGCTAGACATAAACACTGGTGCGTTTAATAACAGTTATTATTTTGAGCTGGATGTATTAGACGATTACTTTCTCAGAGTCAGACATAACGATGGAAGGTATGATTTCTTTTTACATTGGGATGAAGCCGGTAACAAGCTAGCTTTCTTTAGAGGTGATGATAGTGTTGATCAGCCAATAGTTGAGACTAGTGATAAGTTTAGATATAACATAGACGAAAACGGTAGGCTCTTTTTATATAAATGCTATAATAGTGATCTTTATATACTGTCATTGACTGATGGTTTAGATATTACCATGACACTTGTCGCTAGTGATGGTGGAGTTGAGGTTAGTGGTCAGAACACAATTTACGTTGACTATAACTTTGAAGATATAGGTACATCACAGAACAACGACTTTATTTCATATAAGACTGGCGCTCTTAATACTCTACACATAGATACAGAGAGAAGTTTGTTTGATGATAAAGGTCAATACTTATTTCACTGCGAATATAACGATCAAGACATTACCAGCGGTCAGATTAAGTTTAACTTCTTTACTTTAGATACTAGTAGATCAGAATACGGCTTTATTAAGAGGGGCGCGAACTTGTTTAATGCACTGGATGATATACCAACATTTAAGTATAGGACATATAACACCTTCGACACAGGAGGCAATGAAGAAGGTGGTAATGATAAGATGTCACTAATATATACGTTTTATGATAAGGATGTTTATATTGAAAATGGCTCGACTACTATCTTTAGAGCGCCATCATCAATCTACCCGTTTACTAAACTCAATATAAACGATACTACGTTTACAAAGAACGGAGCCTTTAGTGGACCGTCACCACAAATTGCGGATAAAGTTTACATTAAGCAAGATCAGCCGAGTCAATATAAGAATGGCCGGTATTTATGTACTTGGCTCTCAGCGGGTAGCCCACAGGATTCAGGAGTATGGGTAGATAGGTATTACTACCCGGATGCTGTTACAAAGCAGCAGGCACTTGGTGATATACCAAAGTACTATGCATCATTTTTAGATAACATCGATACAGAGGTAGCTTTTAGTGATAGTTCTAGAGCAGCTGTAGCTGCATTAAAGTTCTTTGATAAAAAGAGTGATGGTGTAATAACACCTAATACAATAATAAAGTATGATCGTATTGGTGACGGTGACATTAACATGTTAGTCGCTACCTCAAATCCAGTTATATCAGGATTCGACAACTGTGTTAAATCTAAACCTCTTAGAATACTACAAAACAATGCAGATCCGTATCTCGGCAATATTACTGAGAATATATGTAAAACAGAAATATCAAACACACTTGATTTAGATGGTACATTTTATACGAAGCTCAGTGTATATGAAAACATTAACGACACAAAAGCGTTTACGATTTCGTTCGATGCATATATTGATCCAAAGGTACAATATGGTTTTGAGCTATTAGGAAACAACACAGATATAGGCTTTGGATTGTTTCAGGATATGACAGTAACACCGTTTATACATATTGCTGACGGTAGACTGTTAAAAATATTAAACACTGATGGTGTATTACTCAATACAATAAGCTTTGACTATTCTATTAAGGATGTATTTAAGTTATCTGCATTACAGGATTATATAATCACTTGTGTTGGTGGTAACGCATATAAGGTAGATGCAAAGGGTAACAAGCGTAGATATGAAGTAACTGATATTGATGGTTATATTAATTCTTATATGAGTGAGGATTATATATACTTCCTTATGCCTCAAAACATAGTTAAGAAGTTAGACGCGAAGACGTTTGATGTAACTGTATATACTCTTGGTGTCGATGATAAGGTTGTTGAGTTTGATGATTATATTGGTGGTATAACTGGAGGCGTTGCTCAGTGGTACGAAAGTCTTGTCGAATATAATGATAAGGTTTACTTACTACCAGGTTGTAGTAGTAATTTAGTATGGGAGACAGACGATATTATATTTTATACTGTAAGAGGTAACGATGCATGGTATGTAATGAAGCATGATTTGCATAAGAGACCTGTTAAGTTTCTCAAAACAGATTGCCCGGTTACTGATCTCGAGGTCATTTATAATGAGCAAGGCAATAGCTTGTTTATAGCTATTGAGAATCAACTGTATGAATATGAAACAACTGGCTCGTTAGTAAACGTAACGGATTATGATGGTAGTGACGATGATGAGTTGGCTGAGCTTGGGGTTGCTGGTGGTAAGATTTTAGCTATCGATACCATTAATGAGTATATCAGAGAGGGTAAGAATTCGACTTACCTTAAGATAATTTTTGCAAATGCCGATGGTAATGTTGTACTTGATACAGGTTCTGATACTCGTGCAAACTTAGGTATAGCAGAGAATAGTTACGTTAAGACGCCGTTTACGAACTTTAATATAATCAATCACTTGTTTGATAGTAATACTTTAGACTTTAGATTAACGTTAAGAAACGACTACAATAAAGAAGATATACGTAAGGAGACAATTAGTTACGACCCTACAAAGATTGACGCTGGTAATCACACGTTTACTTTTAGCTTTGACAGTATACAAGGTAACGCTACACTTTATGTTGACGGTCTTCTTTATGATAATATCATATTTGAACCAGGTAAGTTTAATATACACAATATTTTCGGTGATGAACTCTTTATTGGTTCAGCTGGCTTCGTACATGGAGCTGATTTATCAACGTACCTTAAGCAGCCAGGCTACTACTATATAAACAACCTGTTTATCAAGAACTTCTACATGTATGATAGGGCTATATCAACAACCAACATATATGCACTGAACCTACTTGATAGTAAGATCGATAGACTTGTATTATCTATTCCACATGGTCAACGAAACAACAAGGCTACAATAGAGCGGTTCTACAAGCTTGGAAGAAATAACTCGTCTAATAAGATAGACGTTGTTGTAAATAACTTTGATATCAGCGATGAGCGTATATTATCTCAAATAAGACTCAACATACTAGAAGAAGCCGGTGATCAATTACCAGCCGGTGTGGAGATCAACAGCATACAATTTAGCAAATAATGGACTATTATTCATATAAAAAGATTTACACGGGTGGTGATATGTTTACTTTATCTGGAGCGGACTTTAAGGGTCTGCTGCAATATAAAGATGGTAAGGTAACTACTGTAGAGACAAATGAGTTACTCACACCAAAACCGACATATGATACAGACTTACTAACATCGAGAATATTTAGAGATAGGACCGTTGAGGAGCTTAACATTAACCTACCGGTTATACGTAGTGAGTGTGTGTTTGGTCTGAATGAAACGTTTAACTATAATACACTAAAGTTTAAGTTAGATAATATACGTAAGAATAACGTTTTTGTTTACAGTCGTAGCTTTATAGCATCTAATAGTCTACCGTATAGTGATAACATAACGTATGCAGGTTTACCTACATTGAGTAGTAGTAACTTTACAATATATAATGTTAATAGAGATAATCCTGCAGTTAATGCAACAGCTGTGTTTAGTGATTCTATTAATTATAGCGCTCTTGGTGATGTGTTTGATACAACAGCACAAACAAACTACGAGTTTAAAGATAGGTTTGCCTTTTTCTGCGTAACAAATAGTTCGTTTATATCTATAACTGGTAGTAGTGATAGTTTGGGTGTTGCAGAAGAGAGTACCATGTATGAATCCACAACAGCAAACAACTTAGAGTTTGGTGAGATTGGTGGTATTACATCGAATAAATCGACTGTGTTTATCTCCGATAAGGGTAACAACACTATATTAAAATATAACGTATCCGGTTACCTTAACAATGACTCTGCACTAAGAAACACTCGCTACCTACTAAAAGTACTCGGTGGTGAGGGTAATATTGAAAGACGTAGTAACTTTAATGAGCCAACTATACTTACATGTAATGATGAATATGTAGCTGTGTACGATAGTGGTAACAAATGCATAAAGATGTTTACTACTGACTTCGAATATGTTACAACATTTACAATATTAAACCTTAAAAAGGAACGAAGAGGTACAGAGACTATTGGTGCCATGGAATTTGACCCGGACTTTAAGTCACTCTATGTAATTACAACGAGTGATGATGGTGAAATGTTCCTATATAGAAAAAATGTAATTACAAGCAAGCTTGAAAGAGTGGTATTAGACGAGAAGCTTGATGTTACTAGTGGTGAGGTATTAAAGTCTATAGCCTTCTCGACTGTGGATAGTAACTACTGGTACATATGCACGGATAGAAAGATCTACAAGAAGTATAAGACAATACCGCAGTACGAAATTGGATATTTTGATGAAAACAGACTATTTGACTTTGTAGGTTCAAGTGGTGTGATTGAGAATAGGTGGAACTATCAAGATTCAAAGTGGCGTGATTCTAACTTTAATTGGAATCTAAACCTTGGTACTAGTGGTGGCTCAGGTAGTGGTAGCGCTACACAACAGCAGAAATTTAGAGGTGTTAGTATGTCGCTAGGCGATGACGGTCAGGATAAGATCTTGATGTTTAGTGGTAATAGAGTTTATTTCTTTAACGAGCCTACAGCCATTGCTTATCAGAAGGTCTTAAAGCAGTTTAACTATGAAAACTACGGTATTAATGGTTTCTCACTTAAGCCTGATGAATATATACAAGTACCTGTTATTAACTCAGAGTTATATAAGGTAGTATATGATATGCTGGTGCTTAAAAACAACCTCGTTGGTAGGTTTGCTGGTCAATACACAGATGATATTTTAAGACTCGGTAGTTACAACTACAATATTGATTTATCAGAGCTCAAGGGTGATAATGTTGAAGATTTCTTCTTACATCATAACGAAGAGGGTATACTCGGAGCTATTAACAGAACGTTGAGCGAGATTTACGATATACAGTTAAAACTTGTTAACCTAACTAGTGTTGATGTTGGTAGTGTTGTACAAAGAGGTGATAGATATATTACAAACAGCCTTTGTGCTGTCTCTGGTACACCTGACGAGCCGGGTGGACCTGTCGGACCAGGTGTACCGGCTAATATTACAATAAACAAGACTGCGTCGTTAGCAACTGTGTTTTTAGTGGGTGAGTATATACAATATAGTATAACCGTTACAAATCCAGGAGCAGAGGCTGTTAACTTTATTACTGTAACAGATACTATTACAGCAAGAGAAAATCTAGATGATTCGTATAATATATTAGACACTAGCTTTAGTCTGTCTCCGAGCCAGACTGTCTTCGCGACATATGATTATCAAATTACAAGCGATGATGTAACTGCAGGTAGTGTTGTAAATACTGCATCTGTTGATTTTGTTGATGGTGTTAATAGTGATAGTGTTACTGTTATTAACGATTTTGTTGAGACTGATCTTATACTAACAAAAAACATCATTAATGAACCAGCCGAGATTCTAGAAGGTACTATATTAAAGTATAAGGTGCAAGTAACAAACACAGGCTCAACTGCTACTGATCTTATAATCACAGATAGCCAACAACCAGGTATACAGAATATCGCAGGTGAACTGTTTAACGGTGTAGCTAGTTTAGGTACTGGTGAATCAGTAATTACAAATTACGAATATGTGGTTAAATCGAGTGATGTAGGTAGTAAGGTTAGTAATACAGTCACACTTACAGCTGATCCTGACGGGCCTGAAACTCTTATTACACTTACAAAGACAAAAGAGACAAATACCGCCGTTACTGTAACTCTACCTAGTATAAAGTTGCTCGTTAGTGCAGCTCAAGGTGGTCGTGATACCTGGAAAATCGGGCAAGGCGTTTACGGTAGCTATAATCTAACAAATCAAGTGCAGCTGGGTACATCTGCAAAAGATAGACTAATTGTTGTCACGGGCTCATTTGCACATAACGACGCACAAGCAGTTTTTGCAAAAAGTTGTAATATATCAGCAGGTACAAATTATTCTCTGAATAGAATAACACCATATAACAATACTAACGATCACGGTGCGTTTATATTTACTGGAGTAATACCTGCTGGAGTTAATGCTGGCGCCGCTGGTGGACCTACAGGTGGTAATGTTACGGTGAATCTCGGATGGTCTGGCGCAGTTGATGCAACTGATGATTATGGTAGTACATTTCCTGAAGCTATTAATGTCTATGAGATAACAGACTATACATCTACAGCTGCGGTTGGATCCTTTATAAAGGCTGGTAATAACGGTAATGGTAATAGTGATATAGGTGGTAATGCCACATTAGGCAGTTCTATTAGCTTACCACAAGGTAGTGTTTGTATTGCAGTGTGCCGTACAGCAGACTACTACGCTGCAAATGGTAATCCGTCACTTATTCTTAGTAATAATATGACCGTAGACTATACCTGGGATCAAAAAGAGCTAGCAGGTCAAGTTGGTCATATTCTATCAACAACAAATCGAAGCGTTACTATTAATGCAAAGAATACAACAAGTAGCAGCTTATCACGCACCTATATAACTGCAGCTGTTTTTAAATAGGATCATAATTATATTCTGTTAACTACATGCTTTATTATTAAATATATAAAAGGATGGATGTTTTTAATGTAAAAGAGCTTAATTTTTCTATTGTTAATTTCGATGAGTATAATCGTGATAATGCAAAGGATACCCTGACTCCGTTTTCGTTTGTCGATTTTATTAACTTCTTACAAACGGAGTACGCGCCAGAAAAGTACAGCTCTTTTTACTCAGCATATCTTAAGGATTGGTATGCCTTACAAGGTGGTAATCTTGAAGAGCAGAAGCAGCAATACATTGTATTCTATAGAGAGTTTATTCAAGAGATTATACTCAACTATACAACGCTAACTGAAAAGAACTTCCTTAAGAAGATCGACTATAGTAGTCCTACTGATTTAGATATTGCGATTCCATTTTACGCGAACAAGCTTACTGAGGTTGCTTTATTCTACCGTAACAAGCGTGAAGATGGTAAGTACGTAATTACACGTAATAAGGTACGTGGTAGTGTTTCTGGTGTTGAGCGCGCTATATTTGATAATATTTACGACTTTGTTACTAGCTCAGAGGATGTATTACTAAATACAAAAACCCCACTATCTGGAGTAATAAAGGACTTCGGTGTTGGTATACACGAGTATGTTGATGTTTATGGTGATTACTTTGATTTAGATCGTAAGGGCGATGATGAAGGTGGTGTGCGTAAGATGTTATATGATAACAACTTGGTTGATATTGATCCAGATTACTATTTTGATCCCGAAGCTCTTAAGGTATTAACAGAGAATTCCTTCTTAAGCTTGATTGGTGATTTTACAATTAACGCGCCAGAGTTTAGTCAGAATGATATTACAAATATTTGTAATCCTGAAGATAGTATTTTAGAGGAGCTTAACGAAGTATATACTACAGGTGGATTAACATTGGCTGAAGTCTACGAGCTTAAAAAGCAGCTTATTGCAAAATATGTATCGTGTGATTTTTACTACCTAGACTCAACTACATACCCTGCTACATCAGGGGTGATATTCGAGGCGGATCAACCTACAAGCAACCTGCTGAACCTACAGACTGCAGACATAGCAGCTGTACCTAGTAATCAGCAAAAGATACTGCGTGATGTTGGTCTATTCTTTAAGCCTGACGATATCGGTATATTTAAGCTTAACGCTGTTAGTAGTCGCTTTGAGATAGATGTAGACAACGTCGAGCCAAACAAGGTATATATTTTTCCTGATCCAAACATTTACGGTAATGTTGGTGTTAATGCATTGAGTTCGTATCCATATATACATACATTTGATTATAGGGACAATATACGTAACATAAGTAGTGGTGTTGCAACAGGTGATCCAGAAATAACAAATAAGAGCTTAACATTTGAGCCGTACTCTACCAAACAAAGAGAGTCGCAGGAACTGAAAACGCTCAATACCTTAGGTTATCACCTTAATTTCACAGATCTCGATAATAGAGGAGCAATAAGGAAGATGGGCTTTGATTGCTTTGGTAATGAGTATGCTTTGTTTAAGGCAGAAGAGTTGGAGGATCGTACTACAGTCAGCCGAGATGTACTTTTAAGTCTTAGATTAGACGGTCATACATTCTTTGATAGTGTATTTAATGAGGGTTACAACTTCGACTATTCAGCTGAAGGTTGCGGGTCTTTAACAATAAGATCCGGTATTGAGTCGTTTACTGATACATTCACAAACGGTGATGATCCGTATTACCTGTTCTTTAGATTATTTCAACCGTACGATGAGCTTCGTGGTCAGCGGGTATGTGATGCTACTGAATATTCAGCTAGCGGTGGTGGCTTTACAAGTGACGATACTACACCTGGCGATGATGAAAGTGTAGCAGGTCTGTTTAGAGACGGTGGCGGCTTTACTCAGGGTGATGGTTCACCATTACCTGATCCCATTAAGACGGATGAACCTGGTTTTCCATCACCACTCAACTATTACTATCAGATATTTGTTGATTGTAAATTATTTGATGATGACGTAAGATCAATACCTGGATCGCTAGATTATAACTGCGGTAAATTTTCTGATACTGTGTTAGTAGATAGGCAGTTTAACTACGACGGTGATGGTTATGCATATATTGACTACGTACACTCTAACAGTACTACTGAGTTATCAAACCTATCTGGCAGCTCTAGTGGGGATGTAAATGTTGAGAGGGCAATTGTACCAGGTAGTATATTTATTAAGGATCAGGGTACATCTCTATCATATCCGATGAGTAGTATTTTAAGTAACACTCTTAATAAGTATAGCGATGTTGTTGTTGATGATGTACTTAATAACACAATTGACTTCGATGTTATCAGTGATAGTATATTCTTACAAACACCAACACGCCTAGTTATTGATAAGATTAACTATTCAAGTAATAGTACATTCGATAAACCAAATACAAGAAACACAGTATTTTCAGTTAGCAGTGGAGATACGCTAAACGTACTTTCAAATAGGTTGCTTGTGAACGAGATTGAATCATGTGCTGGTGGTAGTGTTGTATTCTTCTCAATATTTAAGACATTATCAACAAGCCCGTATACAGGTAAAGTACAACCAAAGAACTACTGGTATGTATATCCGGAGATATATCAATATAATATAATTAACAATAGGGTAGATAAGATCTTCCCACAAGAGCTTAATCAATCCGATCTTGAGTCATTCCAGACCAGCTATTCTGGTGCTAAGTCAGACTTTGCTCCGGAGAAAATTAAAACACCTGTCATGACATATAATAGCTTACATAGAAAGCTTAAGGTGACATATATGCTGTATGATCAAAATAACTTTAGTCATATTCATGATTGTATGTTTGAGTGGAAGTCTGGTAAGCTCACATTAAATAGAGTAGTCAGATATACACCTGATGATCTTGTGTTACGTACAACTACTTTCAATCCTGATACAACTTTTACAGCAATTAACAATCCAACTGGCTCGTATACAATAAGTCAGAACACACTTAGTATATAGATGAGCAATAAAGTTGACATATCCTTACCCAACCCGGCGCCGAACTCTACGGTGTATGGTGATTCGTTTATCTATAAAGGTACATCAATAATAGAGCTAGCCTTAGGTAATATTTCCGAGGCAAGTGGTAAGGCGTTAGTTGTTACAATTGACTGGGGTGATGGCTCAGAGCGTGAGGTCTACAAAAGACGTATTGTAAATGATTACAAAACAAACTCAATCTTTTCAGAGGTACTAGAAGGTCGTTTTGGTGGAAGTGTACTTGGTAATTATGGTCACACATACTCGCCCGCTACAACACACGTCAATAACCTATCTGCGCAAGTACTAGTTACCTTCGAAGATGGTACATATACAAGAATTGTACAGCCTATTACCTTTGTACACGAGTCATACTACGATGATATTAAAGAGTTTCAAATTAACAGTGTTGGTATACATGATAACTCATTATTTTCGATTGTTAACTTACAAAGTAAGTATAATAAGCAAACATGGCCAGCTGTATGGGTGGATACATCATTAAAAGAGACGAGTATACTACCAAACAATGTTGATTGTTATAATATAGGTGGTGGTTATATTATCAATAATGATTATAGTATTAGTTGTCCACCCACCACGTTTGACCCTCTCGGATTTAATAGTTGATTAGAGGTTTCCTAAAGCCACCTCACACTTAATATCGTGTTGCATTGCTGGAAAACGTTCTTTGATATACTTTTCAAACGCTAGTGGCTTTACCCACGATCCATCACTTTGTGGAACTCCGGCTTCTTCGAGCTTTTCACTAACCTTCTCAATACCCTCCAGTAAACACGCCCAGCGTGCGAACTCGTCTAATTCCATTACTTTCTTTGTTCCGTCTTTTAAGTTAAACTCGAATGTTTTCATATTTATTATACCCTTATTATATTAATGTTCCTTTTTCTTTATCAAGTCGTTGTAAACTTCAATTGATTCGGGCTTTACTGCATTAACTGGTTCAGTAATAAGCGTTGGTATAATCGAAATATCAGATCTAAACTTACTACCGCATTTATCACACTCAAAGGTATTCTCAATACCAGTAAATATAACATCTTCAAACGTATTATTACCACATGGACATTCAACTGTAACGGTTGACATACTCAACACTTCACTCATGTCAGCTTGAAACTGATCAATTAGCGCTTGCTCTCGTGTTAACTTCAACGACGAATAAGCAAAAGATATAACAACTTGTATAGCTATAGCTATACTAAACGCCTCCCAGAACCCTATTATATTTTTTAACCCGAAAGCAATTAGTAGTGATATTACTGCAGTAATAAAGAAAGACTTTAATATAATCATATACCTATTTTAGCTAGGTCTTCGGGAATTTCAAGCACTATTTTGTTTATTTCATCGATTTTATCCGTAATATTATCAACTGCGTGCTTATCAATCTCGTCATTATTTGCTGCTGCTATTAAGATACCGTGTATCTCGGCTAATGAAACAAAGGTATCACCTAGAAATTTATGTATGTTTGCCATCTCGTGAGGTAGTATAAGGTCTGCCTTATGATTAAGCTCATCCTCCTTATACTTTGCTAACTGATCCTTTGGATCGAAGTCAAATCTTATGTTTTTAGTAGTCGGCTTAACTGAGTATGGAGAATTTCCTGGATTCATGCTATAAAATATTTATGCTCGGCATAAATAATATTATGACAAAGTTTGAAAATAGATTCTTTAAAGTACTCTCAGAAGCTGATGAGTTAGATGTAGACCGTGAGGCAATGGAAGCATCACTCGATGACGGTACTGAGGCTAGTGACTTTGATGCACAGATGCCTGATCCAGCTGAAGCGAATGATGCTGCAATGCGCGCTGCTCGAGCCACTAGTGATCTTGCAGCACAGATGCAACAAGAGCTTGAAGGTTGGGTTAGTGAAATGGATGCATTCTTACATAAACTCAACGGTCAAGAGAATTCAATACAAAGTGTACTCGCAAGCGCAGAAGCTGATACTATCTTCGATCGTATGAAGCAATCAGAGCAACGTAAAATTACACGTGTTGCTACAGAACTAGCTTCTTTGACTGAGTCGTTTAGAGGATATCTTGCACAGACTGATAATCCTCAGTTTAGAGGAGTATAATTACCCTGATACTGCTTAATTTCAGATAACCTAACAATACCTTCAAGAGATTTGAAGGTATTTTTTTGTATAAAATCATGGCCGATTTCATCTACCTTACACGCTATCGCGATATCATTAAAATCCTTAAACCTCTTACCGAACTTCTCAGGCCATATAAACACACGCTCTCCTTGTTGAAGTAGAGCCTCTGACTTGATCAAGGAGGCTCTATCAACCCACTGAGAGTCGAGGATCCACACAGCATCATAGAATCTAAGGGTAGTATCTAACTGCTGTTGTTGTCTAGCTGTGAAGGAACGGCCTTTTTCTGTGATTCCAGCTACCGCTACTGAGTTCTTTGTAAAGAATGCATTAATAGGCCCTTCAAATATATACACAGTATCATAATCACCTGTTACTTTGTCTATATTAAACAGAGTCTTTTCTGATCCCATCTTGCCTAGGTACTTCGGTTTTGTTTTATTATCGCGTGATAACACAGTACGTGACTGATAAAATTCGATTTGATTATTCTCATTAACAAATGGTATAACTAGTCTATTTTTATGTACAAAGTCAGTTAATGAGAGATATAGGTTATCAGGTCTATTAACAGCTGTGTCTAGTCTACGTGATTTTATTAAACCTAGAGTAGCTCTAACTTTATCATTATTTTTATAGTAATCTAATTGCGATACGTCAGATAAGTTAATACTATCCTGTGGTAGTGACTCGGTATTTGGTTTTACTTCTGGAGCTTCCTGAAGAATATCATCTACATTAGGCGTGTAATCCTTTAACTCGTTAATTACATCCTGATCACTACAGCCAGAGACTTCCTTAATCCACTTTAACGGCTTACTTGACCAGCCACAGTTGTGACAGTATATGTTCTCATTTTTCGGTACATAATAACACCTACGCTTCTTATTGAGTGAGTGACCCTCCCTACAAATCGGACATGCACATTGGTATACACTATTAAACTTATTATAGATAGGTCTATAACCAAGCTCATAGAACTTAATTACGATATAATCTTCTGGTAATGCTATCATCCCAATAACGATTGTAGCTTAGGTCCGGCAAAAAACAAGCTATACCATGTTTGTTCATTATTTAAGATTCTACTAAAGTCTCTCGTCTTACACTCTTCTAAAAACAATGACCACGATGGCTCAACCTTTACAACTAACTGATTCTCATAGTACACTAACTCTCCCGGGTGATCTTTGAATACTTTATCTAGTGAGAATAGAGATAAGTTCTTATTATATAGCGCTTGTTGCTCCTCTGTTAGCGTAACATCACCGTTTAGATACTTTTGTATAGTAACCTTACCGAATCCTTTAACACCAGGAACGTTATCGGAACTATCACCTTGTAAACATTTAGCCACTAACCAGTCATCGTGAGCATACCCGGTCATCTCTTCAAACGCATCGCGGGTAAACTCAATCTTACGTATTGGATCAAACAAAATAATATCATCACTTACTAGTTGTAAGAAGTCGCGATCAACAGAAGCAATAATCTTTGACCCTGCACGGGTCTTACATATATATGCAACAATGTCATCAGCTTCTAACTCTCTAGGAAAGATAGACGGCAGACCGAGGTATGATAACATCAGCTTTATCGCGTCGTTATTATCATGTGGGGAACTATCTTTAGATCTGTTCCCTTTATACCCCTCATACTCTACCTTACGAGCATTAACTTGATATTCTGGTTTTTCATCCCATACAACAATTGTTGAAGTGGGTTTATACTTATTTACATACGAAAAGATCGCATTAAGTGTAAAGTAAATATGTAGGTTAGAGATATTTACATCTTCGCTACGCTTAGCTTGATTTTTAGCTGTCCACCAGGTTCTATGCACAAGATTGTTTCCATCAATTATTAGAGTCTTCATTTTTGTTTTTAGTATATTGAGCTTCAGAAACACTATACACAACGCGTGGTAGTTTCTCTATATACTTCATTATACCAATGTTCCTTCCGCGATCAAAGTCGACTTTAGGAACTTTTATGTTCTTTACATCCGGTAACCTTAAACAGCCAATGTAATCATCCTGTATATCTACAACAATGAACATCTGACCTACATAGTCACCTGCCTCTATTGAGTAAACTTGTCTCTCTTTATACGGTCTTGTCATCACCACCTACTATGTTATAACCTGTTCGTTGATAAAGGTATCTTAAAACCAGAGTATCTAACGCGTCTTTTTGCTGCTCAGTTGGTGAAGATTGAAAACTCATTGGAGTACCCTCGAGGTCGTAACCTATAACAACAAAGCTATCTAAAAACTCTGACATTATAGGTCCGAGTGTTTCGGTTAGTTCCTCGTGACCCTTAAAGTCTCTCTTAAGCTTAACATCTAACTTAAGAGCTTCTTCAATAAGGCTCCGGAGCTTTTCATCTTCTTCATCCTCCTTTTTGCTCATCGCTATTATTTAGTGGTCCTCTTATTGAGACGCCATTCTCGACTAACTTTCTTACTACAACCTCGATTGAGTCCGTCTTTAGACTGTATCCCTGCCTAAACACCTGATTACCATCATCGAAGGTAAATAGATATTCACCCTTAAACGGTCGGTTCTCGAAGCATGTGATAAACACTGACGACCCGGTTGGATCTACAATAATCGTCCACTTACGTGGATCAGTCTCACTATAATTACTAAAGACCCTAACTGTTTCAAAGTTACTATCACGTAATCTTTTAATGAAATATCCTGCGGTCTTTAGCTTATTTTTCGTATGTCTATTGGTCATTGTGTTAAAGAAGAAATTATATACTTTAATTTAATACAGTCTGTGTCATTATCAATGACAACAACTCCGAATTCTGTGTTAATATTACAGTTATATGTTATATTATTATTTGACATCAATCTAATGTTATCAAAGTTAATAGGAATTGGCTTGAGATCAAAATCGACTTGACCCACAGAGATGGAGTAATTATCTGTATTATGTCTTGACCTATCGGTAAGATCTGCCTTAAGAGTATTATCTTCAGTATATAGGTATACCTTATTTGTCTCTGAAGCAAAAGTACTGCCTTTAAGTAGTGATTGAATAATGTCTCTAGACATCTCAAAGTTTACATCAAACTTAAAACCTCTAATCTTCTCAATGTTAAGGTTAGGTTTAGATAAGAAGCCTTCTTCGAATAGATGATACTTGAACTTAACGTCACTACCCTTATACTCTAAGTTATTTGAGTTAACAATTAATACTAGATCTTCTGTATTGAGTGTATCTATTACTCTATGTAGCTTCTTAATATCTGGTACATTAATAGTTCCGCTAAAATCAAATTCACCTTTAAACTCAGAAAGTAAAACTAGCGTATTATCAATAGATGTAACTAAACAACTAATACCGTCAACTCTAATATCAAAAATAGCACTATCGTTTATCTTTGAAACAGAATCTAAATATCTTAGAAATTCATTGCGGTTTTGTATTCTTAACTCTCTTTGCATTATGTTTTGATTGTAAACTACTATCTCTAATTTCAACTAGTAGTTTATTATTTACTTCTAGTAATTCAATTACCCTATCAACCTTACTCGGCTCGCTAAGATCAAACTCTAGCTGATTAGGATCAACTGGAACTACCTCACCGGTAGGTTCATTTTGCACTGGGTGAGCGTACGTAGGCTGTGAGGCTACAGTTTGCTCTTGAGTGACCTGAGCAAGCTCTTGCGCGGCTTGCTCAGGTGTCACTACTTGCGCGGGTTGTGCTGCCGGAGCAGCCTGTGTATGTTGTACAGGTACAGCCTGCTTTAAAGCACCAGCACGGGATTGAGCTGGTGTTCTTAGTAACTGTTCGAACTGCTGCTTAACTTGACTAGCTCTAGGTTGAAGTTGCTGAGACTGACCAACTACCATTTGATCGTTTTTCTTTGTCTCACCATACACCTGCCCCATAAACTGTAGCAGAGTATCTTTTTCTGAAGCATCCATATTAGAGGTCTTTCAATAGTTCATCGATGTCGTCGTCTACACTCACACTAGCTGCAGGAGCTGCTGTAGTTGTTGGCGCACTTTCCACTACTACCGGTGGTTCAGGAGTACTTACGACTTCAGGAGTACTTACGACTTGAGGTTCATCTGCTCTACAGAAGTAATGCTCGTCAAGCATCTGCTTAAGCTCATCATATGACTTAAGAGGAAATACCTGACTGAGATCAAATACACTTGTATATATTTTTTCTTGAGTGTCCTCTGATAGGTCGATCTTACCTGCTGTAGTAAATCTAGATGATACATACGTTGGATAATCACCTTGCTGCTCAACCTTAATCTTAAAGTTAACACCGTCTGGTCCAAGATCAAATACACGTGGGCCAAACTCTTCTGCATCTTCACCCTCAATAGCTTCAGTAATAATCTTATGTAGCTGCTTACCATAGCGAAGCATTTTAACCTTACCATTGTTATCCGGATTACTCGGATCGTCAATTACGTAAATATTAACAAGCCACTTCTCCTGACGACGAATTGCCTGAGCTTTTTCCTTTTCTTCTTCAGTACCAGTACGTGAAGCTTTAAAGCGTTCCTCTGCGATTGGATCTCGCTCACCGTATGTTTGCGGGCTTAGCGCCTGAACATATTGACCGGTAGCGAAAGATACCCACCCCATATTATAGTAGTGATAGAAGGTATCTTTTGGTGATTTTGCAAACGGTAGTAGACGTACAGTATACGTATTACCTGGCTTACACTGCATAATTTCAGTGTAGTTTGACTGATTACTATTATTACTGTCAGCAAGGGCACCCTTGATTGACTCGAACATTGACATATTAAACGAACTCATGATATTATTATAATTTATTTTTTTTGGTTTTCAACTAATTTTTGTTGTATTTGTTTTTTTGCTTTTCTTGTTTTTTGTTTTAACTTGTTAGAGTTTGCAAACTTAATTCTAGTCTGTGAGTATGTATTCCAAAAATCAGTGACTATAAAGTTAAGTATTACCGTCTCAACTCTCTTTATTATAGCGTCTACCTCTAGTAAATGCAACGTGTAAAAGTTAATCTTATGCTCCTTTAAATGGACAATAATAGTAGGTAAGTTTTCGACATTACTTTGTTTGTATTGCTCGAGTGTTAAGTTATTCTCTACACAATATCTGTATACAAAAGCTAAACACTCCTTCATCCTAGCAATAGCATCAGCACTATCCGGATCCTCTATCTCCTGCTGCTTCATATACATTGTATAACACTTTAGAGCTTTCCGAGTAGTATAAAAATGTAGGTCATAATAGACCTCATTATCATTATATACTTTATATGGAGCTATAAACCAATCCTGTAGATTGATGTGCTTATAATTATAGAAGAACTTTGATAGCTTCTTGAGATATATAGCATCCTTATCAGCTAACTTATCAAAATTGTTCCTAAAGCGTGTTGGCTTATTTCGAACGCTCCGCGACGTATAAAGGTGACTATTATATATCTGTTCTTCTTTTTTAGAAATCATATACAAATACCATTATACATACAAATACCTAAAAATCAATATTCTTATTTGCGTTGAGATATTTGGTAATATATTTCGACTGCGTTATTGACGGTTCAAACTGTAAGAAGATCTTAACAAGCTCAAAATTGTTATCAACTGATATTAAGTCTTTCAATATTTGTCTTAGTCTCTCATCCTTAAGTATAAGAACAAATACGTTTTGTAGTGATAGCTTCTTCCCCTTTAATAGAGTGCAATACGTGCAGAAGCATAAGAGTAAGTGTTCTGTTTCAACATCTATAATTGATTGCGATGGAGCTTTTCCAGGTGTAGTGTTTAACATGGTAAAAAGTTTTTGGTTAAATTTGCGAAGTCGGGAGTCAAGTTACCCCCCGCTGCAGCAGCTGAACCACCACCATTGCAGAACGCTTTTGCTAATATGCTTACATCAACATCACTAGTTTTACTTCGTCTAAAAGAGACCGTCTTTATATCGACATTAACTACTATACCTATATCTGCTTCATACTTGTTTATTAGGAAGTGTGCTACTTCACTAATAGCGTAGTTTGCAATAATAGATACAACCTTATAGTCCTTAATGGTACCTATAAAAATATCGTTTTGAAACTGCTCCTTAAATTTCTGTACAAACAGCTTTATACTATTTTTCTCGTAGACTGTGTACGGTCTAAAACCATCTTCAAACGCCTCAATAAATTTGATTGCTTTAGGTCTATTTAACGTATGGTGAATGGCGTTTAACTTAAGCGAGTCTTTATGCTCAAGCTTATAACAGTCATAGTCATCGATATACTTTATAAGTTCCTCTTGCGTGGATGTTAATTGTATCTTATTAAACTTCTGCCTTAGCAGCTTTGTACATGAACTAAACTCCTCGATAATTGGTTTTGCGTGTTGATACAATCCCTTTTTACTAACATGTGGGGTGTGATGATCAATTACAACAACGTTACTTTTATCAACTAGCTTAATTTGCGCTTCAGTTAGATCCAAGTCTAAAATAAACACCTTATCATAACTATCTAGAGTCTGAGCTTTATCATTAAAGTCGTTATGAAATACTGTCTCCGTTGTTTCGACGATGTCTAAATATGATAGTTTACTCTTAAACAACCATTTAATAAATAGAGCAGAACCTGCGCCATCTAGGTCGCTATCTGTAAAGACTAATATTTTCACTGCATATACTTATACTAGTATATTTAATTTGCAAGACCAGCTAAGGCGCTGAACGTATCATCCTCAAAATCTTCAAGGTCAACATCATCAGCTTGCTCAATAGATAAGGTGGGGTAATCAATTCTCATCGCCTGTGTAGTACCACGTGGACCGTAACGGTTCTTCATCATACCTAATCTAATGATATCCATCTCTCTATCTTCTTCGTTCTGGTAAATTGAGCAGATACAGTCAGCAGTCGCGGCCAACCCGATAGATTCTGAGATAGTAGCTAGCTCCGGATTATCTTGATCAAAGCCTGATCGGTTAAGCTGGGTTGCTGATATAATAGGACATTCAAAGGTGTATGACATTGCTCGTACTTGTTCAGTAACATGCTTAATACGCTCATAAGAGTTATTACCAATAGTCGAGTGTAGTAAGTTAAGATAATCTAATACAATCGCGTCTATTTTAATACCCTTCTCTTCAAACTTCTTAACGAACGCTTGTAACTGGTTAGGTGTAATAGTAGCGGGTGGAAACTCCTTAATAAAGATCTTACCTTCCTCTTGGTTGAAAACATGCTTAATTGTAGGTCCGTTTTGCTTTAGATCACGCATTGGTATCTTTGTAACATTGGTACAAATTCGCTGCGCATATATTAGCTCTGACATCTCTAAAGTAACTAGTAATACATTCTTACCTTGCTGTGCAATATTATGAGCAATGTTACCTAAGAAGATTGACTTACCAATATTAGTCTCACCAGCAAATACATATAACGACTTACCACCTTCAAGAAATCCACCACCTAAACATTCATCTAACCACTCCCACTTTGACGGTATAAATCTCTGCTCTGCGTTCAGATCATCAACCAATAAGTCAATATCATCATACATATTAAATCCAAGATCAGTAACCAGACTGATGTTACATGATTCTTCAAACTTCTGCAATACATCCGACGTATCAACTTTGCCCTTGGATACATCCTCTGCTACATTAAGCATTGTATGGTAAACGGCCTTCTCTTTTAGGAACTGTTCCGTGTTATCATACAATTCATCTTTATCTAGATTCTTATCTATTTCTGAGAATGATTGCACGAGTGACTTAAATGAAGCCTTTTGCTCATCAGTAACAAGATAAGCTTTAATCTCAGTAATTGTAGGTAGTGTATTACGTCTCTCTGAGAAGTCCTTAATAATAGTAAATATACTAGCAATTGACTTATTCTTAAAGTACTCAGGCTTTGCTATATCTGCAATTGATGCAAGATACCCGCTATCAGTTAGAGACTTAAAGATTAGTGTATTTTCAAATTCGTCAAGGTTCAATCTACTCACAATTATAGTATAACTGCAATAAATCGATTTTCAACTATTCTTTAAAGAATGGTATAAAATCCCTTGCAAAGAATTGGAATACACGAACGTTGAGAAACATTATATACGCTACACACTTCCAATATAGCGAGTTGCCTGCTTGCTTAAGCATATGCTCGAGAAATATTTGGTCAGCATCTTCATTATCAATATCAAACGCTATATAGTGTATGTCGTGAATCTTACAACTCTTATTAAACTTCACGCTGAGCATCGATCTAAACCAACGTGGCATCCATGGAACACCGCAATAACAATCACAATCCGGTAGTGATATACCTGTCTTCTCAACCAGACTAACATATTCGTTATCTAGAAACTCGTCTACTGTCATAATATAATTATTTATTATGACTTTGTCTTTCTTTTTCCTTTTTTACGCTTTGTAGTCTTCTTTGATGAAGGCGCAGCTCCTTGCTTTTTAATAAACCAATCCTGACCCTTCTCAAACTCAGGTGTAAACTCTCTTAGCCCTGGAGATGCGTGTGTAATTAAAATATCACCTACCCCCACTTTAAAGCCAGCCTTATGAGCTGACATACTATAGTCGATATCGTAAAAGTGGAACTTAGCAGGACACTTCTCATCAAAGCGAACTTTCTCAAACACCTTACGTTTAATAGCCATAAAGACACCATCAACCATTACAGCTCTATGTGGGTAAGGTCCAAATGATGTCATACCTTTTATATTACCTTGTAAGTGTGATACAGCGCCATGTAAGTTACCTCCATTAAACCCACCTCCCATTAGATGCCACAGTACCGGTTTTTCTAACTTACACTGAGTTGCACCGGCTACACCAAACATATCAAACTGATCAAAGTTTTCTAATAACTTTACCTCAGTAACGTTCTCTAAGATAACATCATCATGACATAGTACAAGGTAGTCGACGCCTTCCTTTATACAAAAGTCAATCGCCTTGTTATATGCCTTTGCAATCGACATCTTGTTACGTTCCTTAAAGTAAATTTCAACACCATCAACAAACTTACTTGTCTGGTGTAATAAACAATTTACCTTATCACCCTTTGTAAGTGAGAAATAAAATACCTTCATATGAATAAAAATGGCGACTTAACCTTAAATGACCCAACCTTATTAAATCTTTTAGTCTCTGCGTTTAGTCTTAAAATAGATCCTTCGGGTACTTCTTTGTAACCCCTACCGGGTAGTGTAGAATAATCACCTTTACTATTATAGTGTAATATGGAGCCGCTTCTAGCCAGGTACACTTCATTTGTATCACAATCAATAATAGACAGTGCAAATGTACCTTCTAACATCTCTAGCACTTGTTTAATATAATAAACTGGTCGAGGCTTCTTATACCTACAACTCTCCATTGTATGTTGTAATAACTCTGGGATTATTGCGGTATCAACTGGGTTATTCCAGCTCGGTCTACACCACTGCTCGAGTTCCGGGGCGTTTGTTAGTACACCATTATGAAACACCATCCATGATAAACTATCAAACGGATGAGATGTATCCCATGTCCAATCTCTCTTTGCAGATGTTGGTGCCTGAACATGACCTGTAAAGTATCTAGTACCTATGGTGTTTATTTTAACTTTATCAAAGTTAATATCACCCTCAGCCTTCATAATCAGCTGATCATCACTAGTGAGACTAACTGCACTACTTGCAAAGTTACCTCGCTCTTTATTAGCTTCGTATAACACCTCAAAGGTAGAGATATCTGCTGATCCAAATATTGCGCAAATAACGGGTCTCCTTTCTGTTTTGATTAAATACTTTCATGTTCTATTATATTTACAAGATAACTAACGTAGTCAATAATATATTTTATATTGGTTCTCATAAAACTCAAGATCTAAATGATGGTTATTTTGGATCAGGCATATACTTAAAAAGAGCTATTAAAAAACACGGTAAAGAGCTCTTTAGGAAGGAGATTGTACTATATTGTAACTCTGAGGTTGAAATGAGGGAGAAAGAGACGGAGTATCTATTAGGTGTGAGAAATGAAAATGTTTATAATTTAAAGTTTTGTGCTCTAGGTGGTAATACAAGAGCTACATATACAAAAAAAGAAAAGAAACAGTATATACAAAAGTTAATTGATAATCCGGATTCACCTATAGGTAAAAGGGGAACAGATGCGTTTAATTACGGAACATCTCTTAGTAATCAAACAAAAAAGAAGCAAAGCAATAGTCATAAGAAAAGGTGGGAGAATATTAAGACGAGTCCTGAGTACAGTGATTATAGGAAGGTATTAAAAGAGCATGCACTTGGTAATATTGATAAAATGGCTGCAAAGAGAAGAAAGAAGATTCATTTGAAAGATAAACAGACAGGAGAAACTTTTAAGTTTTGTTCACTTACTCAATGTATTAAAGAGACTGGGTTAAGCACATATATGGTACACAGACTTAAAAAGGGATATACAGGTCATCCCAAATATATCTTGTTATAGATTACTTATATACTACTTTAAAATAGGCTCTTGTTCTTTTTCAGCTAATATCTTCGCTATGAGAGCTCTTGACTCTTCTTCATGGCCGAAGTATAGTCGACGCTCACGTGGTATCCTCCAAAAGAAGTCTAACTGCCCAGTTTTAGTATCTGTCGCAAAGCAACTTATGAGAGCTCTTGACTCTTCTTCATGGCCGAAGTATAGTCGACGCTCACGTGGTATCCTCCAAAAGAAGTCTAACTGCCCAGTTTTAGTATCTGTCGCAAAGCAACTATGAGGATAATCTACATCATCGCATAGTGTTGGATGCTTCATCCACTTTTTACGTTCTTTTTTCTTCTTTTCTACACCTAATCGTTTAAGAGTTGTTTTACCTAGTCCTTTAACCTTAAAAAGGTCGTTATCCTCTTTATATGGACGCATTGCGGCTATGCGTTTAGCTGTAGTTCTACCGATACCTGATATCTTACACATCTCTTTTTGTGTTAGTGTATTAAAATCCTTATAATTTAGCTTCATTGGTATAAATATATTATATGAGAGAGTTTTGCAAATTCAACGATATTTATGAAAGAATTAATGTTTTAGAGGAAAGTGTATCAAAAAACTTCCCAGGTCTTAAGTCCTCGTGGAGTAAAGCGGCTGGAGAAGCTCGTAAAATTGGTGCTAGTGCACCAACTAGAGAAGCTAAAAGCATTATACTTAACATCGTTGTTGGCTTAATGTCTAAGCGTATTGGAAGAGAACTTACAACGCAAGAAGAGAGAGACTTGCTAAGATTTAGGAACATTCCATCACAGAAGCCTTTAGTAGAGTTCCTCAAGACGCAAGAGATTGATGGTAAGACATACGCAAGTGTTATTAATGATGCATCTCCTGCTGATATCGAAGAGGCTGCGTCTGGAACAGGTATTGCAGACCCAATCGAGTTTCAAGTTGGTCAAAGATCTGAACAGCGCAAGGAAGCTTACAAAAGAAGAGCAGAAGATAGAGAAGAAGCTAAAGCAGAAGCAGAGGCTATGGCTGATGCAGCAGAAGAGGGTGGTGATGAAGAGTTTGCAAACAGTCTTGATGAAGTAGGTGATTACATTGTTAAATTTGCAAAAAGTATTACCGAAGTTGAGGGAGCTCCATTAGACTTTGATGACTTGGATGTTGACTTGAGTCTTGTATCAAATAAAGATGAGATTGCAGAAAGACTAAAAGGTATTATGGCAGATGCTGGTTATACAGTAGAAATTACACCTGCTGGTATTAATGCTGAGGCTCCAGTTGGAACATTCGGTGACCAAGACAAGGCAGAAGATTTAGTTAAGGGATTAGTAATGAAGCTTTACCCTAATGTTAGAGAAGATCAAGTTGCAGTGTTCCTTAATACTGATACTGCTGTAGAAGATCAAGAAACGCCAGAGATGAGAGGTGGTGCAGTTGCTGATGGTGTTGAAGATGGTGAAGAGCTTAAGGATGAGGTGGTTGTTGGAGCGATGGTTTTAGTTAATGGTGAGTGGTATGCTGTTGATGCGGTTGATCATGAAATAAGTACAGTAGTATACGCGTCAAATAAAGATGGTCAAGAGTTTGAGTTTACTCTTGATGATATTGAACATGTAGATACATCTAGTGTTGAAATCTTTACTGACCCACCAACAGAAAATGCTGAAGAAACAGTAACTGAGTCATACACATCACAGTATGTAGTTGGGCTGCCACAAAAGAGTGAAGAAAAGGTAGAGCCTATTGTTGAGTCTGTCTCATTTAGAGAAAGGTTTAAGCCAAAGACTAGTCAGCAGCTAGCTGAGCTTAGAAGATACGGTCTATAAAATTTAATAAACAGTGACTTAATAGCATAAATACTTTAACATAAAATTATGGGTGATACGTCAAAAGATGAGGATATTAAGGCCATAATAGCTCAGACCATTACTGAGCTACATTCTAATAACTCTGTTCAAATTCAAAAACCAAAAACTTTACAGGGTTGGATATATGTTATATTGGGATTAGTGGGTATGGTTAGCTTCGTAGGGGGTGGTATAGTATATTTAAACGATATAGCTAAGCATGCTGAAGCTCCACATCATAAAGGTGTAGAGTCACTTGTTAAGAAGTTTACTGATGCTCAATCAGCACATGTTGCGAATAGAGATGTGCATAGAACTGAAGCTGAACTACAGCTAAAGATCATGAAAGAAACTGCACCTCTAAAGACAGATATACACGATATTAAAATGGATGTTAGGGAGATCCAGAGGTCGGTAGATATATTAGTTGAGGATAATAGACGTAAACGGGAGTAATACCTTTACGCTCAAAGTATTATTCTATAATAGATTACTCGTAGTTATTTCAGTAATCTATAATTTTCAAAGTATTATTCTATAATAGATTACTCGTAGTTATTTCAGTAATCTATAATTTGTTACCATAAATATTAATAGTAGTTATGGTGTTCGAAGTAATTAAAACCCTTACACAGCTTCAATCCCTTGCCTTAACAGCCCCGCTTGTCGCTTTGTGTATCGTTGTACTCTGGGAAGTTAAAGGTCCAGCAAAAGAGGTGTGCTTCGGTAAAAACCGTACGAAGGACCAAAAGCGTATGGGTTGGATATTTACCGGTATTATAATCGGGTTCACTGGTAAGGTTATAGAGTCGTTATGGTGGGCTATTCCATGGACTGCAGATTATCTCGAGATTCCTGATTGGAAGGAGCTGCACAATGTGGGAGTATTTTTTAATTTAATATTTAGGCAGCTGTTTTTTACAATATCTGCCTATTGCTACCTAAGGGCTTTCTTAGCTCCCTCTAAACAAGATGAGGGGTTAAGAAGCGTTCATTGGATATTTGGAATGTCTTTAGTTATGGGTCAATTATATCTAATTGCATTGCTTGTAATTAAGAACCCATTACAGTAAGCTAAATTTCTTTACAACCATGCTGCCTATATAGCTCATCAATCTTATCTTGCTGAACATACTTGATTGGATCACAATATTTTGCATCAATAAACCCCTTTACACGCATACTACTTGAGGGAGTTGTGGCATCTGCTAGTCCGTCTTCTCTATTTGAATAGCATGTCCACGTGTTTAAGAAGTCGACGCCTAGTCTTACACCCTCTTGTACAATAGCAGCCTTAGACATAGAGAGCAATGGAGCATTTAGCGTTATCCTGTGTTGTCTGTTGAGTGCTATCAGCTTATTGAATGCATCAACATGTTCTTTTGAACCATCATGATAACCTGCTAGTGAATCTACTTCAGCTGCTCCATACCACACTTCTGGTATATCATTACTCTCAGCATATGCACAAGCAATCGTATTAAACATCTGATTACGGAATGGTACATACGATACTGGTTGAGCATCACCTGCCATCTTACTAATATCAGGGTTATCAATATCAGTGTTAGTTAGAGATGATGTTGGTGACACTTTACTTAGGAACTTTGCATCGATTATAGTATTAAATAACTGCACATCATGCTTTGAGTATATATCATGAAACTGCTTCTCTATACACTCAAGCTCTCTTCTATGCCTCTGACCATAGTCAAAAGAGATAGTATGAATCTCATCATACCCTTGATCAACAGCCATGTGAAGGAGAACAACACTATCCATGCCTCCTGATAATGATAATAGTAGTTTCTTACTCATGTTATTATTATATAATAATATTAGAAAAGATCAACTCACAACATAAATAATAACATGACGCATAATTCATGGAAAAAAGACAGAGAGGTACTTTCTGAGGCATATGGTCAAATTAACGAAGCAATCCCAGCAATATTAGGTCGTCTTGCTCTTTCAGCCGGAGGTGCGGCTGTAAATGCAATTACTAATAGTGGTTCTAGTGAAGATCAAGAAGGAAGTAATATCTATGAGAGACTAGAAGAATTCATGGAAACAGTTGATGATGATACAGTTGATTATTTGCGCCAAATACTTACGGATTTTGAGGCCATTATGACTGACATTAATGCTCTAGAGGCACCAGATCAGAAGATAGATGC